>Ga0255347_1000959_pt1 | contig 49538 bp, 42 predicted proteins | sample wastewater_treat_2_FD_192479 | JGI IMG/M metagenome (GOLD analysis project Ga0255347, IMG submission 192479) | Wastewater microbial communities from Lulu Island WWTP, Vancouver, Canada - plant24 | ecosystem: Engineered > WWTP > Wastewater > Unclassified | place: Canada: Vancouver, British...
CCCCGTCCGACGCCCCTGCCCCCCCCGCTGCGGGACCTGGATTTTCCGAATCGTTTCCACACCCTACGGCAATACACGCCGCGGCAATCCAACCCATCGTTCGTGTCATCGAAAAAATAAATGCGAAGCAACGACAGTACATGGTCATCTCCTCACGAGAAATCCAAGCCCGTCGGGACTACTTATGCAAGTGCTTGTACATAAAGAACGTCAATTGGTGTGTCCATATCGCACACCGTCCGAGGCAGGGCAGAAGTCCGCCAGCGCGTCCCGTTGCCGCGCGAGCTAAAGAACGCGACAGCCCCGACGGCTAGCCTGCTTCCGATGACGTAGATAAAGAGGGAATCAATCCATCGATGGGATGCTAGCGCGCAATCTCGAGACTCCAGCCGTTCAACGTTCCGGAATCTCCCGCGGCTTCATCCACGACAACCAAACGCCAGGTTCCTTTGGCATCTTGCCCAAGGAAATTCGATACGTTGTAGGAACGAGGAACGTACGGGCCATCCGCCGATGCTGCCTCTTGCAAGATCGCTTCGCCCGGCACTCCCACCCGTTGCAACTTGATCGTGAGATCGATTTGCTCCGGATGCGTAATGTCGACGAACACCTTCATCGCGGAGATTTCACCTTCATCATCCACGACGATGTTGGAGAACACTCCCGTGCTCGAACCGTCATCGATAGGTTTGGACTCTGTGTTCGAATAGGTTTTCGCCCCCGACGCACAATCATTGCCCACACAATCCGTGATCGATAGCGTCCAGCCGTTGAGCGTGCCCGTATCGAGTTTCGCGTTGTCGATAACCACGAGTTTCCACGTTCCCACGGCATCCTGGCCGTTGAAATCACTGATACCAAACACCCGCTTGATGTTGTGCTCACTGCCACCGTCCCGATCTTGCAATACCACCTCGCCACCGCCCTCACGCACGAGCTTGATGGTGATATCTCCGGAATACGTATGGGTAATGTCCACCGCGACGGACATCGCGCTGATGGTTCCACCTTTCGCAACCACGATGGAGCTGGTCAATCCCTTGGGATCGTTGTCAGGAATGGCACCACCGGTTCCCGAAAACACCTGCGTCGACCCCACACACGATGGATCCTGAGCGCAATCCGGATCGTCACAATCCGTCTTGCCATCCATATCGTTGTCTTCGCCGTCGTTGCATACCTCTTTGGGCAATTCAATTTTCGGCAGCCCCGAAACGTAGGCATTCAATTCGGCGACGTACTTGTACGAAATATATCCGTATCCGTCTCCATGGGGGTTATCGACACCGAAACTTCCCTTGCCCCAACTGTTCTTGAAGATGAAAAAGCCTTTTTCCATCAAGGGGTTACCTTGTGAATCGGTCAGCAGCTTGCCATCTCCATCTCGCTTCTGCACCTCGAGGGTATCATCCCAACCGACGAGCAAAAACCCGTGTCCTGCTCGTTTTTCCAAGCTCTTTTGTTTATCGACATCATTGGGATAGGTAACATAACCCTTTCGCCAGTAGGCATTGTTGGTGGGCAACGGAGAACCACGGTGATTCCACGCCTGGTAGTAAAACGTCCCCCCCACCTCGACCGCCGTCTTTTTGCTGAACATATGCGCCTTGATGCTGCGCTCGTTCGAATTGATCCAACGCCCTTGAGGGATGCGCCAACGCTTCGCTCCCATGGCTGCCTCAGGCGGATTGCCATTCGTATAACACTCGGTCGGCAAGCTATCTTCACCACTGCATTCCGGATGGTTGTAGCTGCTCCACTTGGTGGATTCATAAGGCCAGGCAGCCTCTTCCACGATGCCAAATTGATAGATGGCTCTCAGATTCTCCGAAGCACTGGACCCTTCCGTGTTGCGAAACGCCTTCACCTCGTTTTTCACCGACCATTGAAGGAATTGCTCGGAAAAATCCGGGGTTTTGATCGTCCCCTCCGCAATATACAAATGCTCCATATGCGCCGTGGAGGCGAAAATGGAACACACGCCGCGACTACCCTGACTTTTGACAGGCGACTGCAACTTCACCAAATCAAAATACGTCGGCGGATACACAGCGTCAGCCTTGCCCTCCTCCGGCAGATCCGCCTTCGAAGGCGCCCCCGCCGTCAAATCATCAAGATTGCTCAGCGGCGCATCCCCATCCTCGTTGGTCACCTCCGACCGCTTGTCCACGCTCCCCTCATCCGAAGAACAGGCAGCCCATAAACTAGCCGAAGCCAACAAGATCCCGGTCGATACGTACTTCATCCACGGTTTGTCTTGAAGCCTGTGAGTAAGCATGCGTTTCGTCCTTCCTTCCAAACGGTCCCGCTTCAAAGCGCCCTTGCCGTCAGAGCCTCTTTGCTCCACGCATCCAAAGCGATCCCGCTGCATTTCCCTTGTCAATCCTTTGGCCTTTTGACTCTCCGTCATGGACCATCCATCCAAACATGGCACGCACTTTCGTACGATGGACATTAAAAATTCTTCCCATAACCATCATTGCTTGTGGAACAAATCCGCATTATCCGCGATCTGTAAAAATATCGACCCCCGCCCCAACGGCCAGTTCACCTGCCCCATCCGCCACTTCTCTACCCCAACCCCTCACCCCAACCACCACCCCGACGCTCGACGACACCCCCGCCCCCGCCCCCGCTTTACCCTCTCTCTACGCCATTCGACAGGTCGTTTGGGTGCTGGACCAACCCCACCGCGCCGCCAGAAAACTCGGTACCCTCGCCGTCGGCAAAGCGGTTGCCTTGCGAGAGCCTCAAGCAGGCCCCCCCGCACAAGGCTGCCCCCAAGGCTACTACGCCATCGAACCACGAGGATTCGTGTGCAACAACTTCCAGGTCACCGTCGATGCCTCCCACCCCACCGTTCGCGCCTACCTCGAGTACGCCCAGCCCGCCGAAGGCGCGTTTCCCTATCGTTACGGCCTGAGCTTGGGCGCGCCGATGTACAACAAACTGCCGGATGAGCCCACCCATCGCATCGTCATGATGCGCTATCCCCCCGCCCGCAAGTTAGGCGATTGGGCCAGCGCCTTCGAAGACCTCGTAGACCCTCATCCCGCGTCGGACATCAAACCCGTCCCTGACTTTTTTCTCGACGGAAAGGCAAGCCCAAACGCAACCCACGGATTCGTGCGTCGAAAACTTCCTCATGGCTCCATGCTCGCCTTCACAAGAGCATTCGAATATCAAGGACGCCGGTACTTGTTGGCCGATGACCTTTCCGCCGTGCCCGCCGACCGCGTGCTCATCTATAAACCCACATCTTTTCGCGGCGTTACGATCACAAGGGAACTGCTGCCGCACTTCGGATGGACCTGTGCTTCCCCAACCGCCCGCTTTGCCCTGCAAGACGGAAAAATGGTTGCGACGGGGCAGTCTTTCGCCGCACGCCACCTCGTGCGGTTGACACCACAGACGGAGCGAATCCGAGGTCGGGAGTACCGAAAACTCCGTGATGATTCTCATTGGGTACTCGCTCACCAGGTCTGTGAAGTGAATCTGGTCGACAACCGACCTGAAGGAATCGCTGACGACGAGCCTTGGATTTACGTATCCACGCTGGAGCGAACGCTGGTCGCTTACGAGGGATTGCGTCCGGTTTTCGCCACCTTGCATGCGTCCGGACGAGGCGGCGTTCACCGAGGCAAAGGAGATGTCCGCAACTACACGACACCCCTTGGTTCGTTTCCCATCAATTGGAAAGAGCGGTATGCGACATTTTCTCCAGACCCAGGCGCTCCCACCACGTTTTGGATCAGCCAGGTCATGTTCGTTCAATACTTCGAGCAACCCTACGCATTGCACGGCGCCTATTGGCACGAACGTTTCGGTATTCCCACCAGCGCAGGATGCCCCAACCTTTCCCCCTACGATGCCGAACGACTTTTCACGTTCACCCAACCCACGCTACCTGATGGCTGGCAAGCCATCGCTCCCCACCGAAATGAACGAGGCACCCTCGTGGTAGTGGGACGGTAGCTCACAGCCATCTCTAAAACGTAACCATTTGAAATACCTAATAAATATACATCTCTGCTTCCTTTCCCCCGCAACACTCACGGGAGCAAAGCGGTGTCCGATGCACGCCTTGCGCTACCATGAACCACCAAATCCATGGCGCTATTCGAAGGCTCATCGTTCCATGCGCGAGTGTCGCTTCGAGTCTACCGTCCTCCATAAGCCTGCACGATAGGCAACCCGGGTTCGTTCGCTCCGATACCCCGCGCGACTGGCAAACCGATGAGATTCGATAGGTTAGCGCCCACGCCGCCCCCTGAGTCGCTTCCCATCCTTGCGAAAATGGCGGTCTTCGAGCCAGACCATTCGCGGGGCTATCCACGCGATAGGCCGTTCTTTGCCCTTCTTGCGTTTCAAAACGATCGGATTAGAGCAGGCAAACGACTTCCATGCCCACCAGCTTCGACCCCAACTCGGCCCCCGCCGATTGCCATCAAGAAACCGCTGTCTTTCATACGGCCATCGCCCATCTTTATCGCGCGGAAATGAACCGTATGACCGTATGGCGACAACGACTCGATACCACGAGCAACTGGGCCATCCTTCTGACCTTCGGCATGTCTACCTTCGTGCTTGGGACCACCAGCGTCCCCCATTACGTAATGCTCCTGGGTTTGGCCATCGTTTCGATCTGTCTGGTCATCGAAGCACGACGCTACCAGCGTTTGCATCATAGCAAGTGGCGACTCGCCCTGTTCGACCACAACTACTACGCCAACATGCTTTGGCCTTCGGCTCGACTGGCGGAACCAGGGTGGAGAAGGCAACTCGCTTTCGACCTTCGACGCCCTCACTTTACCATGAGTTGGTATATGGCCACGCGCTTGAGGCTGCGGCGCAACTACTTGCTGCTTGTGTACTTCATCACCGGGGTATGGCTCACCAAAGTGTTCATCCATCCTCATAGCCCGGTTTCGGTTTGGGACTATTACCAGCGGCTGCGGGTAGAAGGTCTATTTCCATGCTGGTTCGTGGCTGTTACGGCTACTTTTTTTCTTGTCATGACCTCGGTCATGGGCTTGCTCACCCCCAGTGAAGAAGCGCTCGACCGATGGACCTGGGAACGCCAGGCGGTTCGTCCGGAACCCCCTTCGGAAGAGGCCTTGGCGGCGGAAGATGCGAGAAAAACGCCTGCCCCCGCTCCCTGATCCTATCGAAGGGCCACGCGGCTGACCCACCAATCCTCACCGCGTTTGCGCAGTTCCCAATCGACCGAAACCCTTCCTTGCCGCGAAAAGGTCTCGGTATTGATGGAAGCCTGAGAATCCCGAACGTCGACGCTTTTTCGCATCACGTGCTGTTTGATGCCATGGTACGGGCGCAAGCGGCCGCGGGCCATGAGCGAGAAGTCATCGCGATTGTCCTTGTCGAACCGAAGTGTTTGGTGTCGCACTTCAACAACGATGGGCTGCACGGCCGGGTCTACGTAAGCCATGGCCGCCTCGATATTTTCCGGACTCACTTCCGAAGTGACCAAATCCGCAAATGCTTCGAGCCGTTCTTGATCGGTGACGACGACGATATCCCATACCACAAGGGCCGCGATGACTGCCGCAACCAAAGCAGCGATGAGAATGGCAAGGGTTTTGGGTTTCATGGTGGATCGATGCGCCCTATCACCGTCATTGCGGTTGGCAGCTTTCACCGGACTCCAATCGTTTCGTGCAGCTTCGACATTCGGCACACGCCGGGAGCGTAGCGGTCTGGTCCGGAGCAGGGCATTCGACGGCTTCGATCACCTCGCAGCGGCAGACGGTATTCGCGGTCGTGCAGCAATACGAGCAAACTTTGAATCCCTCGGGAGCCGCGGGTTGCTGCTGAGAGCCCGCGCACCCCACGGTGAGCATGAAGGGCAAAGCAATCGCGATGGGGGAAAAGCGCCACATGGCCTGGCTCTAGCCTGATTGCCCCGCAGCGTAAAGCGAAGCATTCCGTGGAATACTCGGAGGACCGAGGCAGATACCATCGAGCGGTGCCGTCGTGACAAGACGAATTGGCCATACCGATCATTGGGGACATAAGAACTTGGCCCGAAGCGACCAAGTGTTGGATGCATCGTTTCATGAAGCACCTTCCCCGCAACGTGAAAACCCGGTCGTCTCGGGAATCTCTTTGCGGTGTAGACGAAGCGGACGAGCCCTTTGGTTGGGATGAATCCTATAGCGTCACGCCACCGCCTGTTGCCGTCTCTCCTACTCCGAGCGAACCGATCGCCCAAACCGTTCCCTGTTCGAGTGGGAAAAGCGCGATGTGCGGGGCGGTACTGCTCGGTATCGTCATTGCTCTTTTGGTGACTTGGGTGAAAGTGCCACGGCAGGAACCAGCCATGACCTTGGGGAGCTGGGTTCACGATCTGCCGCAGCTCGCGTCGAGTACCATGGTACAGGTCGACTCAGCACAACTCAATTCCCTGTTCCGTCAGCGTCGCGCCGATGCAGCTCTCGAGCACGCCGGATACGCTTCCATTCCCGGTGGTGTGCTGTATACGCCCGAGTCTTTTCGTTCGAGCGATGGTTCCTACGACCTTTTGATTCACTTTCACGGAAACGTAAAAGTGGTGGTGGAAAGCGCGGCTGTTTCCAAACTCAACGCTGCGATCGCGGTGGTCAACCTCGGTGTCGGCTCCGGCCCGTATCAGGATGCTTATGCCACGCCCGGTACGTATGAAAACTTGCTGGCGGCCATCCAATCCGCAGTACAGCGTCGCGGTCTGGAAAACGCTCGTCTTCGACGTGTTGCCTTATCCGCGTGGAGCGCGGGGTATGGAGCTATTTCGACCATTTTACAGCAACGACGAGGTGAGGATCCGCTCGATGCGCTCTTGATCCTTGACGGAATCCACACGGGATATGAGCAAGGCCGTCCGGGAACGCTGGTGGAGCGACGGTTGGCCTCGTTCGATGAAGCGGCGGAAGCGGCAGCTTCTGGAGAGTTGTTGTTTTCGGTGACGTATTCGGAGATTGATCCGCCTGGATATGCGGGCAGTCGCGCCACGGCAGAGCATCTTTTGTCGGTTGCGGAAAAGCGGGGGGAAGTGAAGGATTCTGCCCTGGCGGTTCCGGCGTATCGAAAACTCGAATCCATGCGCGGTGCCGTGGCCAAAGAAGACGTGCGGAAGCTGGAACCTTATGCGGATCAGCAGGTGGGCAGTTTTCGCATCCGCGGCTATCGAGGCAATACCCGTGGACATCACATGGCACACCTTTTCCAGATGGGTGCCACCGTTCTTCCCGAACTCGCGGTGCGTTGGGACGCTTATGCCGGTTATGCCGGTCGTCGCGACGCCGTGCGCTCATCGGCAGTGCGTCAGCGAGCCCGAGGCAAACAACTCGTCCAGCATCGGCAGAGCCCCCCTTGACTGTTGGTTGTTCGGCCCCACGCTTCGGACGGTTCATCTTTTCATTTCCAGCGACCCATGAATCTCGTTTCCCATCACGACAAGGTTCTCGTTCACTACACGGGAAGACGTCTCGACGGAAGCATCGTCGGTTCTTCTTCGCAAACTGGAGCCGTGGAGTTGCAACTCGGCAATGGCTCCGTCCCTCCTGGGCTGGAACGAGCCCTCGTGGGCATGCGAGTAGGAGAGAAAAAATCCACGCTGCTGCGCGCCAAAGAAGCCTTTGGTTTACGTCAGAAAGACCTGATACTTCGTCTGGATGCTCGGAATTTTCCGAAAGAAACCTGTCCGAAGGTGGGGCAAGTGCTGAAAATGCAAAACCACGACGGGGCGATGCTTCACGTCCAGGTCACGGAAGTGACTGAAAATGAAATCGTTTTGGATGGCAACCATCCATTGGCCGGTTTGGACGTTACTTTTGAGATCGAACTCATTCGGATTGTGGACGGGAACCCGCCAAGCTGAAGCATCGTTGACATCCCCCTTGCAAGTGGCATCGCGGAGGATCAGAATGCCGTCGTTGCCATGACAAAACGAAACTTGATTCGAAAAATAGGCGTTGTGTTGGGTGTTTCGACTCTTGTCCTCGTGGGAGGGTGCACTCAGAAAAAAAAGGATTCTGCCACAGAGGGCGCAAGCAGCGCCGAAGTGAGCGGACAAGGCCCGCGCATCGAATTGGTCGACCCAGTTCATGACTTCGGGACCGTTACGGAAGGAGAGACCGTCAAGCATACCTTCGTGATCAAAAACACCGGCACCTCACCTTTGGTCATCGAGCGAGTCCGTTCATCGTGTGGATGCACGGCCGCGGTAACCAAGGAATCAGAAGTTGGGCCCGGAAAAACGACCGAGGTGGAAGTATCGTTCAACACCCGTGGTCGGATGGGTCCCAACAGCAAGACGATCACGCTGCAAACCAACGACAAAAACACGCCTAGTGCAAAGCTCGAAATCAAAGCCATGATCGAGCAACTCTTGGCTTTTCAACCTTCGATCGTTCGATTGGCCGTCGGCCACAACGAAGAGCAAACCATGGACGCCTGGTTGACGGGCAAGCTGGCGAAAGACGCCAAGCTCACGTTGGGTGAAGTGACTGGAGACACCGGCGTAAAAATCGCGCTGACAGAGAGAAAAGAAGGCGAGGAAAGCCACGTGGGGGTTCGGTTCACGTTCAAAGGAACCAAAGTGGGCCGCGGAAATGGAACCGTTTCCGTCAAAACCGGCGTGGAATCCATGCCCGAGCTGACGCTGCGTTTCGATACGACCGTCATGGGCAACTTACAGCTCCGCCCTCGTGCGTTGTACTTCGATACCCAATCTCCCCAAGGGAAAGAACGCGTTCTCAACATCACGAGCAAGCGTGACGATCTCAAAGTCACCGCTGCTCGCGTTGTGGAAGGCCCCTACGAAGCCAAGGTGACGAAACCAGAAACAGGTCCGGGCTTCGAAGTCCATGTCACGCTCAAAGCAGCGGGAGACAAGGAATCCCCAGACGCCAATCTCAACGGCAAGCTCGAAATCGTAAGCAATGACCCGCTGGAACCTAAAATGGAGGTACCGCTTCACGTTCGTCGCATGCCCAACCTCATTCGACCGCGCCCAAGTCTATCGATGCAACGGGAGTTCCCTCGACGCCTAAATATCATGGGAAATCCGCCAGAAAAACCGGAAGCTCCTCCGGCCCAATGACGACGGCCTCACCCCTCGTCCCTGATCTCTTGTCGCTATCCCTGCCGTAAATTTTTTCGTCCTCATGGAGCCGCATTCGAGCGACGATATCTCCCTTGTGCTATGATTCCGTCAAACATGCGCGGGTTTATCGTCTTTCCCTGTCTCGTCATCGTTGGTTGTGCTACTTCGCGTCCAGAATACCATGCCAATCCAGAAGAACCCGATGGCGATGCTTCCGTGGATGCCCCCTTCGATTCTTCTTCCCACGATGGTAGCGGCGATTCTCAGCCTGATGGTCCCGCCATAGAAGCAGGGCAATGGCCCGGAATTTGCGTCGATGGGGATGTGGAAGAATGCTACACGGGCCCAGCCACCACCAAGGATGTTGGCGCTTGCAAGCACGGCACGCACGTATGCAGCGACGGAAAGTACCCACCGACCTGTGACGGACAAATTCTTCCCACCGACGAGCAGTGCAACGGCATCGACGACAACTGCGACGGGACCGTGGATGAAGGGTGTGCCTGCTCCAATGGGGATACAGTGCCTTGTTACGGCGGACCGCCGAACACCGAAGGCGTAGGCCCTTGCAAAGGGGGCACACAAACTTGTGTCAATGGGCTCTGGGGCGCTTGCCAAGGAGCCGTATTGCCGATTCCGGAAACTTGCAACGGCATCGATGACGACTGCAATGGTTCCATCGATGACAAGACGGGACTTCGCCTTTTCTCCATGCCCTTCGATGGACAAGCCTGGAGTTCACAATTCCTGTCGGATGCATGGAAAGGGGCGAATGCGCCTCCGGCTTGCGCAAATGTCATGGCCGCCGTGCAACTCACGGATATCGGCAGATTGCTCGTCTTTACCGACGATGGGATGCTGTATTGGCGAAAAAATGGGGTATGGATGGCCCCTATCTTTGCCACCGGCCGTTTTCCCTCCCTTCCCGCGACGATCGACTCCGTATACCAAGTTCCCTACTCGGTATTCGGTCCAAACCTGGGGGCAACGCTCACGTTTTCCGCAGTCCCCTATGCGTATTTGTACGACTACGACATCAACGACTCGGTAACAAAAGCAGACGACTTTCCAGTCATCATGACAGACGACACCTCGAAGGGCGGCCCCAATCAAAAAGATGTTCGGGCTCGCTGGTCTGTCGAGCGTTTCGATCCTTCCCAGTACCAGCAATCCGCCGACGCACTGCTGTTGTATCGGGAATACGACGATGGGAAGGTTTATCAGTTCAACGCGGCGTTTGAGTGGAAAAGCTGGTCTGTCGCGCAAAGCCCCCTATGGCAGGGTAAGGCGAATGCTCCGCCGACAGCAAAGTGTGTGGCTGGGTTTGCCGATCACGATCCGGACAAGGCGTATTTGATCTGTCCTTAGACGTCGCGGCGACATTCTTGCAATCTATTGTTTTTATTGAATAAATTTAAAGCCCTTCCGCGTGCTTTTCTCGAACTTGACGCAGCCTCGAGGCCAATCGTTCGAAGTCCTGCACGCACAAGGTTTCCGCCCGGGCATCGAGGTTGATTCCAGCATCGGGGGCGATGATTTCCCAGTCTTGTACGGACAATCCCATGCTCCCCCGCCATGCATTTCTCAGCGTTTTCCTTCGTTGAGAAAACGCGGCCGACACCAATTCATCGAAGATGGGGTCGGCCGGTGGAAGCGTGGGATGAGGTTCGAGCACCAACACCGCGGAATGCACCGAAGGTTGCGGACGAAAACAAGTGGGAGGGACGGAAATGCGCTCGACGACACGAAACGAGCGTCGCACGAAAACCGAAAGGGCACCGTATTGCCGTGATCCGCAAGGCGCTTGGATTCGATCCGCGACTTCTTTCTGCATCATGAAGACGACGCGTTGCACATGGCAAGCCACTTGCGTGGCTCGTTGCAACAGGCGACCGGTGATTTGATAGGGAATATTTCCTACGACCGCGTGAGGAGTGGGGTGCTCGGAAAGCAAGGCGAGCCAGTCGCTCGTAGCGGCATCGTGTTCGCATACGAATAGCTGACCGTCCGCGATGGGTTGGAAAAACGATTCTTCGAGCAGGGGAATGAGGTCTCGATCTCGTTCGATGGCGACGACGATGGCTTGGCGTTGGAGCAACGGACCGGTCAATGCACCGGTTCCTGCCCCGATTTCGAGAACGGTTCCTCCTGGTTGAGGCACACTATGTTGGGCAATGCGTCGGGCGATGTTCTGGTCTGCGAGAAAGCACTGACCGAAGGAACGCTTGGCGTGGAATCCTCTGTCGCGAAAACCTTGTCTTGCAGACAGTGAGTTTTTTCTTGGGGGGTCGAACGGCTTCACGGGCTTTCGCTTTCAGCAGGTAGGTACCGACGAATCCTTTGCATGCGCACGCCCATGCGAGCCAGCACGCGCTCGGCGCGTTTTCGGGCGGTGTGGGAACGAAGCAGGACCGCTTGCGTAACGGCTTGGGCCATCACGGAGTCGCGGGGATCGGCCGGCAATTCGACCCTTGGCGTGGTCCACCGGATGGTGGCTCCGACGCGTCGAAGTTGAGACAGGGCTTGGACGAATTCGGGCTTGGCGTAATCGGGACCCGGGGCCCAGACATGCACCAGGCTGGGCCTGGGTTTGCGCTTTGCCAAGCGGCCGAAAAAGCGATTCATCGCCTCTTCGGTTCGGATTTTTTCTGAATCGCTTCTGGCGGGGCTCTCGATTCCGAACGCGGCCAGATACTTGCGCAATGATTGCTCCCGCTGGGTGGGAGCCTCCGGTGTGGTCGCGCGAAAAGGAGCGCGAGACATGGCCGCTTCCGCGTGAAATGCGAGGCGATCGAGATCATATTTTTTGATACGACCGAACTTCGGCTCCAGCGGACGAATGTGTTCGAGAACCCGGGCGGCCACTTCTCGCTCCTCGAGTTCACTGCGATCCGCATCGTACGTTGCGGTAGAAAGGGTCAAGGCGAGAGCGATATGATGCGCGTGCCGGGGGCCTCGGTCCGGCTCGAGAAGGCCTCGTAACCGGCCTCCGAACACGGCCAATCCCACGCTATCTCCCCGGCCAAGGTGTTTTCGCGCCGCGGCCGCTACCTCATCGATTCCATAATCCAAGGGAGCTTTTCCCACGACACCCGCCCAATGCTCGACCGAAGCATCGAGCACGAGCCACACCACATCTCGTTCATCATGCTCGAATTCCCGCACGATCAGCTTGCCCCGTCGTGCGGAAGCACGCCAAGCAATGCGCTTGAAAGAATCTCCCGGAAGCAGCTCTCGAAGTTCTCGAAGGTCAACGCCATCGCCGCGCATAGGTCCAGGACGACCCAATTCCGCTTCTCGTCGGCTACGCCCTCCGCGCGCGGACAGCAAAAGAGGGGAAAACGGACGGGGCAGGACTTCGATTCCGTAGGGGTTTGCAAACGTCAAGGGCACTTCGAAAAGCCCTGGCGCACCTTGTACCTCGAGCGACAAACCATGAATGGCATGTCGTCCGACCCGAGGCGTCTGAACCCGCACGGTCACATGCAATCGTCCGCCGGCAGGCACTTCACCCATGGTTGGTTCGAGCGATACGAGCAAATGGCTCGAAGCCACTGGCCGCAGATGCACGTAGCGTGCAGCAAGATTATCGCGGTTACGCACTTCCGCGGCCAACTCGACTTCGGCCCCTCGAACGGTGGCAACCACCTTTTTTTCTTCCGACCAGACCATTTCGAATCCGGCGTTACGAATCCGCGAGACGCTAACAAGTGCGGCGGCGCGGGCAAATACCAGGGCGATGAGGATCGCTGCTCCCCAAGCGATGATGGGCGGGCGCTGGCCAATGACGCCAGCGAGCAGCACGACCGCGCCTGCGAAGGCTACATGGACAGCGGGTCGAGTGGGATAAATATGCACGTTTCCTCACACAGCCCGGACGGCACGACGATAGCTCACTTTGGATAAGGCTTCTTCCACCACCTGTTCACGAACGGAGTCATCTCCTTCTACTTCGGGCACCAAGATGAGACGATGGGCAAGCACCGGTCCGGCGAGCGAGCGAATATCGTCGGGAGTGACGTAATTGCGTCCGTTGATAACCGCCGCTCCTTTGGCGGCTTGCACCAAGGCGAGGGAAGCGCGTGGGGAGGCGCCCAAGGCCACTCGAGCGTGCATTCGTGTGAAGCCTGAGAGATTGACGACATAATCGAAGAGGTCCTCTTCGACATGCACGCGAGCAGCAATATTTTGAAGCGCCAACACATCGTCCGCGGACAGGACCGCATGGGCACGAGGAGATGCTGCGTTGTGGGTTTGCAGCATCAGGACCTCGTCTTTATGGGTTGGATAGCCGACGGCGACGCGGAGCATGAATCGGTCGATTTGCGCTTCTGGCAGGGGGTATGTTCCTTCGAGATCGATGGGGTTTTGGGTGGCCACGACGACGAAAGGTTTTGGCAATTCGAAGCGGTCCCCTTCGATGGTGACCTGCTGTTCTTGCATGGCTTCCAGCAGGGCGGATTGGGTTTTCGCGGGCGCTCGGTTGATTTCGTCGGCGAGCACGAGATTGGCGAACACGGGTCCTGGGCGCAGAGAGAATGTGCCTTCTTTGGGGGAAAGGACGTAGGTTCCGGTGATATCGGCGGGCAAGAGGTCCGGCGTAAATTGGATACGACGCATGGTGCATCCGAGGGCGGCAGAGAAGGCTTTGGCGAGTGTCGTTTTGGCGACACCGGGGACACCTTCGAGCAGCACGTGGCCTTTGGCGAGCAGTGCGGTGAGCAACAGGTCCGTCACGCGCGATGAGCCAATGAATACACGCAGCACTTGGCGACGCATGTCTTCCAGTCGTTCTTTTGCTGCGGCGATTTCGTTCATATCCGCCGTGCGACCATCGGGAGATTCCGTCATTTCAGCGGCTCGAGCCTTTCTCGTCGATACGCGCAAGAAGATGATGCAGTTTTTGAATCGCGGCCTGAACGTCGCGTTCTCGAACTCGCAGGGGAGTACCGGCAGCGACGCTCGTCTCCACCGTGCTCAGGGTCAACAGCAAATGCTTGAATTGTTTCAATTCTGAGAGTTCCAGAGCACCTGATCGCTCGACCGTTTCGAAGAGGTCGGGTGTAGACAGGGGCAGAGGCAAGTCGAAGCGGGCGGCCACGGATTCTTCCATTGCACTTTTGATTTCGAGCAATGCAAGGGCTTTGTGTGTGGAGGGGGCCGTAAGGACGGCGGCTCGTCCGGCCACACCGCCTTGGGCCACGAGGGGTGTGGGCCACGCAAACCGAGGACTGCGGCGCGGGTACGTCCTTGCAGCCATTTTCCCCACCCACAGCAGCGATATCACGCTCGCAATCATGCCAAGAGCCCAAATCACGGAAGAGGGCAACCCAGCGGCGCGGGTTTCGGCCAGCCAGCGCCGAAAAGCCCGTCCTGCTGCCCCCAGAGACTTGCCCACGCTCGAACGATTCTCAAACGTTCCCGTCTCCTGAAAACTCCGTGCCACGACATAAATCGTGCCTTTCCTTTCCCCCCAGGTATCGTCGGACGATAGGTAAGCTCCCAATCCTTGAACAAAAGCACGGTTTCCGGGATATCGCATCATCTGGTTGATCACGACCGAGCTATCACCGACAACAAAAAGCCTTCCTCGCCCGACTTGCCCGGCCACGGCAACGATACCATCCGGCTCATCCATAGCAGCAATGCGCAAGGTTGGGGTGAGGTTCGGATGGGTCAAAGCCGTTGGATGGTTGGTGACGATCGATACAACGTCAGCCACGGCTGGATGCACACCGGCGGGCACACCCGCGACCATGTCGGCGACGGGTTCGGCGATAGCTAAGGCGGGATTGTTTCTCAAGGTGCGGGCAGGCCTGGAAGGGGCTGGAATCCTTTCGATTTGAAACCGCTTCAAGTTGGCTTCGGAGGCGCCGAAGTCGTCGAGGATGGCCACGCGTCCCCCAGCTCGGAGAAAAGAAGACAACTCATCGGCATTGAGTTCACGAAGTGGATAAATCACCACCAACGCGTCTCTGGGATTCAAGTTCTCCCAACGCAGTTCCGAGGTCGCGACGACGTTATTCCGGCCGACTTTGTCTCGGAGCACATCGAGAAAAACGGAGCAACCTTCCCACGAATCACCATCGAAATCGTAAGGGACCGCCCTTGCGGCCGGGGCGAGGAGCAGTGCTACCATAGCCAAAACGGTGCTCGTCAGCCAAGGCTGCCATCGTTTGCAACAAGCAGGAAAATCATGTCGATGGTTGTAGGTTTGCACTGAGCTTGACCGTAGATTGGCGATTGCTAGAGTGACTTTTTAGAGCCCCCAGTGGCTTGTGAACCATACGAGAAGGCCGGAGAGACCACCGTGCTTCCAGCGTTCATCATTGACCAGATTCGACGTCGCGAGCGAGAACAGGAACGACGCGGCGAGCAGCAGCCTGTGCTCGAAGTGCCCACGCCGTCTGCTCCTGGTCGGTCGGAAGATGCGGACGATGAGGAAGACAAAGAGCGTGGCGTGTTGATCATCGACCTCGGTTGAGCAATCAAAGCAGATAAGGTCCTCGAGGGATGAGTCATCATGGCAAGATGCCCCGCGAAAGCCTACGCCGTCAATCCCGAGACGACGTTGTGATTCTATCGTCCGTTTCCCCGGTCAGGAAGCTTTGAACCCAGCTTCGACCTTGCCTCGGAAAATGGCGTCTGGACACGGCTCCCGCGTCTCACTAGGGTGCCGCGCAATGGTTCGACGTCGACTCGCTTATTCGCTTCTTTCGCTCGCTGTTGTGACGTCGTGTTCGTGCGTCTCCCCAGGGGAAGGTCCTTTTCCCGCTTCCGACGCCATGTACTTTCCGGTTGGGCTCGCGGTATCACCGGGAGGCCATACGCTATATGTTGCGAATTCGGATTTCGATTTGCAGTACAACAGCGGCACGGTGATCGCGTTGGACCTAGATCGAGTGCGCAGCAACGTCCCGCGTGTATGGGAAGCGAATGCACCGTGTGGCTCGCTCGGGCAAAACACGATGAAGCTTCTGTATCCGGGGCCATGCGGACCGATATCGCTTCATCATCCTCCTGATGGTCAAGGGTCACTCGTCGCGGCCTCCGTTCGTATCGGCGCGTTCGCCACCGACATGATTGCGGTCAAGCGTCCCGACGCCCCCGCTTCGCGCTTATTTCTTCCGGTTCGAGGTGACCCATCAATCACGTGGATCGATGTGGAGGATGACACGGATCTCGAGCCGCCTTTCCATCGCGTGCTGCATTGCGGGGGAGAGCGTTGCGATGCACGGCATCGAGCGGGAGAGAATCCAAACACGAATTTGCGAAGAACGGTTCTTCCGCCCGAGCCTTACGGCATAGCCGTTTCGGAATCCCGTGATGTCGTCGTGGTCACGCATCAAACGACGGGTTCTGTCAGTCTCGTGAGCAATGCATGGGACGGCATTCCCACGTTAGAGTTCGTATCAGGAGGGTTCCCCATAGGTGGAGTCGGCGTGGCGGCCTTGCCCGTCCCCCGGTATGTCACGGTATCCCAAAGCGATTACCAGCCTGGTTTTTTGGCTACTTTCCGCGCATCCCCCGAAATCGATTTGATTCGATATTTCGATGATCGGGCGGCGGCACCGGCGCGTCCTTTCCTCGTACGCGCGGGTGTTGCTCCCATTCGTGTCAATGCAAGCGGTTACGATTCCCGGGGTATCGCCATCGACCCCACCGATCGACGCGCGTGTGAAGCCGAATGTCAGGATGACCTCGCCTGCCTTCAAGCCTGTGCAAGCGTGCCCGTACAAGTATATGTAGCCAATCGAACGCCCCCTTCCCTGCTCGTAGGCGAAACCCGGTCCAACGTAAGCCCTACGGCCAGCGATGATTTGGTGACGGTTTTCGACACGATTCCTTTGACCTACGGAGCTTCGCGGGTGTTGCTCGGCTCGGTGGTCAACACCGCGGGACAATCGGAACGTCGTGTTTTCGTTTCCTGTTTCGATGCGCGATTCATCTTTATTTATGATCCGGTGACACGACGTATCGATGGTCAGATTCGGACTGGTCGTGGTCCACACGCCATGGTCCTCGACCCGCATGAACCCTTGTTGTACGTGGCGCACTTCACGGACTCGTACATCGGTGTGGTGGATCTGGACCAGCGTCATGCCACCACATATCCCAGTATCATTGCGACGCTGGGTATTCCGTTACCCCCGAGGGAATCGAAGTGATCGCTCGTGTGGATTCTCGCCAATCGTTCAGACGACGAGTCTTGCTAGGCTCGATGCTTGGCGGGCTAGCCCTGTCTTGCTCTGAGCAACCGGTGTCTGTCGCGGTGCGCTCGCTCGAACAATCCGGCAATGTAGCGTTTCTTTGCCTGTCCCGTAACGACCGGGAACACCCGGGTCGACCTATGCAACATTGCGGAAAGATTAGGAATTCTTCAAGTGAGGATCCGGGGACGCTCCACGCTTTCGTCACCCAGATGACACGCGGCGAGGTTGCGGTCATCGATCTCAATGAAGAAACAGTCGTGGATCTGAACCCATCGAAACCCGGATTCAACTTCATCCCTGTCGGTGCCGTCCCTGTCGATATCGCCGCCACGCCAGGGGGAACCGCAGCTTTCGTCGGCTCCGCGGAATTCGGGCGCGAAGGTATCTGGATCGTGCCCACCCGAACCGTGGTCCAAGGCAATCCGCATCTGACCTCGTTTGCGGCATGCGCCTTACCCTCGGCTCCGGGCGAAATGATCGTGCTTACGCAACCCACGCCAGACATTATCTCGCCATCGAAATGCAACGCCGAGCCGTATGACGACCCCGATCATCCTCAGGGCGATCTCGCCCTGGAGCATGGTGTCTCCGGCACGCTGAAACTCGTAACCACCCTCCCTGATTTGGGAGCGGTCGTGGTGATGGACGCCCAACAACTCATCGATCAGCCACCTGGTAGTTTTCGAGCGTGTCCCATCGAACGCTGGGTATCTTTGCAAGTGGACCTTCCCCCCGCATTACCCCAGCAACGCGTTCCTGAAGGCGGTTTCCCTCCTGGGGAAAGCGCAGATGGCAGCGTTTGCGCCATGACGCAGCGTCCTGATATCCCCACCGCATCGAATCCATTGCCTCGCCCATCAGGACTCGCTTTCGATCCTTCTTCGTCAAGGCTTTTCATTGCCGACGAAGACGCGCCGGTCATCCACGTGCTCGACGCTTCTTCTCCGTGTGAGCTTTCGGAGTCTTCACCACTTCTGCCCATGTCGGTCGTGAGGCCAGAGCGCAAAGTCGTCACGCGAAGCCTTGCCGTAAGCCCCACCACATCGGCTGGAAAAAAATACTTATATGCCACCGACTTGCTCGACGGAAGCGTGATGATTTTCGACGTGAGCCTGCAGTCCACCGATCGAACGCCATTGCTTCGTCCGTATCCGTGGCGAAACCCATTCCAGCCCCTGGACCGCCTTTCTTTTTCGGTTCCCGTGCGTGATGTCGAATTCGTACTTCGTGATCGACCCGTTACCGATCCAAGCGCTGGAGCCACGGCTGTCGGTCTCGCCTGCGATCCCACCCACGACGATTCGTTGGGGGCTCGATATCGAACATCATCAGACTTTTCCAGCGGTGCCAGGCCGTACAACCTGCGGGGCGTATTTGCCACGATCGCTTTGACCAATGGGCAAATCATGATCGTGGACGTCGACGATTTCGATGCGGCGTGTCGTAGGCCCAAAACGGCTTGCGATGGGGACGAACAGGCTAGCTTCGAGGGCGCGTCGGGCGAGTTGTCATGCCTGATGGTGCAACCGCATCAGCCACGCAGTAGTGCATTCCTTCACCTATCCAACGATGCCAACGGAAGAGTGCCCGGTCTCCAGTCGTATCCCGTGCTATCGCTCGGCACGAGTATTTTGCCTACGGATCAGACGGCGGATGGGGTTCGATATCCGAAATTGCTCGCGCCATCGGCGCCGGGGATTCCTTTGATGGTAGGCGGACGAGTGGCTGACGAGCCGCAAACCGACCCGCTCATCGCTGAAAAAAACTCCGTGGTATTCGATCTTCGGGAGCCCCGGGTGCATGTCGAACAGAATTGGTCGGTAGCGTTTGAAGGTGCCATTCCTGGTTTCGAAGGCCATGTGGGTCGTCTTGGTCCGGCTTCCGAAGATGGGCGAACGACGTTTTTCGATGGGGGAGCGTTTTTCTGCGATCGGGGGGTCCACGACTTCGATGCCGCTCTAACTATTGGAAAAAACGAAGGAATTTCCGATCCCGCGACCATGCAAACCTGGGCGCGCGACCACCAAGACGTGCTGCAAATCACCGAGGACTTTCTGTTGGAAGACGATCCCTATTGGGATTCTGTGGCAGATCACTGCTCATGGCTCCAGTGTCGGGAAACGTTTGGCACGGTGCGTGACCCCAAGTCGACGCGCGATCTTCCTATCACGGAAGCCTATCAAGGTAGCCTTGTGGTGGAAGGCGTTTGGGACTTCGTGCGATGCTGTTTCCCCACGCTGGTATCGTATACCGTGCGTCCTCGCAACCAATGGGTAGTGACGGGAACAGCGGCTGGATTTCTGCATCGTGTCGTACCCGACCCGTTCACGGGTCGTTGCGTGGACTCATGCGATCCCAACCGTTCCTTGCTCAACGCGAGAGTGTTGGAGCGGGAGCGAAGTGAACCGGTTCCGGCTCTCGACGATCCTGGGGTGTTCCGAAATCCCGCGTTGCAGTTCGTGCTGTGGCGAGGAACAGCGCCGTCGGAACGGAAGATGGCGTTCACATTCGTGCAAAAAGACGGATTTTATCCGCTGTTCATCAACCTTGCGGCTGCCACGAGTTTCGTTCAGCCCCAGTCGTTGACACTGGCTCCCACGGGCGAGCTAGCCATTGCGGATGGTTCCGCTCAAGGATTGATCCTCGTGGATCTGGGGTCGATCAGGGTTTCCCGATCCTTTTTCTGAGAGGTCCGCGCGGATGTCGGGCGACAAAGGGAAGGATACCGAAAAGCTCACGCCCGTGATGCGGCAGTATCACGCTGCCAAACAAGCTCATCCGGACTGCATCCTTTTTTTTCGGATGGGTGATTTTTATGAGATGTTTTACGACGATGCAGTGGTGGCGGCGCGAGAGTTGGACCTTACGCTGACGAGCCGCAACAAGGGCGCGCCCGATGAAGTACCAATGGCTGGCGTGCCGCACCATGCCGCCCACGGATACATTGCTAGACTGGTTTCTACAGGATTCAAGGTCGCGATCTGCGAACAAATGGCCGATCCGAGCAAGACCAAGGGCATCGTGCCCCGCGAGGTCGTTCGCGTCATCACCCCTGGACTGGTCACCCACGAAGACCAACTCGAGGCGCGCTCCAACAACTATTTATGCGCGTTGGATGCTTCGGACTCGCGTTTCGGTCTCGCTTTGCTCGATGTCTCCACCGGCGAGATGCTCGCGACCACGCTCGAAGACACCGCCGCGATCATGGCCGAGTTGGCTCGAGTCGAACCACGGGAAGTCCTTCTCGAACAAGGTCATGATGACCTTCGAACGGCATTGACACAGATTCTTCCCACCACATCTTTCCGCGAAGATCCCCCGCTCGAACAAAACAATGTGCCCTCGATCCTCGAGCAAGCTCTTGCGGGCGAGGCAGCGGCGGAAGCATCGGACAGCCTGTCTTGCGCAGCGTTGCGCGCTTGCGCCCGAGCGTTGCGCATGGCCTTGGGATGCAATCCAGGTCAATCGCTTCCGGTTCAACGTATCGTGGCCTTCGATTCATCAGGCGTCGTGCAAATCGACGAAGTTGCACAAACCCACCTCGAACTGGTTCGCTCGATCGATGGATCGAAACGAGCCACACTTCTATCGGTGGTGGATGAGACGGTCACCGCGCCGGGGGCTCGACTCCTTCGCAAATGGATTCTGTCTCCGCTGCTCGATATGCGCGCCCTACGTCGTCGACAAGATGCCGTGGAAGCGTTCGTGCAAGACCCCGTGGCAAGAACAGAATTACGCACTATTTTCAAGAACATAGGAGATATCGAGCGGCTTGCGGTTCGAGCTACCCTTCGCGAAATCACACCACGAGACCTTGGCGTATTGCGCGATTCGCTCATTGCCGTACCGCAAGCGTTCCATATCGTGTCGCAGATGACGGATCCATCCGTCCACGAAAACCTTCTGAAAGATGGCATGGATCCCACGCTCCTCGAGCTGCGGGATCTGCTGCTCTCGGCTCTCGTCGAACGTCCTCCCCCCACCGTTCGGGATGGGGATATTTTTCGTGAAGGGTTCGATGAGGAGCTGGATGAAACGGGAAAACTGCAGCGAGAAGGCGCGGATATGATCATCGCCTTGGAAGCGGATCTTCGTGCCTCCACGGCCATTCCCACCTTGAAGGTGCGCTACACCCGCGTATTCGGATGGTATATCGAGGTATCGAAAACCCACGCATCCAAAGTTCCCCATGGTTGGCGTCGCAAACAAACCGTCGCGACGGGAGAACGGTATACGAACGACGCGTTGGATGACTTGGCAGATCGGCTCCTGCACGCGGAAGAACGTCATTCCCAACGGGAGTCATTGTTGTTTTCCGAATTGGTGCAGCATATTGCCGAGCGCGCATCGGCTTTGCGAGCGGTGGGGCATCAGATCGCTACATGGGATGCATTTGCCTCGTTTGCGGAGATAGCTCATCGCTTTGACTATTGTCGTCCGATCGTGGAAGAAAGCGATACGATCGATATTCGCGATGGTAGGCATCCCGTGGTGGAACGCCTGGCTGCCGCGGGGCGTTTCGTTCCCAATGACGTTTGCTTGCAAGGAGACAAACAACGTTTGTGGCTGATTACCGGACCCAATATGGCCGGAAAATCCACGTTGATGCGGCAAGTGGCGCTCATCGTCCTGCTTGCGCAAACAGGATCGTTCGTCCCCGCAAGCCAAGCTCGAATCGGAATGGTCGACCGCATTCTGTCCCGTGTCGGCGCCAACGATAATGTCTCTCGCGGCGAAAGCACCTTCATGGTCGAGATGCGTGAAACCGCTTCCATCCTTCGGCAGGCTACTTGTCGGTCGTTGGTCATCCTGGATGAAATCGGGCGTGGCACGAGTACCTACGATGGCTTGGCCATTGCTTGGGCCGTTGCGGAACATCTGCACGATGTCATCCGATGTCGCGCCATGTTCGCAACCCACTACCATGAATTGACCGAACTGGCGGAAACGTCGCCCCATGCCGTCAATGTATCCGTCTCCGCCAGGGAACGAGGCGACGACGTTTTTTTCTTGTACAAACTCGTTCCCGGAGCGGCCAGCCGAAGCTACGGCATCGCCGTCGCACGCCTGGCAGGCGTGGGTGAATCCGTGTTGGCTCGGGCCAAAGCCATTTTATCGTCCCTCGAGTCCGGGGGCGCCCTGCCCGGCGGACGCTACGCCACTTTACGGGGCCGCAGCGCTTCCGGTTCCGTGCAACTCGACCTCTTTTCTCCCCAACCGCCACAGCCCGAACCCTCCAACCCTGCTGTCGAAACCTTGAAGCAAGTCGATCCGAATCGGCTCTCCCCGCTCGACGCTCTCCAATTGGTCATCAAGCTCAAAGAAATGATTGGATGAGGGGAAAGCAATGCGCCATCGACGCGATTCGAGTATCCTACGGCCAGAAATAGCCAGTAATTTCAATGAATTGCCGCCCTTGGGCGAGTTCTTTGGGCAACCTACTTATAGATGGCCATCTATTTCTGGTTTGACTTATTGTCCAACGATGGCCGACGCCCATGACATAGGAAGCGACAGCCCTGGCATGAAGTAGGGTTCGGTAGCCTTGAAACCGACGATTCGAGGTTTGTTTCTTGGCGGAGACGGCACTATCAAGGAGAAACGCAGCAGAGGGTGACGCCTTTCATGGTTTGCACGCTTCCCTGCGCCACTCCACCGCTGACGCGGCATTTACCGTTTTTGGGGGTTGGTCGAGCGTTGGCCCGAATCGAAATTGTATCCCAATCCGCCAATTTCGAAAGATTAATGCACTCTGTCGTCGACACGATCATCTCGTCATCGCAAAAAATACCGTTGCAACTTTTGCAGCCATCATCATCGTACACCTTATAGCTTCCCCCCTCGCAATCGATGGAATCACCATCAACGGTACACGAACAGGGGCTGCAAGAACGGGTGTCGATGGCGTTTTCCAGCAGGTGCAAACGCAAAGGATTCTCGGCATCCCATTGCGGAGGACACTCCGACTGTTCACTTTCCTGCATGATACATATCGCTCCGGCAAAACCTCCCTCTCCCGGCGGCATACAGATCTGCGAATCGCAGCCGTGGGTGTTTGCGTTGGGTGGGGCCGCGCAAAGATCGACAGCATCCTGAAATGGGAATTTATTAGGAAAATCAGGGACTTCGTCAATCGGCGCACACGATCCCAGCTTGGCTATCGGATTGTTTCCTGTCAATTGGCAGGAGATGGAACTCCCAGATAGATTGTGACAATCGAAGTTTTCTAAATCCGGTTGAGGAACGGCATTCGCGCAATCCTTGCTTTTATAATCACAAGCGATGCCCGGAGCGTCACATAACGTGCCCTCGAGCGGGCTGCATGCGCAAGGATCACAAATCGCCTTTTCAGCATTTCTTGAATAATACCGGTTTGCTTTCTCACCTCCCGGGCAGCTAGTCTCTTCGTCTTCACCTTGGTATGGTCTCACATGAATCCAAAAATACCCTTCCCATTCTTCCGGCACGGCGGGCACGCAGCGGTATCCGACCGCCTTGCATGCCCCATCCTCACAATCCACAAGCCCATTTCCATCGTTGTCGATACCATCATCGCAGACCTCGTCACTTAGGCCTCCCCCGGATCCACCCGGTTCTCCCGCTGAACCGCCTGCTTGTATCCCTCCCGTACCACCGGTGGCGATTCCCGCAGCTCCACCCTGCCCGCCTTGTTGCGTTCCGGCACTTCCATCGAAGCCGCCCGTCCCTCCCGCGGAAGCATCCATGGTGGAAGCGCCACCCGTGCTTTGTCCAGCCCCCATCCCAGCGTCAGGCTCTCCCCCTGTCCCTTCACGATCCAGCGTGCAGCCTAGAAAACCCAGACAGATACCCAGCCCGCAAACCGCATGCAAAATGCAAGAGCGCATTCATGAATGATTATCGAAACCTCGTTGTATAGCAAGCCGATGAGGCGTTTTTACAACCATCAGAGTCGATATTCCGACAGAATACGAACGGAAACCTGACGCACGGCACGAGCCCCCACATCGGCTAGATCAAAAGCCACCGCACCTGAGTTGACGTCCATCCTCTTATCGGGCAACGCGCCACTTGGTAGCCGATGCTCGATCCGAACGTCGACCACGACCGCGACGCCTTTCTTTCGCGGAGCGCGCAGGACACGGGAGCGCAACGACGCATGAACGGCTCGGGCCAGGGCAGTCCATGCGCGTAAGTCGTTATCTCCAGATAAAACGAGAACCTCAGCCACACGTCCGGACGCATCGATGATGGCTTCGAAGGTCGCTGCTCCCGAGCGCGGTGCGATCTCCGACGAGGCCACCGCATGAAAAGCGCTTAAAATGGGTCCTCCAAAACCGAGACCGATTTTTTGGTCGTGTGCATCGAGCGCTTCTTGCAAGCCTCCGGTCGTAGATCCGGAGCCGGAAGCCTTCGGTGGCCCATGCTCCGGTTGCGTCCACAAATGGGTAAGATCGCGCCGAAGACCAAGTTCGATGGGCTTTCGACGCTCCCCTCCCCTCCCGACTCCATCCGATGGTTCGAGCCCATTAGGCTCGTTAGGTATCGAACCATGACCGTAGTCTTCCCGCCCTAGTCCCATTTCGCCGCCCCCATCGTCTTTGCTCTCGGCTGGCCCAGCGTGCGCACTACGATGAGGTCGTACCATCGCCCGAGGCGTCGACGAATCCAATGGGTTATTGGGATTGGATGGAGAGTACCGTGTCTCGGAAGTCGAGGGCAGCGAAGAAGTTGGCGAACCATCAACTTCAACCCAAGGGTCTAGCGTCGTGATCCAAGTGGGAGAACGGACCGAAATAATGGCCGGGGGCGTGGGACGACGGCTAGCCCAATGCGCCAGTGCGGCGAAAACCGCGATATGAAGCACAATGGCCGTGGCCAGCGCGCGCGCAAAGGGGTTGGACAAGGCGAACATGGGATGCCTCGAGGAGGCATACGGTTCAAAGAATGGGCGGACTCAGCCACCCGGAGCGCTATTGGTGACGCAATCCCAGATGGCACCATTGGAACCGAGGTCGAGAAGAATTTCGGGAGCTGTCGTCGGCTCGCGAGGGGAACCATCCGTGGGCTCTTTCTGGGAGCCTAGATTGCCTTTGACCGTTGCCGTGGGAACTTTGGCGGAAACGAGTTCGGAATCGAAATCATTCGGATTGGCGCGCTCAACCACATTATCCACGAACCAGCACATATTGCGCCACTCGTTTTCATCGATCACCGTACCGGGAGGAATATCACCGCCTGGGCGCTGACCGGTTTGTTTCACAGGCCCCTCATACACATCCCTCATCTTGGAGGCTTCGTCGAGAAGCACCTTGAGGCTGAGCGTGGTGACATCGGTCTCGGCAGACGACAGGTTGAATCCCACGACCGAGGTTTCCGTATCGGTCGTTAGTGGGTACATATAGGCCTTGGAGGTGAGCCGGCCCCGGTGGATGTCCTCGAATATCTCGATATAGGGGTATCCCCAATTCCAGTAGGTGGCACCAATGGCGTTGGCGAAGGGCTGCCCGCTCTGGTCTCGCCAGCCGTGGATGTTGTCGTTGGCGATGGTCCAGACCACCCAATCCTGATCGGGATTTTTTGGATTTTTCATTGTTTTGGCCGTTGTATGAATTCCCACATATCTAGAAGGAAGCTGATTATCCAGATTATGGGTAATCACATCGGCGCCGGAGTCGATCAATTTGGCGGTGAGATATTCCTCACCGGTCATGTTTTTCTTGACGGCTTTGTCGCCCATGTGTTTGGGCGTGTATTCCCACAGGGCTTTGTCGAAGTCGACGTCGTACCAGAATCCGAGCCAGCGAACCTCGACTTTGGCATTCGGGTTTTCTTTTTTTGCGCCGAGGGCAAAGGCATTGAGGTGGCGGACGACTTCGGCGGTGACGAAAGAACCAATGAAGCCAAGGTGGCCTGTTTTGCTTTTTCGCGCGGCGATGCGGCCAGCGACGTACCAGGCGTGTTCCATGTGTGCGAAAAAGCTGGAGACATTAGGCTCGACTGGAATTCCTGAACAATGTAAAAAGGTGGTATTGGGATATTGGGCAGCCTTTTTCCGAACGGTGGCAAGGTGATCCCAGGAGTTGGCGATGATGACCTGATAGCCATCAGCGACATACTTATCGATGGCCTTTTCGGCCGGCTCCCCAAGGACACCTTCCTCATAGACGTAATCGATATATCCCAGTTTTTCTTTGGCGAATTCGATACCTTCCTGATGGGTGAGGGTCCATCCTTCCGCGGCAGTGGCCAAGCCGATCCAAATGCCCGCGACACGCAAGGGGAGCTGGCATGTATTGTTCAAGCACTGGGATGGTTCCGGGCATTGGGCGGTGGTACTGCAAGCCGCCGTGCAAAGCCCGTTGTCACAACTCGCGCCCTGACAATCGGAATCGTCTTTGCAAGGCTGTCCGATACCGCCAGGGGCAATATCGCTGCTGGTGATCAGCGAGCAGCTCGAAGCTGCGGCAACGGCGAAGCCGACGCTGAGAAAGGTCGTAGCGAGGGTGCGCAGCAAGTTCGTACGACGCATTTCAAAACTCTCCTGTGACTCCGATCGAACCGAGGCCGATCATGGGTTGGATGAAAGGACGTTTTGCTTCCGCGGGAGGTGGCTCGCTATCGAATTCAGGTGGCGCATCGGGCCGGGCGAAAGTCCAAACCAACGTGGTGCCAAGGGTAACGATAGCCGCCCCCGCGAGAATATCCGTCGTTAGCGCAAGATTATCGACTTTGCTTTGCTGATCTTTGATTTTCGAATCTGGCGTTCCCCCCACAAAGGTCATGTTCGACAAATCCTCGTCCGCGTTCATGGCCATGATCCCGGTGATGGTGGCGCCAATGCCCAGCGCGCCCGCCACTCCGACGCCAACCCAAGACCAAGTGGTCATTTTTGAAGGACTTTCTTTCTGATAGACCGTCCGGGTCTCACCGACGAGTTCAGGCAAATCGAAATTGAGTTTCCGAAGCTCCTGCCCAGCCACCGTAATCGCTTGGGTCACGGACTGTCGACCTTCCGCGCTCACGGTAATTTTTCGACTTCCCACGCTGACAAGGATGGGCCCGTCGAGAGGGATGGTGCCCACGGGATTGTCATCAATGGTAACCGCCGCCCCAAATACGTTGGAGTTGATTTCGAGATGCCCGGTTTGGTTTTTGAGCAAGTTGATTTCCTCTTGCACCTCAGCTCGCCGCTCCGGCGTAATTTCATCTTTTCCTTCAGATAAATATTTTTCAAAAGCCTGAAGAGCGCCCGCATAATCCTTCAGTTTGTAGGATACCTGTCCAATCTGGTAGAGCAGTTTGTAGGAAGGCGCCAATTCGTAAGCTTTCCTGAATTCCGTGAGTGCGGCGGCGTAGTCTTGCTCTTCGTATAGGTCCACGGCGCGCTGGAAGCGCTGCATGGCTTCCTGCTGTGCGGCTGGCGTTCCCACGGATTGTGCACTTACGAAACCCGGTGACGCCATGGCGCCGAGGACGATGCCCATCGCAACGATTTTTCTATAGTGCATGCCTCTCATTGCTCCCATGGGTTACTTTTGTCGAGATTGCGAATGCGATCACGCGCATTCGGTTCTTGTGTTTTCGTTGACTTTGGTGGCGGAGGGGATGAAGTAGGGGGTGGAGCCGTCTCCGGGGGCTTGTGTCCTTTGGGATCTTCTTTGGTGACACGAGGTGGAGCTACGGCAGGACCTCCAATGGCACGAGACTTGTCCAGGGCGACGGTAACGACGACGTCTTTTTCGCCGGTGACCTCCACTTCCCGGCTTTCGAAGCCCTTGGCTTCTACACGTATTTTATAGACTTTTCCATCCTTGGGCACACGACGGGTCGCTGGATTGGTGGCGAGTTCCGCTCCCTCGAAAAAGATTCTCGCGTTGGCTGGCTCCGCACGGATTTCGATCTCGGCTTGCGTAGCGGCGGGTTCCTTCGCGGTTGACTCCGTGGATTGGGCTGGCTGTGGGGTGGATGGCTGAGCCACCGCCGTTGCGGGCGCGTCCGAAGGGGTAGCCGGAGTTTGTTCTCCCGAAATGGCCGATCTCACGGAAGGAACGAGCCAAACTGTCCCTGCAATCCCCACGAATAGCGCAGCGACCACAGCGATGAGCAAACCGCTTTTTCGTCCTCCTACCGGATGCGCTCCCGACACGGAATTGGAAAGGATGGCGTTGGAACGTACCGAAGCACTGATGATCTCGCTATCCGTATGCCCCGGAGAGAGCATCTTCATCCCCGAAAGAGATCGCAGGTGCTGCCCGGAGCTATCCATCGACAGCAAGCTGCCCGGATTGGTCATCGATTGGATGGCGGGTATGACCGTGCGATCGAAGGCTTGCGTATCGTAATTCTGCGCTTTGGAAAGCTGAGCTTCGATGGTAGCCGCAATCTCTTTTCGCACGTCGACGAACATATCGCCTACGAAATTGCCCACATCTCGCCCTGAGACCTTTTCTCCAAGGCTATCGATGAGCGCATCGAGATCACTTTGTAATTCGAGGCATGTGGCATATCGATCGGCTCGATCCCTGGCAAGCGCTTTCATGACGATTCGCGCCAATTCCGGGTGGACTCCGGGATTCACGCTCATGGGCTCCGGAACCTCTCCACGAATGACCCGATGGATCACTTGACCATCGGGGACGCCTTTCCACAGCCGCTGCCCCGTGGCGGCCTGCCACAATACCGCCCCCATCGCGTAAATATCCACGCGACGATCGAGTTTTTCTCCCAAAAACTGTTCAGGGGCCATATAGGCAATCTTGCCTTTGATGACCCCAGCTTTCGTTTCCGAGGACGACGTGATCGCCTTGGCAATCCCGAAGTCCAACATCTTCACCTGGCCGTCGTACGTGATGAAAATATTCTGCGGTGATACGTCCCGGTGAACGAGATTGAGCGGGGTTCCGTCGAAGTCTTTGAGTTCGTGAGCGTAATGAAGTCCTTGGAGCGCATCGCAAAGCCCCCGAAGATACAGCGGTAAAGGCATTGGCATATTTTCTTTGCGAGCACGCCGCAGTACCGAGGCGAACGCCTGCCCCTCGAGGTACTCCATCACCATCAGGTAACGACCGTCTTCCTCCACTACCTCCAAGGTATGCACCACATTGGGATGGTTGAGCCTCCCCGCGAGCCTTGCCTCGTCCAAAAACATTTGAAGTGTATCCGGGTCTTCCGCCAGATGGACCCGGATCATCTTGAGCACGACAAGCTTGCTGAACCCGCTGGGGCCACTCGCCACGGCAAGAAAGACGCGCGCCATACCGCCGTGGCCGAGTTCCGCGAGCAATCGATATTTACCGATCGAGGAGGGAACGCTTTCCACAGACACGAGGCTCATGATTGATTACCCTCCCGTTGCTTTTTTTCTCTCCCCCTCGAATACCCCCATCGCACGAGGTCATCGGATACGATACCTGCCCCAACGGATCTGTTCAAGCACGGAATCCATGTATCCTTCAATATCCCAAAATGGTTTTTCACTCGCCTCCCGCTCCTTCGTCAATTCTTGGAATCCGCGCGAAAGTCCGTGCTTCAAGCGCTACCGCAACATCAAATTGTTGCCAACAACACGGAAATTGCCCCAGATGTTCGCACATGCCAACGGTCACTCCCTCACTATAGATGGTGTGATCCGCTCGTGTCCACCAGGATTGACATACCCGACCCCAGTTTGCGAAAGGAAATAGTGAATCACCCCCTGACGTTATCGTCACCTTTCCCATGTTGCGGAATTGCAACGATTAATTAGGATTTCCTCCATCGCGCCCCGTGCTAGGGTACCGCCCACCGCAACGTCTGGCCCCCCTGGCTGAGCGAGGCTGCCACCGTTGCGACATACCCCTATTCCAACTCCGCCCAGCGGCGCCTTCGAGGCAACCATGGAAGACTCAAAACACCCTGACTTCATTAAACAATTCTACCTCGACTGCGGCTTTTCTACCCGTGCTCTGCACGCCGGTGAACACGTCGGTCAACCCCATACGCCCGCCCATAATACACCCATCTATCAATCATCGACTTTCATTTTTGAGAATGCAGACCATGGTGCCGCCATCTTCAAAGGTGAGACCCCTGGCTACGTGTACACGCGCATGGGCAACCCGACGGTCATGGTTCTCGAAGCCAAAATCAACGCTCTCGAAGGCGGCTCCTGGAAGCTCCAGCATCCCGAAGACACCATCTCTACCCTGGCCTTTTCCTCTGGCATGGCCGCCATCGCCGCCGCCCTCATGGCCTGTGCCTCCACCGGCGATACCATCATCATGGCTGACGTCGTGTATGGCGCCACCGAGCACCTGTGTTCGACCGTACTCAAACGATACGGTATCAAAACGGTGGAAGTACATATGGCCGATCTCGATGCCGTACGAGCGACGGTAAAGGCCCATCCCAACGCGAAGCTCATCTTTTTCGAAACGCCGATGAACCCCACGCTCGAGTTGGTCGATATCCCCGCTGTCGTCGAAATCGTTCGTCAAACCAACCCCGATATGCGCGTCATCGTGGACAACACGTTCGCCACCCCTTACTTGCAACGGCCCCTCGAAATGGGAGCAGACGTCGTCGTACATTCCACCACCAAATACATCGGAGGACATGGCGCTGTCGTGGGGGGGTTGGCCACCACGCGCCATAACACCATCAAGGACGAGCTATACAAGGTGATCAAAGACATCGGCAGCAATCCGAGCCCCTTTGATACCTGGCTCGTCAATATGGGGCTCAAGACGTTGCCGATTCGCATGGACAAGCATTGTAAAAATGCGATGGCCGTCGCTCGTTTTCTCGAGTCCCATCCCAAAGTCGAGCGTGTGTTTTACCCGGGTCTAGAATCCCATCCCCAGCATGCTTTGGCAAAAAGACAGATGGCTGACTTCGGCGGGATGCTTTCCTTCGAATTGAAAGGCGGCTTCGAAGCAGGCAAAAAACTGATGGATACGATTCAAATCTTCACGCTCGCCGTATCACTCGGTTGCGTGGATTCACTGATCCAACACCCGGCCTCCATGACCCACGCTTCGGTGCCGAAAGAAAAGAAACTCAAGGGCGGCATTACCGATGGCCTCGTTCGTATCTCCGTGGGAATCGAGGACCCCGACGATCTGATTCGCGCGCTCGACAAAGCTCTCCAAAAAGTCTAATCGTCGCTGTTTTCCCCCAACCGTCGCGCATACCTAACCACGTACGCCACTTGCTCCGGCGTTTCAGGGCCACACCCCCGCAACCGTCGAAATCCTCGGATGGCCGACTGAGGCGCCGCACCCACCCGCACCAAAAGACAAGAAACGAACATTCCCGTTCGACCACAACCCGCAAGGCAGTGAACGAGCACCGATTGCTCCTTATGCAACGCCTCGTCCGTTCGCAGGACCTCCCGCTCGAACCTTCGATCATCCGCGGGTGTGCCAAAGTCCGCCACCGGAAGATTGATGAAACCATCCGACAGCCTTTCCCGCGCCGCCGCAGCATAGGCCGACGACTGATCGAGCGGCGCCAAGCAGACGATCCGCGTAATTCCAAAGGCCATGATCGCGTCCAATTCCCGCGTCATGTCGAGCAAGCCGGCCCCCGGAATACGGCCCACCCAAAGCGTTCCAGCACGCCCCATCACGGGAATATGCACCATCGGATACACGGGCTTATCGCGGAGCTTGGCATAAAATAGTCTGGGACGCTCCGGGTCGCCCGGCTGCCTTTGCGCAAGATCCGCAAGTTCCGGCATCGCCTTCAACCACATCGCAAGTTCACGGATCTGTTCTTCCGACGGTTGAAGGTCCGAGGCGTTGTTCATGGCCTCTCCCCTACCCCAGGACCTTCGATAACTCCAGTGTCACGCCCGTGCGGCGTCGATTGTCTTCATAGCGAACGCATCGGAAAGGCGGGTCGGAGCGAATGGCGCTTCTGTCCTTGGGCCACGGTTTCGAATCCGAGCGAGGGCGGCGTTCGTTCCTTGGGCAGGGGGACGGATTTGGGAAAAGTATCTGTAATTTCAATAGGTTGAACACGTTTAAACAAGATCCAATCCAGCAGCCGCGCTTGCTCGACCAAGTTATTCGGTGGTGGAGACTCACACCCCTGCGGCATCAACACGCCAAGCACGAATCGCAACGCATCACCGGAGCCATGGGAGACTGGCACATCCACGCCACACGCTTGATACAAGGCCACAAACGCCGTGCGCTTCGAGGCAAACGAGGCTACGTAAGCGGATACCTCGGCCTTTGCACGTTCGGACATCCCTTCTGGACAAGCATCGCATGTGAGTACGCGGCCAGGAACCCCATCGGCCAGATGACGCACTTCATGGGAAGCCACGGCTCGCGCCAGCCAGGCCGCCAATTGTCCGAGAGAATCCTTCAATTTCTCATCCGACGACAACGCTTCGGACACGCCGATGAGCCATTGGGCGTCCTTATGCGTCAACCGGTCACAGCGCTTTCGTTCGTTGACCTGGGCCGCCCGAGCAATGATCGATCGTCCCTTTTCGGACAGACCATTCCACGGCACGTGATCGACCGCTAACCATCGGCCGCATCCTTTTTTGCGCTCGATCTCCTGCAAACGCTCGATCAATTGATGTCGTAGCATGGCTCCTTGACGCAACGATTCCAGGGTGTCGTCAGAAAGCCATTGGCTTGCTTCATGGCGCAGGGCGGGAGCAAAAGCGCGGTCCATCTCGGAACATTTCGCATCGAGCTGGGGTTCCATCATGGGCCAAAGGCGTTCGAGGGCGAACTCGGCCACGCGATCACCGACCACCAAGGCTCGCTGTTCTTCGGTGCTGGTTTGCCCAAAAAAAGCTTCCGCAACGTTGGTGCTATCCACACGAGAGAGAAGTCGGACCCCATGCGTTTGCGGACCCACCGGAACGAGCACATCGGCTTGCACATGGTAGCATCGGGTATAAAGACGACCGCCTCGCGCGGACTCGACCGAATCGTAAGCGACGTACCAGGGCAACCCCGCCTGTTGCATGGTGTGGTTCCAACCATCCAACAACTGAGAGATTTCAAGAGCGTGCAACGACACGCCCAAGGTGGCTCGATCTCTCAAACGCCTCAACAACAGGGCAAGATTCGGGTCCTTGCCCGCTTCCGCGATCAAGGCATCGAAGCGACGCTGTTCGCGACTGCTTCCTACACTGTAGGGATCATGGTGCAAGGCAATGACCCACTCGGGCAGAAGATGGGCATGAACAGCCTCGAAATCGATGGATTCGATGGCGTTGGGATCGAAACAAGGCAACCAGGGCTCTGGTTTCATCGGAGCCTTGGCTAGCGCCAAGTCTTCGTCGAACCTGGTGGGTCGTGCCATACGTTGCGAAATCCAGCCGATCGCCACGGCTGTGGATACCATCAGACAAACCGATGCCAACAGACGCAGCGGTCGCAGCGATTGGCGACGAGCCCAGGCGATGACTTCCGCATGAGCCTCATGGGTTTCCACGTTGGAATGAATCGCAGCGCGAGATGCTGACGGCATTCGGTGGACCTCCTGCAGGGGTGCGCGACCAAACACAGACCCTGTTGCACGGCATTTGTTCCCCGGGATGAAGGCTTTCTATGGCCGCGCAATCTTCCACTCATCCTTGAAAAAAGCCGTTCTGCCTCGGGCACCGATATTCAGACGGAGTCAGGGCGGCATGCGAGATACGGATGATTTCGCAGATTCCGCGTTGCTACGAGCCATCGTGACGTAGCGTCATTCGAGTTCGTTGCGACGGGAGCGGACGATAGAGCAGCGTGAAGCGGCATCTTGAGGGAGATTCCAATCTGCAGCCCCATGGCGACCGTCGACACGGATCATGCGCCAACGGCTATCCTCCGTTTTTCCTTTGAATAGGGGCAAGGATTGCCTGGCGCTGGCGACGCTGACCCGAACATTGGTCAGGTAGGTATCGGCACCGACCACAGCGTATTCGGTCTGCGACGCGAAGGTTCCCAAGGCTTCGCAGGAGGAAAGGGCTTGGCCTTGGAGAACGAGTTGTGTTCGAAGGGCCATTCGGATCATGCCTTGCAGGGTGACACCGGGTATCGTTGGTTGCTCGGCATGACAGGGGACTTGCGTTCGCACGTCGTCTTCCGTGGTGCCACAGACATGAACTGTCACGCCGGGAAACCCATCCTGATCGTCGTCGACAAGAGCATCGCAAGCGTCGACACAAGAGGGCTCACAGGTTTCGGATCGACCGATGTCGAGGTCGCTCATGCCGCAACCGGATGCCGATGCGTTCCATTCGGGCAGTGTGGGGCTTCGCGTTCCCCACGTAAATCCCAAGCTTTCGAAAGAAAGGGCATCGGAAGGAGAAATGGAGCCTTGGATTTGGGTGGGTGGGACGGTGGCAAAGCCACGAGTCAGCGGTTCAGGAATGGGAATGGTGACATTGAGGCCGTTGCTTTGTTCGGGACGGCATTCACCGACCATGGCGGAGACATTGGGCAATTCGAGTTGGCAGGGCACGGCGGAAACATCGAGGGCTGCTTGTGCGGAGGATTGAATATCAAGGATGAAAAGCAAGGTAGCCGGTGCGACTTGATCGACGGGGCACATCGACACGACGCCACCTTGTCTGCTTTGGAGTTGGAGCGAATAGCGTGCGAGAACGGCCCAGGTCCCCTCGAGTTGTGGGGAGGTCGTGGATTCACAGGCGATGCTTTGTGTTGCACCGGATGCCCCTGCCTGGCCGCCGTTCGCATTGCGATCATGATCGGAATCCTCTGAACACCCGGCTTGGGCGATAGCACAGGCCATGCAGATGAGTTGGGGCCATCGTACGTTCATTCGTGAGACTTTCTTCCAGCGCAGGGGTTGTTGGGCGATCCACATCTTCGAGATGGAGTCGTACGTCGAGGGTTCTGTAGGGTCAATGGTGGGAAGGCGGTGACTTCTTCCGTGACACGTTCTTTCCTGACGATATTCGAAAGCCTTTGGTGGAAACGCGGCGCATCGATGGCTAGGATGGCGGCATGGCAAAGAAGATTCTGCTTCGCACTCCCCTTCGGGCCTTCAAACCGTATGTCGCAGGCAAACCCATCGAGGAAGTACGTCGCGAGTACGGCTTGACAGGCCATATTGCCAAGATGGCATCGAACGAAAACCCCTTGGGCACGTCTCCCAAAGCCCTCGAGGCCATGCGCAAAGCGATCGAGGAAGTATACCTTTATCCCGATGACAACGCGTTTTACATCCGAAAAAAGATCGCACAGACGCATCAGGTAGCCTTCGAGAATGTCTTTGCGGCGAACGGCTCGGTGGAAGTGCTCGAACTCGCGGTGCAAGCCTTCGTTGAACCTGGCGATGGGGTAGTGACGTCAGAGCATACGTTTGCCATCTACATGCTCGCGGCCATGAAGATCGATGCCCAGCTTCGTATGGCGCCCATGATCGACGGTGGGTATCGATACGATCTTCCGGCGATAGGCAAGCTGGTCGACGATCGGACCAAGATTGTATTTTTGGCGAATCCAACGAATCCGACGGGCACGTGGTTTTCCGGAGAGGAGTTCGATACGTTCATGGCTCATGTCCCGGAAGACGTGTTGGTGGTATACGACAGCGCTTACGCGGAATACTGTCCATATCCGGATATGCCGGATCCCATGAAGCACTACCGGCAGGGACGTCGAATCCTGTGTCTCCGTACCTTCTCGAAAGCCTACGGAATGGCGGGGATTCGGGTTGGATACGCCATCGGTCCCGCGGATATCATTCACGGGCTGATGACGTGCCGGGTGGCCTTCAACCTCAACTTGGTGGCGCAAGCGGGTGCCATGGCGGCGCTCGACGACGATGAGTTCGTTCGACGATCGCGAGAATTCAACGACCGTGAGCTTGCATTTCTTCGAGAAGGAATGAAAGAACTCGACGTGATCGTCCCTCCGTCGCGAGCCAATTTCTTGCTCGTGGATACGAAGAAAAACGCCCAATGGCTATTTGAAGAGCTTCAAAAACAGGGAATCATCGTAAGGCCCATGGGAGGCTACGGCTATCCCGGCGCCATTCGCGTCAACCCCTGGCAGCGAGAAGACAACGAACGATTCCTGTCGTCTTTGAAACGATTGCTGGCCTCCGATCAAGGCTCTCTCTAACCGTTTACGGACACTTCGGATCTCACGAATTCATTCGTTTTCCACTGATTTTTTTCGTTTCAGCCTCGAACCTTTCGAGAGATTCGCGGTCGAGCCGATTCGACCGCAGGGACCGATACTCGGAAAACGTGCGCTGAATCTGCGAAGCGAGCTGTCGCACCTGCCGCTCGATCCCTCGTTTTGAAAATTCTTCGTGCAAATCGCGGCATGTGTATCGAACACAAAGGTTGGGACGATGAGCCGGGGCAAGGGAACATCCCCGTGGACCACGAAATGCGCATCCCGCATGAACCGCGCGCGGAGTTCGAAAATCTCGTGGGCGCGTTCCAGAGGCTCGCAAACAAGCCAATTCTTCCTGCTGAAACACGTTTTCCGTCGTTCCTCCGCAGCAGTATCCTCCCTCCCAACGACCATGAGGGAGCGGATACCCTCGCGCGCAACTCCGACAAGCTCGAACGTCGCCGATGAGCCCAATCATCTGCGTTCGCATGTCTCGAAGCCTAAGGGCCAGACGGCGTTCCTGCGGGTCGACTTGTCGAGGAGAAGCTTCCGCCATGAGACGAAGTCGAAGGCTGGCAACTTCATGGGCGCGAGTCGCGGGCCGAAGCAGCGAGAAGGCATCCAGCAGGACAGCGAGCCGCGGGAAGAAATAGCGATGCTGCCTCATTGCCATATCACAAGCCATTTTCTGCTTTTGGCACGCCTGGGCGATTCGAAGTCGACCGCCTGACGAAATGGGATACGGGTCCATAGACCAGAGCGCGACGGCCTTCCAGTCTCGGCCCTTCTACACGATAGACCGCTGCTGAAAGCAGGTTTTTGTGCTTTTTTGGGGCCGACATACCGAACCGTACCCCGGTCACCGAACCATCCATCCACGGGTGATTTCGCTTCCGCGCGGCGGCTCTACGGTGGGGAAGTCCAGATAGGAAGGCAACGCGCATGGTTTTCTTCGACCACGTTCACGATACGCGATGATGGTGAAGAAGGCTTTCGCTTCGATTCATGCAGGATGGAGGAGGCGTTGGGGGAAGATTGCGGCGGGCCCCCGGAAGGGCAACTATTAATCGGTCGAAGGGCCTTGACGGTTTGCCTTTCTCGATCGACGAATTCGCTCTGCCGATTGGAGGACAGCATGGACGCGTGCGCATTGTGGGAGCGTTACAAGACATATCTCGTCGATCATCCGAGTTTGGGGCTTCGGCTGGACATCAGCAGAATGAAGTTTGGCCCACATTTTTTCGAGGAGATGGCGGCGCCGGTGGAACGGGCTTTCGATGCGATGGCGCAACTCGAAAAAGGAGCGGTAGCGAATCCCGATGAGGATCGGCAAGTGGGTCATTATTGGCTTCGGACGCCATCGCTGGCTCCTACACCGGAGATAGCGACACAGATCGAACACACGGTAGCCAGGATCGAAACGTTCGCCCAGGCGGTGCATTCGGGGAAAATCAGGCCCCCGGGAGCCGATCGATTCACCGATATCCTGCATGTAGGGATCGGAGGTTCGGCGTTGGGCCCGCAACTCGCGCAGGGAGCCTTGGGAAAAAGCACAGATGCGATGCGGATCCATTTCCTCGACAATACGGATCCGGATGGTATCGAGCGCGTGCTTTCGACCCTCGGTGCCGAAGGATTGAGCCGCACCTTGGTGCTCGTTGTTTCCAAGTCCGGAGGGACCAAGGAAACGCGCAACGGAATGCTCGAGGTGCAAGCGGCTTTCCGAAAACTGGGCCTTGCATTTGGTCCCCAGGCGGTTGCGATTACCGCGGAAGGAAGCGCTCTGTCGAAAGTCGCGACCCAAGAAAATTGGCTCGAACAATTCCCGATGTGGAGCTGGGTGGGAGGTCGCACCTCGCAAACCTCGGCGGTGGGACTGCTGCCCGCTGCTTTGCAAGGCTTTGATATCAAAGCGTTTTTAGCAGGAGCCCGCGACTGTGACGAGATCACCAGGCTCCGCGATGCTCGTCGAAATCCCGCGATGGTCCTCGCCTTGATGTGGCTGTATTCCCGGTCCGCCGGGGTGGCCAAAGATATGGTTGTTTTACCCTACAAAGACCGATTGGAGCTTTTCTCCCGGTATCTTCAGCAGCTCATCATGGAGTCGCTCGGCAAAAGCCGCGATCTTTCCGGCAACGTGATTCAGCAAGGTATTTCGGTCTATGGCAACAAGGGATCGACCGATCAACATGCCTATGTGCAGCAACTCCGTGAGGGGATTCACAACTTTTTCGTCACGTTCATCGATGTGGTTCACGACGCGCAAGCGGCTCCCACGTTCGTGGAAGATGGGCAGATCACGTCAGGGGATTATCTGCTGGGATTCATGCTCGGGACTCGTCGAGCACTGTACGACAACGATCGGGAATCGATGACCTTGACGATCGATCGGATGAATCCGCGGGCGCTGGGAGTGCTCATCGCCTTGTTCGAGCGAGCGGTGGGATATTACGCCACGCTGGTGGGGATCAATGCCTATCATCAGCCGGGCGTGGAGGCGGGGAAAGTCGCGGCGAACGAGGTGATTTCACTGCAAAAACAAGTCATGCAGAGCATGCGATCGTCGAAACAAGCCGCTACGGTGGAAGCGATTGCCACAAGCATTGGACGACCCGATCAAGCGGAGACGATATTCAAGATCCTCGAGCATTTGAGCGCCAATCCCGGTCGAGGGATCAAAAAACACCCGGCAGAGACACCTTTTAATGCGCGTTTCGAAGCGGTGGATTGAGCGGCATATCTATTGAAATCTCTCGTGTGCAGTGGAAAAACGAAACCGATGACGTCGATGATGCGTGGTGTCGTCCACGATGATGGGCAACCCAAGATGCGCTTGGCCGCTTGTTTCAGGCCGGCCTTGTGTTCAACGAATGGCGTGAAGACAGCGACGGCCATGGTGGCCGTGCTGATGACAGTAGGATGTGGGGGAGATCGGGTAGAGCCCATCGCCCCGACACCCACACGAGCATCCACACCGCAAGGCAACGAGACGGCTGTGGCGCCGGATATCGTCGTGGAAAAAGAAGAGCTGCCACCATCCGAGCAGACTTCGGTGGTGGTCGAACCGGAACCGCCGTTGCCACGCCTCGGCTCCGTGTCTCATTTCACGTGGATCTACAAAAATACGAGTCGTAAGCAGCAGCCCATCGGATACGTGCGCCCGGGAACGACGGTAGTTCTTGATGGGCAGGAGCCGCAAGGCGGTAGTGATTGTCAATCGGGACGATGGTATGCCGTACGGCCCAAGGGGTTCGTATGTGAGGACGGAACGGTCACGCTCGATGTGGATTCCCCGTTATTTGTTGCGTTAACGGAGGTCGTTCGTCCGCGAGAGCACGTTTTACCTTATCGATATGGGTATTCGATGGGGGCGCCGATGTACGGACGATTCCCCTCGGAAAAAGAACGGGAGCGAGAAGCGCGGGAGTATGGACGGGTCGATACCTTGTCCCGTACGGAAAAAATCAAGTCGAGTTATGGGGAATTGGCAATGTCGGATATCTTGCCGGCCACGGATCCCGTTCCGGTCTTCGCAACGCCCGAATTGCCTCGATTGAGAGGGTATACGGCGGCTTTGGTGCGCAAGACGATTCCCTCGGGATCCTTGTTGTCGTTTGGCTCGGCGGTGGAATCGGAGGGCCGTACCTATTTATTGAGTCCGGATCTGACATGGGTTCCGGCGGATAGGGTTCGTCCATTTCGGGAAACCACATTTCATGGAATCGAACTTGGGGCTCAGGTTCGTCTTCCCATCGGGTGGACGCGTTCGGTTCCACGGGCAAAAATGCGCAAATTGCAGGATGGCACGATGGAGCCGACGGGCGAGTCATGGCCTCCGCGAACGGTGTTGTCACTTACAGGAACGGTACATACCAGCCAAGGCAAGCGGTATCATGAGACGCAAGAGGGGCATTGGATCCGGGATACCGACGTGTCGGTAGTGGAAGAGAAAACGACATTGCCGTCGACGATTCAACCGGGGCAGAAGTGGATCGAGTTTTCGTCGAGCCGGGGGACGCTGACGCTTTATGAAGGAAAAACAGCTATTTACTCTACGTTGGCTTCACCGGGACGGGGAGGAGGAGCGCCCTCGAGCAAGATGTCGATCGAGGATCTGGTACAAGGAAGTTATACGCCCTTGGGGACGTATCGCATCACATTCAAGACGTTCTCGACGACGATGACACCGGAAGCGGTACCGAATCCGAAGAAGCATTGGATCCAAGACGTTCCGTATACGCAATATTTTCTTCGTCCGTTTGCGATCCACACCGCCTATTGGCATGAGGACTTTGGGATGCCGAAAAGTGGTGGATGCATCAATCTATCGCCACAGGATGCGCGGTATGTATTTGCGTGGACGGAGCCCGTGCTTCCGCAGGATTGGTCAGGGGTATCGAGCAGTCCGGAGATGGGGTTGGGAACGATGTTGGTGCTTCGTCGGTAGGTAGCGCCCGCCCCAAACAGAAATTATTCAATCATATTCAATAGTTAGACACAAGTCCACGCATCGATGCAAGGTGGGCGGTTTGGCAATCCTTTGGCTCAGGGTTTGAAGGTCACGGCGGAGTTGCAGTCTGTATTGCAGGCCGAACCTAGAATCGTCCACTGGATGCCATCATGGGAGCCCGAGAGGCGGACGCATCGTGTCGACCCCCAGAAAGTCCCTACTTGGACGGATTGGGCTTCGATGGGCTGAGCGACTTGCAAGCGAATGAATTCGGATCCTTGCCAGAAATACGAGTTATTGCTGAAACTTTGCCAGGGAGCGTTGGTACCATCGAAGGCGTGCCAGGCAACTCCGTAGGTGGAGGAGTCACCAGAATGGTCGATGCTGAGTACTTTTTTATCCGCTACGGTGCCTGAGGCATAGCCCGTCGCATGATTCTTGGCCCACGTTCCCGCGACAAGGAATTGAATTTCATCAACTTTTCCCCATTCGGCGCAAGTCGAGGAGGGCTGGTCGACCCGCCAATGGGTGAAAGACCAAGTGGGAATCAGCACATCGCAAGTTCCGTTGGTGCAAATCGGTTGTCCCGCGGTGGTCGAGCAAGTGGTTTTACAATCGCCGCAATGGTCGACGGAGTTGAGGTCGGTTTCGCAGCCGTTGGCGGGGTTTGCATCGCAGTCACCCCACAGTGGCGAACAGGCGAGGGCGCAGGAGCCGTGTTGACAGGCCGGTGTGGCATTGGGGGCGGAAGGGCAAGGGGCGCAGGGGGTGGATGGGTCGAGGGGCATTTCGCAGCCGAATGCGGGGTCATCGAGGGCGACGCAGGTTCCCGCACAGGATTTGCTGGCTTCTTCGCAGGGCGGAGCACATGAGTTGGGCACACCGGTGCCGCCGCATATTTCTGGCGGTGTGCATTGTCCGCAATCGAGGATTTGACTGCATCCATCCGATACGGTGCCGCAGCATGCTCCGAGTTGGACGCAGGTTCGAGGAACGCAGGAAGCGGTGCCACATTGATTGGGACCGGAACCTCCGCACACCATATTGGGAGGGCATTGTCCGCACGCTAACGCGCCACCACAACCGTCTGGCACGTGGCCGCATTGCGCACCGAGCATGGAACAAGTTTTGGGCGAGCACTGCGCATCATGGCCATCGGCATCCTGCTGTCCCCCATCCCAGCCAGGAGGAGGCGGTCTGGCGACTCCTTCTCCTGGGCTTCCGCAGCCAAAGCCATGGGCAACGACAGCGAAAAACGCAAAAAAGCCAAAGCTAAATCTGTTTTTCGTCCGCGCTCCATGCTCGCAAGCATCCATGAAGCACCTGAAAAGCGGAGGATACACGTTTGAAGGCGAGACGCAAACTTGGCCATTCTCGGCGATCACTCGACTGTAGGAGCATGAAGCGATCCTTGGCCCATGCCATCGCAAGTCAACCTGTCGACCCGGTGCATAGGGCGCTCGTTCGTGCGCGACGAGCGAGAAAAAAGGGGCAGGCACGGCATGAGGTTCATGCGTTGCGGGAGGCCTGTGCGCATGAAGAATGGGATGCTACGTTGTGGACGATGCTAGGAGCCGCTTGTATGCGTCAACAACGTTGGGACGAGGCGGCAGCGGCGCTTCGGCATGCCTTGTGGCTGCGAGAGCGCACCGACGAGCCCAAGCGGGCGATGGTTACCCGCAAGCTTTTGGGGCTAGCGCAACGGGGGGCTGGCGTATCGACGACCCTACCATTCCGTCGTTGACAAGCGGTCAGGGCAAGAGTACTTCATGCATCCCTTCGCGGGACTAGCTCAGTTGGTAGAGCACTAGCTTCCCAAGCTGGGGGTCGCGGGTTCGAGTCCCGTGTCCCGCTCCCTTTTTTGGCCGGAATCTTTATTGATTCCGGCCATTTACGTTTGTCCCGGGCGTTCCGGCGCAGAGGGGAACGAGTCGTTTCGAACGCGGAGAGAATTCGCGAAGGGCATCCGATTAGAAAGAGACGGCAAGCGACGATACGGCGGCGGTGGGGGTTGGCGCATGGCCGACTACGGTCAATTATTTCACCGCGCGCTGAATCGCATGAAGCACATCCGCACTTTGTACGCCATCGGCTTCCGCGCGATAACTGAGCACCAAGCGATGGCGCAGGGCTGGAATCAGCAATTCGCGCACATCATGGACGTCGGCTACCGCCTCTCCTCGTGTTGCAGCCCGGGCCTTTGCGCATAAAACCAGAGCTTGGCTTCCGCGCGGACCTGCGCCGAAGCGAACATAATCGCGCACCATCTCGATGCTATCCGGTCCAGGACGTGTGGCTCTCGACCATCGAACCGCAAGTTGCACTGCTTCTTCTGTCACAGGGATACGAGGCACCAGACTTCCGATTTGCCTGACCTCGTCGCCCTGTAAGACGGGCTGAATGTCGACGGGCCTACCGGATGTGGTTTTATGCGCGATCTGCCGCTCTTCCGATTCGCTGGGATAATCCACGTGGATTTCCAACAAAAACCGGTCGAGTTGGGCTTCTGGCAACGCATACGTCCCTTCCTGTTCGATAGGGTTGCGGGTCGCGAAAACCTGAAACGGGTCGGGCAACGCGTGGGTTACCGTTCCGACGGTCACATGACGCTCTTGCATGGCTTGCAACAGAGCCGCCTGGGTTTTGGGAGGTGTCCGATTCACCTCGTCGGCAAGAACCAGATTGGCAAAGACCGGCCCCGGTAGAAAACGAAGGCGCCGAACGGCACGGCCGTTGTCATCCAATTCTTCGTGCAGGACGTCAGTGCCGGTGATGTCGGCGGGAAGCAAATCCGGTGTGAATTGGATCCGACCGAATCGAAGGTCCAGAGCACGTGCAATCGACGATACCAGAAGGGTTTTGGCAAGCCCCGGCACGCCAACGAGCAAAGCATGTCCTCGAGCAAAAAGCGTCACGAGCATCAAGTCCACGACTTGTTCCTGTCCGACGACAGCGCGAGCAACCGCCTGCCGAAGGCGGCCTACCGCTTCTTGGGTTGCGTGCAGCAATTCCGCTGCTTCCGCCACAGCCGGAACAGCGGGAAGATGGGGCGACTGGGCATTCACGGGCATCCTCGATAATGGGCCGAGCTTTCATGCACCTTTGCGTCTCACCGCGCAAGCCTTGGTCACAGAGAATGCTTCCGTCTCGAGGAGACCGCTCGTCGTTCGTGTCTTCATCCCCTCAAAAAATGGGGGAATGAGGTTTTTCGACGATCATCCATCGAAGGATTCCTCCAGAGAAAAGGTATTGGAAGTCGGTGGCTCAAGGCTCGGGTATCATAGCCAAAATGCGACGAGCTATCAGAGGGCGTTTGAATCCGCAAGCCAGTCCGCAAGCTGCTGGGCGGACAAATCCAGCACGACATCGCCCACGCGTTCTGGCCCTGCTTTGAGCAAACGCTCCTGCAATGCCGTTCGTTCGCGGCTCGACAACGCGCGCCCAAGACGTCGTTCATAAAGACGAACGAGCGGAGCGAGCCCTTTGTCCAGGCCTTTTTTTACGCCCTGCTTGACGCCTTGCTTGACGCCTTGCTTGACGCCTTGTTCCAGGCCCTGTTTGACGCCCTGTTTGACGCCCTGCTTGACGCCTTGCTCCAGACCCTGCTGGACGCCCTGCTCGACCCCTTGCTGAATCCCCAGCAGCCGGCCTTCTTCTCGCCCTTTTGCCATCAATCGCTCTGCCTCTGTCATGACCACTTCTCCTGCTTCATGCCCGAGCGTTTCCGTCAGCGCTTGCTTGAGCCGTGGGGTCGTCACGTCTTCACGAACAGACAAAATATACCACACGAACCGCGGCAACGCCCCTTGCCAACCCTGCACTTGCTGCCACAAATCCTTCCACCCTTCGAACCGATCCGTCAGGCTTGCCTTTGCCTTGCCGTACTTGAGCAAAAGCAGCGTCAACGTGCCCACCGCATCCATCGGCCAACCACGAATCTGCGCATCTTCCTGGGTTTGCAGGTCTTGCAAGTAATAATCCGCATCCAGCAGCTTCGTGCCCATCGACGCCACCAGCCGTCGGCCGAGCGGCTGAAATTCCCTGAGCCGCGTGGGACTTTTCCATCCCCGCGGGTCATGCGATACCACCACCGCCACCACCGGCGGCAGCATCCGTTTGGGCGCCTGATGTTCCCTACACCACTGCAGCACGCATTTTTCGTAGTCGAGCACCCGCAATATCATCCACCGCCGCGCCCGGCTTTGATGCTCGACCACCACGAAGAGCCAGCTCTGGCTTTCATGCGTGGGAATCTTCCACACCATATCGGTCCGCTTTTCGGATAAATCCTTGTCCAATAGCTCCAGCGGGACCTTGTCGATCCGGCGAAAATCCAGCACGGTGGCAAGATCGGAGGGAAAAACACAAGCCAGCAAGCCCGCCATGCGCTGTGGAAGGTCAAAGGCCCATCGGAAAAGGGAATCGTGGACGTTGGCCATGGTGGCAGGCAAAGCAGGATGCGGGCCAAAATTAATCATCAATAATATTCAATAGTTACAACTTAGCCGCGGTGGCGGCCGCCAGGGGCGGGGAGGGCTTTTTGGGTCCAAAACCACGGTAAATCCCTGGAAATTGCAGCAAGTGGCGAAGCGCCAGTCCGGATCGGCGGCCGCCAGAGGATTGGGTTTTATCCACGAGTTTCGGATTTGAACTCTTTGCCTTTTCTACTGGACTTTGCCCTCGGGAGTTAATGCTCCGAGCTTGGCTTGAAGGGTCGCCCCAAGGTTCAATAAGAAGTATAATGGCTCCTATGGGTCGTACTCTTCGATTATCCATCGCATTCGCTTGTGTTTTGTTCCCCACGCTTGCCCACGCGGGAGATACCTGGACAACCCCCCATCCAGGCGTCCGCTATCTATACCGAACCACCTCTTTTCCACGACGAATCGTCGCCACACAGGTGGATCTTTGCGCCAATGGCGTGAAAATGAGAGCCACCGCGCCCACCGAAAAAAAGCGAACCACGTCATCGTTCGCCAAACTCGTGGGGGCCAAAGTAGCTGTCAATGGCGACTTTTTTTCGTTTTCGGACTACAGCACGACCGGTCTTGCCATTGGCAACGGTGTTCGCTGGCCGAACTCGAAAGACAGCGGGGGACATGGTTTTGTGGCCTTTGGTAACGGACGAGTCACCCTTTCACGGCCTGAAGCAGTGGTTGAGCCTCCACCCGCATGGATGCGTGAAGTCGTAAGCGGCAATATTCTCGTGCTCTCCCAAGGGACGCCGCTTGCCTCCGATTCCGGCGATTTCTGCACGACACGCCACCCCAGAACGGTGGTTGGGCTTTCGAAAGACCAGCGTATGCTTGTCCTGGCAGTCGTGGACGGGCGCACCAGCACCGCTGTCGGAATGAAATGCAGCGAGTTGGGCACGCTTATGAAAGAACTCGGCGCCTACGATGCCATCAACCTCGATGGCGGCGGCTCGAGTGCGATGTATATCGATGGTTTAGGGGTCGTCAACAAGCCTTCTGATGGATCAGAACGTGTCGTGGCTAACCACCTCGCCGTATTTGCTTCGGGCACCGGGGACCCCGGTTCCTGTGATCGAAGCTTCGAAGAGGCCGCAATCGACGGTGATGCTTATGATTCGAGTACGACGACGGATATCGATGGGGATGGGAAGGCGGATGTTTGTGGGCGCGGTTCCGATGGTTTGCGCTGCGCGTTGTCCAGCGGAACGTCGTTTTTGGCGCCGTTTCATGGACCAGAACTTGCCGACAGTCAGGGATGGGCGGATGTATCGAACTATGCAACCTTGCGCATGGGCGATATCAACGGAGACCGAAAAGCCGATGTTTGTGTTCGTGCCAACGCCGGGATTCAATGCTGGTTGTCCGATGGCCAGGGCTTTTCTACCAGCATAAGCGGACCCAAACTCGCCGACGAAAGCGGTTGGCACAACCCTCAATACTACGGAACGATTCGTTTGGCGGACGTGGATGGGGATGGAAAAGACGATCTATGCGCTCGCTCGGCTTCTGATTTCCGTTGTTATCCTTCGACAGGAACGGGATTTGGGAACCCCATCAAACTCGACGCCATCACCGACGCGACTCACGGCCAAGTGAATGTCTATGGGACGTTGCGCATGGGGGATATCAATGGCGACGGCAAGGTGGATGTATGTATTCGTAGTACCGAAGGGATGAGATGCTGGCCTTCCACCGGAACGGGATTCGGAGATGTGATAGAGGGGCCTGCCTGGAGCAATGCGCAAGGCTGGGGTGCCCTTCAGTATTGGAGCACCATTCGATTGGCCGATGTCGATGGGGATGGAAGGGCGGACCTATGTGGCCGCGCGGCAAAAGGCATAGTTTGTTATTTGTCGACGGGAACGGGTTTTGGTCCCCAAATCGAAGGCCCTAAGTGGTCCGATGATTCGGGCTGGGGTGCCCATCAGCATTATTCCACCATCCGTTTGGCGGATATCGACGGCGACGGGGACCTCGATATTTGCGCGCGAGCGGCGGCCGGTGTGGTCTGCGCGAAATGGGCGGGAGATAAGTTCGAGTCTAGCGTCCAAACGGGTCATTTCCCCAACGAAGGCGGCTGGGATCAAATTCAATTCTATTCGACGATTCGTTTTGCGGACATCAATGGCGATCGGAAAGCCGACCTTTGCGCGAGAGGATGGTCCGGCGTGCTATGCTGGCTTTCCGATGGCGCGAATTTCTCCACGAAAGTCGAAGGTCCCGCGTGGTCCAACCCCGAAGGGTGGGGAGCACCCCAGTACTACACGACCCTTCGTTTGGCCGGCCCCAAATGCCTTCGAGAAGAAATTTGTGGCAACGGGCTCGATGATGATTGCTCGGGCGAAATCGACGATGGCTGCGAGCCTCCCGACAGCGGGACGGGCGGCTCTTCAGGCAGCGGCGGATCGTCCGGAAGCGGCGGATCGTCCGCAACAGGGGGCTCGTCCGGCAGCGGCGGTTCCGAAGCGAGCGGCGGCTCTTCCGCCGATGGAGGCTCCGCCGGAAATGCCGATGGCGGTGCGGGAAAAGGGCAGGGGGGCGCAGACAGCGGAACGGCCCCCCAGCCGTACGCGGGTGATTCGGAAGAGCAGGCCGGATGTGCCTGCCGAGCCCCCAAAAACCAACCTCAGAATGGAAAACTCGCCCTCTTCGCGCTGTTCTTCGCTGCGTACCTCACCCGCCGAACACGCAGGACCTGCGAACAAAAATCACATTGGTGACAGTATCCGTATTCGGACAGCTCCCGAAAACCGTAAATATTGTGTAATATCAATATGTTAGGGCTGCTCACCCCTTGAAAGCGTCGAGCCCCGTGATCTCCCGTCCGATGATCAGCTTGTGGACATCGTTCGTGCCTTCGTAGGTAAAGACCGACTCCAAGTTGAGCATGTGGCGGATAATGGGGTACTCATCGGCGATTCCGTTGGCTCCGAGGATGTCTCTTGCGAGCCGGGCGATCTCGAGCGCCCAATGAACATTGTTTTGCTTTGCCATGCTCACGCGGGTGGGGTGCAATCTGTTTTGATCCTTGAGTTGTCCCATGCGCAGCGCCAAAAGCTGGGCCTTGGTGATCTCCGTGAGCATCGTCACCAGTTTTTGCTGCACGAGTTGGAAAGATCCGATTGGCTTTCCGAATTGAATCCGTTCGAGCGCGTAGCGACGAGCCGTATCGTAGCAACACATCGCGGCGCCAATCGCGCCCCAGGCAATGCCATATCGAGCCTGGTTCAGGCAGGACAACGGTCCGGACAATCCCGCGGCTCCCGGAAGCATGGCGTTCGAACCCACGCGAACGTCGTCGAACGACAGCCCGCTCGTGATGGAAGCCCGAAGACTAAATTTGCCGTGAATATCGGTGGCGTTGAAGCCTTTCGTTCCTTTGGGGACCAAAAAACCCCGGATGCTATCGGCTCCTTCCCCGGTGCGCGCCCATACCACGGCCACATCGGCCACGCTCCCGTTGGTGATCCAGAGTTTCGAACCGTTGATAATCCAGTCGTTGCCATCGCGACGGGCTTTGGTGAGCATGCCGCCCGGATCCGAACCGAAGTCGGGCTCCGTAAGGCCAAAGCATCCAATCGCTTCTCCGCGGGCCAGGCGCGGTAGCCAATCCTGCTTCTGTTCTTCCGAGCCATAGCGCCAGATCGGATACATCACGAGCGAGTTCTGGACGCTGGCGAACGATCGCAATCCGGAGTCCCCGTATTCGAGTTCTTGCATCATGAGTCCGTAGACGATGTTGTTGAGTTCCGCGCAGCCGTATCCGGTGAGGTTGACGCCAAATACGCCGAGGCTGGCCAGCTCGGGGACCAGTTCCATCGGGAATGTGCCCTCGCGGAAGTGCCGGGTCACCACGGGTAGGAATCGCTCTCGAACGAAACGTCGAATCGAATCGCGCGCGAGCCTTTCTTCTTCCGTGAGCAGATCGTGGATATCAAAAAAGTCGGTGCCTTCGTACACGGCGAACACCTCGATTTTCATGGCTTCAAGCGCGATGATCCGCGCGCGAGCATCCTTATCCCGGTTTGGTCGCCGCGCCAGCGCTAATTGGTGGCCTTGCCGTGGGTGGGAAGGGCGGACGATGTCGCCCCATCGTGTCGTCTTTCCTACTACTGCTGCCGGAAATTTGGCCCACCTGAAAATACTTCGATAAGCGCTTGCGTATGACCTACGAAATGAATGAAGCTGCGCTTGCACGCATCGATGAGTTTTTCAGCCGCATCGGCAAAC
>Ga0255347_1000965_pt1 | contig 49376 bp, 62 predicted proteins | sample wastewater_treat_2_FD_192479 | JGI IMG/M metagenome (GOLD analysis project Ga0255347, IMG submission 192479) | Wastewater microbial communities from Lulu Island WWTP, Vancouver, Canada - plant24 | ecosystem: Engineered > WWTP > Wastewater > Unclassified | place: Canada: Vancouver, British...
TTGACACGCTAATGTCTTCCCCATATAATATGTAAAGTAATTAATTTACTTTTTCAAAAAGAAAGTGATTACAACAATTTTATAACTTGCTGCTATGGCTCAGTCGGTAGAGCACGTCCTTGGTAAGTGTGTTGTGATACTAAAAATTGAATAATTGCTGACGTGGCTCAGTCGGTAGAGCGCGTCCTTGGTAAGGACGAGGTCGCGGGTTCGATTCCCGCCGTTAGCTCCAAAAAACCTTGAAAAACTGCTCAAAACGGGCAGTTTTTCTCATTTCACCATTAAAGTATCTCTCAAAAATTCGTACTTATTTGCCAAAAAATTCGTACTTATTTATTTTTTGCAATTTTTATGGTCTTGAAAAATAACGAGTACGAAAAATAAGTACGAAAAAAGTACGAATTCGGTAACAGTCTGTCCTAAATGGTTTTTGTTTGGGGAATAAAAAAACCGAGCCACACATTATTTTCGTGCAACTCGGCATTGTATTTTTTATTTACATGCGAACAATGAATCGACTATTTCAGCTGTTTTATGGTCGTCTTTCTTGAATATTTTCAGGTAGTTTTGTTTTGTAACCTTATCGTTTGCGTGTCCTGCTCTTCCTGCTATTATCTCGCTGGGTATTTGGTTCGATGCGTATTGCACCGATATGTTTGTCTTTCTTAAGCTGTGATAATGTACTTCTTTCAGTCCGTGTTTTTTCTGCAATTTTTTCCACCAGGTATATATGGTTGTTGGATAAATTGCCTTGCCTGTGTATTGCAAGAATAGGTATGGCTTACCTTCATACTTATCGCCTACTACATTCTCTACATAATCATCCCACCATTCTTTGTACTTTATAAGTTGTTTAGTGAGTGTTGCGGGCATTGCATAGGTTTTTGCTGAGTATATGCTTTTGGGTTCTTTTTCTACCACCCCTTTACCTGTTACTGGCGAGCGTGACCGTTCTACAGTCATTTCTCCGTTATCCAGGTCGATGTCTGTCCACATGAGTCCGGCAACCTCTCCCCGCCTTCTACCCATATATATTCCTATTAGAACCGCTGTCACCGCCCTAATATCTTCGTCTTTCTTTAGGCATTCTAAGGCTTTTAGTGTGTCGTCTAAGTCCATTATAGGTGTTTCCTTTGACATAGCCGATACACCTTTTACGTATTCCGATGATGCATAGTTCTTTTCTATAACATCGTACCGCTTTGCCATTGACAGCATATGTTTTAGTATGCTTACCGTTTTTGCATTAGACTGTGATGCATAAGGTCGAACTTCACTTGTTATATCGAATAGCATTTCCTTTGGCATCTCTAGCGTCCTTGCTATCTTGTTTGCAGATTCCATATTAATTGTGCGTTGCCCTAGCTTTGCTAGCTTTATTGTAGCAGCGCTTAAGTTGCTCATTCTAGCAAACCTATCCATACTAATTCGCCTTTCTTTTAAAATCTCGCCAAACTTTTCTTTTGCCCTAATTTTCACTACCGTGTATGTCATCTCTTGCAAGCTATCTATAAAGTTCTGTATTATCAAGGGTTTAAGCTCGTGCAACTTATAGAAGCCAAGCTTAGGCAATATAAATTTCATTGACTCGTGACACTTACTTGAATAGTTTGCTGATGTGTGCTTATCTACATAGTCTAAGAATATTTTGCTATATTCGTTTAGCGTTGCAAAGCTATTTATGTTCAATGGATTCCTTTGTTCATCCTTTAACTTGCACTCAAAATCCAACGCAAACCTTTGCGCCGCTTTGTCTTGTTCTATCTTAGACATATATGTATCGGGTGTCCATGTCGTTGTTACTGTTTTATACTTACCCGTATGCAAATCTTTCATTGATACTTGAATACGGTAGTTTATACCCTTTTTGCGCTCTTGTCTAATAACTGTAGCCATATTATTTACCTCCTTTTTTAGTAACAAACATACCGTAGTCGCCTGTTAAAGTCCAGCGAAGAATCGCATTAACCATTCAAGAATTCAATTAAATTGTCAAGGTCTACCAAATACTTCGTTCCTATCATTACAAACCTTATTTTTCCTTGCTTACAAAGCAATCTAATAGCGTTTTGTGTTAGTGACGACTTCTCGTCAAGGCTCTTTATCTCAGCAAACGCCTCAGGAATTGTTCTCATTCTCTTCATCTTTTTTTCCTCCTAATTGCTTAATAATTTGGTTTGTTCCCGTTGCGCTAAGTCCGCTTGCTCCGCCTGTAATGATTGCGACTAAAACATTGCTTGCAAATATAATCTCAGGTACTATATAATAGCAAGCCAAACCCAAGACCGCCCCTAGTCCAGCTGATATTAATGGTATAAACCTCTTAAAGATTTCATTGTTTTTTACTGCATACTTAATTAGATTAACCGTCCAATAGACAATAGTTGCTATTGCCGGTACACTTATTATTTCTAAATTCATTGGTTTTCCTCCTATTATTTATGTGCGTTTCTATCTAGTAGATAGTTATACATTTCTTTATCTACCCTGCTGTATTCTTCAAGTGCAGCATGTATCTCTCCATTTACCTTTCCATCTACTAAGCCCATAGCTGTTGCTTCTGTTAGTTTTCCTACTGCATTTATGCTTTTTATGATGAGCACGTTCTCTTTTGCCATTAGCTTCTCGCGCTTTTCGTCCCTTGCATCTTTCTTCTTAAACCATCGCTGCAAAAGAAAAAGCGCAGTCCCACTAACCACGCTTCCCGTAACTGATATTATTATCGTAAATATTTGCATGTTAACAATCCTCCGTGTCTCCCATAACCGTTTTTAACCTATTGTAGAAAAACTCATGAGTGATTTCCTCACCGTTGTAATCTCCTGCAAAGACTTCTCCGCCACCGTTTAGCTTTATTGGATCAGTTATCCACTCCAACTCAAAACCTAGATTTTCCAATTCTCCTTGCGTGTCTTCTGCAATAACCAACTCGTCTCTTTCTGTATTTGAAAACTCAAATAATCTTTCGCCTATCTCCACTTCTAGATATTCCAATTCATTTAGCTTATCTTGCATTGCTCTTAGTTCCGGGTAGTTATCCTTATCAATTAGCCCGCTCTCATCCTCTATGATTTCCTCTGGCACAAGCTCTTGGCTTTCCACTTCTGCTATTAGTTCGTTATATTTACTTTGTGCGTTTGCCCTTATGTTTTGAAAGAAAGTTGCAAACTTCCCTTCCCTTTCTTTCTCTTTGTCTCTATCTTCAGTGCTTTGATATGTGCTGTAATTGACAAAGACTTTTAGTCCTCTAATCGCACATCTATCAAAGTTTATCTTATAATAATGATTTGTGACTTTTTCTAATAATGCCATATGTTTTCTCCTTTTAGTAAAATAATGCGGCATAACCATTGCCGCCTTTCCCGCCTGGGTGACCTGCGAATATTACCCAAGCGCCACTTCCGCCACCTGCGCCAATACCGCCATTTTGTCCAGCACCTGCACTTTTTGCATTACCGCCATTATGCCCATAAAACCAACCACCACCGCCTCCGCTACCGCTTCCGCCATCAGGCTGTCCACCTGCACCTTGACCGTAGTCTAATCGGTTTCCTTCAGGTGTGTAGGATTGTGTTTGGGATGCTGGCGTACTGCCACCTGCATTTCCGCCTCTTGCGCCGCCTGTTGTGCCTGTGCGTTCATCAAGCCTTCTTATGTAACTGTTATTGGTATCATAACTTGAAACGCTACCTCCGATACCGCCTGTTCCGTCATTACCTCCGCTTCGTCCACCGCCACCGCCTGTTGCATTGACCGTTGTAACTCCGCTGTATTGTAAGTTGTTTATGTCTGTAAAGGTAGAGAATTGGCAGTTATCGCCGCCACCACCATTGGTGTTCCTTACACCTGCTTCGCCTCCCGCGCCTATATAGATTCGATGTACCCAACCTGTTACAAGCCTATGGCAAAGGTAAGCAAATGAGCCGCCACCACCGCCACCGCCTGCTTTTGTGCCGTTACCACCTCCGCCACCACCGCCAGGTCCGACTAGCAGTACGAATAGGAATTGTATATCCTCTGATGTTGTGGAAATTCTTGTGCCAGTGCGTGAATTATATGTCGTGCTTACCCAAACTTCCCCGTTAGAAAACCTATTGACATAGTATGTTCCCGCTGTGGAACTTTGCCATCTGCGTCTTGTGTATGTTGGGCACGGACGGCATCCTCTTGCAGATACTGCAAAGGAAGCAACTCCGTTTCTGCGAAAACTGTTCTTTATTCCTGCTTCGCTTGAATACATATATCCATCATAATGAGCAATCATCTTTGTTCCGTATTGCGCTTCGTGCGTTTTCCCATTAAATAAAAACTTTGAGGTAGAGAAATTTGACGCAATTCTTGGGTCGGAAGTTGTTGCTATTTCTGTAATATTGCGTATGTTAACGCCGTTCTTTAGATATGCCATACTCCGCCTCCTTACGCATCTACATCAAGTGTAGTTGCACGAATTTTTGTTACCTTTTGTGTTCCTGCAAATACATTAGCAATATAATTCAATACTCCTTGAAGTGTTGTCGCATTTCCAAAGTTTGAATTTGCAGTTACTGTTATGTTACTTGCTGATATTGTTCCAACGCTCGTTGAGATACTTGCATTACTCGTTCCATTAAAGGATACCGATCCAGTCACCGCTCCTGTAAGTGAAATTGTTCTTGCCGTTGTTAGCTTCGCTGCACTTGCAACATTCTTTGCGCTGTCCGCTGTATTATCTACACTGCCTAGCCCAACATCACCTTTTGCTAAAGTAACTGCTCCTGTCTTTCCTGCTACCGACGTAACTGTATTTACTTGTGCTCCTGTCTCTATTCCGTTTAGTTTTACTTTGTCAGCTGATGTCATCAAACCATTTACCGAAGTGGTTGCTACTGCTGTACTTGCTTTACCATTCCAAGTGCTTTTCTCTGTATCTGTTACAAAACGGTTGTTTGCGTCTTGAATTATTATACTAGGTGCGTGGTTTGCGGGGTGAGTGTAATTGTTTGCATTAGGCTCAATGCCCTCAAGCTTATTTCTCTCAGCGTCTGTCATAAAACGATTACTTGCGTCTTGAACAATTATGCTTGCCGGATGTGTGGTTGGGTGTGTGTACTTATTGGCATTTGCCTCTATGCCCGACAGCTTGTTTCTTTCTGCATCTGTCATAAACCTATTGTTTGTATCTTGAGTTATTATGCTAGGTGAATGTGATGACGGGTGAACATAGTTATTGGCGCTTTCTTCTATCCCGTTAAGCTTCACTTTATCCGTTGATGACATCAAGCCACTTGCTGAAGTTGTTGCAACTGTCTTTTCTGCTTTGTTGTTCCAACTTGTCTTTTCGGTATCTGTTACAAACCTATTATTTGTGTCTTGTGTAATAATGCTTGCTGGGTGTGAAGTTGGGTGAATGTAATTGTTTGCGTTCTCTGCTATCCCTGCTAACTTGCTTTTTTCTGCGGTAGTGTAGTCCTCTGTTGACAAACCTTTCCCTTCCACCTTGTCAACCTTGCTATTTATTTGGATTTCAAAACTCTCTGACGTGGTTTTTGCTATGTTCGCCGTCAATTCCGCTGCTTGCGCCGTTGTCAATGCTTGAGTTGCATTCTGCTCAGCTGTTGTTGCCACTGTTTGTGCCGATAATGCTTGGTCAAGTGCGTCTAAGGCATCGCTTGCCGCTGATGTTGCTGTTGTTGTTGCTTCATCCGCTTTGCTGTCTGCACTTTCTGCCAAACTCTGCGCTTCAGTTGCAAGATTGTAGGCATCTGCTGCTTGCGCTTCCGCTTGTGTGGCTCTTGATAGTGCATCTTCTGCATCTAGGCTTGCGTCGTCTATTAAGCTCTTAGCCTCTTCTGCTGTTTGCAAAGCGGTATCTGATTTGATGTCAGCTGTTGTTGCAGCGCTTAGTGCATCCTGTGATTGTATAAGTGCAGACTCTGCTTTTGCATCTATGCCTGTTGCTATTGTAACTGCGTTTTCTGCATCGCTTAATGCTACCGTAATAAGGTTTTGTGAAGTTGTTGCAATTTGATATGCCTGTTCTGCTTTCGCCTTTGCTTGTACAGCAGTTGTTGAAAGGTCGCTCGCAATACCTACTGCTTCGTCCGCTCTGTCGGATGCGTACTCCGCTTTACTCTTTGCGTAATCTGCCGCACTCTTAGCAAGGTCAGATTTTAACACTGCATTGTCTGATGATGCTACTGCGTCATTTGCTTTGTTATCAGCGGTTTGGGATATCGTTCTTGCTTGTTGTGATACCGCTAATGCCTGTACTGAATTACTCTCAGCACTTTCCGCTAATCCCTTTGCCTCAATCGCGCTATTGTTTGCGGTGGTGGCTTGGGTTGCCGCTTGACTTGCCGTTTGCATCGCTTGCGTAGAATTACCCTCTGCCCTTTGCGCCGTGCTTAAAGCCTCATCTATGCTGTGCAGTGCTTGCTTTGATGTCGCTACTGCGTTGTCTGCCTTTGTGTTTGCGTTGTTTGCAACAGATAATGCCTGTAATGAGTTTTGCTCGGCTGTGGTTGCCACTGTTTCGGCTTGCTCTATCTTACTTTCCGCTACTTGAGCAGTTGTTTTTGCATCGCTTGCTTGCTGTTTCGCTCCTTCTGCAATTAACCTTGCTTGATTCGCTGTTTCTATTGCATTTAGTGAATTTGTTTCCGCTGTTATCGATACACTCTTTGCTTGCTGCGAATTGAAAAATGCCTCTGTCGATTGGTTGTAACTTAGAATAAGCAAATCTGGGTTATTCTTGCCGCCCTTCTTAAAGCAAGTTATTCCCTCATCAATCTGTATGGGTATTATCTCAAATGGTACAGCTGTTAGACTTTCGTCTGGCTTATACGCAAGGAACTGCATTTTGAGTTCGCCGGGCTTTGTAACTTCATTTGGAAGAGTGAACGAAAATACATTTTTGTTGAAGTCTGCCGGGTACTCTGTATATTCCGGTGTAAACAACGCTATTGTCCACGGCTTGCCCTGTGAGTTAATAAAGTCCACACGCTTGGAATATTCTTCATATTCGTCGGGAAATAGGACATTAATTTTTGTTGCTTTATTCTCCGCCGTAATCACTATGCTATGTTTGCGGTTTGCGTATATAAACCGTCTGTTTGACAGTAGTTTTATCTCTATCATTTTCCCCTCCTTATAGGTTTATCTTGTAAATGCTGTCAATGGTGTAGTTTGCATTGCCAAGTGATATATTGTGTCCTGCGTCATCGTAGCTGTCACCCCTTATTCTGGTTCTACAATATCCATCGCACTTTATTTGGCTTGAATTACTACCCAAAGATATGCTAACTCCTAAAACATCAATGCAACTATATGGCATTCCATTTCCACCCATCGACATTGTTACCCATCCAGTAACCCCTGTTGCCATTCGAACAATCCCACATATAGTTCTATTTCCATAATTCGTTACTCTTGCATTTACCAATAAAATATCACCGTCGCTCACCGTACTTCCTGATATTAGTGAGTAAGTCTGTCCGCCTAACCCGTTGGTGTTTATCGTATAACTTTTGTTTGATAGCACTAGCGTTAACTTCGGCATTTTCGTATTAATGTTCGACTCTATACTTGAAAACTTGCTTGCTATTCCACCACTTGTTGTATAGTTTTCTGCCGTTACCGCATCTGATGGTTTAGTTATATATGTTCTTTTGTCTGCTAGCACTATTGTTGTTGCCGTTAATGTTACTTGGTATAAATGAAACTGATATTTGCCATTTGGTATAGTTTTTAGGTTATCTGTTCTCGGCGTCCAGCTTGAGCTATTACTCATTGGGGTTGCCTTGATTTCAAACTTGTTCGGAACAATTGACAAGTCTATCTCTGCGTAAATGTGTACATAATTTGTTGTAGAAGGCATTACAAAATTGATTTGCGTTTCTGTGTCACAACAAGCAAAGTATCCGTATGCCTGCAACATTCCGCTTTTGATTATTACGCCCCTGTCTATAACTGTTGCCGCAAATTCGTTGTATTCATTCTTTATTATTCCTGCTGTATGTCCACACAAAAAGTTATTTATTCTTGCGTCAAACCCTGGCAAGATTTCATTCACTCTTAATGCTGCATCACCTATGCCTTTTAGGTAATTTGCCATTATCCCCTCCTTTTTTTACATTAAAAAAGGCGTTCTATTTAGAACACCCTTCCTTTTTATTAAGTAAATGTTTCGGCTATAACTTATAAAAGATAACCGTTTTTCTGTCAAGATCTACATTTTCTACTTGATATCCATATGCATTCCAAACCGCCTTTTGCCTATGTGTTGGTGAACCTTCAGCCGTTCCATACCAACCAGCTTCATATTGGTACAAATATTTAGGTAAAGGAAATCCCAAAATATTCTCAATTTCAGAAAATGATAGAGTAATCTTATTTAGTCCTGTTTTCTCAAGATATTTTCCTATGGGTTCGTATTTGCTTATTGTGATATTTCTATCCATTGTATACCTCGCTTTTTCAAATTTAATTTTTTCGTTTTCCATATCAACATCTGTGGTACGATATCCAATATTATACCAAGCCCGTGAAATAGAGTGTGTCTGAGTGTTTGCCCACATCGCACGATGTTGTCGTGCCGATGGTGGAAGTTTCTCTTGCAATATTTCTTCAATCTCGGTAAAAGTCAAAACTATAACATCTTTTTCACTTTTCAGTAAATAATCAGATAAATACCTATATTTCCCCTTTACTTCTTCATTTGATTCCGTTACATTTTTTTCATCAATTGGTGTTTTACACAATGATTGTTCTAGTGTAGCAACCTTTTTTTCTAGTATTACCACTCGATCATATAATTCTAACAGTAGTTTTTCACTCATAAATATACTCCTCTGTTCTTTAATAATATTAGAGTAACATATTGTATGTTTTGTGTCAATACTATTTAATACATTTTAGTACATAATGTTTATTTACTGTTTTTACTTTCTTTTGTACCGTTTTTCTATATATTGTTTCAATCTATCCGTAAAGTCAATTCGGGTCTTACCGAATAAGCAAGTTATGTACGGGTCATCTTTGCTGTATTTTAGCCCCGTGAATATGCTGTCATACTCTCTGCCGTCATAGACAATTTTTACTCCGTCGCCATAATTAAATGCAAGTGGATTTACCAATCGTTGCTCTTTACTTAGTTTATATTGTATGCAATGGTTGTAAATGTTGCCTTGCAACTCACTTGTAGCAAGCTCTTGTGGAGTGTAACCTTTGCCTTCTTCAAAGGCGACATACTTTGTTTGAACGGGTAAAAGTCTGTATGCATTGTTTGAGTTTGTAGTGATTGTGTTGTTTGCTAGTAGATAATATGTGCCAAGTATTGCCCCTGTATCTTTGTTATAAACCACCGCTTTGTTGTAGTTTGGCAGTTCATTTTTATCGAATGTCGGTACACTTAACTTGATATTGTCCTTTATAACATAACCTGTTGTGGTATTCTTGACTATCTTACACACTAGCTTGTTTTCGGCAAAGTCAATATCAAAATCAAGATACACATTGTAGCTGTCAAATGCCCACGCAATAAAATCTGCTATATTCAATGTGTCGCTATCGTCTGTCCAAACTGCTCCGCTTGCCGTGCCCCTTTTTTCTATTACTAATGGCAATTTCTTTTTTGCATCGTCTGTTGTTATAAATGCAAGCTTTAGTATCGTTTCTAATCCGCCAACCAACTCAAACTTATATCCTAATGTTCCTGTGTATTTGAATGGATTGATTACTGTATCTGCAAATAGTTCTTTGGGGTGTTTGAAGCTAATTTGTTTCTTAGTGTTGTCTACCGCTGTTATTACTCCTATGAAAGTCCTATTTGTTCCTGATAAGCCAACGACAATGTCGCCTTTCTTAGCCATTGTTTCTTCTACAAGTGTTACTGTGCTTGCGTTGTTTGAGATATAATCTGTGTCTATTGAATAGTCCCTTATAATACCGCCGTCTATGTAGTTTAGTGTTTGTCTATCGTATACCCTGTATTGCTCCATATCATATTAACTCCCTTTGCAAGCTATAGCTTAGCGTCACTCTGCCAAACTGGCTATTCCTTGCCGTAAACAAAAACATACTCTCTCCGCTTGGTATGGTAATGAAATTACCGTATGTATAATCCTTTTCCCCTAAGTAATACACATCCTCTCTATTTGCTCCGGTGTATAGGCTTGCTTCTTGTTCTGCGGGGTCACTGTTTATTATCAAGTAGCTTTCATTCCTAACATAAACATTATACTTTGCTTGCTCTAGGATTTTGCCGTCTTGAATTACCCTAAACAATGGCGTGTCCGTTTCTGCCTCTATCTTTACTGTGCAATGTGTTGGCAAGTTTCCTGTGTTGTCAATGACTACCGCTATATTGTTCAGTCCGCCATAATAATATGGGTATATATATGGATAGGTTAGCGCTTCTCCGAATGGCAGTAATTCTAAGGTTATAATCCTGTCTTTCTTCCACCTTGACAGTGAGGCGAACTTTACATTGCAAACAAGCGTTCCTGTCTTTACATCAATCTCTTCTTTAGAGAGTTCCTTTATTAACACAAGCTTGTACCATTCGTCTATACTTTCATAGTCGGGTTGTTGATCTGAAGTTGAATAGTATAACCTTAGTGGCTGTGTTGTTTCCACATACCCTATAAACTCAGCAAATGCATTGAATTGTTCATAGTCTTTGAAATATATTTTTCCGCCTATCTCTGAACTTTCCAACTTTACGCTCTCAATGAATGAAACTCTCTCCACCTCAAAGCTGTCTATCTTTACCCTTACTCCTAAGCCTTGAGGTTCGCCCATAAAGTTGGCATTTGTGGCAAAGGTCTTGGCTGTTAAGTCCCAAACTACATTGCCTTTCTTAAGCCAAAACCTCCTCATATTTTCCCTCCAAGCGATGCATTAATCCTGTCCGCTAAGTCATCTGCCACCATCTCCGCCGCCTCTTGACTTATCGGTGTATCACCGTGTGCGTTGATATTGACATCGTAATTGACTGTTTGTGTGTTACTGTTACTGCTTGTCAATGCTACTGTCCCCCCCATATCCGCCGCCATGCTGTTATACTGAGTTTGCATTGATGAAAATTGTTTCTGTTGCTTATTAAGTTCGCCTGTTACATCCTTGCTTTTTCCTGATAGCATAGCGAATAATAACACAACCACAAGGATTGCCGCCGCCACCGCAAGAAGTATCGGTTGAAGTGGAATGCTTGCTGCGCTCACAGCTCCTATGCCTCCCGCAGCACCGTAACTTGCTATCGTTATTGCTTTTACAACACCCACTATTGCAGTTATTATCGATATAATCTTCGGCAATAAGATTACCAACATTAAAAGGAAGAACACAAACTTTTGTTGTTCAGGGCTCATATTCGCAAACCAACCCGCCACCGTTGTCAGTATTGGTATAATCGTTGTTTGTGCTATCTCTATAAGTTGCAAGACAACAGGAAGTAGCGCCACTGTAAGTTCTGCACTCGCTGCTGCAAGTTGTTGTTTGCAATCATCTATCATATCCGCAACGGCTCCTGCTTGCGCCGCTGCCTCATTTGATACAATACCAGCTTCTTCAAGTTCTCTGTTGTATTGAGCTATCTCATCACTTGTAAGTCCTGCTACAAGTGCCACACTCAAACCTACTTCGCCAAATAATATTGATGCTATCGACGCTCTCTCTGTTTCATCTGCAACCTTGCTAAGTGATTTTACAATCTCATCATAGACTTCCGCTGCACTCTTTGCCGCTCCACTTGCTGTAGTTGTGGAAACACCAAGTTTTTCAAGTGTTTCTATGTACGCAGTACCTCTGCCTCTTGCGATTGACGACATAACAGAGTTTAGTTTTGAAAGTGCATTATCGTAATTTTTAGCGTCATCGGTTGCACGGTTATATAGAAATCTATGCCGTTGCAATTGTTCTGCCGTTATCGAAAACTTTGTACTCACATCGTCAAGTTCATCACCGACTGCGACAAATGCCGTAACCGCTGCGCCTAGTGCTGCAACAAGCTTTAGAGTAATGCTACTTAGTTTTTGCGCTACATTCTGCGCTTTGTTTAGGCTTGATGTGAGTTTGTCGAACTGCGAGGAAACTTGTTGTATACTTATCTTTTGTGTTTTGCTAATTTCGTTGTTTAGTCCCTGTAATTGATTTTGCGCTCTTAGTACTGCCAGCTCAACCTTCTTGTATTCCGCCGCCGACAAATCGCCTCTTTCAAATGCTTTGTTTGCCTCATCTTGCTTTTGCTTTAGTAGCGCCACTTTCTGCGTTGCCGTACCAACCGAATTTTGCAACACATTCATTTTCTTGGTCACCGCTTCGGTGTTCTTGCTGTCTAGTTTTAATGCCCTATCTAACTCTCTTGTTTCATTAGAAGATGACCTTAATGTCTTGTTTAGCTCTTTAACTTTTCTATCTATCTCATCTAATGACCGTGCTATTTCTATTGCCATTAAGCATCACCTCCTTGATTTTTAGCATTAAAAAAGCACCTCCGAAGAAGTGCTCCATATTTTATTTAAGTTTTTATTTGATAAACTTTGATATCTTTAGAAAATGGTTTTTCAATACAGAAATAATATTATTAATATAAGTCTCAAAGTTTTCTTCTTTGTAAATGTCGAAATCATCTGATAAACTATAACTTACCGCACTTGCCTTTGTTGCATCATCCTTCCTGTCCCAAATTAACGATAGTCCAATCTCATTTTCAATTGTTTCTTTTTGACTATATAACTTGTCAAATAAATCTTTATTATCAGGGATCCACAAGTCAATTCTAATTTTTCTATCTCTTGTTATGGCATTTACAGCAATAACTGCATCTTTTGAACCAATCGAAACATTGTACCAATGATCAGTCGATGGCTTTCTTGCTTTTAATCCTATATCGTTGTTTGTAATCATATTTGACAAACCAGACCAAAACTTCTTCCTTTGCTCCATTAAATCTGTAATAACTTTATCAGAATTAGATTTAATTTTACTTTCTTCATTAGGAGTACAGCGTGAATCTAGAATGAATGATTTATTATTATCATCTCCAATGCTTTCTACTTTCGCTTCAAAAACATAGAATTTTAATGAATCATCAATTATATTGTTTAATCGATCTATAGCTATTTTATGCTCTTCATGTAATCTTTCGCAGATCCAAACTGCATACTTGGCGCCATTTGTAAGGGCATATGTGATTAGTTTGCTAAAATGATTATCGTCGCTTTGTCCATATTGATTTTCAATTATGATTTTACTATTACCATCTGGTGTCGAAGCTTCCATAACAATATCGACCCTCTTCCTATTATTTGGTGCTATTTCAGTTCCCAAGCTAACAAGCTCTATATTAAGTTCTTCTTCTAAATATTCTTTACCTTCATTAGCTAGCCATTTACTAAAGTTCGGTTCCTTTCCAAAAACGCTGTTTAATGGGAAATAATGCTTTTTAATAAATACAGGTTTCATATATCCATTACTCCTTAGAATATACAAATTTTACCATATATCTATTTTCAATGCAAGATATTGTTTTTTTCCTCAAATCTCTTTTCCACTCTATCATCAAGTCCTCTTAACTTCCTTACCGCTCTTGTCAAAAACCTTTTCGGTTTTATGGTGCTTGTTCCGTGATTTAGTATGTTGGCTATCTTTGCATACGGTGTGCCGTCGGGTGCATTGCCTTCGTATTCCAAGCGGTAGCCGTAGCGGCTGTTCTTGCTGTCAATCTTGGTTTTACGAAGGCTTGCTTTAAGTCCGCCTGTCTTTTCTGGGGTATTTTCTATGAGTGATTTTTCAACTCCTTCAGCTTCTATATCTATTTGCTCCTTTATGCTTTCTATCGCTAAATCACCAACTTTTCCTAGCTCTGTGAAGTATTCTGCAAATGATTCTGTTAAGCCATCGTTATATTCACTCATAGTCTTGTTCTCCCTGCCTTTGTCATATCCGCAACACTCATTGGTTTACTTTTACGAACAATTTTGCCGTCTGCTGCTGCTATTGCTACGCTGTCTATTTCCGCTGTGTAATTCAACAAGTCAAATAAAACATTCAACCCCATATCGCTTATGTGTACTTGCACTCCCGTTTTAATGCTTGCGTATAGTAACTGCGTTGTAAAGTCTGCCTCTACGGCACAGTTAAAGCCCACCTCCATCGCTTTGTATTTTGTTCTTTTTGTCTGTTATAAATAGCGATAAGAACTCCATAAGTTCAGATATGATTGTTTTATCCGCTATCCACCACGGTGGTATCTCAATGATTAAATCTGTAACATCTGGTTTGTTCGGGTACTTTGCCGTTGCCATTAGTGCTGCTATGAAGTTCAATACAAACTCTGTGTCAAACCTGTATTCGCCTACGGCTGTTAATAACTCTTTTTGTTCGCTTTCTGTTAGTTGTGCCAAATCATCTGCTGTCTTGATTTTAAGATTATTGAATCGCTTTACTGTTTCGGTATCGGCACTGTTTTTCGCAAATGCCACTATGTCATTCAATAAATCTCTCCCGAAGTAGCTTTTGTAGAGAATGAATGTTAGGGCATTGCCGACAAGCTTTATCTTTCCGCCTTGTCCGTCATCTAATGTTTTCACTAGTCCGTACATTATCCCACCGCCTTATCGGGTATGTATATATCATCTTGCACATCCGACCATATATCTTTATTGGTTTCGCTATTTATTATGCTGTATGTCGCTTGTTGCAATTTACCGTTCGAATCCGTGTATCCGTACGGCGCAATCTTTACATCAAGTGTCAAATCTCTTATTGTCTTGCCGTCAAAGCTCACGCTGTTTAGGCTTGGTAGTGAAAATGAAGCCTTGTAAATTGTGAACATACTCTCGCTTCCGTCGCCTACCTGTGAGTAATAGCCGAACGCTACTTGCTTTGGCTTTGCGCTCTTTCCTGATATTACTACCGCTCCGTTCATATCTGTTGTAACATTGAAAAACTTTGAGTATACGCTATAAGGAAGTACCGCAAACTTGACCGTTCCCGATCCTGTCACCGCACTACCTAATGTTATGAAAGCGGGGTTATCATCTGCGCTTATCTCTGTAATCTCCTGCGTGAAGTCTAGTTTCACTTCAACCAAACCTTCGTGGTATGACTTTCCTCCGTATGTATTATCGCTCTTTAGTTCTGCTGCAAAGAACTTGCGATTGCCTGTTTCATATAACTGGCTTATATCTATTATTTCTGCCACCTTCTTTTCCTCCTTTAGAAATATAACTTGCTTACAAAAAACACCTGATGGTATAACCTTGTATCTGCTTCGTACGCTTCTTCTCTTGCTTCTACCTCAAAACCTGCTACTGTGAGTTTGTCTTCCAGCTTTGCAAGCGTGCTTTGTAATGCTTTGCTCTCAAAACTCTTGAGGCTGAAGACATCTATTTGCGCAAACACCTCTCTACCGATTACTACGTCATCTGCTCTGCGTATTGCTTCCGTGCTTATAACCTCATAAATTATGTAGTTGCCTATCTCGCCATCACGTGATTTGTTGTAATAATAGACAAAATCATCGGGTGCAATGTTTCCTCCTTCGTCTAATGCTAGTCCGTCCTTGAAGCGACATTCTTTGAATACCTTTTTCAAGTCCTGCTTGCCTCTTTTCCGCACATTACTGTTCAGTATATTCTTCATAGTCGTATACCTCTGGCTTCACTTTTTCTGCTCTGACTGTCAAATCCCTCTTATAATATTCAAAGCCATCAACGCTAACTATCACATACGTATTTCCACGAAACTCTATGTATTGTCCAGTGCATAGCTTTTTATTGTAGTTAAGTCTAAACAGTATTGATGTCTCTGCTCCCGCTTGCTTTGCCGCAAACTTTTCTCGCTCTGATAGCTCTCTCACATATGCGTGCAAGCGGTTTCTGTTATGTATATATCTTTTGACCTTTACTTCGTTGCCTCCTAAGTCCCGCTCAGTTTTGACTTCAAATATACCTATAAGCTTATCTTTTATTTGGCTCATTCCGCCTCCCTTAAAACTTTGACTTTCGCAAGTCTGAAAGCATTACGGCAACCGTTCCTTCTATTTCGGATGCCTTAAACTCACTATTGTCCCTATGAAAGTACAGCTGCCAAACAATATACAGAACTGCCGTTTTGACTATCTCCGGTGTTTCTTCTGTTATCGGCGCTCTTAGTACCTTTTCCACCATATGTTCAGCTGAAGTTAAGAAAGAGGCGAGAAGCTTATCTTGCTCCTCGCCATCTAGTCCTAAGTACCTCTTAGCTTCGGATACCGTTACCTTGTTCATTGCGGGTTGTAACGGCTGGCTATCTCGAATGCGAATATTGTCTCCGGTGTAGTGCCGTCTTCCCCGCCGTCAAGGGATAAGGTTATACTTTCTATTTCGTCATGCGCAACTTTGTCTGATTCTACAAGCACAAGAAATTCGCTTGTGGTTTCTAGGTTTAGCCCTTCTTCCGTTACTTGTGTCCAATCTGTATCGGTAAGTCCTTTGCCTTTGAATGATATGTCCTTGCTTTCCTCACCTTTATATCCTGTTACCTTTACGGTTAGAGGCGTTTCTGACGCTCCTACAAGAAACAATACGCCTTCTTTTGTTTCTAAATCAAACTTTGGCGAAGTGACGCTAGCCTCTCCGCCCTCTATCTTTGTTATTTTCGGTAATACTAACATATTTTCCCTCCTTAATTTCTCTTAGCTAATGCTACGAACGGTGACAAGGTTGCCGAGCCTTTGTATGGCGTAATCGGTTTGTTCCATATAGGCTGTCCGTCGCAACGATATATAAATCTGAACACATTTTCATCGTATAAGAATCTAACGTGAATACTTGACGCTGCGTTGATACCGCCTTTATCTATAAATAGGTATTGGCTTGCGTCTGCAAGTATAATATCTCCCACTTCGCCTAGTGCCGAACATTGTTCAAGCGGCAATACAGGTCTGCCAAATAATGTTGCATACGGTGTTTCGGATAGTCCGCCTGCGGGTATGTAGACAGGTTTGTCTCCCACTGTCAAGGTATAAAGCAAAGGCTCTATCTCTTGGTTTATATACCATACAGAATTTGCACGGCTTCTTCCCCATAACCTTGACCACATTTTCACAAGGTTTTCGGCTGTAATCTTTTCGGTTTGGTTTGCTTCCAACTCTTGCACTACAAGCGCTTTGCTCTTTAGTATTCCTAGAGGCTGTCCTGCTCCCGTCCCGCTTATGACTGAATCGTCTATCTTGAATGCAAACTCTTCTGCAAATGCTTGACGAATAACACTTTCTAACGCCGCTGCGTCTGTTAACAATTCATCTGTTGCAAAGCATAAGCCTGTCAACTTTTTGAGGCTTAACTCCATCTGTCTGAACTTTGGCTTACTTGCAGTTAGTTGTTCGGCTTCTGACTCCCAATAGGTTTGTACTCCGCCCCAACGGCAACCTTCCTTTCTGCTGTCGTCATCTACCGCGTTTATCTTTAGTCCGTTAGCATTGGTTGAAATAGGTATCTTTCTGACCTTACTTGCCAGTACTCCTGTTTCAAAAGTCTTTTGTAGTAGCTCTGATACAAAATCCTGCTGTACCAAAAACCCACCGTCTGACGGATTGCTCTCATTTAGTCCTAAAGCTGCACGCGTTGATAGCCTTTCATCAATTCTTCCGCCGGGTACTGCTGCTCTGTATACCGATGAAAGCTGTTCGCCAAAACTTCTAAACTTCTTGTCGTTGTTTGCGGGATTTGGTTTTACGTTTCGCTTTTCGCTTCTTGAATTGGTTTCACCTTCGCCGACATCCCCGTCTGTCTCATCGATTTCTTCTTCTCTTGCTTTGGTTATTGACAAAACTGTTTTTGCTCTATTGATACTTTCATCCCACTTTGCGATTTCTTCTTCGAACTTCTTGACTGCTGCGTTCTCTTCATCTGTTAGGAATCTATCCTCTGCTTCGGCACGATTGATAATTCCCACTGCTTGCAAGCGCAGATCTTCGCGCTTTGCTCTCATCTTTTCTAATTTACTCATAGTGTTTGCTTCTCCTTTATTTCTTGAATTTTGCTTTCAGGCGGTCGAATTCCGCCTTTCTTTTTGTCTTCTCTTGCTTGTACTTGTTGTAACTATCCATTGCTCCTCTTACTCCCACATCAGTATCTAGGTATGCTGGGAATGTCACAGGGCTTACATCAAACAGTTTTACCTGCTCTAATGTCCTAACGTCTTCTTTACCCTCTACGCTCCATGTCTCTTTTTCCACTACAAAGCCAAAGCTCATCTGAGTAACGTCTCCACGTCTTATACTTTCTATTAAATCTCTTGCCCACTGTGTATCTGGCGGATGTATTCGCACTTTCAACCCTTTTGCTGTTTCCGTTAGCTCCAGTGTCCCAGCGCGGTTTCTCCCGAGCACATAGTTTACATCGTGATTCCATAGCGCTCTTATGTCGTCCTTTTCAAGACTTGCTTTGAATGCTCCCTTCTTAATGCGTTCTTTGAATGGAAACATAAAACCTAAGTCCTGGCTTAGACTATCAAAGATTGCTGCGTGCCCTTCTATTACAGATCCGCCACTTTCATCTTTTGCTTGAACTCTAAGCTCGGTGACGTCTGCGCATCTTTCTTCTCTTTTAACCATCTTTTTTACTTCCCTCCTTTGGCTTCCTTGCCCTTGTTGATTTCTTTTCCTCTTGTTCCTGCTTGTTTGTTGCAGGCACCATATTGCCATTTACCAAATAGATATCTCCATCTTCTATAGGATTCATGTCTTCAAGCTCTCTTATATCGTTTGCCGACAACCAACCGTTTTGTCTGCCGATTGCGTATCCTTGCATCCTGCTGTGATAATCTCCTCTAAGTAGTCCATCTACATTGAATTTTGCATAATATAAATGCCGCTCGTCCTTGCTTAATAAACACTTATATATCGCTTGTTCAAACCTAACTATCCATGGCCTTAATGTATGCTGCACGAACTCTATTGATTGATGTTCTATATTTGAAAATGTAGCCCTATCAAGGTCTGCTATCATATGTGGTGGAACTCTAAAGATCCTGCATATCTCTGACAATTGGAACTTTCTTGTTTCTAGAAACTGCGCCTCATCTGGCGGTATTCCGATTGAGTGATATTTTATCCCTTCCTCTAACACCGCTATTTTATGGCTGTTCCTGCTTCCTTGAAACTGTGCATTCCATGATGCTCTCAATCTCTCTGGATCTTTTACAACTCCAGGTGTTTCCAACACTCCTCCTGGCCTTGCCCCATTTGCAAAGAACTTTGATCCATATTCCTCTGTTGCAAAGGTTAAACCGATTGTTTGTTTAGCTTGCTGTATCGGCGATATCCCCCTTAACCCATCTAATGAAAATCCTATTACATGGAATATCTCATGTGCATCGAATTCTACCAGCTGCCCTGTTTCAGTTGTGTATCTATATATGAGTTTGCTGGTATTTGCATCTCTATAAACCTCCATTCTTTGTGGCTTCAAAAACCATAGCGCTGTTACGTGTCCGTTATGCCTTTCTATCCTTGCATATGCGTTCCCCCATAAGAGCAAAGAAGCCAAACACGCTTCTCGAAAGTTTAAGCTGGTTGTTTCTTCGTTTGCTAAGTCATGCAGCACTCCATACAAGGGATGATCTCTTGCTCTTGTTCTTATCCCGTTTGTCTCTTTTATTAAATGAAGTGGCAGGCTTGCTATACTTTCAGCTATTATTTTTACGCACGCATACACTGCTGTTACGCCAAGAGAGCTCTCCTCACTTATATGTACTCCTGCGTTTGTGTCTATGTCTGTTCCGTTTATGAAGTCCACAAGCTTTTGGTTTGAGTTATTATCAGCTGTGTTTCTTTTTTCTCGTCTTCCAAAAAGCCTCATCTTTCCTCCAATAAAAAACCGCACTTTTTATTGTGCGGCCTTCTCTTTTTCTTTATTTGTTTTGTTCTACTTTGTTTCTATTTCTAGTTCTATGCTCCACGCTCCCAGCTTTTTATATCCTTGTAGCTGTGTAAGGGTTATTAGTGCTTCCCTTACTTCCCTCCATGCACTGTTGCTTTCTGCTACTCCGAGTAATAGTTGGTCGTATCTTTCTTTTGATATCGGCAGTTCTACACAAGTTTCTGCTGCCTCATTATCATTTTTCCCACGTATCATTTTATAGGTTATATTTACTTTTCTAATTTCTCTTGCGCTCATTTTTGCACCTCCACTATATTGCGTTATCACTATCTATCAAGTTTACGTCTTGTCTTATTCTTGCTATTGCTTCTGCATACGAGTTGCTGTTTGTTACGTCTGTGTACAAGTTGTTATATTTTTCTATTAGCCTTCTGCGTCTCATTTCGCTTCTTACTTTTCCGAGTATTGCGTAGATGTTTCCGTCAGGCCCTCTACTTGCTATTGTGATCGTTATTTTGTTCATTTTATTACCTCCTGTTTTGGTAGGGACAAAGGTATCAGAAACAATCCACTAAGTCCAGACAAAAACCTATATTTTTCCAAAGATTTTTATAGAATTAATAACCCTCTATCATCATAGACGCTGCCTGTATTTGCGCCGTTTCTCAATGCCCTGTCAAGAGCCATAACAAGCGCCACTGCTCCATCAATTCGCTCTGTCGATTTCTCCTTGTCCATCTTTAAGTTGCCCGCTGGATCTGTCTTTACATATACGTTATCCATCATCCAACGAAGCACCGGATGACCGCCGTGCGCTATTCTTTTTTCTAGTGTTAGTTTGAATAGTTCTTTTGTCGGTGGACTCATATCTCGAAAGCCTTGCCCGAATGGAACTACGGTGAAACCCATTGCATCTAAGTTCTGGCTCATTTGTACTGCGCCCCACCTATCGTATGCTATTTCCTTTATTTCATACTCTTTGCCGAGCTCCTCGATGAAGTGTTCTATGTATCCATAATGCACAACATTTCCTTCTGTTGTCTGTATGTATCCCTGCTGCTCCCAAACATCGTACATTACATGATCTCTCATTACCCTTGTCATCAATGTTTCTTCTGGCAACCAAAAGTATGGCATTACGTGATACGGCTCATCCTCTGTTATCGGTGGGAACACTAACACAAATGCTGTCAAGTCTGTACTGCTTGATAAGTCTAGCCCTGCATAGCATTCTCTACCTTTTAGCGCTTCCATATCTACGGCCGCATTACACAAGTCCCATTTTTCCATTGGCATCCAGCGTGTTGATTGTTTTACCCATTCATTGAGCCTTAATTGCCTAAACAAGTTTTCTTCTGCGGGATTATCTAATGCCTGATTGAAACTAGCTCGAAGTCTATCCACCTGTATTGTCGTGCCTAAACTCGGGTTTGCTTTGTACCAATTCTTTTCGTCCTTCCAATCGTCGCCTTCGTCTAACCCATATATTGTTGGGTAGAATGTGCTGTCATTTTTTCTGCCGTCTAATATATCTTTTGCTTTTTGGTGAACTTCCCAACATATTGAGTTTCTATCTGTTCCTGCTGTACTTATTAAAAAATACAACGGCTGCCTTCTTGCATCTCCTGATCCGTGAAGCATTACGTCATATAACTTTCTGTTCGGTTGCGCATGCAGCTCGTCAAAGATAACTCCATGAACGTTTAGTCCGTGCTTTGTATAACTTTCTGCCGATAACACTTGGTAGAATGAATTTAGTGGTTTGTATATAAGTCGCTTTTGTGAGAGTACGGGTTTTATCCTAGCCTTCAGGCTTGGGCACTGTTCTACCATTTCCACCGCTACGTCAAACACAATACTTGCTTGTTGCCTGTCCGCTGCACATCCGTATACTTCTGCGCCATACTCATTATCTGCACATGTTAACAACAATGCTATCGCTGCAGCTAGTTCGCTTTTCCCCGATTTTTTGGGAACTTCCACGTACGCTGTATTGTATTGCCTACTACCATCTGCTTTTAGCGTGCCAAATATCTCTCTCACTATTTTTTCTTGCCACGGTAGAAGGTCAAAGTTTTTGCCGTACCATTCACCTTTTGTGTGTTTTAACTGGTTGATAAATAGTACTGCCTTATCTGCTGCCCTCCTTCCCGCTTGGCTTTGTCTTTTCTTCGCCACATCCTATTTGTCTCCCTTTATCAATTCTGTGTATTTTATCTCTTTTCCCTCTCTTATGAGAAAGACACCTTTATCCGTTCCTGCTTGGTTGATGTATCTTTTCACCGTTGCATCGCAATATTTTGGATCCAGTTCTATTAGATAGCATTTCCTATCTACTTGGTCTGCCGCTATCATTGTTGAGCCGCTTCCGCAAAAACCATCATATACAAGTTCTCCCATTCTGCTGCTATTGCAAATTAGTTCAGCGCACAGCTTTATCGGTTTCATCGTCGGATGCTCTGCGCTTCTTGCTGGCTTATCACAATGTATTACTGATTGCTTTTCCAATCCTAACATCTTTTCCAACATCTCAACTGCTTCTTTCTTACTTAGTTTAGATATATCTATCCTTGCATCCTCAAACACAGTTTGCTTTGTTCTGTCGTTTATAAAGTAATGCCCAGCTCCTTCTTTCCATCCATAAAGTATCGGCTCATGTATCCATTGATAGTCTTGCCGTCCTAGTGTGAAATGATTCTTGTACCAAACCAATGTTTGTGCATACTTAAATCCAGCTCCTTTCATTTCCTCTATGAAATTGACCGTCTCTTTTGTTGAGTGGAACACGTATGCTCCTGCACCCTCCTTTAATACTTCGCTTGCTGCTTTGTAATAATCGCTCAAAAATTTTTTGAACTCTGTATCGGTCATATTGTCGTTTGCAATATGGCTGTCTCCTCTTGATGTTGTTATTTGCTTGCTTTCCAAGCCTGCTCCGTAATCCACATTATATGGTGGATCTGTTACCATCAAATCTGCTTTTTCATCTCCAAATAACTTCTGCACGTCCTCAACCTTCGTGCTATCTCCACACAAAAGTTTGTGCTCTCCAAGTTTCCAAATGTCGCCAAGCTTAGTTAATGTGTGCCTTTCCGCCTCTTCAAGTGCTTTGTTTGCATCGAACTCATCCTCATGAGCGTTCTCAATCGCACCCTTCCCGAACAGTTCCGATGTCTCACTTGCGTCAAAACCTGTAAGAGTCAAGTCATAACCCATACCATCTAGGTCTTTTAGTAATGCTGTTAACAAATCCTCATCCCAGCTGCCACTTATTTTATTAAGTGCAATGTTTAATGCTTTCTCTTTTGCTTCATCTATATCTAACACTACACAATCGGCTTCTGTGTGTCCTAAATATTTAAGCACTTTTATTCTTTGATGGCCGCCGACAATGTTTTCTGTCCGCTTGTTCCATATAGCAGGCTCAACGTACCCGAACTCCTCAATGCTCCGCCTTAGTTTTTCGAATTCTGGGTCACCAGGTTTCAAGTCTTTTCTCGGGTTATATCCTGCTGCTTTTAATCTATCTATTTTTATTTTTTCTATTTTCACTTTATTTCTCCAATACTTATCATAAAAATAACCGCATTCGATTGATGCGGTTATTTGAATTTACTAACTTTATTTTTATACTACTTTTACATTATTCTTTCTAAATACTCCATGAGTCTTTGAGTTACTTTAGTTACAGAAATTACATGAACAAACCCTTTGTTTTCCCTGGTGAACTGCGAAACATTTAATCCTGAGGAGTCGTCATCAACTAGCTCATGAGTTTTTTTAATACCTTTATTATCTTTATTTATAGCATTAAAGTATATAACATCTGTATTAAAAACATTCATGTTTGCTAAATGATCCAACATTACTCTTTGTATAGTGTTGTCATAATCTGAAACATCAGCATATGCATCATCTTTTCCTTTGTTTGCGAGAATTTTAAAAAGTAACGCTAATTCTTCATCAAGCAATATTCTTAATGCAGAAATTATTACCATATCTTCGTAATCTATAAGTTCTCCTCTAAGGTGTTTAGCTGCAATTATACCCAACACAAGCCTGCTCTTGCTTGATTTTGAAAATATTGCGCTCTCTATTATCCCTGCAAGAATACTATCTGATTCTTGTTTTTCAAATCTCTTTAATATCCTTTCTTTGTCTTTCTCGCTTCCTTTTAAGTTTTTATCTATAGAAAGTATAAACTCGTCAAAATCTTTTGTTTTAGCATTTCTATAAATGGTAGAAAGGACATCCCTTACCTGCGAATAGCCGGGCAAAAACTCAAGAGACTTATCAACTATTTCTAGCATGTTTAATTTTATTCTTTGAAGAGAACGCTTTCTTTTTGACATAATTATTTCCTTAATATAAACATTACTTTTATTATAGTATTTTTTTGATTATAAGCCAAACAGCTCTGCCTTCTGACCTGTGAATTCTTCCCATCTTCTTACTGCTACATCACAATATTCCGGTGTAATCTCCATTGCTCTGCATTTTCTTCCTGTTTGCTCACAAGCTATTATCGTTGTCCCGCTTCCGCTAAAGGGCTCAAGTACTATCCGATCTTTGTCGCTGTGCATTTTAATGCACCTCCACGGCAACTCTACTGGAAACATTGCAGGGTGCGCTCTGTTTGCTCTAACTGTGTTTATCTCCCATATACCCGCGTATCCCCATTTCTTACGTTCTTCCCTTGTTAGGCGCTTTACAAACTTGTAGCTGTGCCCTGCGAACGCTGACACCCAAGCATATTCTTGGTCGTTATACTCTGGTTCACTGTTGCTTCCAAATGCTGTGATATATTCATACTGCTGTGCTGGCTTATTTGTAACAAGGTGGTATGCTCCTATGCCGAAGTTCATTCCCTGCTTTTTCCATATCCTTATCCATATCGGTCTAAAACCGCACTCTCTAAAGAAATTCACGGAATATACATTTGTTGGCTCTATGTATTGAGTGCCTGTGGTGTATAAATCTCCTAAGTTCCAGCACACAATATCTGCGCACTTTGTTATATTTTGGATAACAGGTTTTACCAAATCTAACCACGGCTCTATGCCTTTCTGTTCGTATGCTTTTCCTACTCCATACGGTGGTGAGGTCATTGCCATCTGTGCTCTTTCTTTGCCCATAAGGCGCGACATATCCTCCTTGCTTGTACTATCTCCGCACATCAATAAATGCTCGCCTAACCGCCAAATATCGCCACGCTTGGTGATTGCTCCCTTTGCTACAACGTCCTCATGAGCTGCGTCTACATCATAGTTATCATCAACCGCTTCTTTTGAATAAAACTCATTTAATAACTCATCAACCTCTGTTGCATCAAAGCCTGTCATTGTTACATCAAAGCTCTCTGCTTCAAGGTCTGATAACAATACCGCTAATTTGTCGTTGTCCCATGTTCCTTGTATTTTGTTTAAGGCTACGTTTAGTGCTTTCTCTCTTTGATCGTCCAAATCGACAACCACGCTGTCTATCTCAGTTTCGCCTAAATCTTTTAAAACCGTTAACCTTTGATGTCCGCCGACCACGTTGCCTGTACGACTGTTCCAAATAATTGGCTCGACATAACCGAATTCTTGTATACTTCTTTTTAACTTTTCATATTCCTTATCTCCTGCTTTTAGCTCAACACGCGGATTGTATTCTGCTGCCTTTAGCTTTGAAATATGTATTTTTTGTATATTCACTTTGCCTCCTTAATCAATAAAAAAAGCAAGCGGTTTTGTGCTTGCTCTTTGCGTTATATATTTGTTGTTTTTATCTTTCCTGCATTCTCTCTTTCGTATGCTCCAGCGCCTTTCTTAGATGAACAGTATCTAGTCCAATATCATAGTATCCTTCTTCTATTGTTTGTAAGTAATGTCTGCTTGGCATGCAAGGTAGTCCTGTGTTCATTAGGTATATCATTGCTTCTACCTTATTCCCATTGTGTTCTATCTCTATATTCTCTTTCCTGTATAGTGTCGGGTAACCCTCATACCTATCTAGTGCCTTTTCGCACCTCTCTGTTATTCTCCATATACCTACTGGCGCTGTTGCGCCTTCTACTTTTTCTAATGTAGCAACACCTCTGAAGGTTAGTTGCCAGCCGTCCAGCATTGCTGTTCCCACAGGCATTGCATCGGGGCACCGCATTGCCATTTGATTTAAGTTTAGGTTGCTTCCGTATGCTATGTATAATTTTTCTTTCATCTTTCTCTCCTCCATTATGCTGCCATCCTTCTGTTGTCTCTCCATGCTATGTCTCCGTCTAGGTTTGCTAGTAGGTGTAGCCTTGCTGTCTTGAACTCCTCTCCGTTTAGCCCTAGTCTTATCAGCCATGTTCTGAAGGTGAACTTTGGGTTTGTTGTCTCTGTCTTTCTTGCCGATGCGCAGCTTTGTGCTTTGGCTTGAGCGCTTATTGCTAGGCATAGTTGTATGTATGCTTTGATTTTGCCTGCGTGCGTTGTTGCATTGAAGCATCTGAACTCTACCGTTCCTTTTTGCCATACGCTGTGTAGGTTTAGTGCGTGGTATCTGCTGTGGTGATAGTGCTCTCTTGCTCCGTCCGCTCCATTGTACCATAGTTCGCGTACATCTTCCTCTGTTGTTACCCTTGTCCCATTTAGCCTTCTTATTAGGTTATCATCTACTTTTTTGCACCATCTTTCTGCTCTTTCCTGTCTTACCTCTAGCGATTGGAACAGCAGGTCTTCTTTGCTTGCCATGATGTTTACTATGTTCTTTAGGCTTCGTGCTGTGTGGCCGTTAGCGCCTATGTGTACGTGTATGCCTGTTGTTTCGTTTACCATCATCCCAGCTTTCCTTAGCTCTCTCACTATCTCTTGTACTGTCTCTATGTCTCCGTATCTGCATATTGGGCTGACTAGCTCTACTCTATAATCTGTCGTTGCTGTGCCGCCGCCTTTCTTCTGTGCCCTTACACTAGCGTCATTCATTAATTTCCACACTCTGCCTGTTTGGTCTTTGACCTCATATGTGCTGTATGCTCCGCCTCTGTAGTATTCGCTTGTTCCGAAGTATCTTGCTACGACTTTTGCAGCTTCGTATCTGGTTATTCCTGTCATTTCTATTTCGATTCCGAAGGTTTGGTTTCTCATTGTTTATCTCTCCTTTGCTTTTGGTAGGACAAACAATACCAGACAATCCGAACAATATCTAGGGAAAAACGCAAGATAAAAAAGAAAGATTTTAATCTATATTTTACCCGTTAATATCTGTTCCATTATGTCTTCATTATGACTTTTCCCAACGGGCACTTCGCAGTTTTCCTTCACTATTTGATATATTGATGCCCATAAAAGATTGGCTCTTTTTAAGAACTTTTCGCTCATTGAGACGTATGGACTTGCTATTGGCATGTTTGTTGTTGGGTGCTTTGCAAGCAGCCCAAATGTACTTATGCCTTCCTCGCACTGTATGTATCTTGCCACACTTGCTGCGTATTGCTCCACCTGTTCCTTTGTTATCAAATGGTCGCACCTTCGTTCTCTTATCCATTTCCACGTTGATTCGTATATGGCGCTTGCTGTGTTTGCGCGTTGCGTGTTCTTTGTCTCATCTTTTAACCATTCCGAAGGTGGCGGGATTTCCTCGCCTTTAATATCGCTAATCATTTCATTCGGTATGTATTTTAAGGGTCTATGCCCTGCGTTATTTTCTAATCTTTCCGCAAGTGGTTTTCTCTTGCGTCCAGCTCCTACTCTTGCTCCGCCGTGTGACATTCTTTTTCTCCTTTTTTATTAACTTGATTTCGCGGGAAACTACAAAAACAACTTGAATTCGCCCGTTTTTGACTTGATTTCCGCCCATAAAACTTGATTGTTTTCAAGTTTGTACTTGCTTTTTTCTTTAATATTTGCTTATTTTATTGCTTTTTCGCCTGTTTTTATGCGGATTTTCACCTGCCCTATACCCTTCTTGATTTCGCGACTTTCTTGCGTGGTGTTCCGCGCCGCTGTTTTTCCGAATACTTACAGAGATTTGACCTCCCCTACCTTCTACTTTGGGGTACTAAACAAGCCTTTTTATGTTTCTTGTTGTGACACGCTCTACATAGGCTTTGCAGGTTTTCTAAGTCGTACTTCTGCCCACCTTCTCGTATTGGGTATATGTGGTCTGCTATCTGTGCCGGTGTTATTCTCCCAGCCTTCAAGCACTCAGCACATAACGGCTCGCGTTTTATCTGTATTGCGGCCAGCTTTCGCCAAGCTTTACTATTGTAGAAGCGCTTACTGCCTTCGTCTCTTTTGTACATGTTGTAATCTTTGTTGACTTGCCTTTTATGCTTATCACAGTACATTCCTTCAGTTAATTCTGGACAGTTTGTATATGCACACGGTTTTTTTGGTTTTCTCGGCATTTGCTTCCCTCCTGTAAATTGGCAAACAAAAAGGAGCTATCGCTCCTTATTGACGCCTCTTGCATCTTCACCTAATCGGTATGACTTGAGTTATTGCTCCTTTTCTTTGCCGCCAGAGTTATTATCCTCTACTTCTATTATAACGCCAAATCGCTTCAATTCTACTTCACGTGGTGTGCAAAATGTGCAAACTTTTAGCTGTTTAACGCTTTACTTATATCTCCGGTAGAGCATTCATCCCTCTACTTCTATTATAACGCGTATTTGCTTCATTTTTGCTTCACGTAGTGTGCAAAGTGTGCAAACTTTTAATGGTTTAACAACAATTATATGTAAATGCCATTTCTTTTATCACTTTATCTATCCTATAATAGACTGCGCGTCTGGACATAAACACCTGCGAAGCTATTGTATCTATATCAACACGCTGGTAAAACCGCAAACGCATTATTGCGGAATCTATTCCCTCTAAGCTTTGTAAATATTTTTCAATCGCATTTATTTTTCTTGTAAGCCCTTCTTCCTGTGATGTTATAATAACCGCTTTGTAGAAATGCCATTTTTTTAGCAGCTTCTTTATCTCTGTTGTTGTCAAATTCACTTCGCACCTCCTCTATAACTTTCTCATAACTTGTCTTGTTTGTATTTCTTAATACCTTCCATACCCGGTAACGTATCACCCAGTCTTCCTCATCTGGAACATCTATTATCTTTGTGTTTAGCCACGACCTTATATGTCCTTCGTCTTCCAGTTCTTCTGACCAATCTTTTGCGAGACATACACCTCTTAGATCCCAGAACTGCATTACACCTAATTTCTCTCCCTTGTAAATGAATAGCTTTAAGCATTCAATATCATCGCCCTCATAGTCTGCTCGGAAGTAACCCCACCACGGCAATCTCCTTGACATATTTTGTATATATTCCTCAACATCAGCCTTAAACCTGCGTTTGTCAAACACAATGTCACCTAAACATTCTTTAATGTCTAGTGATGCTTCCGCCGTTATGTTGAGTTTATGTATTACTTCCGTTGTCATTTGCTTACTCCTCTCTGAATGCTTCGATTACCTGCTTTGCTTCATCTACGCTCCTAATGACAAGCGCATACCCGCCTGCCTCTATTATTTTCCTTATTGTCACTGCCTGTAACACCGTTGGCTTGTTGTTGCCCACCTTTACTTCAAATGCAATAAACCTTCCCCTGTAACAAATAATAATGTCGGGTATTCCTGCTGTACCGTACTGTCCGCCGTGTTCCTTCCAGTAAAAGCAATCATCTATTGTTTTTAGGTAGTTCTTAATTTTTGTTATGAGTTCGCTCTCTTTCATTTTCATTCCTCTCGCATGTATATACCTATATGTCATCATGTCATAATGTCACTAAGGTACATATTAGACATAAATGACATAATAATGCAGTCGCGTATATATTTTTATATATAGGGCTGGTGACGTTTGTGACATGTGACATTAGTGTATATATATAGGCAATTAACGTTAATCATCATAAATCGTCCCCTGATAGACAGGCGCATATCGTATTATCTTCTTAAAGGAATGCTTTCTTGCTGAGCCTGTCCGTGATACCTTGTGCTCAATGTCATCGCAGTGAAGGCGATAATCATATCGCGATATCTGTCTTCCAACCGCTTGTGTTGACTCCACAATTTGCTTCCCAGTAATGTCATACACTGCTTTCATAAGGTCTTGAGCCGAACCGCTCCAACCGCTAATCGGATTGCGCTTTACTAGTTCCTTTATCGTTTGAACATAGATATTAGATTCATATTCTTCTAGTTCACGCCTTGCTGCTATCTCTTCCACAGTCCCTTCTACTTCCCACTTGTATTTTGACTTATCAAATGCGACCACAAGTTCGCTTTGCTCTATGTCACGGCCTGTCGATGAGAATGTTGCCTTATCGTCATTTCTTTTCTTCTTGGATATAATGAGTATGGTGTCCGTTGCTCCCATAAGTGCGGTACTACCCGATATCATATTGAACACATCCGATTCATCAGCCATTTTCCTTAGGTGATGGACGAACAGTAAACATATCTTGTGCTTATCGGCAAACTCCTTAACCGCCGCCATTTGCCTATACTCATTACCGTAGAGAGTATCGTCTTTTGACATCTTCCCTCGTACCTTTTGCAAGGTGTCGATGATAACTAGCTTAATGTCTGGGAAGGCTCTTAATTCATCTTCTATCTTGCTTAATAACCCTGTTTCCAGCGTGTCCGCCTTTATTGCAAACCGAATACCTTCAGGTGCGTTCTTTCCTTTGAGGATCTTTTTTAGCCTGTCTTGCAACCTTGCTTTACCGTCTTCTAGCGCATAATACAGACTTCCACATTGCACTGTCTTAAAGTTTAGAAAGCTGTTACCTTCGGCGGCGGCTATGCATAGTTGTAACACCATCCACGACTTTCCGTACTTTGACGGCGCGCATAACATTGCCAGTCCCGTCGGTAAAAGGTTTTCAACTATCCATTCAACTGGCTCTATCGTTTCGTTTACTAGGTCGCAAGCAGCAAAGCTGTCTTTGTCTGTCGCATATCGTTTTCTTGCGTCTAGGGTGGCGGCTTTGATGTTTTGTTCAAGTTGTTTTGGGTCTTTCATCAGCAACTCATTCGGGTCTTTGCATTCACCAGCTATGTTGTAAGGTATAAACTTAATGTTTGATTCAAACAAATGGTTTGCTAAGTCTTGCTGCGCCTCTTGTCCCGGTTCATCGTTATCCATACACAATATAAATGTGCATCTTGGTTTCTTTGCCTTAATCGCCTTTGCAATCTTATTGACTCCGCTTGTCCCGCAGGTAGCTACCGCCACTTCGCCGCATTGCATTATGCTCATAGCGCAAATGGGGCTTTCAACAATGAACACTGTTCCCGCTCCCGTTAAAGCTTTTGCATTCCATAACGGTTCTGCTCCTGCAATTTCCGTTGGCGGTTTTCTAAATTCTTTACCGTCCGTCAACCTTGTTTGGTAGTATGTATGTTCCGACGAATAGGGAATAACAACGCATTGCTTTTTGGCATCATATCCTAACCCAAACTTTTTTATCGTTTCTTCGGTCAAGCCCCTTTTTGAAAAGTAATCTGTCTTGTAGGCATCTGCTATACAAGCCTTTATGTAGTCTTTAATGCCTTGCTTTGCTCCGACACTTGCTGTTTTTTGTGCCGTTTTTGCTCCGCCTGCCGCCTGCTTTACTTGACGCTTCCCGTCGCTCTGAGCCTCTCCAATGCCGTACATTTCCGCTATTTGCCTTGCTGCATCGACGGCGTCAACTCCTTTGAACTTTGCCACGAAGTCTATCGCATCTCCGCCTTCGCCACAGCCAAAGCACTTGAATATATTGTCCTCTCTCTTTATTGAAAACGATGGCGTCTTCTCTTGATGAAATGGGCATAGCGCTTTCCCGTGTCTGTCAAGGTGCACCCCGAAATGTTCCACCACTTCCTCTATGCGCGCTACCTCTTTAACCTTTTCAAATATGCTTTCATTCACTTGCGCTCCTCCATATCGTAGTCAAAATATCTAATTGGTATATTCAAATCTTGGGCAAGGTCAATCTCCGCTCTCATTCCTTCGCTTATGTATTCACCGAACACCCACAACTCTTTCACCTGCCACATTAGCTCCAAGCCATAGCGTATACCCGCTATTCTTTCTTCTTTATCATTCTCGTCTAAGAATTGTGTAAAATAGATGTGCGGTGCAATCGGAACGTATCCCTTATCAAATGCAAACCTGCAATACAGTCTAGCGTTCAATATGTTTCTTGATATCTTGCCCTTGAGCGGTGAACATATATATACTCGCTTGCTTGGTATCTTTCCCTTAGGTGCTATCTTGTCATAAGACTTTATCTCTATGTCTTTTTTAGTCATGCTCTCAACCTCCGTATGCTTAGCCTTTGGCGGCGGGTGTTACCCGCCACCTAAAGCATAAGTTTGTTATATCTCGTCGATTGGCTCTACTATTTCTACAACTTGGTTTGCAATAGCTTTGACCTGCTCTGATAGGTTGTTGATGACTGTTGCCTCATCGGGCGTTAATGTTCTATCTACTGACAGCACAGCTTGACTGTATGAGATGCCTCCTGCGTTCTGCGCTTTCTTTAGGCTAAACTTTGTAACTACGCTGTTTGACTTATTACCTTTTGATAATAGTCTTGTAATATATTTAGCAAAGTCATTGAGGCTGCAGGTCGGAATGCTCATTATGATGGGCAATGTTTCGCCTGCTCGAAGTATGTACAGCCTGCGTTTTTGCTTACACGCCTTGCCGCCGCTTTCCCCGCTGCCGAACTTGTTATATAGGCACTCACCACAGTTTTTTATCTCGCCTGTTTCCGCCTCTATTCCAATATGACCGTTGCTACTTGAACAATCAGGTGGTGTATTCCCGCCGGTATACTTCTCCCTGTAATACGTGTGCACAGGGTGATGATACAGAATTACCGCTTTGAACTCTTTGACCATATCTGGATTGTCAGGATTGTCGCTTGGAACTTCGTACGCGAGCCCGCCGCCAGCAGGTATCTTTATTCTGTCGAAGCTAAGCGATAGCCCCTCCATCTCTTCTGCCACCAGTTCGGCAAGGTTTACGCTATTTGCTCCGTACTCTAAAACAGAGGTTTGGGTTACTTGTGCCAATTCTTTGGTTGTCTTTTTCGCTGTTTTGTTTTCCATTTTCTCTTTTCTCCTTTTTTATACTTTCCGCCCTCTGCGGATTTGTATTGTGGTTTTTTCTGCTATCTTGATTAGACCTTCAAGCCATTCCGGCAGTTCTCCGTCATTATTTTCTTTTAGGTCTTTTACCGTTGCCGATAGCGTGTTACTGTTTATCGTGAACAAGTCCTCAAAGCCTTGCTCTTTCATAACCTTATATAGCTCTTGCTTTCTTTCCGGCTCTGCCGCGTGGTATTCTTTAATCACAAGCGTGAAGTTAAACCCTTTATGATTAAATCCTGTGCTTTCATTGTCTATGAGGTCTTGTATAAGCTCACCTTGTACGCTATCTATCTCTGCATTTATGCCCTTGACCTCTGCTTCCAGCATTTGTTTTCTGTCGCGTAGTTCTTTCAAAAACTCCGCTAATCTAAACCTTCTATTCTCGTCCATTTCTATTCTCCTGTTAATTTTTTATAATCATCGACGATTAGCTTTGCTACGTCGCCTTTGTGTTTTAATGCTTCCATCACTCTTTCATCGACTGTGTTCTTTGCTACAAGGTGTATGTATAAGCATTTTTTTGTTTGTCCTATACGATGTATCCTTGCCCTGCTTTGTTCGTAGTTCGCGTATGAGAAGTCTAAGCTGTAGAATATAGCTACACTCGCCGCCGTTAAGGTTAAGCCCATTCCCGTTGTTTGAAGTTGTCCAACAAATACCTTGACATTGCTGTCTTTCTGAAAACGCTCTACCTGCACAGATCTATCCTTAATGCCGCCGTGTATGACACTGTATTCTGTCTTGCGTTTTTTCAGCATTTTTTCTATCGCCTCTATTTCAGGAATAAACCTAGCAAACACCACAGCTTTCTTTCCCTGCTCCTCACACTCGTCAAGTAGGTCTGCTAATGCGTCAAGCTTTGCCCTGCTTACCTCTTGCACTATTCCGCCCACGTCGTCTCGTATAAACCCGCCGGTACATTGACTTAACCTTAGTAACCTTGTTAGTACATTCCTTGTTGTTACTTCGCCTTGTATTAGCTCCGCGTAGCTGTCCTTGTCTATGCTTTCGTATATCTGCCTGGCATTCTTTTCAAGCTCAATACTTCGTATCTCGTCTATCTTGTCAGGCAGTTCCACCGCATCTTCCAGCTTTATCCTATATGCAATGCTATGTGCTTTTTCGACTAGCTCCGCCATATTCTTGTAGCCAATAATCTGGTGATTGCCGTATCCGCCTATAATTGCATACCTTGCCCTAAACCTATAAAAGCTAAGCCCGAATATGCTGTCATCTAAAAACTTGTATTGACTGAAGAAGTCTAGCGGACTATTTGTTATCGGTGTTCCAGTAAGAATTGCTTTATACTTTGCTTGCTTACCCAGATTATGAAGCGCCTTAGCCTGCTTGGCTTGTGGGTTCTTTATCTTAGAGCTTTCATCACACACTATCATGTCCGGTCTCCACTTCTGTATTTCTTGCTCCAGCCGCCATGCGCTTTCGTAGTTGACGACAACCACTTGCAATCCTGTTCCTGCCGTATGCCTTAGCGTGTCAGCTTTCTTAAGACTGTTGCCTTCAAGCGCCGCTAGTGTGTAGTCAAAGCCAGCGAACTTTTTGAACTCGTCTCTCCAAACGCTAACTATGCTTTTGGGACAAACTACCAGCATTCTCTTTACTTCTTGTCGTTGATATAATGCTCCGGCTATCCCTATGGTTATGAGAGTTTTCCCTGTGCCCACCGTTACATATCCGCAAGTATGGCTACGCCTTTATGCCCCTTGCTAAATGTCATTTTTGCACCACCTCCTTTGCGTCTTTATCGCTTGTAATTCCATATATCCTCATTGCGAAGTTAAATGCTTCTATCTGGTGTGCATAGGGCGCTGCTCTTATCGGCATTCCGATAACAAGCTTGCTGTTGTTATCTTGAATGGTGCTTGACTTTACAGCCTTCCTTAGCTCGTCATCTACCTCAGCGCCCAACAGTAGCAACAACCCTATGTTCTTATCGGTAAGTGGTATGTACCAGGCTTTTTCTTCCGGGTCATAGCGTCTCCCTGCTATCTCCTTTATGCTTTCGCGGTAGAGATAACTTTCTGTTATCATTATTTCGCCGCCTATCTTTTTAGCTTTCATTTTTCCCTCCCTGTTGGCAATGCGAAGGTTTTTAGTATTTCCTCCATAGTCTTGCAGTCTATTCCTACTAAAGACTCTTTCAACTTCTGCAACAATGCTTCTTGGCTTGGTTTCAAATACTTGCGACCTATGTAATATCCCTCTACTACATGCACTCCGCCGCCATTGCCTTGCGTTGTATATACTGGATAAGTCAGAATGAGAGCTTCTATGTCATATTTAATTGTTCTAACGCTGACGTTGAACTCATTTGCTAAATTCTCAACGCTGTCATGTCTTCTTTCGCACAATGCTTCAAGAATAGCCATTCTACGCTCAGTAGCTCTCATTCTTTCTCACCTCCTTTGCCCTTGATGGCTTTAGTTTAGAAAACAAACGTGCAAGGTTTTTGCACCTTTGAAAATTTATTTAAATTATTTTTCGAGCATTTTTTTCACAAAAAAAGAGCCTACCAAACAGAATCAATCCCTTTCGAGATGTTCTATTTGCTAGGCTCTTAACGATTCTCCGTCGAGTTCAGCTCTCTTCAACAAATGTTATCATGCGCCGTTTCGTGCGGCTCATGACCTATTTACTTATTGTTTAATTTCTTTTAACTATTTTTTTGTTTTGTCCTTCCTTTTGCCGTCTGCACAAACTCCTTATTGATAGTAACCACTACTTCTTCATGGCACTTTGGGCACATCATTTCTACCCGTGTTCCTTCGGCTCCTTTTAATAATTTATATCCGCATAATGGACATACTGCAAAATACTTTACCACTTTGCTCTCTCCCTTCTCAATATCTATAATCTCCATTACTCCTTCCGTGTTCTTTTCTCTTTTATAATCTTACAGCCTGTGCAACACATTATCGACAACACCCAATATTCTGCATTCTTTGACAACGATATCAGGATAAAGCCTATTACCATTTTTGTCGGTGCTACTATTTGCCGCTCTTAAAATAACCTTATCTTTTCTTGGTAAAAAAATCTTTGCTGTAGCGTCTTCATCAATTAAAGCTATAACTATTTGCCCAGCTTCGGCAGTTTCTTGTTTTCTAACAAACAATACGTCTCCATCAACGATTCCCTTCTCTATCATGCTGCTTCCTTTTGCTCTCAGCATAAATCTTTCACCTTTACCGAAGAAATCAACAGGCAATGGGAAGTTACCTTCAATATTCTCAATTGCTGTTATGGGTGCACCGCAAGCAACAGAGCCAACAAGAGGAATCGTTACCGTTTCACCTTTTAATAGATTTTCATCTATTGCTACACTGCCTCTTTCATCTTTTTTTATCATTCCACGGTCTTTTAACACTTTAATATATCTATACACCGTTCCAATATTAGAAAATTTACAATGATGCATTATTTGTCTGTAAGTAGGGGATTTTCCTTGATCCGCTTGATAGCGTGTTATGAACTCAAATACCCTATTTAACTTATCTTCGTCGTACAGTTTCATCAAATATTCTCCTTTACGCAACTTTAAGTTTCGTTATAAGTATAGAACATTTGTTTGCGTATGTCAACTCATTAATAGCATAAAAAATAGAGGGTGTACTAATTAAGAGACAGTATTGCATAAATGAAAAAGGAACTGCTTTTCACAGTTCCTAATTTTTTAATTTGATTGTACTATAATGCCTTCTATTGATCTACTATATCGCGCATCGGCACCTGCATTACCGTCGTCAAAGCCTCGGGGCAATATTCTTGCAAAAAATCCGTTGCCTCTTGTTCGTATTCCTCCCGCCGAATGACGGGCACAAAGCTATTCGTTGCAGCGTATTGTAATTTTTGCTTTTGTGACGAGGAAAAAACCTCAATGTCTATGACTTTGAAAAAGTCGAGTTTATCCGTTACCCGCATTTGACAACGTACAAGAAACCAATCCGAGCAGCCCTCGTCCTCCCAATCGTTCCACTTGTTGCCATGCATTACGAACGTCGCCTCAATGCCCGCGTCAAAGGTTATCTCGTCGCCCTTTATAACCACGTTATGTGCAAATTTAAAGTAAACTTCGGTTTCGTCCGCATCAAAGAATCCGCCCTCAATGCACGGGATACTGCTTTTGTGCCCAAAAGCGTATGTATTTATGGCTTTAACAATCTTGTCGTAACTGTTAGAGTCCGCCATAATAAACTCACCGAGTTAGCTTCTTTTTTGTGCACTCAAAACGTTTTGCCTCCTACGTCACTGTCCCGTTCTTTATGTGGTATGCCTTGCCGTTCGCCTTGAAAATCTCTAATACTTTCATGGACGTCCCAAGCCCACCATCTTTATAAACTCCCGCGTTGCACATACAGTCTATAAAGTTAAGTGTCGCGATATTGTCCCTTGTCGCCATTACGTAAAGCCATTGTTGAACGTATGCGGAAACGTACTCGATTTTGTAAGAAGTCTGTTGTTTCTTATCGTCGAGTAATTACTCGTATTTTGTAGTTATGTTTTTTATTCCCTGTACGCTCACTTTTCCTCTATTATATTACTTTCATTATGTCGAGTAGCTCTTGGTAGTTCGTCACATCGTGGTATTTGACTTTGCTTGTTGAAATCTCATTGAACAGTTTCCTCGCGCACTTTATCTTTGCTGCCTCAATCGGTCGTTGCTGCAAACTTTCAAGCGTTCCTTTTGTTTCTGCTACAAAGTATATGTGCTTAACCGTGCCCTCGTAAAAAGCGATTGGAGCTATACTATAAAAGTAGACACGAAAAAGGAAAGCGTGTAAAATAAAGTAGACACACAAAAGGAGAAAGAAATGACAAAAAATGTATACATGATATGCCCCCGTTTTTTGGTCCAGTTTTAATGTTAGTAAATAGTATATATTCTTCTGCTTCTCTCTCAGCTAGCTGAGAGAGAAATTTGCTTGATTAGTGTGGTCTGTGGCGCAGGAGGTTTGCCGCCAAGACTGCTGTGTGGTCTAAATGTATTATAATGGTCTTTCCATCTGCTTGTCAATACAGTTGCTTCATATAGGTTTCCAAATAGCTCTCCGTTAAGAAACTCCGCTCTCATTCTGGCATTAAAGCTTTCTATATATCCATTTTCCCAAGGGCTGCCTGGCTCTATAAATGTTGTTTGTATACCAACCTCATCAAGCCATTTTATTAATGCTTTTGCAGTAAACTCAGCTCCATTATCGCTTCTTAAATACTCAGGAATACCGTTGATTATTATTAGATTTGCTAAAACCTCTATGACATCATTGTTTCGCCAACTTCTTCTTGGTATGGATGCCAAACATTCATGAGTACTTTCATCAATTATATTTAGTATTCTTAATTTCTTTCCGTCCGTGGTTTTATCTTCTAAAAAATCATAGCTCCAAACATGGTTTTTATACAATGCTCTCAATCGTATACAACTTCCATCAGATAGCCACAATCTTCGTCTTTTTATTTGCTTTTTAGGCACTTTTAGTCCTTCTTCACGCCAAATTCTTTCCACCTTTTTGTGGTTAATATGCTCTCCTTGATTCCGTAACATTTGTGTTACCATACGATAACCGACTCTTCCGAAATTACAAGCATGATATATTATCTTTGATCTGATTTCATCCTCATCATCTTTTTTAATAGGTTCATACCTAACAGCGGTTCTATTTACTCTTAATACCCTGCAAGCCCGCCTTTGCGATATATCATATTTTTCTATAGCGTAAAGAACGGCCGCATGACGCTTAACAGGGCTTAGAAGTTTTTTGAGTTTACATCTTTTAATATTGCGTTGTCAAGACTTAATTCAGCCACAAGCTGCTTTAGCCTTGTATTTTCCTTTTCAAGCTGCTTTAACCTCTTGGCCTCGCTAGCAGTCATAGCCCCATATTCTTTTCTCCAGCGATAATATGTCTGTTCGGTGATATCGCTTTGTCTTGCAGCTTCTGCTACGCTTTTGCCTTGTCCACAAAGCACCTCAATCTGTCTGAGCTTAACTATTATTTGCTCTGTTGTGTAGTTCTTTCTTGCCATCTTTTTATCTCCTTGTTAGTGTATTATATCATATATTTACTAACATTCCCGATGGTACAATTTTTGGGGGCAAGACCAGTGCATCAATCAACATATTACGTGTGGCACTAGCGTCACTTGTGATCAAATATTCAATAATATTGCCTTTTAGGTTAACATTTTCAATAAAAGCGGCAATTGCAATCTCGTTTTTTACAATATTCACACGTTCTTGTAATTGATGATCCAATTCAGAAAAATATTGCGAATTCAAAAAAGCTTCAGCCCTAAATGGTGCATTTTCTATATTATATAGTTGTTTTACAGATGGCATAAATTTATGACCATGAGCGACAATATTGTTTGTTGCCTCAACAAGACGTTCTAAATTTTCCTCAAAAGTATACTCTTGGTGAATAGCAAATAATTGCACAAAATTTTCGGGGGTATTTTCAATATCTGCTACCGTTCTTAATATATCCGAGCCATTAAAGCTTCCTTTTATATTATTAGTACGTAGTTGTTGAGAAGAATGGCTTATTTTTTTTAAGCAAGTAGAGTTACACAGTAACAAATAGTTTTCTTGAGGCATGACTACACATACTATAACAGGTCTGTTATCATATTTTTGCAATGCAGATAATGATAATACCGTGTTGCTAAAGTTTTTACTATTCGCTTGGCTGAATCTAATAGCATAATCTGTGCAATAATAAATCTTGCGGTCAAGTGTTAGCCCAAACTTATCTTTTACCCTATTAGCAAGCACGGATTTATCCGCGATTCCGTTGTAACTTTCAATAAAACATAAAAGCGCACGTAAATTTGAATAATTTATCATGGTCAGTTCTTCTTATTCTGCTTCAATTGTTCAGATAAAGTGTTTCTTTCCCAAAAAACACCATTTGTATAGCCCTGTATTGTTTTATCACTTGTTGCTAAATCCAAACGATATTCTGCCCACGAGCAATATAATGGACTTTGTTCAATCCCAATATAATGTCTGTCAAGTTTTTTTGCAACAACGGATGTTGTTCCCGAGCCTAAAAATGGGTCTAACACCACGTCTCCTTTATTACTGCTAGCCAAAATTAGTTTTGCAATTAGTTTTTCAGGTTTTTGCGCTGGGTGTGCTGTGTTTTCCGGCATAGACCAATATGGGATGGTTATATCATCCCAAAAATTAGACGGGAATGTATTTATAAAGTTTCCCGCCCCCGTTTCTTCCCAATCTTTTGGTTTTCCATCAACTTTATAAGGGGCTATCACTTTACGCCTAGACATAACAGACTCCACATTGAATGTGTAGGATTTTGATACTGTTGCAAACCAAATATCTTCCATGGCATTCTTCCAATTTTTCTTTGCACCACGGCCTTTTTCTCTTTGCCAAGTAATGCGATTAACTACATTGAAGTACTGATTTAGCACGCTCCCTATAATAATACTAGATTTCCAATCACAACAAACATATATTGAAGCTGTAGGTTTTAATAATGGAAGAACTTTTTCTATCCAAGAACAAGTATAGTGAGCGTAAGCTGTTTCACTTATTTTTGTAAACTTAATGCCGTGAAAGTTTTTATCAAGATTATAGCACGGGTCAACAATTAACAAATCTACCGATTCGGGTGGAAGCTTGTCTAACACCTGGAAAGAGTCACCAAGTATAGTTTTATCAAGAATTTCTGGCAATGTAATATTTTTTGATACGGTAAAACACCTGTCAAGATATTTCTGACCTTCTTCTATACTAAAATCAATAGTCTTATTTCTATTTGCTTTCATATAATACTCCAAAAACAGTTATTTATTGTAGCATAAATCGGTTAGAATATGCCGCGGAGAGTTGCTCCTGATCTGTGCTCTTACTTTTATCAATTTATCCTTAAACTCCAAGACTTGCTCCTTGTAACTTTTTTTAACATATTATATCATTCTTTTATAGATTTATCAAGCTTAAGCATAGCAACACCATAATACATTATAGAACTATTTCCCTCACCGTCAACCCACAATTATATGTTATCTCTATCTCTTTTTGAGATATAGTCTTTACAAGAGTTCAAATCCCTTATTGTCCTACGACAAGAAAGTTACTTATCGTTCCCGACAGGCACATTGCAAAAAAAAATCGCTCTATGAGCGGTTTTTTATTGTGTTTTGACAAAATTATAAGGGACTCGAACCCTGAGAGGGCGCATACGGAAATAAGGATTTGCCTAAATGGCAAGTCCGCCGTATGCGTGCGAGAGGCTATGCCTCGAAGCGGCTGGATTGCCCTTTAGGGCAAGACAGAGTCCCTTATTGCCCACCAAAGCCTCCGTCTACGACCAAACGAAAAATGGCGGAGCCATTTTTGTCGGACTCAATAAGGAGTCCTCGGCAAAAAGCGTCGTTTTTGCCTGCGGTGAATAAAAATTCAAAATGCGTGAGTGCGGATTTGAGTTTGAATAGCCTTACCAATAAAACTAATCTAGCAAGTTATTTGCTAGGCTCTAGGCAGCAAAAAAGAGCTAACTCTTTACGTCAGCTCTTTTTTGAGCTTAGTCTAACCTATATACTTAGTGCTAGCGTAGTATAATTCTTTTCTTTGCCTTTTTTTGAGATGGTAAAGATATCATAAAGGTAAATGATGCCAAATCCGCCAAATGTGAATAGCTTTAATACTCCCATTCCAACACTGTTAACCATAAATCTATCTATACCGAATATGCCTAGAAAGATAGAAACTAGCAGGATTGCCACAGGATTTTTCATCTTTACCGTCATTAACTCATCAAACCTCTCATCAGGAACGGCTTTTAGTTTTGACTTAATAACATTTAGTTTTTCTTCAGTTAATTTGCCTTGATATTGTCTTAAAATCTGACTTATTTTGTTGTCCTCCATAATTGTACCTTCCTTTACAAAATTATTTATAAGCATATTATATAGGACTTTTTCCTATAAGTCAAGCTTAAAATAGAATTTTTTCCTATAATTTAGATATGGAAGTAAAAAACATAAAAACCATTGTAGGAAATAACCTTAAGTATGCACGCAAGCAAAAAGAGTTACAAAAAGAAGTTGCTGCACTTTTGCGTAAGTATCAGCCTGATTATAGCCAGTATCAGACTGGCGCTATAGAATTGGATTATGAGAAAATTGTGTATCTCTGCAAGCTTTTTGACATAACTCCCAATGAGCTTTTTGAAGGCTTGTTTGATTAGGTTTTGAGAATAAAAATCATCATACTAATCGATATGTTCTTACACAAAGAAGAAAGCACCCATGGGGTGTTTTTTTCATTGTCTCATAAATATAAATGGGATTTGAACGGGCGGAATAAGAAAAAACGCCTTCCATATAATTATTAAAATTCTTTTTAATTCTTAAACTATTATTTCGAACAGTTCAAATAATATCGCTATGTTATCTCTTAAATGCTTTGTTGACTCTTTCTTTTTTTTCTTACTAGCCAAGCTACAAACAATCCAGCTAAAATCGCCAACCATAACACGCCTGAATACCATTTCAGACAGGTGACAACACCCATAAACTTTGCATAGCCTACTTCTGTTGGGTACGCTCTTATGAGTAGGTCAATTGATATGTTTTCTATAAAGTCAAAAATTGCAGGCACTGCGGGTATGATAAATGCAAACTTTTTGTTCTTTTTGTTAAGTAATGGATATGTAAGTATCACCATTAACAAGAAATAAGATATGACAAAAAAGTTGTCTACTATATGGAATATTGAATAATCCTTGATGTCTTGCTCTGTCATCAGGCTCACAGTGTCATAGAAGTACTCACCGCTATAGTATGTCAAATGCACATCAAACTCCGACCGTCCCTCCACGCTTGTCTTCGATAAACCTACGAATTGCATGCTTATTATCATTGCGATAAAAAACACGCTAACTAATACAACAATAATAATTCTTTTTTGTTTATGGTTTATTTTCATAATTATCCTCTTTTTCAATTAAGGGCATCTTTCGATGCCCTTAGTTGTTTTTATTATCTTATTGAAAACTTTGATTTGACCTTTTGGAAACTTCTTTTTATTTTTCGTCCCGTTCTTTTTATTGATTTTGCGTAGGTTATCTCCAATGGCTTTATGAATAAATATGTCAAATGTGAAGGCGCAAATTCAAAACCTCACTATCTTTCTATTTAGTATTTGTAGTAAAATCAAGTAGGATATTTGAAATTGCAACGTGTTATGAAGTTCATACTCTTGGGGCAGTCCAGTCATCAAGACACACAGAAAAGGAGCGTACAATCTCATCCCTATCGTGTGTCTTTTTCATTGCCTTTCGCTTGATTTTGCTTATTTTCAGCTACCTTCTCAAAAACTTTTAAGAAATATTACTTATCGTTCGTTGTCCCTGCCATCAGTTAGGGACTTGTTCCCCCTCCCAAGCTAACGAACAATATCGCTTTTTAGGGTACCCCTAACGAACGAAAAGGCTGTTTTTCCTTTCGTCGCTTTTTGCAAAAGACAAGAAAACAGCCTAACTTACGAATAAATTTCATTTACAAAAAATAATAATGAAAGAACTTACTACACCGTCCGCTTCCAAACAAATGCATCGCATCTATCTTAAATTGTTGCTATTTAATTAGTTTCATTTGTCTTGTTAAATAAGACTATCCTTTCCACATTCCCCAATCTATTCTTATAATAATTGCTTAGTTTAAATGCTTGAGTTCTTGCTTTATCAATATAGTTCATTAAATCTTGAATTAATGCTCCAAATGGTGACTCAGTGCTTACAGAGACGATGGCATTTGGTTTTTCTCCCCATAATTTGATATCAGTCTGCATCTGTAATGCTTTATAAAAGATAGGCTTGTTTACTGAATATATCGCATTAGGGCAATACTCTATTTTCCCTACAAATTCATCAATTAATGTATGCATTATCGTCTCATCTGCAATTAGATTGCTGTTTGCAAAAATAAATGTGAATATTGAATCAAATGGTTTATTTATAGGATCAAATACTTCATCTGTTATTGTTTTAACAGGTCCTATGTATCCCGTCATAATAAAAGAATTCAGGCATTTTCGCCAGTTCATATCGTCACTAATTTTTCTATTTAACTCCTTAATTATGGATAGTTTTTTTAACGAAGTTTTTAATTCCTCTATATTTAGTGTGCTTTTTATCTCACCAACAGCAATTACACCCTCGCATGGATAATATGTGAAGTCGGTATTTCCATCACTTACAAGCGTAGGAATAATATTTTTCTCATATAAAATAATATCACATTGTTTAGAAGTTTTACCAAAACAATCAATAACTTTTCCTCTACCAACACCAACACCATTAGGTAAAAGTGCTTCTAACTGTTTTGTAAGTTGTATCTCTTTTGTCCTACCTATTTCATCTGGATGTGTTCCTTGTTTAGATGACCTGCTAAAAACTCTAACTAAGTCTTCTGAAAGATTATTAATAAAGCTTTTTATATCAAATTCTACTTGCATAGCTCTTCCTCAAAATGTTTGTATCAATAGTTTTTCGCTAATATTTATTTGTAATATTATAGCATAACTTTCATTATTATTCAAATATTTAGTTTTGTTAAATACAGATATACTGTGTAGGTTTGTCAATCATATTGGACAAAATGGATAAGAGATATTTGGGGGGCAATCGTTCCAATGCCCCCAAACCCCTGTTCCTCATATTTCCCCCATTTTTTTCTCCAAATATTCTATGGGGCTGAGATAGTCGAGCGGGCGCATGGGCATGTTGTTGCTCTTAACCATATGTGCTTTATCCTATATTTTTTCAAAAATATCAAACTTCGTTACATAACCATCAAACCGTGTTTTGTGAAAAACTACTATTTTATGTTCTCTTTTACGGTCAATCCGCAGTTGTAGCTTATTTCTATCTCTTTGGGTGCGGTGACCTTTATTTCTCTTACCAGGCTTTTGAAGATTGTTTCGTCGAAGGTGGTTAGCTTATCGCTGGTATTTAGGAGCTTGATGATTTCCTCTTTACGGTAGTCAGCTAGTTGCATCTTACCAAGCTCTGACTCTATTTCTTGTTTTTCTAGTGTCAAAATATCGATGCTACTCATATTTTGCCTTGATAGCTTTATGTATTCTTCTTCGGTTATCTTTCCCGTTTGTCTATCATTAAGATATTTTACTATACTCTCTTGTTTAGCTTGAATCTTTTCTTCTATCTCAGCTAATCTAGTATCTGATTTATCAGTTAGCGTATCGCATATTACTGCTTTGAGTCTTGCTAGTATTTCTTCTTTGTTATCTACAAGGTTATTTATTGAGTTTACAAAGGCTCTTTCAAGCGCATCTTCTTTGATTGGTTTAGCTTTACATTTATGGTTGCCTTGATTTTCGTGGACTTTGCATACCCAAGTCGGGTGCTTTTTATTTCTATTATATTGTTGATGTCTACGGTAGGTCGCACCGCACTCACCACATATTATTATCCCACTAAACGGATACTTACCTGAATACTTGCCACGACCAGTCTTGCTTGCACTTCTTAACTCATTTCTCTTTATAAACTCTTGTTGAACTAGGTCATACATTTCATCTGCTACAAAACTACTGTTTTGCCCAAATTTGTTATTCCGCGAAATCAAGACCCTATCAATCTACTTTCTTACTTTTTGTTTTGTCTTACTTTTTGTTTGATAACTTGTAAGTATTTGGTAATTTTTACCACTTTTGATTTTGTCCTCGCATAGACACACGGCGTCAAGGCAGTACCTTCGCCGTGTTTTTCTTTGTAAAAAAGCCCTGTTTTATCACATTTTTAACATGGTTATTTCTATTTTATGGGTTATCCTTACTTTTTTATAGGATATTCTTACTTTGGGTTGTGCGTCTATCTTGCACCACTCTTTAGTGGGGTTTGAACGTAATGCCTTTTCTTACTTTTGGTTTTCCTACTTTTTGTTCTGTTGGTGGCAAACTTGATTGCCCCGCAAATTCAAGTTTTAATCAAGAATTTTATTCAAGATTTTCTTTTATTTGAGTTTCTCGGATGAATCCCCCCACCCTGCCATTCGCCTGTACATAGCCATACTTCATAATGCAAAAGCCACTCTATTGCCCAGGGGATGATAGTATCTGAGATTAGCATTTGCTTTGTCCATTCTCTATATTGTGGATAATAAAGACAAAGTTTCTGTTCCTCATAATCATAAATATGTGGAGGACGTTGGTCGCTATGCTCTGTAAATTTTGGATGCAGTAGATAAATAGATGGTTTCCCTTCAAGCTTATAACAGATTTTTATTTTGTATTGCCTACTGATTTCGGTGGGCTTAACTATACCCTCCCATATAAGTTTGTTTCTGTCGATTTTACACACTAATGTAAGGTCTTTCCATTTAACATTTATATTCATTTGTTGAACAGGCAATTTTATATTAGTATTATTTTTTTGATATTTCGCCATAAAAAGTATGTGGCTTCACAGTAACAGCACCTGATGAAGATAAAATGCCTGTGCTTGTTGAAGCAGCTAGGAATCCTGCATTCCTCTGTTTTGCCTTATTCTCCCCATATGTATTTAAAGCTCTATCGACAACTTTCTCTGATAATATTGTTTTCAAGTGCGCTGCTACTTTATCAATACCCTCTAGATTAGCGATTTTTTCAAAATCTAATTTAGCTTGACTAATCCATTTATAAAAGTTTTTCTCATTTTTAGGATTGTTCGTCCACTTGTCTGCAAAGTTTTCATTCGACATTACTGGATTTCTAACTATCTTATATCCATTATTATCAATTTCAATGTAATTTGTCATATTGTTAAGTGATTTTATAATGAAATCTAATAGATTGGTTTCGCCCGTGTAACATAAAGCCATCAAGGTTGTTATGATAATTGAAATTGGTTTATTTTGAGGATCGTCTTTAAACATAACATCTCTATGTCTTTTTAATATTTGAATGCCTTTTTGAAGAACTGTTTTTGCCGGATAAGCTGGTATTTTTTCAACACTACCGCGCTCTAACAATAATTGTTGAGGACTTACCATTTGCCGTCTAAACCATTCAGCATAGCCGTGTGGATTTGTTGGAATAAAATTATATACCCCGGAAGATTTATCTTTTTCAGTGGCTTTAATCGCCTCTGTATTTAAAAAGATAAGATTATTATTTTTTCTCTTTTCTGACTCAACTATTTTTGTAGCGGGCAAAATATCCATATGAAAATTTAATGAGTCACTATATTGTAATGTCCAGCACCGCTTACCTTCCGTTAAAAGCATTTTTTTGTACATTTCGTTTTCGGCTATTCTTTTGCCTATACTCTGTTTTACATAATCAGGTGTTTTATCTATAAAGTTTTCGGTAAACAAACAAACGAGGTCAACATCATAATCATCTTCATTAATTGGTTTTACTACCGTACCTAATTTAATGGATCCCTGAGGAAAAATTATAATATCGTGTTTATCGATAGATGCACTAGTTTGATTAAGCCAATCTGCCATACCATTATATGCTCTTTCAACAGCACTTTTTTGGCTTTCTGTTATATCTAACTGAGTAGCAATTTCACTTAAAATTTCATTAATTGTTTCGCTCATTATATTTTTCTCCTAATATTATTCCTTTTGTATAGTTGTTCTGGTCATTAGAATAATTATAAATTGTCATAGGTAAATCTACAGATGGATTCCTGTGTCTGCCTATTTCAACAGCAACTGAAACTGGTACTGCTGCAAATACATGAACCATAGCATTCTTTTTATGCTGATTACGGATTGTTTCTTTTAATTGTTGGTATACGGTAATAAAATTTGAAAGATGTTCCCTTGACCGTAAGTAATCATCGTATGGGTCATCAATCGTAATCTCATAGGATGAAAATTTCTTACCTTTAAGAACATCATCTGCTTCTTCTTTTCTTACTTTTCCACTTAGAGATAAAATTAATTGAACATCATCAGCATCATCAAAAACCTGCCCAACATGTAAATTATAATCAATTTTATTCCCCACTTCCCACTCCCATGTTTGTTGAGGCGCTTTTTTTAATTGGTATACTTCAATGCTATATTTATTAGTTAGCAGTTCTCCTAACTTAGCTAATAAAGGTATAGGTCCGAAAGCAAAAACAGAGAAATTTTTATATGGCTTGTCTATGTCATCTATTAATGACTTAACCTTTTTGTTAAAATTGTTAACAAGATTTTTTTCTTCAACACTCCAATATTCTGTATCGCTTGGCGATAATGTATTACCGCAATTCGAAATATCAATTTGATTTTCTATATATTTTTCAGGGAATAAGGCTTTTTGTGCACCAACTACTTTTAGTTGATAACCATGTAAATTTGGAGAATAAAATATTACAGTTGTACCAGTTGTGTTATTGATGTTTGTTGCTTTAAGAACAAATTCTTCATGATCATTTTTTATTTGTTTTAATAAAGAGGGAGGAAAGTCATTAGGTCTAATGGCATCAATCTCGCGATGACAGTCATAACACAGCAAGAGCAGGTTATTGATATCATTTATATCAGTTTTTATATCAATTGGCTTGAATTCACACCTTGGTCCATTTACGCCTACTGGCAAATTATGTGCTATTTGAGAAAAGTTGCCAACAGAATCACTCATTGGGTGTTTATATAAAAGTCGCCCGCATTTTTGGCAACGACCTGCACTCATTCCCCATAAGAGGTATTTAATATCACTTTTTAGGTTATCTCTTTTTGTTTTTTTGCTCAATTCAATTTCCTCACCTTAACAAGCAAAGTATAGCATTTCTTGATTAGCAATGCAATATTAATCTTCTTAAAAAATTACTATATATTTATTTTGTTTTTACCTCCGTCCCATCTTTGAAGACGAAGCATATATCTTCTCTGCTATTCACGATGATCTTCTCCTCAAGTTTAGTGAAATCCATTAGCATTATGTACTGCGCTTTGGACAGTGCGCCTTCGCTCTGCTCTGCTATGAGCTCATCTTTCTGTTGTAATAACTCGTCAAACTGTTCCATAACCTCAATAATTTGTACATTGTACTATTATGCATCTTTTGCTTTTAACTCAATGTTTATAAGTCATGGATATTAGTTTATAAATTCCCAATAATAAAATAAGTACAAATATTTGAGTACAAAAGAAAGTACGAAACTTTTAATTCTTTTGATACTACTGTGCAAATCTTGCCGAAGTTAGAGATGTAACCGACCAAAATGTATGATATAACGCGCGAAATCTGCCAAAATGATTTGATAGACTTTAGCGTTAGTTAGGTAGCCCTTTTGGTAAGGACGGGGTCACCGGTTCAAATCCGGTTAGCAGCTCCACAAAAAACACCGAGCGAAAAATCTCGGTGTTTTGCTTTTGAAACTTCTTAATCCTAAAGGATTTTAATGCACCTTTTATTTA
>Ga0255347_1000966_pt1 | contig 49337 bp, 43 predicted proteins | sample wastewater_treat_2_FD_192479 | JGI IMG/M metagenome (GOLD analysis project Ga0255347, IMG submission 192479) | Wastewater microbial communities from Lulu Island WWTP, Vancouver, Canada - plant24 | ecosystem: Engineered > WWTP > Wastewater > Unclassified | place: Canada: Vancouver, British...
TCAGTTGCAGCACCGATATTGATAACGGCAACACCGCCAGAGAGTTTTGCAAGTCGCTCTTTGAGTTTTTCGCTGTCGTAATCTGAGCTTGACTCTTCGATTTGTGCCTTTATTTCGCTGACTCTGTCTTTTATGTCTTTTGAGTTTCCTGCACCGTCAACGATGGTTGTATTTTCTTTGTCAATTTTTACGCTCTTTGCTTGGCCGAGTTGTTCAAGTTCAGCGGTTTCAAGTTTAAGCCCAAGTTCTTCGGTAATTACTTGCCCACCGGTTAATATTGCAATGTCTTCGAGCATTGCTTTTCGTCTGTCGCCAAAGCCAGGCGCCTTTACCGCACAGGTTTTGAGTGTGCCACGAAGTGCGTTTACGATGAGGGTTGCCAAAGCTTCACCTTCAAGGTCTTCAGCAATAATAACTAAGGGTTTACCTGATTGTGCTACTTTTTCAAGCAAGGGAAGGAGGTCCTTCATGCTTGCTATTTTTTTATCGGTTATAAGAATATAGGGATCGTCAAAAACGGTTTCCATTCGTTCGCGGTCGGTAACAAAATAAGATGAGATATAGCCACGATCAAACTGCATTCCTTCTACATAGTCGGTTGTTGTTTCCATTGTTTTGGATTCTTCAACGGTAATAACACCGTCTTTGCCTACTTTTTGGATTGCGCTTGCAAGAATTTCACCTATTTCTGAGTCATTGTTTGCAGAAACAGTTGCAACGTGTTGTACTTCCTCTGTTCCCTTCACTTCTTTTGCATTTTTTTGTATTTCTTCAACAGCGAGATTTACAGCCTTATCCATACCGCGTTTAATTTCGATAGGGGTAATACCTGCTGCAACGGCTTTTAAGCCTTCTTTTACCATTGAATAGGCGAGAACGGTTGCGGTGGTTGTACCATCTCCTGCAACATCGTTTGTTTTTGAAGCAACTTCTTTTAGAAGCTGTGCGCCCATGTTTTCAAATGCATCTTCCAATTCTACTTCTTTTGCAACGGAAACGCCGTCTTTGGTAATGGTTGGTGCACCGAATTTTTTATCGAGCATAACGAGTCGCCCACGTGGTCCGAGGGTAACTTTCACCGCCTTTGAAATTTGCTCAACACCAGAGAGCATTTTTTTTCGTGCATCATCGCTAAAAAGCAATTCTTTTGCCATAGTTTCTAACTCCTTATTTTTTTGGACAAGTCTTTTAAAATATGATAGACTTGTTTCCATAAGATAGACATTTATTGGCTTGGGAGGGTCCCAATGAAGCCATATAGTAAAAAGATACACATATTTTTTAAAAAGGGCAAGTGAAAAAAGGAATTCTAAAATGCAAAATATTGAAATTTATACCGATGGTGCCTGTTCTGGAAATCCCGGAAAGGGTGGCTGGGGGGCAGTTATCCTCATCGATGGCAAAGAAGAGAGACTTTCTGGGGCAGAGCTTTTAACAACAAATAATCGCATGGAATTGTCCGCGGCGCTCTTTGCCTTGGAAAAGCTTCAAAAAAAAGGCATTGTAAAGGGGACGACAATGCAGCTTACGAGTGATAGTCAGTACTTAAAAAACGGCATCACGACTTGGATTCAGTCTTGGAAAAAAAATGGCTGGAAAACAGCAAATAAACAGCCCGTCAAAAACAAGGATTTGTGGGAAGCCCTCGATGCTTTAAATGCCTTTTTTAGCATCGAATGGAAGTGGGTAAAGGGGCATGCGGGGCATCATTATAACGAAATTTGCGATGAACTTGCTAGAAAGGCAATGGACGGCTAGAACGAGATTGTTTGCGTGGCAAGCTACTCACAGAGATTGCGTTTTTTTATCACTACTTGCATAGCTTTTTGTGAATTGCTATTATATAAAAATGAACAGAATGAAAAGAACAGATACTTGCGGTTCCCTACGAGGGACAGATGCAGGAAAAAAAGTAATATTAAATGGTTGGGTTTTTCGAAAGCGTGACCACGGCGGCATAACCTTTATCAATTTACGAGATCGCTACGGCATAACGCAAGCCTTTGTTGAGCCCGATTCTCCACAGGAGCTTTTAGACATTGCACAAAGTCTTCGCATGGAGTCTTGTATCGCGCTTGAAGGAGAGGTTCGCCTACGACCCGATTCGATGATAAACCCCGACATGCCAACTGGTGAAATTGAAATCGTTGTTACATCCATCGAGGTTTTATCGCATTGTGATATTCTTCCTTTTATGATCGATGAGCTGCAAAAAGACGGCACCCCTGTTATTCCAAACGAAGACCTTCGCCTCAAGTATCGCTACCTTGATTTACGTACCGCACAAATGCAAAAACATATTGCGCTTCGCCATAGGGTAGCCCTTGCAACAAGAAATCATCTTGCAAGTCAAGGTTTTTTTGAAATTGAAACACCGACTTTTATAAAATCCACCCCTGAGGGCGCGCGCGACTACCTTGTTCCTTCTCGGCTCTATCCCGGACAATTTTACGCACTTCCGCAATCCCCACAGTTGTACAAGCAAATTCTCATGGTCAGCGGCTTTGACAAATATTTTCAAATAGCCCGCTGTTATCGGGATGAGGATTCTCGAGGCGACAGGCAACCAGAATTTACGCAAATCGATATAGAAATGTCTTTTGTAGACCGCGACGATGTGCTTGCTATGACTGAGGGCTTGATGGTTTCTATTTTTAAAGAAGCAATGAATATTGACATACCGAAACAATTTCAACGGATAGCCTACGACGATGCAATAGAATGTTATGGAACCGATAAACCTGATTTACGCTTCGACATGAAGCTAGAAGATGGCGCCTTTATGGCAGAAATAGGTAGTTTTCAAGCTTTCAAAGACGCACTCGATGTAGGTGGTGCTGTTAAAGCCCTCGTCGTGCCAGGAGTTGCAGAAAAATACTCGAGAAAGCTCATCGACGAGCTAGAAAAAACAGCAAAAATCTACAAGGCGCGGGGTCTCGGTTGGATGAAGCGAGGGGAAAATGGTTTTGAAGGCGGCATTTCAAAGTTCTTTGAAGGTGCGCATTCTACAATCGATGAAAAACTCGGTACAAAGGAAGGCGATCTTCTCCTCTTTGTCGCCGATGCAAAGCGAAAGATAGCATGCACCGCTTTAGGAGCGGTTCGAACAAAGCTTGGGAAAGACTTAAACCTCTGCGACCCAAATGCCTTTGCCTTTGCCTGGATTGTCGACTTCCCTATGTTTGAATGGAACGAGGAAGAAAATAAATGGGATACCGCCCACCACATGTTTACTATGCCACAAGCCCAATATCACGAAACCTTGGAATCTGACCCTGGCTCTGTAAAAGGCGACTTATACGACCTTGTTTTAAACGGCTATGAACTCGCATCAGGCTCTATAAGAATACACGACCCAGCTCTACAAAACAAGATTTTTTCCATTGTCGGTTTTGATCCCGTTGAGGCAGAAAAGAAGTTCGGCTTTTTAACCGAAGCCTTTAAGTATGGTCCCCCACCTCACGGCGGTATTGCACCAGGTTTAGACAGGCTTGTAATGCTCATGTGTGGGCAAACCTCTATAAAAGAAGTTATAGCCTTTCCAAAAAACTCTTTTGCACAAAACCCCATGGACGGTTCTCCCGGCTTTGTTGACGAAGCGCAACTCAAAGAGCTTCACTTAAACATTGTCGATAAAAACGAAGCAAACTAAGCTTCCTTTAGGCGAAGGAGATTATTTTGAAAGTCATTCAGGAAAAACTGTCGGGCAAAAGATTCATGTATAAAAACATTGGCTTATTTTTAGCTCTGAGCTTTTTTCTTTTTAGCTCATGCAAAGAAGCGACAAGCCCATATAAAACCCAAACAGCCTTGGGCACCCTCTGTACAATTCAGCTCTTTGACCATGGAAGAGAATCTTTGTACAAAGAAATATTTGCACGTCTTGATGAGATAGAAAACCATTTTAGTCCAACAATTGCTTCTTCAGAAATAGCTCATATAAATGTTGCTTCAGGAGATTTTTCCCTAGTTGTAAGCGAAGATGTTTTTTACCTTCTTGAAGAGAGCCTTTCTTTTGCAAAAGTTTCTGAAGGTTTTTTTGATCCGACCATTGGTTCCTTGGTAAAGCTATGGAATATTAGCGATTTTAACCCTGAAAAAGAGAGCCTTCCTACGAATGAGGAAATACAAAAAGCTCTGTCCCTCGTTAACTATGAAAACCTAGACCTTTCACCTGAAACTTCTTCTGTCTACTTGAGAGAAAAAGGTATGAGCCTTGATTTAGGGGGCATTGCAAAAGGCTGGGCTGCCGATGAAGTTGTAAGAATTTTAAAAAAACACAAGGTTCCCAATGCGATTGTGAATCTCGGTGGTAATATTTATGCCTATGGAAAAAAAGAAAATACAAAGGCTTGGTCTGTTGGTATAAAAAATCCCTTTGACTCACAAGGCGACCCCATTATCAAGCTTGAAGTAGAAAACACAAGCGTCGTAACATCGGGCTTGTACGAGCGCTTTTTTGAAGTAGATGGCATTCGCTACCACCATATCCTCGATGTGCACACTGGCTACCCAATCGATAATGAACTTGTTTCAGTTACCATTATCGATGACTCCTCGATGACAGCCGATGCGTATTCGACAACGCTTTTTGCCTTTGGCTTAGAAAAATCCCTTAGCTTTGCGAACAAAGAGGGAATCGATGCGATATTGATTACAAAGGATAAAAAAGTATTTGCCTCGGATTCTATTAAAGATGCGGTGCAAATACTTGATGCGGATTTTGTCTTGTATAAATAAGTCTTTATTTAGACGATAACAACGGAGTTGTCGGTAAAAGAAAAGGGTGCTGGAACATACTTGTCGGCACTCCAATCATTTTCCCATCGTTTTCCGTCGATTAGATAGCGAAATTGATATTCTCTTCCCGCTTTCAGTTTTATTTTAATAGAAAAGCTGCCGTCTTTTTGCTTTTTCATAGGGCTATCGATACTGCTCCAACTATTAAAGTCTCCTGCGATCCATACTTTTTCAGCACCTTTTGCTGCATCTGCAGATAATTCAAAGGTTACCGTACACTCGGTCTTTGTTTTATCGTATTCTTTGTATAAGGCCATATTTCCTCCATGAAAAAATCAAAAGTATTGTTCAATGTCTAAAGTATCGAGCGGATATATGCAACTACTTGTCATTGATACGCTAACAGTATACTATATTAAAACTATTTTGTGTAGTTAAATTATATCTTTTGCAAAAGGAATAGTGAATGGGAAAAAGACCATATTTGTTTACTTCAGAATCTGTTGGAGAGGGGCATCCAGATAAACTCTGTGATCAAATTTCGGATGCAATTTTAGATGCTTGTTTAGCTGATGATCCAGAAAGCCATGTTGCTTGTGAAACCTTTGCGTCTACGGCATTGATATTGGTTGGTGGTGAAATTACCACAGAAACTTTCGTAGATGTACAACAAGTTGCTCGTGATATTTCACGAGAGATTGGCTATACTGACTCCGATTATGGTTTAGATTGTGATTCAATGGCTGTTTTAAATATGATTCATGCACAATCGCCCGATATAAATCAAGGTGTTGTTGGGGCCGGCTTAAAGGAATTTGAAGGGCAACAGGGCGCAGGAGACCAGGGCATGATGTTCGGCTTTGCTTGTAAGGAAACTCCAGAGCTCATGCCGGCGCCTCTTATGTATGCGCATAGTATTTTAAGAAAGGCTTCTGAGCTTCGAAAAACAAAGACAATTCCCTGGCTTCGCCCTGACTCAAAAAGCCAAGTAACAATTGCCTATGAAGGTTTTACACCGGTGAGAATTGACTCTGTGGTTGTTTCACATCAACATGACCCAGATGTACCCTATGAAACCATAAAAGAAACAATAATCGAAAGCATTATTAAACCGACGCTTGAGTCAAGCGCCTTACTCGATAAGGAAACAAAGTTTTATATAAATCCTACGGGGCGTTTTGTCATCGGAGGACCTTTTGGAGACACCGGTCTAACCGGGCGAAAACTCATTGTCGACAGCTATGGTGGAATGGGTCGCCATGGAGGCGGCGCATTTTCTGGTAAGGACCCGTCAAAGGTTGACCGTTCTGGTGCTTATATGGCACGCTATATCGCCAAGCATGTTGTTGCTGCAGATCTTGCTGAGCGTTGTGAAGTACAACTCGCATACGCTATTGGGGTGCCATATCCTGTATCCATCTTTGTCGAAACTTTTGGCACAGGAAAGGTTGAGGATCTTGCTATTTCAAAAGCTATAGAAGAAGTCTTTGACTGTAGTCCTGCAGGTATAATAAAAAAGCTCGACTTAAAAAAGCCCATATATAAAAAAACAGCTTCCTATGGGCATTTTGGGCGAGATGAGTTTTCCTGGGAAAAACTTGACTTAGTTGATGCTTTGAAAAAAGCTATAAAATAGCGAGCCAGTCGATTCTGGCTTTGTTCTAGCTGTGAAGGGTTTGCTTTGAAAGAAAAGAAAGAATCAAAAAAACTCCTTGAAAAAGACGCTTGTTCTATTGTCTTACAGGATGAGAGAACTATCTTTGAGATTTTTTCGCTCTTTCAAAAAGCAAATCCTGAACCGAAGACCGAACTTCTTGCGCCAAATGCTTTTACTCTTCTTGTTTCTGTTGTTTTATCTGCCCAGGCTACTGATCGGAGCGTAAATAAGGCGACGGAAGCCTTGTACAAAAAAGTGCAAACACCAGAAGCGATGCTTGCCTTAGGTGAAGAGGGCTTAAAAGAGCATATTAAAACAATAGGCTTGTATCGAGTAAAGGCCGGCTATGTGATTCGCCTGTCGAAAATTTTGGTAGAAGATTTCCAGTCGAAGATTCCCTTAAATCGAGAAGATTTAGAAAGCCTTCCGGGAGTAGGAAGAAAAACAGCATCAGTTATATTGAATGTTTTGGCAGGAGAAGCGACCATGCCTGTTGATACGCATTTGCTTCGTATCTCGCCGCGAATTGGCCTTTCCGATGGTAAGACTCCCTTGCAAGTTGAAAAGGACTTGCTCGAAAGAATCCCAAAAGAATTTTTACAGCACGCACATCATTGGCTTATCCTGCATGGACGCTATGTTTGTATTGCCCGAAATCCAAAATGTGAAAGCTGTCTCATATCGCATCTTTGTAAAAAAAATTGCCTGTAGAAATCTACTATATTTTAATAAAAGCGTAAAAAAAAGCTCCTTCCCTTGAAAACAAAGGAAGGAGCTAAGTTCCATAGGAGACAGGATAAGGAGGAATCCTATTTTAGTTAGCGCCCATGCTAACAATAACGTGGTGCTCTGCATTATCACCTGGGCCTGGTAAAACAACATAGTCTTTTTCACTTTGTATTTCTTTTCCATCGAGAGTAACACGAACAATACCCGTTTCAACTCCCTCTGGATTTTCAAAGTCAATACTATATACCGCATTTTGATATTTTCTTTTTATAGAAAATGCCTTCCATTCTGAAGAGACGCAGGGTTTTATTCGCAAGCCTTCAAGAACTGGTTTTACGCCAAAAATAGATTCGATAATTGTTTTGTGCATAGTTGGCGCAGTTCCCGTAAGCCAGGTATGACCGCCACGCCCTTCTTCTTGTGCACCTTTTCCACGAACGTACTCAGGATAGACGTAGGGCTCACAGGAGTAAGAGTCTTGGTCTTCCGAAAGATTCATCGGTAAGGTTTTTTCATACATAGCGAGCGCCTTGTTGCCTTGCCCTGTTTTACAGTAGGCTTCTACAAGCCATGCGTTTAAATGCATAAAAATACTACCGTTTTCTTTTAATCCTGGTGGTTCTTTTTCTATATTCCAGGTCCTTTGAGGTAATTCATCGCGATAAGCGAGCCCGTTAAAATACGGATAGCAAAGCATTGCACCCCAAGGTGAGTCAAGTTCTTTTTCTACATGAGCGAGTAGTTCTTTTCCTTTTTCTATGTCCACTGTTTCATTTGTAATAGCAAATATTTGTGGTTCTAAAAAGATTTTTGCTTCAAGGTTTTCGCTTGAGCCAAGGTCTTCGCTTGCATCTTTTACAGAAAGCGCACGTTTGAAGTAGCCTTTTTTGTCAACAGCATACTTGAGAAGTGCTTCCCGTGTTTCGTTTTCTGCCTTTGCATAGTCTGAGAGTTTTTTCTCAATTTCAGCATTTTGTGGTAGCTTGTTTTTCATAAGCTTTTGGAATTCATGCAAGGCACCAACGAGCTGTTGCGCAACCATTATAGATTCCATATTTTTGGAAGGCTCATCGTTTACGCGTTTTTCGTTTAAGTCATCATTCCAATCGCAATCTTTAAGATAGGGAAGATTTCTCTCGCTTCTATCTGTAATAACTCGGTCTAAGCTTACAAAACAATGCTCGAGGATTGTGCCCTTTGCTTCGGTATTGTCTTCACGTTTTTCTGCGTAGTAACTTACTTCATTGAGGAAGTCGTAATCTCCCGTTTCATAGCAGTATTGAATAACTGCCTGCACAAACCACAGTGGGTCATCGCTTGCTTCAATGGATTTATTTCCAGGTTGGCTTATAAAAAAATTGTGGTAGCTTATGCCTGTCGTAAAAATTTGTGTAGATATATGCAATAAAAGTTCTCTCATAAGTTCGGGGCGATAAGGTAAAAGATATAAAATATCTTGTAAAATATCGCGGAAGCCCCAACCGTATTCGTAGCCTGTATGAAAGCGGCTTTTCATTCGGTTTAATATAAGAACAATTTCGCATTGATATTGGAGCCATTGAAAAGAAGTATTTACATCTTTGTTCGGGCTTTTTATTTGCAAGCTTTCAAGACGTTTTTTCCACCACTCCTCGATATCTGCCAAGAGCGCTTCTCGTTTTTCTTTGGTAGAAATAGCTTCTAGGTGCGCTTTAAGTTCCCTTTTATTGTTTAGATAATAATCCGACGTTTTATCGCTTATCAGGCTCAATGCAAAGTCGATTGTTTCACCAGGTTTTAAGCTTACAATATGTTGGAAAACACCGCAGGGGCGACGAAGATGAGGAATATCTCTGTTCGAAAGTTTTGATTCTAAAATCGTCTTTGGATTTGTGTGATTGTGAAATCGGTCGCCGTAGAAATGCAGAAGATCGCTTTCATAGGCTTGGTTTTCTTTGTTTAAGCTTGAGTGAAATAAAACAGTTGTTCCAAGCATGCCGTTAATTTTTTCTGGATCATCATTTACTTCGATTCCATGATGCCTTCTAAAAACGAGTCCTTTTAAATCTGCATCGTATTTTACACCACCAAAAAAGGCGTCGTTATCTCCAGCCATGAGTCTTTGAAGCGCATCACCTATGTGCATGGGAACAAAGGGATAGAGTTCGAGTTCTTTTTCTTCGTTTGTTGTGTTTGTAATTGAGACATTTTGTACCCAGCCGTCAAAGATTTTTGGTACAAACATGGAAACCTTTGTATCGATGCCCTTATAGCTTGATTCAAAGAGGATTTTTCCAAAAGAAAAGGTAGTGGTAAATTTTTGTTCTTCTTTTCTCGTGGGTTGCCAACTTGTAGACCATATTTCATTTGTTTTTTTATCTTTGATATAGATACAGCGAACGAGGGAATCTTCTTCTTGAAGGTGAATCTTTGTATCGCTTAAGGTGTTTTCGTGGGTGCCTTGAATATCAAAACCGCCACCAGCGTGGGTTACGCCTGAACAAAACGTTGAGGTAGATTTTTGCTCTGGTCGGATAAGATATTGCAACCAAGCTTCAGGTGTGTAGGGGTTGTGAATAACAAATTCGTTTTTTTCATTAAATGAACCGTATTTAGTCATTAATTTTGCTCCTTTTGTATTGATTTCCTTCTCTTGTTATGAGATTTTGTTTAACAAGAGCGTGTAAAACGGTATGCAATTGCGTTTCGCTGATTGCATCTAATCTTTCGTATGAGCTAGTATCATCGAAAACACCTTCTTTTTCAATAATGCCAAAAATCTCGTCTTGTATTTTATACTCTTCGCATTCTTTGTTTACAATACTTTCAGAGAGCGATTTTGCAAGTTTTTCTGCAATCGCAAATAAGTTTGTACTTAAAGTCTGGTCGCATTTTAGATAGACCCCATTTTTATTTTCCGTGCCTGAATTACGTATAAAAAGCGTTCCAACTAGGTTTTTATCTTTTTTTATAACATAATAGAGAACATTTGTGTCGGCGACCTGTTCTTCATGGAAGGAAAAGCCCGTTTCTTGTGTTTTTATCCAACTATGGAGATTTTCTTCAAGGCTTTTTTGCACTTGATTCCATGCAGAAGAATTTCTGTAGAACAATGTTTTATCAATAAAATAGGTATATAAGGTTTTTGAAAAAGCCGCTTCATAGTTAGTTAAAAAACTCTCATCGAAGTTTTTTTCCCAAAGAGCATAGAGGGCGAGAAGACAAGAATAGAGTCCATTTCCGGCCCGGTATTCTTTTTTGCCTTCGTCGTTTTTTATTTCCGTTGGAACAATAATATGCCCAGAGGATTCAAAGCCAAGGAGCATATTTGCTTTTGGATAATTGCAAATCCATTTGTCTCCAACATCGACAATATGCGAGGCAAGCCCATGCGTGTTTTTAAAGGTATTTGCTATAAGTACATCTGCTTCAATTGTATACACACAGGTGTTTTTCCAAAACCCTTTTCTTTGTTTTTTCAAATACGATGCAAGTATAAGGGCTAGATGCTCGCCACCGAGGACGTAAACAGTATCTTCAGTTTTTTTATAATAAAGTAAAAATCCTCTGTCCCCATCGCCATCTAGGACGATGGCAAAACGCGGTTTTTCTGAATTTTCAGCTTTTTGGCTGTTTTTCTTATCGTCAAAAAGGTCTTGTACGATTGCAGGAGCAGATGTATAGTCTTTTCTTGTGTACAGGCTATGCCCCTCAATTTCTGCCACACCGCATTGTTTATTGATATTTGTGCCTATCGGTTTTTCGTTTGGGCTTGCAAAAGTTATCTTTTGTTTTGCAAAATAATACTGCGCAATTTCTGCCCAAGCGCCATTTGCATTATCGAGGTAGAGATCGATGGCATTGAGCGCTTCTCCTATGTTTAGCGGAAGCCTCTCATCTAAGAATGTCGTAAAATCAATTTCTTTTTTTGTTGCATGGGAGGCTTGTCGAATTTCTATACTTGTGTTAATAGAAGAGCGTTCCAAAAAAATATAGGCAGAAAGTTCATAATCCCCGTTTTTCCCTTCTGGCAAAAGCTTTTTAGATTTAATAAAAAACTTAATGCCATTTTGGTCAGAGGGGTTATGGCTTGCGGTAAGCATAGCTCCTGCATCAATGCCATCTATAAGCATTTGGTAGGGTACAGCTGGGGTTGGCACAATGCCGAGGTCAAAAACCTTGTGTCCAAAGTTTTCAAGTCCATGGTTCATTGCATTTGTAAGCGCCCAGTTTGTCGCAATATCGCGTCCATCATTTCCTGTGCAAATACTACTGCGTTTTGTAATTATCCCATTGTCGGAAAGCATTTTTATAAAAGCTTTTGAGCTCAGATAGAGCAACTCAGGTGAAAGTATAAGATTTTGAGTAAAATCGAGGATAGGATTCTGTGATTTCTCCGTAGCAATCTTGCCTCTCATTCCGTCTGTTCCCATAAAGCTAAAACGAGATTGCAAAAAAAGCTCTTTGAGTATTTTTTTACGAGGATTTTCTTGACTATCTACTAAAGAAACAAATTTTTCAAAGAGAATGAGCACTTTTAAAGGATAGGACCTTACATAGGAACTCTTTAAAAATTCTTTTACCTGAAGAGCAAGCTGCGGTTTTTTTACAAAGCTTTCAATTCCATATCCAAACGGATCGATTTCTTCAAAATTATTATTTATAAAAATACATTGTGCCATATTTTTCTACTTACCCCATGACTACCTTTACCTCATGTTCTTTTCCATCAAAGAAAACAAGAGGTATAATATTGCTTGGTAAAACTTCTCCATCGACAGAAAGAGAAACGACACCTTTTTCTACAGCGTTTGGATTTTCATAGCTGATATTAAAAACAGTTTTTTTAATAGTTCTTTTTGCAGAAAAGGTTTTCCAAGCTTTCGGTACACAAGGATCTAGTTTTAAGCCCTCATGTACTGGTTGAATGCCAAAAACAGATTCCATAATTGTTTTATGTCGCGTTGGTGCTGTTCCTGTAAGCCAAGTATGTCCTGCTCTTCCATATTCGTTGCTATCTGGTCCACTTACGTACTCAGGATACACAAATCGTTCTGCTGCATAGTTATATGGGTCATCTTCACTACACACAAAGGGCAATGTTTTGTAGAAAATATCAAAGGCTTTGTCTCCATAGCCAAACTTACAAAGAGATGCAATATACCAGCTTTCAAGATGTCGGAACATACCGCCGTTTTCTTTTTTCCCCGGTGCACTTCTCTTCCATGCAGTGTAATCTGTTGGCAATTCTTTGTTTACAAGGCGTTTATCTCCCTGACAAATACGGTAGCCACCCTTTGCTTTAAGAATTTTTTCACAAACCTCATAGGCCTTGTCAAACTGCTCTTTTGTTGCTTGTCCAGAATAACCTGACCATGCGATGGGTTCAAAGAAGGTTACGCCATCGGTTTTTGAACTTCCTATGGACTGACTTACATCTTTGTTTGGTCCGAGAAGACGAATATAACTGCCATCTTCATCGATGCAGTAGTCATTTATGCTCTTTGAAACAGTTTCAGTTTTTTCAACTAAGTCTTTTAAAAGTGCATCTTTTTGAATTTTAAGTGCGCTAAGAGAGCTTTCTGGAAGCGCTTCTACGAGGAGTTTGTACTCTACAAGTGATTTATATAAGATTTGTGCAGTCATAACAGAAAGATGGTCTGGGTAGCTACTTAAGTCGTCGTTCCAGTCAGCATCAAAAAGTAGAGGTAAGCCATCTACAGAAAATCGCCATACTTTTCGTAGCGCAATGTCGAGATGTTCATAGATAGTTCCCGTTTTTTCTACATCTAAGTCTGCAAAAGGTGCTTTTTCTTCAAGGATTGCAAAGTCATGTGTCTCTTTTATATACTCACATACTGCAAGAATAAACCAAAGTGGGTCATCACTCGCGTTAAAATCGGTTGTACCAGGAGCTGAAACATAAAAGTTGTGGTAGACATTTCCATCGCTAAACATTTGCTTTGCAACAAAGTGTAAAATTTCCTTTACTTTGTCATTATCGTAGGGGAGAATAGCAAGTAAATCTTGTAAAATATCTCTAAAGCCAAAGCCGTATTCAAAGCCTGAGTGAAAACGGCTTTTCATGCGGTTAAGACAAGAAACCATAGCACATTGATATTGTAGCCACTTAAAAGAATGAGAAACAACATCAAGCCCAGGAATAGAGAGCGTGTTTTGTGCAAATTCAGCTTCCCAGTCTGCCATAACAGCTGCGAGTTCTTCTTTTGCCTTTTTTGGATTGTTAGCGATAGCAAGAGCCGCCTTGTATTCAGCCTTATTTCGTACATAATAATCAGCGGTTGTGCACATAACAGAGCTAACAGTGATTGTTTTTTCCTCTCCTGCTTCGAGAGAAAGGTCAAATTCTAGAACAGATAAGGCGCTTGTAAGCTCTTCAGCATTTACGCTTCGAAGGGAATCATAGAAAAGACCCTCAGGGTTTGCCATAGTATTGCTGTAGTGCCCAACAAAATCTTCGTATTTTGTAGAGTAGCTTTGTACTTTTTCACTAGAAGTATGTAAAAGAAGTTTTCCAAACATTTCTTTTGTCGCGTCGTGATTTTCTTGCGCGGTAAAGCCTTCGCTATCGTAGGAAATGCCAAAGTTGCTCCTCCACACTGTTCCGTTGAGTGCCTCGTCATGGAAGGCTCCGCCAAGCATAAGGCTATTGAAGCCAGCAAATTGTATGCCTCTTGCATCTCCGATATTAACAGGGTTTACTGCAAAGAGTTTGAGCTTGCGAGCTTTTTTTGAGTTATTTTTAATGGTTATGAGTTGAATAAGACCATCAAATGCGTTTGGAATAAAGGAGTCTGTTTGAACTTTAATCTCTGTATAGCTTGTTTTTTGTTGAAGACTGCCAAATTTAAAGGTTGTTTCGAGTTCTTGTTCTTTGTTTAAAACAGGATACCAAGAGTTTGTAAAATAGTTTTTATCTTCATCGACAAGGTAGAGATATTGTCCTAAAAGGCGTGTTTTGTACGGGTCTTCGTGAACAAAGCCATTTATAAGGTCGCCTTCTTGCGTACCAATACGTGCAAAAGATGCTCCGGTATTATTTATACCCCAACAGAGGGTAGTGCTGTTATCCTGTCCGCGGCGAGCCAAGAGCATGAGCCATGATTCACGTGTTTTGTCTTGTATTGATTCATGTAGCTTAATTGTTCCATCTGGTAAAAAAGAGCATTTACCATTTTTTTTGTGCATTTATAGTCTCCAAAAATTAGTATTTCAAGTGGTTTTCACGTGAAAATTATATTCTATTTTAATACATATGTCAAGTTTTATTGGGAAAACTACGTTTTTTCTTTATTATCTGCATTATTTATTTTGTTTTTACGTAAAAGCTTGTATTTTTTCTGGTATTCGAGTATTATTAGCTTAATATGAAAATGTAATTTTTATTTAATAAGGATGTAAAATATGTCGGTAACTATTCATGATGTTGCTAAAAGAGCGGGGGTATCTCATACAACAGTTTCTTGGACGATTCACGATCATCCTGGCATAACCGAAGCGACAAAAAAGAAAGTTTTTAAAGCTATTGAAGAACTTGATTATCATCCGAACTATTTGGCACGGAGCCTTGTTAAAGGAAAAACAAATACAATTGCAGTAATTGCTAATTTTTTCTCCTCGCCTTTCGAAATGGAGGTTTTAAAGGGCGTTGAACAAGGTGCAAATAATCAAAAAAATCCTTATATGCTTACCTTTTATACAACTATGGGAAAGCATGAAGAGGTTCTAAAAGATATTCTTTATGGGAAAAGAGCAGATGCCGCAATTTTACTGAGCATATCACCACCAAAATCGATATCTACACTTTTTAAAAAAAATAAAATTCCCTTAATAGTTATTGACGAAGAAGTGACTAAAGCGACAGCTATACAGGTTGATCACTTCAAAGGTTCCTACCTTGCTACTGAACATTTAATACATACAGGAAAAAAACATCTCGCTTTAGTTATAGGTGATAAAGAATCTGAAATTTTAAGTCAGAGGGAAAGAGCGAGAGGCTTCTATAAAGCACTTGCCGATAACAAGCTACCGTTTGAAAAAGACGCAATATTTACCGTAAGGGATTTTTATTTTGAAGAAGGTTTTAGTGTCTTTAACAGTATTCATAGTGCACCTTTCCCTATCGATGGAATTTTTTGTGCAGCAGGTGATGTTATTGCGCAAGGAATTATGCTTGAGGCAAAAAAGAATGGCTGTAAAATACCAGAAGAATATGCGATTGTTGGTTACGATGACATACCTTCTTCGTCCTTGGTCTATCCCGCTCTTACTACAATTCGGCAGCCGCTTTTTCAAATAGGGAAGCTTGCTTATGAAAAGGCTGCTCTCATGCTAGTAGATAAAAAAATAAAAGAAGAAGTTATCGTATATTCTGTTGATTTAGTTGTAAGAGAATCTACCTAAACTACATTGTTTTTCCTTTTTCTCGCTCAATAATGCGGAGGTCTTGCGTGAGGTAGATTTTCAAACTCTTCTAGCTCTTTTATTTTATTTTCTAGATGGGTATTCTGTCGTTTTACTTTTTCTATTTCCTTCCATAAGTTGAGTGCTTCCTCTTGTGTTTTCACTAAAAAATCTTCTACATGCGCAAGGCTTGTTTCAGTTTTCATGAGGCGCTCTTCAATTTCTAGAAGTCTGTTTTTATCGCTTGTTAAGTCTGTTTCCATAATTCTATGATAGGGTCTAGCTAAAAAGAATACAAGAGCTATATAAAAAAACTAGCTCAAAATAGAGCTAGTTTTTTATTTTTATATACAAATACTATCGAATATTAGCAACTTATTGTATGTTGTATAAATCGCGTTTTGTATATTTTGTGTGTAAAAGCTCGTGTGCTTTATGGCTATTTGGCTTTTCTAAAAAATCTGTATAGATTTTTTGTATTAGAGGATTTTGATGACTTGTTCGAATTTCGCTTGCTGTATCATCTTGGTAGAGAGCTTGCGCGCGAAGTTTTCGAACCTCATCTGTTACGCCATAGGGTTGTCCACCACCTGCAACGCAGCCACCACGACAAGCCATAACTTCTACAAAGTGGTAGGGAATTTCCTTTCCTTCATCTCGTGCTTTTCGTATCTCTGCCATAACTGGTTCTACGCTTGAAAGTTGGTGGATAACGCAAAGTCGGATTATTTTTCCCTTGAGATTAACTTCGGTAACTTTTACATTTTCCAAGCCGCGCACTGCTGTGTAATCAAGGTTACCAAGTTCTTCCCCAACAACGAGCTTATATGCTGTTCGAACAGCTGCTTCCATAACTCCACCAGTTGCACCAAAAATTGTTCCGGCTCCAGAATATGGTCCGATAGGGCTATCTGCTTCGGATTCTTCGAGTTTAGCAAAATCGATGCCGGCGAGACGGATTAAAGATGCAAATTCTCTTGTCGTCAAGACTTTATCTATATCGGAAACGCCGGAAGCGTACATTGAATCATCTCGGCGCGCTTCGTATGCTTTTGCGGTACAGGGCATGATTGAGACGGAATAAATGTCTTCTGCTTTTGCTTTAATTGTGTTTGCAAAGTAGGTTTTTGTAATAGTACCTTGCATCTGCTGTGGACTTTTCGCACTTGATAAGTGTGGTAGATAATCATGATAATTTTTTTCACAATAATCGACCCAACCAGGACAGCAGCTTGTAAACATTGGTAGAGGTCCGTCGTTTGTAAGTCTGTCTACGAGCTCTGTTCCTTCTTCCATTATGGTAAGGTCAGCAGAAAAGTTTGTATCAAATACATACTTAAAGCCTATAATGCGTAGAGCGGTATAGATTTTCCCTGTGCTAATAGAACCGATGGGAAGCCCAAATTCTTCGCCGAGGGCAACTCGAACTGAAGGGGCTATTTGTACTGCAGAAACAAGTTTTGGGTCCGAAAGTTTTTCAAATACATCTGTGAGTGGATTTTGTGTTGTGATTGCACCTACAGGGCAGTGGGCAGCACATTGCCCACAGCGAACGCAGGGACTTTCAGAAAGATTCGCACCTGCTACAGGACCAATCACTGTTCTGTCTCCACGACCAGTGTATTCTATTGCGTGCACATTTTGCATTATTTGACAGGCTTCAACACAGCGTCCGCAGTTGATACATTTATCTCGGTCAAAAACAATAACTTCATAGGACTTATCTATGGCTTGGTTTTTGAGTATTTGTGTAAATCGAGGTTTTTCGCGAAGACCAAACTCGGCGGCAATATCTTGTAGTTCGCAATTGGTATTGCGTTCGCATTGCAAACAATCGCTGGGATGATTTGATAAAATCAACTCCAAAATGGTACGGCGGGCTTTGAGAATTTCTGCGTCATGTGTGATGAGTTTCATGCCATTGGCTACTTCTGTGCAACATGCGCGAAGCATCTTTGAAGTCCCAGCTACACGCACAATACAGATTCCACATGAAGACCAAGGTGGTAGATCTGGAGTATAGCAGAGTGTTGGTATGTTTATATGTAATTTTTTTGCAGCGTCGAGGATTGTTGTGCCTTTTTCGACCTGCACTTCTTTGTCATTTATAGTTAGGCTTACCATGTATTTCTCCTATTTTACCTTTTTGTCAAAGGTATATTCTAATAAAATTTTAGTTCACAAGAATTGCATCAAACTTACAGGCGTTAAAGCATTCACCACATTTAATACATTGAGTTTGATCAATAAGGTGTTTTTCTTTTCGCTCTCCGGTAATACATCCAACAGGGCATTTTCGAGCACAAAGACCACATCCAATACACTTGTCAGTGATTTCATAGGTAATAAGTTTTTTACATTTACCAGAAGAGCATTTTTTATTTACGATGTGGTTTATATATTCTTGCTCGAATTTTGCGACAGTTGAAAGAATAGGGTTTGGTGCAGATTGTCCAAGTGCACAGAGTGAGCCTTGTTGCATAGCAAAACCTATGTCTTTTAGCTTTTGTAAATCGCCCAATTCACCTCTGCCGTCTGAGATTTTTTCAAGAAGCGTGTAGAGCTGTCGTGTCCCTATGCGACAAGGCGAACATTTTCCACAAGACTCATCGAGGCAAAATTCCATGTAGAATTTTGCAACGTCGATAACACAATCATCTTCGTCCATAACAATCATACCGCCAGAACCCATCATGGAGCCTAGTTTTGTAAGGTTTCCAAAGTCGATTGGTGTATCTAAAAATTCTTCTGTGATAATACCGCCAGAAGGCCCACCGGTTTGTACACCTTTTATTTTCTTGCCGTTTTTTATGCCACCACCAATTTCATATACAATTTCGCGCAAGGTTGTTCCCATGGGGACTTCTACAAGACCTGAGTTTTCGATTTTTCCTGTAAGCGCAAAAACCTTTGTTCCCTTTGAGTCTTCTGTCCCAATAGAATTGAACCATTTTTCTCCACGAGTCATAATAATAGGAATGTTTGCAAAGGTTTCGACGTTATTGATAATGGTTGGTTTTCCCCATAATCCAGAAATAGCTGGGAAGGGTGGCTTTGGCGTGGGCATTCCGCGTAAGCCTTCGATAGAGCGTAGCAGAGCGGTTTCTTCGCCACAAACAAAGGCACCTGCACCCAAGCGAATTTCAATGTCAAAATCAAAACCTGATCCGAGGATATTATCTCCGAGCAAGCCTTTTTCGTGGGCTTGATTCATAGCGACTTTCAAGCGATCTATAGCAAGCGGATATTCAGCACGGATATAGACAAAACCCTTGTTTGCTCCGATAGCTATACCGCAAATCGTCATCGCTTCGATTACAGAGTGCGGATCTCCTTCGATGATAGAACGGTCCATGTAGGCACCTGGATCACCTTCGTCGGCATTACAGACAACGTATTTTACATCGCTTTTTGTTTTATGGGCAGTTTCCCATTTGAGCCCAGTAGGAAAGCCTGCGCCACCGCGACCGCGAAGATTTGATTTTTTGAGAAGGTCTATAATTTCTTTTGGCTGCATCTCAAAAAGCGATTTTTCTAGGGCAAGGTAGCCATCTCGCGCTATATATTCGCTTATATCTTCTGGATTAATAATACCACAGTTTCGAAGAGCTATACGGTATTGTTTTTGATAAAACTGAATTTCTTCAACTTGTTCAAGGTTTTTTTCTTCTTGATTGTAGAGGAGCCGTTTTACTTCACGCCCCTTTACGATTTGTTCTGCAATAATAGTTTTTGCATCTTCTGGTTTTACTTCTACATAAAACGAATCTTCGGGAAGTACCTTTACAATTGGACCTTTTTCACAAAAGCCAAAACAACCCGTTTTTACGATTTGTACCTTATCTTCTACACCAAAGTTTTTTGCTTCGGCAAGAAGGTTGTTAAAAATATCGTCTGCCTTTGATGATTCACATCCTGTTCCACCGCAAACTAAAATATAATGTGTATAAGCCATCTAATCACCTTACCTTATTTTTTTACGACATCAACTGAAGGATAGTCAATAATGAGTTTATCCAAAAGTGTTTTACCAATAATATGTTTTTCAATAATTTCTTTTGCAACATCTGGTGTTACATTGCCATAGATAACCTTTGGCATATCTGGTGCTATCACCTCAACGGTTGGTTCGTTTGCACAAAAACCCATGCAACCAGTTTGTCTAATGATTGTTGTATGTGCAAGATTTTTTTCTTTCAATTCTGTAATGAATGAATCCAAGGTTAATTTTGCACCGCTTGCAATACCGCATGTTCCCATACCAACAATTATTTGTACGCTTTTGCCATCAGTTTCACGTCTTTGAATTTCTGTCTGTGTTTCATTTCGAAGTTTTCTCAAATCTTCTAATGTCATCTTTGCCATAATTTCTCCTGTTTGCTATTTTCTATTCTTCGTGACTTTCTAAAAAAGTCCTGAGCATGTCGAGTGATTCAACCGTTTCCAATTCTCCTAAGGCTTCAATGAGCTCACTGCGAGAAATAGAGTAGTTTTTTGAATCATTTTTAGTTTCCTTTATTCGTTCTATATTCATTTCATAGTTTTGAGGGAAACTAAGTATTTGTCTAAAAAGGCTTGTGAGGCAACCAAGGGGCGGTGTGTCAATATTTGATAAGGAAAAAACAGCTTTAAGCTTTGTTCCCTTCCCTTTTTGTGAATCAATATGCCATGTGCCATCGGTTTGGTTTGCAGTTTGTATAAGAAATGGTATACCAAGTCCTACTTTTCTGTTTGGGTGTTTTATCCCGTCGGTATAGAAAGGATTTCTTACTTTTTTCAAAGTTTCACTGTCCATGCCTTTTCCATTGTCTTGTATTTCAAAAGAAAGTTCGGTTTCTGTTTCATGCACTCGAACAGATATAACTTTTGCATCTGCTTCAATTGCGTTTTGAGTTAGGTCAGCTATCAATTCACAGATTGTGTAGTGCATTTAAATCGAACCTTAGTTTTTTTCTTTTCCATTCTTGTAAATGTCAAGAATATCGGGGATTTGTTTTGTTGTGAGTTTTCCGTAGACATCACCGTTAATAGCCAAAACAGGAGCCAGCCCACAACAACCGATACAGCGAACAGGTTTTATGGAGAAGAGCCCATCTGGAGTTGTATCTTGTTCTGCCTCAAGCCCTAAAAGTTTTTTTGTTTCATCTATGAGCTCTTGCCCGCCTTTGAGATAACAGGCAGTTCCCATACAAACGGAGATTTTAAATTTCCCTGGTTTTTTTGTCTTAAAAAAATGGTAGAAGGACATAACACCATAGACTTTTGCTAAATGTGCGCCAGTTTTAATTGAAATAGCTTTTGCAGCTTCTTGGGAAATATAGCCTTGTTCTTCTTGTACCTTGTGGAGAATCATAATAAGATTTCCCGGCTTATTTCTCCATTCCTTGATAAATGCATTAAGCTCTTTTGAAAAGCCTGCATTCTCTACATCATTCATACAGCCCCCGTTAAATAATATATCAATAAAATATGCACTATTATAACGAGAAAGGCAACTTATATCAAGACAGAACCTCTTATTTTTTTTTGTTATATCGATAAAAATTTATTTATATAAAGCTCGTTTTTTTAGCTATCCCAGTTCAGTTCAATTATAAGTTTGTTGTTGGCTAGGGGCTTGGAGTTTTTGTGAAGTGCAAGTAAGGCATAGAGGCTCAAAGAAAGATGCGCAGTATCTGCATCGACATGAATCGAGGCTAGATCTGTATGGGAAACAGATGCGCTTGTAATTTTTTTTGGAGCTCTAATAGCAATCTTGACAAAGGAATTTTCAAAAGCTTTTGAAAGGCTTTGTCCATAGACGAGGGAAAAGAGGTTGAGGTATTCTTCTGCTTCCATTTCTTCATCGGTAAGGGCAGGCGCCATAAGTAAGTCGGCATACTCTTGAATTTCGCTTGGCATACTTTGTATGAGATTTTGCATAATTTCAGGACTTATACAGATAGTAAAGCTTACCCTACTTTCATGCTTTTCAATGCTGAGGAATTCTGCAAGTGGATTTGCATTGTTTTTGAGTATTTGCTTTTTGCTTTCAATTTCTACTGCAATCGGTGATGGAATTCGAATTGCATCGATACTAAAACCTGATTTAGTTAAGCTGGTTTCAATTGCTTCTTTTTGAAATAAGGCGCTTTTAGCATCAAGTCCCATGAGGCTACGGATCTGCGGTTCAATGCTCGCTTCCAATGCGCTTGCAAACTCTAAGTCTATAGCAAGTGTTTCATCTACAACAATGTTTATGCCTGGTGCACAAGATGAGAGTAAAAAAATAAGGCTAAGAGAAAAGAGAAGATAAATCTTTTTTTGTTGCATAGCTATCCTTAAAAATGGTTTTTCAATTATCTGAAAGTTGAAAGTATTAGTATTCTTTCATTTTATAGGAGTATTTGCAAGCCTGTTTTGAAAACAAGACTCGACCTATATGCATTATAAAAAGACAGGGCTTCATTGGTTACAGTTTTGTAGTAGGTATAGTTTATTTTTTGGAAAAGATAGCCCTTCATACCAAAAAAATTGTAGACGTCGCTTTCAAAAGAGATGCCCATAAAAAGGGGATAAATAGGTGCCTTGACATCGACTTCATTGTTTCCCTCATCTATGCGTGCGGAGCCCAGAGAAAAGACAGGTCCTGTGTAAATCTTAAGGTTTGGATTTATTTCTATGCTAAAATAGAGAGGTATGTGAAAAACAGATAAAAAACTATCATAGTTGAAGTCGACTCCGAGACCAAAATTGTTGGGAAATTTTTTTGTCTGAAGGAAGGCGTGAGCGCTAAAGCCTCTCGTGCTCAAAAAAACATACTCCGTATTATAGAAACTCCAATCTGCACTTAGGCCTGCTTCAAACTGTATATAGTCGTTGTATAAAAAACCAAAGGAGCTTTTAGACTTTGTTGTTTCTGTGTCGTTTTTTTTATTTTGATTAGAAGACTCTGTTTTTGGCGCACTTGTCGTTGTGTTTTTCGTTTGCGTGTTTTGTGTCAAAGTATTTTCTTCAAGTACACGACCAACTCCTGCATAGCGTTGTGCCCAGTAGCTTTCTGAAAGCGATGAGACTATTACGCCAGTGTTTGGACCGCTACTCGCTGCGTGGATAAATTGATTATTTCCCATATATAAACCGACATGAGAAATACTTGAGCCGACCGTTTTGAAAAAAACGAGATCTCCAGCTTCTTTTTGTGCATCGGAGATTATTTTTACCCAGTCATAGAGCGCTGTTGTTGTTCGGGGAAGGCTGAGTTGAATGCCATTGAGGGCGGTTATATGGATAAAACCTGAACAGTCAATGCCATTTTTTGACATACCACCGTAGAGGTAGGGAGTCCCGATATACTGCTTTGCCTCGTCAATCCATTGACGAGCGCGATTATTTGTTTGCGCAAAATTATGCGAGAGAATGAGAAAAAATAAGGCTATAATAAAAACACGTCGTTTCATACTCATAGTATCGGAAGCTTAGCATGTTTTTATATATAATTGCGAAAAAATCTTCTTTTTTGCAACCTTTTTTCTTATTTTGTGTCATACTAATGAGGGTTTTTTAATATTTAAAGAGGAATAAAGATGAGTAAAGAAACACAACAAAAGCCTTGGGATTTTTTAGAGGAATTTAGAGGAAGCCTCTTTACAGCTGACTGGCCTACCTTGCCACAAATGTTTTTAATATCGGCGAAGCGCTATCCTGATAGAGCTTGTTTTACTGACTTTGATGCGGAAAAACACACGCTCTCCTATGCAGAGGTTTTGGAAAAGGTAGAAAACCTTGCTCTTTGGTTAAAAAATAATGGCGTGAAAAAAGGTGATCATATAGCAGTTTTTGGGAAAAACTCTCCCGAATGGGCAACGGTTTATTTAGCAGCAGGTTTCGCAGGCGCAATCATTGTTCCCATAGACTACGGTCTCCACGATAAAGAGATTGCTACCCTATTGGCTGTTTCTGCACCTTCTTTTATTTTTGTTGACGAAGAAAAACACGATGTTTTTAAAAAATCTCATGGTGAAAAAGTTTATTCTCTGAGCAAAAAGAAGGGCGACTATGTCTATGACTTAAAAGGTTCGGGAAATTTTGAAATGCCTGAACTTGCAGAAGATGATACCGCAGCTATTTTATTTACCTCTGGTACAACAGGAAATCCAAAAGGTGTTATGCTTTCACATAAAAATCTTGTCTCAGATTGCTATATCGCACAAACAAATATGACGATTTATCATACCGATGTTTTTTATGCCTTACTTCCTATTCATCACTCATATACGATGCTCGCTGTATTTATTGAAGCGCTTTCCGTTGGTGCCGAAATCGTGTTTGGAAAGAGCATGGCTGTAACGAGGATGCTCAAAGAGCTCAAAGAAGGCAAAATTACGATGCTTTTAGGAGTACCTCTCTTGTTTAATAAACTCGTAGGAGGCATTCTCAAAGGTATTCGAGAAAAGGGTGTTTTGGTAAATGCTCTCATGCACTTCCTTCTTGGATTTTCCTATATCTTGAAAAAATATTTTAAGCTCAATGCTGGCAAGGTTTTATTTAAATCCATTCTTGAAAAAGTTAGCTTATCTACCATACGAATTGCTATTTGTGGTGGTGGTCCGCTTGCGGAAAGTGTTTTTAAGGTCTATCAAGCTTTGGGTATAGATTTTGTGCAAGGCTATGGTTTAACAGAAACATCGCCCATCGTTGCACTCAACCCAACCTACAATTTTAAAATCGAAAGTGTTGGACGAAACTTTCATCCCTTTATGGAAATGAAAATTCTCGATCCGGATGAAAAAGGCATAGGAGAAGTGCTTATAAAAGGCCCCATGGTTATGCAGGGCTACTATAAAATGCCTGAAGAAACAAAGAATGTTTTTACTGAAGACGGTTGGTTTAAGACGGGCGACTTAGGGCGACTTGATGATGAACACTATCTCTACCTTGCAGGGCGAGCAAAAAATATGATTGTAACTGAAGGTGGAAAAAATGTATATCCAGAGGAGATAGAAAACGCCTTCCAATTGGTAACTGATATTGAGCAAATAACTGTCAAAGGCTATATTGTTGATAAGGCAACAAAATCCGAGGGGATTGAGGCGCTTATTTATCCTTCTGACGATTTGTTTAAGCGACTAAACATAGTTCGAGGAAGTGATTATTCTATCGACCTTGTACGGGATGAGATTCAAGAAGCGGTAAATAAAATCAATAAGGAACTCGTTGTGTACTCGCGTATCAGTAAAATAACGATACTCGACGAAGCCTTGGAAATGACAACTACCAAAAAAGTAAAACGAAACTTTTAGATTGGGAAATAAATGAATATCTTGGAAAATGGGCTTAGCTGTCTTGGCTTTGATGAAAAAAAACGAAAGGCAGTTTTGCCCCAACTTGAAGCTTATGTCTCGGAACTTTTGCTTTTTAACAAAGTCTATGATTTGGTCGGAACAAACTCGCGCGATGAGATATATACTCGCCATATTTTAGATTCTCTTGCCTCCTTTAGCACGATACAAGCTTTGGTAGAAGAGCGTGGCTTTTCAGAAAAGATAAAACCATCTTTTGTAGATATTGGATCTGGGGCAGGGCTTCCTGGCATACCGCTCGCTATTTGTTTTCCAGAATTTTCTTTTAGCCTGCTTGAAAGAATGTCTCGCCGTTGTGCCTTTTTGGAAAATGTTCTTTCTATTTTACAGCTAGAAAATGCACAGGTACTCAATACCGAAGCAGAAAAATATATCGGAGAAGGCTTTGATTTTGCGGTTTTTCGCGCCTTTCGCCCCCTTGATATAAAAATGACAGAAACTATTTTGTCTTTGCTTAAACCAGAAGGACTCGCTCTTGCTTATAAGGGAAAAAAAGACAAAATAGAAAGCGAAATGAAAGAAATCCAGGCGCTTGTTGGGGAGGATTGGAAGCTAAAGGAAATTGCTCTTCCCTTTTTAGATTCTCTCGAAAGACATCTTGTGATTTTTAAAGCTGTAAGTAATTAGGCTCAGATTCAATTGAGGTGAGCATTTTTACGAGCATATCCTTTTCTATTAAATCAATAGGGCGTCCCTCAATAAATTTTTTGCTTTCATCTGAAAAAGTCCCTGCAGTTACACAAATACCGCGACCCGCTTTTTCATCTCGGATTTTGGCATGAAAATCTCGTATAAAAAGCTCTCCAACAGAACTCGTTGTTCGATAAAACCGAAAGAAAACAGTATCTTCCCATTTATCAGTTTCAATATCTGTGGTTAATTCAGCAAAATCAGTAAATACATTGATATTTGTAATTTTTGCCCTCGATTTTTTGAAATACACAAGAACGAGTTTTCTACACAGCGATACAAAGTCGCTGTTACCACCTATGAGATAGGTTCGGTAGTTTTGGTTTTGGTTCAATTCTTCGTAACGAGCGATTAGGGAAGGAACATCTTTATAATTTGGCTTTATTGCATTGGTTTCTTTTAAATACATTAAACTTTTGCCGATATCGTTTTGCTTTAAGTAGGCTTGTGAAAGCTTATAGCGAAATTCTGCTTGAATATCCTTGTCATTTGACTGATGTTTTAAGCCGATTTCAAAATCACGAATTGCCTTGTCTGTGTGCCCTTGGTTAAAGTGAATTGTTCCTGCGGTGAGGCAAGAATATATGCCAAAGAGGGGATCTGCGCGTAAATGCATAAATATCTTCAAAGCTTTGTCGGTATTGCCCGTTTCATGGAGTGAATCTGCCATATAATAGAGGAATTCTTTGCTTTCTGGGTTTATATCGAGAGTTTTCTTTAAGTAGGGAAGAGCTTCTTTGAAGCGTTTTGTTTTATAAAAGGCTTTTGCAAGGCTTGCATAGACTTCGTTTGCTTCTGTGTTGATCGCTAAAGCCTTTCGTAAAACAGGTATTGCTTTTTCAAAATCATTTGTTTGTATAAGTGCTTCGCCTAGGTTATAATTGATTTCAAAGTTCTCGGGCCTTTCATGTCGCGCTAAGAGCAGGGGTTTTACAGCATCTTCAGGTTTACCGAGTTTAAGGGAGCAGATTCCGAGTTTTAAGCCTGCTTCAAACTGGTCAATTTGTGGATATGCTGCTGCAATATCGAGTTGTGTTTGGAATAAAGGCAGAGCTTTTTCCCATTTGCTTTCTTTAAAATATATGTCGGCTAAAATCTTTAGACTTTCTGGATTATGTGGGTCAGAATCAAGCTTGCGGATAGCATCTCTTATAAGCACTTGGTTGCTTTTGGGGCGTAATCTTCGCTTTGATTTTTTCTTTACCTGTGTGGTTAAGAGTAAAAAAGTAGTAAATACAATGAGCACAAAGGCAACTAAAACAATTGTATATAAATTATCCATAATTAGCTCTATTATGCCGTGCATCTCTAGTGATGTCAATAATTTAAATAGCTAAAGATTTTTTTAAATTATTGACAAAATAGGGTCTGCATACTACCATGGAGGCAGGTGATTGTATGAATAATATTGTTGGAATAAAACTGGCGGATGGGAGCTTCTATCCGATTTTGAAAGAAGGTCTTGCCTCATCAAAGCTTTTGGAACTTACGACTGTTCGAGATGATCAGGAAACGGTTCAGCTCGATTTGTATAAAGCGATTGATGGGGATGAGAAGGCTCTCGAGTATGTTGATACGCTGCTTATAGAAAATTTACTGCCTCGCCCCAAGGAAGAGCCGACGCTTTCCCTCACGCTTGCAATAGATGACGATGATGTTTTGTCAGCTTCTATCGAAGAGGCGGAATCGGGTGAATCAACTTCTCTGAGCGTATCCCTATTGAATAGTTCAGAGCCCACGCAGCTGGGAAGTCCTGACTTTGCCCTCGCAGATAGCGAACAAAGAATGACGCTTTCATCCATGCCCTTTATGGACGATATTCCTCGAGAAGCGGTAAATCAAGAAGAACCGCTTGATGAAAGCCTAGATGAATTTCATACAGAAGAAGATTTTGCTATTGATATGAGTTCTGCTGAGGAAGAAAACCCTGAAGATTTTGCTATTGATATGAGCTCTATTGAGGATGAAAGTATAGATGATTTTGCCCTTGATGAAGCGACGATAGACTTTGAAACAGAACAAAATCAAGATACTGATAATACGATACTTGATGAAGCCGAATTTGAGATAGATATCCCCTTTGAAGCTGATGCGGCTGACGTAGAATCTGACGGGCTTGATGACTTTGATATGAATCTAGATGATGAGACCTTTGACATGGGCTTTGATGATAGCAATGAAGAAAATCTTGATATAGCCACTGATGATGAGCTTGAAATAAAACTTGATGAAGACAGCGATGAAGCTCTTGCTTCTGATGAAGAGCTTACAGAAGATAATTTTCCCAGCTTCCCTGATGATTTAGAAATTTCAGAACCAGAGACGAGTCTTGATGAAAATGAAGAAGAAGGCTTTGCTCGTTCAATGTATGATTTTGGGGATAGCCTCGATGGTGAAATTGAAAGTCAAAAAATAAATGAAAATGATTTTAATACCGAAGCTCTTGACGATTCTATACCTGCGCCAGAGTTTAGCTTTTCTGATCTCTACGAAAAAGATGATTACATAGAGGAAGAGAAAGTAAAAGGGCAGAAAAATGAAGGTACAAAAAGAAGCTGGATTTTGACCTTAGTTCTTATACTACTTCTTTTAGCCTGTCTTGGCTTGCTCGCCTTTCTTTTTTGGGGAAATAGAGGAGATAAAACCAAGATAGAAACTCATGACAAGGGTACAGAGCTTGTTGCCGAAAATCGCTTTGCTGCTGAGCCTTCTGTCGAACTAATTCCTGAAGAAGTAAAAACAGACTCGGCAAAAGAGAATGAAATCGTAAAGGTTGATACGGAGTTTGTTGTTCCAGAGCCGGTAAAAGAAACAGCACCCGAAGTTGAGGCGGTTCTATATAAAATTAAATGGGGAGATACTCTCTGGGATATTTCCAATGCCTATTATAAAACACCTTGGTTGTATCCGAAGATTGCTGACTATAATGGGATAAAAAATCCAGATTTTATAATTTCGGGAACATGGATTACCATACCGCCAAAATAATATGATTTTTCTAAAAAACAAAAACTCATTCTCATTTTTTAAAATCGGGCTTGTTATAAGCATCATTTTTCTGAATTTTTCTTGCTATGCACAGGGGGGACGGGAAGAAGGCTTTGTACAAGCGCTTGCAGATCCAAATCTTTCAACAAAGGAGCGACTTTCTGCGTATACGCGGGCAATACAGAGTAAAAACCCCTATATTGCGGAAAAGGCGACCTACGAAAGTCTTGTCTTGAATCCTTCGGGAGCTGTTTTAAAAGCTGCAAAAAAGCTTTCTACAAAGTTCCATGAAAACAACCTTATTTTACCGAAACTCGTAGAACTGCATATCGAGGCAGGAAGGATAAGCGATGCGCAAGAGCTTTTGGAGTGGAGCTTTCAGAACACGCAAAACGACGCAGTTCTGCTGTGTATGCAGGCACTTCAAGTGCGCCTCTTGATGGCAGAAAAAAAAGACTTTCAAAAAGAGCTTATTGTTTTATTTACCGAAGGCGATATAGGAAAAGAACATGCCTATTTTAAGTCAGAAGTTTTTCTTGAATCGCTTCCTAGAGATTTAGCACTTTTACTTCGCTTACGTTTTGCGGTCTATGAAAGAAACTATGGCTTTGCCTACAGAACGGCTGAAGCTTTTATTGAGAACATACAGCAAAGTGAAAGAAAAGACCTCTTGTATAAACGTGCTATTCTTTCGGATATAGGGAAGGCTTTTTTATACGGAAGTACAGACTATGAGACAAATGCGTCTTTTTTTGAAACCCTAGCGCGAACTCTCCCTCGCTCCCTAGATATGGCTTCACATTCTGAAGTGGCTTTTATGTCTTACTTTTATGCAGCGCGTATTTTGGAAAGAAGTGGAAGCATGTATTATGAACAAGTGCTTTCCCTCTACGAATTGTCATGGCGAGAGGCAATAGGTGCCGATTTTGATAATGCGCTTTGGTATTATCTCAATCTTTTGGAAAAAATATCTCTTCCGCGTCTTATCCAAAAAATAAAAGAGACGATTTTTGATTGGCATGATCCATCGTATTTTTCAGATATTTTGGAGCGCCTTTCCTATCGTTTGCTTTCAAGCGGTGAATGGCAGCTTTTTTACGAGTTGTATCGAATTATAGAAAACCAAGCCGATAGCGAAAGTCAAGCGCGCTTTGCCTATCTTTCTGCGCGACTTATACAAATAGGTTTGTTGTCTGCAGAAGATGTCCTAGCGCAATCGAGTTTTGCATTAGAAGGCGAGTCTGAAAGGCTAGAAGAACTTGTTCTATCCTTGTTTTCAAAAGCATTTTACGAAAACCATAGCTCCTTGTATTATCGTATATTGGCTGCTGAAAAACTCGATATACCCATAGAAGATACTGAGGGAAGTTTTTATAGCAAGAAGCTCACAAAAAAAAACACGGTGAATGCCGCTTTGGAAGAAGCGATCCTTTTGTATGCAAAATATGGACTCTATGATCTTGCCTATGAGATTTTTTTGGAGCATGCAAGTGAAATATCTTTTAAAACAGCTTCTGCTGTAGCAGAGTATTTTGCAAAAGCAGGCGACGAAAATGGCAAGCTCTATCCTATGTCAATTCGTCTTGCTATTCGCTCGGTACAGAGTCGAGACGAGGCATTGCAAAAAGACATTCTAGAGAAGATGTATCCGCGATTTTTTTCAGAAGAGGTTGCGGAGTTTGCAGCTGCTTTTTCTCTCGAAGAATATCTCATCTATGCTTTGATTCGAAGTGAAAGTTTGTTTGAAAAAAAAGTTGTCTCTTCGGCGGGGGCTATAGGACTTGCCCAATTGATGAAGCCAACGGCAGGGGATATTGCACGAAAACTTGGCTTGAGCGATTATGACTTAGGCGATGCCGCTACGAATATTCGCTTTGGGACTTTTTACTTGCGAGAGCTCTTGGACAGGCTCGACGGTTCTGCTTTGTTGGCCTTATCGTCATACAATGCAGGTATAACACGTGTGCGGAATTGGGCTCGAAATAACCAGTTGCCTGCTGACTTATTTTTGGAAACAATACCCTTTGCAGAAACTCGCGAATATAGCAAAAAAATCCTCTCAGCCGCAGCTCTCTATGCGTACTTGTATTATGATTTGTCGAGCCATGAAATAGTCGCAGCACTCTTACAATAAGTTTTTTGAAAAGGCAGGCTTCGATTCACAACGGGCTGTTTTAAAAGCTTCCTTCAGCTCAGATAAGTCGACGCAGTTTTTTCGTAAAAAATCCTCGTCCACTTCGAGAATGCTCAGACGACTAGCTATTTGGAAGGGATGGTGTGCATCGGAAGAAAAAACAAGGGGATAGCCCTTGGTATCAATGGCTGGCTCTCTGTCTATTTTTACAATCTCTAGGGCATCCCATTCTCCCTCGGTTACAAGTCCGAATTGGCTTGTGAGTGAAAAAGAGGGGCGGTCTATGTGGGCTGGTACGACGAGCCCGCCGCGTTCGTGTATTTCTTTGGCAACTTCGTCGATAGAAAGCGGAATAGAGTTTAGAAGATATTTGTCGAGCTCTCCTAAAATGTTTTCATCTTCATCCACATAGACTTGGTCGCCTGTTTTTTGGGGAATATTTTTAATGTTTGGAATAAGGGCATATACAAAGGCAGAAAAATCGAGGGAGGCGGAGAGCTCATTAAAAAGTGCGAGTATATGAATTTCTTCAGAGCTTTGTACTTCCATGCCAAAAAGAGCTTGTATTCCTTCTGCTTTGCAAAGACTCGCAAAGGCTGGGCAATTTAAGCTTGTGTTGTGGTCAGTGAGGGCTGCCAGGGCTATGTCTCTTTGTTTTAGCTCTTGAACAATGCGCTTTGGTGACATATCGAGACTTCCACAAGGAGAAAGACAGGAATGAATATGGAGGTCAGCTTTGATTTTCATAATGCGCTTCCTTGAACCTTTTTAAGAATTTTTTTTAACTTGGAAGAGCCTTGTGTAAGCATGCGTAGAGCTTGGCGGACACTTCAAATTGATTATCGCCCGTAACAAAGAGGGCTATCCCTTCATCTTTGCAGGCCTCTATCATATCTTCGCCGATGGGGCGATTGTTACAAATAATTATCGCAGGAGAATCCTTGAGGCTTGCGACAGCGACGGTATTTTTATGTGCTTGAATGCTTATAAGGATAGATTCATCCTTTGCATTTCCCATTATATCGCTTAAAAGGTCAGAACAATAGGCGTTTGTACAAAAAATATTTTCATAGTCGCTATACAAGGCTTTTAGTTTTAATCTTTTGGCAATTTCTTCTAATGTCATATCGTATCTCCTCTAAAAAAAAGTCGGGTTCTTTGTTTATTCTGTTTCTGGTTCTTGAGATAAATTAAACTGAACGCGCACCGTGGTGTTTTTTCCCGGCTTTGAGTTTATGTGGAAGAGGTCGGAAACGCGCTTTGTATTGGGTAAGCCCATACCTGCACCAAAGCCAAAGGCCCTTACTTGCTCGCTTGCGGTAGAAAAACCTTCCGTGAGGGCGGCATCGACATCGGGAATCCCCGGGCCTGTATCTATCGCTTCGATTACGATACTTTCGGGGCTAATATAATAGCGCATCATACCACCTTTTGAGTGTACGACTTGATTTATCTCTAGTTCATAGCTTGCAATACCGATTCTTCTTGCAAGTGCCTTATCAACAGCCATGCCCCGAAGCATTTTTTTTATTTCGGTTGAGGCTTGCCCTGCCGTTTCAAAGTTAAAGGGTTCTGTTTTAAATTCTATGAGCCGATTTGGAAAAGCTTCAAGGTTTTTTGCTTTTTCCAGTATTTTTGAGCGTTCTTTTCTTTGCTTTTCATCTTCTATTTGCAAGGCATCTTGCGCTTGCTGCGCTTCAATTTCGAGCCGCTCAACCTCCTTGTTCATTGCGACGAGAAGGGCAGCGATAACATCAGTGGTGGTAACAATGCCTGTGAGTTTGTTTTTTTTATTCAATACAGGAAAGCGTCCAAACTTATATTTATTAAAATAAGAAACCGCAAGGGAAAGTGGCATACTTTCTTGCAATACGATGAGATTTCGAGTCATATGTGATTCGCATGCTTCATCGATTGTGTTTTTGTCAAAGGCATTGATAATATCGTCCATAGAAACAATACCAACGAGGGTATCGCCTTCAGTTATGGGTAGGCCAGTTATATAGTGCTTTTTCATACTGTTTTGAATATCGCGCATAGTCGTTTGCGGTTTTGCGGTAAAGATATTCGTTGACATGACGTCTTTGACCTTGAGTTTAAAAAGTAATTCTATTACTGCTTCTGGAGAAGATTCAGTATTTAATGGAATTGTCGGCATGAACTTAAGTATAGCCGATTTTTTTTAAAATAACAAATGTTTTTCTATAAAATGTGCAACGCCATCTTCATTATGTGTGAATTCGGTTTCATGTTTTGCAAGTTTTTTAATGCCATCTACCGCATTTTTCATAGCGACACTCTCTCCCGCTAAGCGTATCATGGATTCATCGTTCCAGCTGTCGCCAAAACACATGGTTTCTTCTCGTGAAAAGCCCAACTTTTCTGCTAGATACAAGAGAGCTTCGCCCTTGCCGCTTTCGTGGGGTAAAATTTCAAGAAAGTAGGGTTTACTCGTAAATATTTCACATGTTTTTCCATGTAAATGTGCTAACTCATCTTGCAAGATTTTTATCACTTCTGGTTCCCCGGGAACTATCATCTTTGGATGCGTTTTGATAAGAAAACTTTCAAAATCTTCTATAATTTCTGCCTTTAAACCGCTGAGTTTCATGTCGCGCTCTGTCCAGGGATTCATCTCTGCAACGTAAATAGTGCTGTCGCTATACACTTCGGGAAACAAGCCTTTTTTTCGTGCTGCCCTATACACTTCGATGAGTACATCCGGGTTGACGAAGCGCTCATAAATAGGTAGTCGCGTATGCAAGTCGAGGATGACCGCACCATTTTGGGAAATAATATAGCGTCCTTGTTCTCTTCCTGCTATATCGAGACGGCGAACATAGGGGCGAATGGCATTATCAGTTCGACCAGAAGCAAGCGTAATATAATAGCCCTGTGCTGCAGCTTTTTGCAAAATAGAAACAGAATAATCAGAAATACTAAGGTCCTCTCTCAAGAGTGTATCATCTAAATCGATGGCAATAATTTTTATATTTTTCATGTTTCCTATCCTTTCGTATTGTATGTTTTTTTTAGTGTATAAAAATAAAACCTAAAACAGCGACGGGCATTAAATAAAAGGCAAAATAGTAGAGTTTTCCTTTTTGAATGAGCTTGAGTAAAAAGAGTAATGAAAAATAGCCGACGATAAAGGAGGTAAAACAGCCGATTAAAAGACTTATAAGTGATACTTCTGTTGTAAGGCTTGTTAAATCTTTTGCTTCGAGTATAAAGGCGCCCAAGATAGCAGGGATAGAAAGCAAGAAGGAAAACTCACCTGCCGTTTTTCTGTCAAGTTTTAAGAAAAGCGAGCTTGAAATAGTGATACCACTTCGCGAAATACCTGGTAAAACGCCTATACCTTGTGAGGCACCTATGACAAGTGCTTTGAGGACGGAGATTTTTTTTGGTTCTTTTGTGTTTTCTTCAACCTTTCTGCTGTGTACCTTATGGCTTGCCACAAGGGCACAGGCGGTGAGAATAAAACCACCGAAAATAAATATAACCGGCAAGTCTGGGATGAGTTTTTTGAATACAAGTCCAAAAGCTGCAGTTACAATGCTTGCGAGAATGAGGCTTAGAATAGTGTTGAGTTGTAGCTCATCTTCTATGCTGTTTTTTCGCATAACCCAACGACCAAAGCTTATAATAAGCGACCAGAGTATCTTTCTAAAAACGAGGAGTACTGCGAGGAGGCTTGCAAGGTGGAGGGAAACATCGAAGATGAGGGGAAGTTCGAGGCCAAAAAGATTTTGAGCTATGGCGAGATGCCCTGAGCTTGAAATAGGTAAAAATTCTGTGATGCCCTGTAAGGCTCCCAAGATAATTGCTTGAAATATAGACATAAATCTACTCTAGCATGCAAGGCAATGGGTTTCAAGACCTTCATTTTTTGAGTATGATAGCAGGACTAGGAAGTTATAATATGGAATACAAAGAAAGTATAGAAGGGGCGTCAAAGAGCTTTGGCAATTTTTTTTCTTCTATTGTGCGACTGCGAACACCAGGTGGTTGCCCATGGGATTTAGAGCAAACAGCTCTTTCGATGCGTGGAGATTTACTTGAAGAATGTTTTGAGACAATTGAGGCAATAAACGAAGAAAACCCAGAACATGTAAAAGAAGAGCTCGGCGATTTGCTTTTAAACCTCTTGTTGATAGCATTTATTTATGAGCAAGAAAAGCATTTTACACTTTCTGAGCTCATAGATGCGGTAAATGAAAAAATTATACGACGGCATCCCCATGTTTTTGAAGAGTCTGAAGGGAAACGCTATGAAAAAGAGGGAGGAGCAAAAACAAGTGAAGAAGTGCTTGCTCAGTGGGATTCTATAAAACAAGACTTAGAGGGCAGAAAAAAAGAATCGATTTTGGATGAGGTATCTTTGGGCTTACCACCTTTGATGCGGGCTTTTAAGTTGCAAAAAAAAGCAGCTAAAAAAGGCTTTGACTGGAAAAATCCGGAAGGGGTACGTGAAAAGGTAGAGGAAGAACTTTTGGAGCTGATAGAAGCAAAAAATGCAGACGAAAGAGAAGATGAGGCAGGAGATGTGCTTTTTGTAACGGTTAATTATATTCGGCATTTGGGAGTGGATCCGAGTATTGCTTTATCACGGGCAAATGCAAAGTTTTATAAACGTTTTGGGCATGTTGAACGGCGCATGGCAGAAACTGAGGGAAAATCTTTTACTGCAGAGGAATTGGATGGATTTTGGAGGGAAGCAAAAGATATGGACGATAAAGACAGATTAGAGTATACTTAAAAGAGCTATGATTTTATGCAAATAGATGGAGTTAGAAAATGAAAAGCATACTATGTGAAAAAAAAGCTTTTAGAGCCGCTGAAGAAGAAAAGGCTGAAGAGCAAAAAGAGGCCTTTTCAGAAGCTTTACAGGCAAAGTTTCTGAAAACAAGGCAAATATTATTGACAGGGGAGGTGAACAAAAATCTTTCGGAAAAAATAGTCCGTCAATTACTTATTTTGGAAGCAGACTCCGACAAGCCCATATATCTTTTTATCGATTCGCCCGGAGGCGACGTCGATGCTGGCTATGCAATCTTTGATATGATTCGTTTTATTAAGGCTCCGGTGTATACGGTTGGCATGGGACTCGTAGCGAGTGCTGGTGCGCTCATCTTACTTGCCTCGCCTAAAGAAAGGCGTGTCGCTCTACCAAATAGTCATTACCTTATTCACCAACCGCTGAGTGGGATTAAGGGTGTTGCAACTGATATAGAGATTCATGCGCAAGAAATTGAAAAAATACGCACGAAGATAAATGCACTCATTGCCGAGGAAACAGGAGTCAAGCTGTCTCAGGTTGAAAAAGATACAGACAGAGATTTTTGGATGTCAGCGGAAGAAGCAAAATCCTATGGCTTAGTCGGAAAAATAGCAGCGACGAGGGATGAGTTGTAAAAAATGGAATTTGATTTAACGGATGAGTTGATAAAACAAATAACATTCGCTATGGAAAATCAAAGAGAAATTTTTTTATTGGATAGCTGTGAAAAGGTTTTGATAAAAAAAACTGATATTGCGCAAAGGCTTGCAGCAGAAGAAAAAGGAGAGAATATATCTTTTTCTGAAACACAAAACCAAAATAGATTTTATACCTTGCCTGAGTGGAATTCTATCTTGGGTTTTAAAATGATGGAAAAGTTTGTATCTGTTTTGAAAAACCCTCTCGCTCGTTCAGATCTAAAGCAGGTTTTATCCTTGGGTAAGGGAGTTTTTAGAAACTTCAAAAACAAACTTTCCGAGTATCCTGAAGTTGAAAAACTTTGGCTTAATTTTAAAGATGCTGAAATGAAAAAAATGGTGCTCGATTGGTATAATCGGCATCGAGCTTCTTGGGGTTTAGACTTGCTACCGATAGAATTTAACGAAACAGATGTGCTTATCTTGGAAGATTTTTTGTTTCGATTTAGTTCAGTAGCGGAAGAGCCTGAGGTTTTTGAAACCTATCAAAATCTTTTTTTTGATGAACTTTGTGAGCGTGCCGAAGAAGCGGAAGATGAAGAGGTTTTGGCTTTTTTGTGGAAGGAGTATCATTTTTTACAAGAAGAGAGAGAGGATGTTCAGCTCTGTATAGTTGAAACTATCGAAGAGGATTTTGCAGGCATTGCTGCTTTTTTTCAATTAGCAGGGAAAAGAAAAAAAAGATTTTTAATTCCCTTCCTCTATGTTGAAAAAAACTTTAGAGGTTTAGGACTGGGAAAAGAACTTTTGCAGCGTATTCGAGATTATGCTACCGAGCAAGGCGTGCGACAACTTGTCGTTCACAACTCCTTTGTGCCGGATGTTTTGGTTTCAGTTTTACTGAAAAACGGTTTTCAAAAAACAAAGGGTATTTATTTTGCAAATGTAGCAGATTGAAGTTTTTTATGTAGATAAAAAACAGTTTTTTTTGGCGCATTTTTATTGGGCGCTCAATGCAAGAAGGGATAGATAAGTTCTTGCTGTATTTTATTTTTATAGGAGATATTATGTCATTTAAACATTCAAAAGAAAAAAATGTAGAAAAATTGGATCTTTTTTTAGAAGAGGCTATTCATAGCATCAAAACAGAAGAAGACCCCTTTGAATTAAACAATTTAAAAAAAGTATTTAAAAAGTCAGTTCCTTTTTTTATGCGTAGCTATGTAGCGGTGTACATGTTAAAAAAACTGACAAATGTATCCTTGCGAGAGGAAAAAACTGGTCGCAGTGCTTCTCCTCGAGAAAAAAAAGCTCCCTACAAGCGCTCACGCGAGGACTTTGATGAAAGCTTATACGAAACACTTTTCTTTAGTGTTGGCCGTAAACGACGTGTTTATCCTAAGGATATCGTTGGCTTACTTATGCAAAATGCAAAACTTGAAAAAACACAAATAGGTTTGATTCGAGTTTTGGATAATTATTCTTTTGTGCAAATTATGAAAGAAGATGCGCAAAAAGTTATCGATCTTTTAAATGGCTTTGAATTTAGAGGAAGAAAGTTAACCGTTAGTTATTCTCGAAAAAAAGAAGAGGCAGATAGCTAAGAGTATATAAAAAGGGAAGGGCTATGAAAGATATCTTTTGTCTAACCGGTGGTGTCTTAGGAACAAATACATATATCGTACCGCTTGCAAATAATGAATGTTTTGTTGTAGATCCCGCAGTCGATGCGGAAAGGATTGCAGAAAAAATTGCAAGTGCAGGACTTCGTTTGACAGCAATTCTTTTGACACATGGACACTATGACCATATGGAAAGCTTACAGGAGCTTTCTCTGCTCTATCCTCAAGCAAAAATTGCGATTCACAGTGAGGATGTAAAATCCTTGGGGAAAGATGCCCTTCTTCGCCACTATGCAGAGTTTGCATCAACTGGTTTAGTGCAACTCTATGCAGCCTTTCAAGGTGACTTTGAAAAAAAACCTCACCTACCTGAAGCAGATTTTTTCCTAAAGGAAGGAGAAGTTTTTGAAAACGAATGGCTTGTCCTTCACACACCAGGGCATACAAGGGGCTGTATTTGCTTGTATAACGAAAAGAAAAAACAGCTTTTAAGTGGCGATACCCTTTTTTACATGGGCTGGGGCAGAACAGATTTGGAAGGCGGAGACCAAAGAGCTTTGCAAACGAGTTTAAAACGACTCTTTGATTTGCCTTCAGAGACAAAGGTTTTTCCGGGGCATGAGCAATACGGCTTTAGCTTGGCGGAAACAAATGCTTCTGTAACAAGAGGATTTCTTACCATTTAAGCTTGTTTATCTTGATTAAAAAAAAGACTGGGAAGGTCCCCAGTCTTTTTTTTTATTTTGTTTCAGCAAGAGCTTCTGAAATACTAAAGGCATAATCCCCAATTTTTTCTATATATCGTACCAAATCAATGTAGAGCAATTCACTTCGGACGTCAGCTCCTTTTTCAAGGCGTTTTCGAGCGACTTTTTTAAGATTTTTTCTAAAGGCGTCAACTTGGTCTTCCAAGATTTCTGCTAAACGCAATTGATCTTGTTGCAAATGCTTGTTAATATTTTTTTTGATAAAAAGCAAGAATTGCTGGACGAGTTCACCATAAGGTTCGAGTCGTTCCATATCTTCATCATTAAAAGTCATATCTTTTTCGATACTTCGTTTCAATAAAAGCAAAATGCTAAAACATTCGTCAGTGATACTTTCAAGGTCATCAATTATTCGTAGCATAATCGAAACATTGTGCTTTGTTCTATCTGCAATTGGAAGATGAGAATATTGCACCAAAAAATTTGAAATTTGCTCTTGCATTTGATCTGCATAATCTTCTTGTTTTGAAAGTTTTTCATAATGTTCTTCGATAAATTCTTCAGTACGGTTTACAAAACCTTTTTGTACAGTCGTAAACATATCCATAACAATATCAGTCATATCAGCAATTTCTTTTTCAGCTTGAATAATATAAGCTTCATAGTTATCTTTCATGCTTGGCTTAATAAAGGTGAGTGAATACGTATCGGGAACTTCTCCTTTTTTCGGCTTAATAATAATTTCTGATAAGGCTGCTAAATGCTGGGTAAATGGAATAAAAATAATAGTACTAAATACATTGAAAAGTGTATGTAACATTGCAATATGTATTGTAATAGAATTTTCTATGGGGCCTGGAACAATCCAGTCGGTGAATTCCAAAAAGGGTTTAAAAAAGACCATCACGAGAATAAAGCCAAAGACGTTGAACATTACGTGAATAAGAGCTGCGCGCCGTGCATTTACCTTGGTGCCAAAAGACGCCATGATTGCATCGATGGTTGACCCGATATTGCTTCCCAAAATCATTGCAGCTGCAATTTCCCAGCTTAGAAGTTGTTGATAAGAGAGTGTTATAACAATTGCGGAAACTGCAGAAGAAGAATGCAAAAGCGCAGTAAAAAAAATACTTAAGAAGATGGCAAGAATATAACTCCATAGACCGTGGTTAAAAATAGATTGAAAAACTGATATTTGTTCAGGATTTACGTCAAGAAGGTTTTTAAGTAAGTCTAAGCCAAAAAATAAGAGAGAGAAACCCATGATTGCTTCGCCGAGGGTTTCTTTTTTTAATTTTTTTACAGATCGTAAAAGATAGCCAAGTCCAAAGAGAGGGATTGCTACAGCAGCAATATTAAAATTGAAGCCGAAAAGAGCGACAATCCAAGCGGTAACAGTCGTTCCTATATTTGCACCGAAGATAACACCAACCGATTGTGCGAGGGTTATGAGTCCTGCGTTGACGAAGGAGACAACCATAACCGTTGTCGCCCCTGAAGATTGGATTATCATTGTAACAAAAATCCCTGTCAACAAGCCCATAAATCGATTTTTTGTCATAAAACTCAAGGCCTTATGAAGACTTTTTCCGGTGCTTTTTTGAATGCCGTCTGACATGAGTTTCATACCAAAGAGCAAGAATGATAAACTTCCGACTAACTTAAATAAGATGGATATAAGTATCATGGCATGAGCCTATCAAAAGAAAGATAAGTTTTCAAGGTCTCAAAAATATGATAGACTAAAAAAATGAAAAAGAATAATTTTAAGCAGATAATTATGCAGATTTTCTTCTATATATGTGTGCTTTGTATCCTTATTTCCTGCGGTGTAAAAAGCGATAAAAAAAATCTAGAAAAAAATACTATAGCAGAGGAAGCCTTGCCGACTAAAAAATGGCAAGAAAGTGATGAACGTATTGCCCTCGTTTTGGGACTTGGCTATACCGAAGAGCATTTTGTGCATGAGCTTTTATCGGTTTTAGGAGATGCATTTGGTCTAGATTGCGAGAATGGTCTCATCTACCCCCTCCTTTTCCCAGACGATTTTGTCTATAATGGCGTAAAAGGGCGGATAAGTTCTCTACCTGATATACTTATGGAAAAAAAACTGAGGGCTGTCTATATTGTGGGAGCTCCAGAAGGGACTCATAGGGCCTTAGCTACAATGCAGGATAAAAAAGAAAGGGCCTTAGATATAGCTGTTTTTTCACTTTTTCCCCAAGATGACGTCTTAGGCATTGAATCTGGCTCCGATATAGTAATCGATTTTGGTCAGTTTTATTCTCCTTCTGCAATGAGCGAAGAAGGCGGTTTAGAACATTTGAACCTTGTGCCAGAAATTTTACATTCTCTCATAAAAAAAGAGAGCCTTTTTGATAGAAATTTTTCTTCTAAAGAGAAAAAAACCTTTTTGGAAAAAAGCCTTGGTCTTGCATGGAATGTTGAAACAAGTGTCGATTTGCAAACAGGCTTGCGATCTAAAAATCATTTTGACATTTCTCTGATAGAAGAGTATTCTGATGCTAAGGCTGTTGTAGATAGTCTTAGCATTATTGATAAAAGTACAAATAAAAACTAAGGAAGTCTGATGCCAGTTTTACGACAAGACGAATCTTACCTCATTGGAACAGCGCAAGCGATTAAAGCACTTGGAAAAAAGGATAAAGCCTACGTGCTTGTTATTTCTGATTCACATGGTGATTACGATCGATTTTATGCGCTTTTAGAAGCCTATGGTTCAAAGCTCGATGCACTTATTTTTTGCGGCGACGGAAGCTTTGACCTCGTTGGCATCATTGAAGCTATGGCAAATGAGTCACCAGATTCCCCTCTGCCCGATAAAATCCTTCCTCCCGTTATAGCCTTTGTCCGCGGCAACGGGGACGCAGAGTCATATAGCTATACTTATAAAGGTAAAAACGAAGTTATTATTGCGCCACAAGCACAAAATCTCAGCATCTGTGGGAAAAAAATCTTTGTTGCCCATGGGCATAAATACAGTGTCGACTTTGGCTTAGACTATGCAGTAGAAATAGCAGAAAAACTTGGACTCGATTATTTTTTCTATGGACATACCCATATTCCCAGAGAGAAAAAACTAAAAAACACCTGGTTTATAAACCCGGGAAGTTGCTCACGTCCCCGCGGCGGTTTCCCTCCGACCTGCGCACTTTTAAAACTATACAAAGATGAAAAAGAAGCAGCCTGTCATTTTTACGAAATAAAAGAAAATCGCTTTGGAAATGTCGACTTAAAGCCCATGAAAATCTAGGGTGGGGGAAGAAAAACTCCATTCCTTGACAATCTTTATTTTTCGTGATACTATCAAATTGATATCAGACAGATATTGTTTTGTAGTAGTACAATTTCTAGTTTTTTTATGAGGAGATTATCATGACAGAAAAAAAAGCACCCTTTCTAAATGGTATGGTGGTTTTGCTTGCGAGCATTATCGTATTTTTATTTGCTGTTGGCTTGATTGTATATGCGTCTATAGATTTTTCCAAAAATGCCATTGTTTTACCTTTTGTTGTTTCGATTGTTTTTGGGCTTCTTTTATCCGCTATTATTTGTCCGCTACTCTGGGCAGGTTTGCGAATTCTAAAGCCGCAAGAAGCGCTTGTGCTTGCTTTATTCGGTAAGTATTACGGCACGCTTTTTGGCGCTGGTTTTTTCTTTATCAATCCCTTTGTTACGGCGATGACTGTTGGTGTAGGCAATGCAAGTTCTGGTTCCACCGGCAAGAGTGATACAAAAACGGATCTAGGTCTTGAGGTTTTTAAAAGTTTTAGTATGCTTTCTAAGCCAAAAAAACTTTCGCTTAAATTAATGACGCTCAATAACGACAAACAAAAAATAAATGATGTTTTGGGAAGTCCCGTAAATGTTGGAGTTGTTGTTATTTGGAAAATTGTTGATACCGCTATGGCAATGTTCAATGTCGAAAATTTTGTAGAATTTTTATCGATACAATGCGATGCTGCTTTGCGTAACATTGTTCGTTTATATCCTTATGACAATACCGAAGATGATGGTGAAAAATCTTTGCGTGGAAGTAGCCTTGAAGTCGCAGAAAAATTGAAAGAAGCCTTGCAGGAAAAGGTTGCTGTTGCTGGGCTTGAAATTGTTGAAACAAATATTACGCATCTTTCGTATGCCGCAGAAATTGCTCCTGCGATGCTGCAAAGGCAACAAGCGGTTGCTGTTGTTGCTGCTCGCCAATACATCGTCGACTCTGCGGTTGGCATGGTCGAAATGGCGCTCGATAAGCTGAACAAAAAGAATATCGTAGCGCTCGATGAAGAAAGAAAGGCTGCAATGGTTAGCAACTTAATGGTAGTGCTTTGTGCGGGCAAAGAAGCGCAACCCATTGTAAATGCAGGAACACTTTATTAGAGACAGTGTGTTATAAATAATGGCTGGAAAAAAAACCTTAGAGATAGATATAGAAGAAAAAACGCAAGAAAAAAAACAAGTACTTTTGCGTATTTCTGCTCGCTTGTGGAATGATTTAGCAGGCTGGGCAGAAGATGATTTTCGTTCTATCAATGGGCAAATAGAGTTTTTATTGACAGAGGCGGTTAAAAAACGAAAAAATAAAAAAGACTAGTTTTTATTTAATAGTTCTTGACAATAGAAGCTTAGTGTACTATTATGATGATACATTGACGAGATACTGTCAAAGATCTTTTTCACTCGTCATGTATGGCGAAAGAATTTTTATAAAATAGGAGAATGTATGGCAATTATTAGTTTGGAAAATGTGCGCAAGGTATATCCCTTGGGAAAGGTTGAGGTTGAGGCTGTTCGAGGTGCTTCTCTTGAAATAGAAAAGGGAAGTTTTGTATCCATTGCAGGGCCTTCTGGTTCGGGTAAGTCTACCATCTTAAATATGATTGGCTTGATCGACACTCCCAGTTTTGGAGCTGTCAAAATTGACGGGCATGATGTCTATGCCGGGCGTTTTACGAGTGATATTAAAAAGAAAAAGAAAGATATCCTCCCATCAAAGATGGATAATAAAATAACAGATTTACGTCATGAATATCTCGGCTTTATCTTTCAAAATTTTAACCTCATTCCTGTGTTGAATGTCTATGAAAATATTGAGTTTCCTCTTTTACTGGGGAAACAAAAGATGTCAAAAAAAGAAAGAAAGGAATGGATCGATTATTTAATCGAAAAGGTTGGTTTAACAGCTTGGGCGCATCATAAATCAAATGAACTTTCTGGAGGGCAGAGGCAGCGTGTTGCTATCGCCCGTGCGCTTGTAACAAAGGCTCCTGTTATTTTGGCGGATGAGCCGACGGCAAATCTTGATTCAAAAACAGGCGATCAAATTTTAAATCTTATGAAAGAAATCAATCGTGATTTGCAAACTACCTTTATTTTTTCAACTCACGATGCAAAAATTACCGCAATGGCAGGACATGTTATTCGATTGCTTGATGGCGACATTGTAGAAAACACCAAAATAGAAAATGGAAGTACGAACAATGATGCTGTGCAGCTTGCATGTAAAAAAGAAAAGGCACAGGCTGAAATAGAAAAACAAGTTCTTCCTAGCGACACGATGTCAAAAGATCTCGGCGTTTAATTTAAGGAGACGGTAGAGATATGAAAAATACGATACGAATAGCGCTTGGTAACTTATGGTTCCAACTTATATCGCTGTTTCAGGAAATGAAAAATACGATACGAATAGCGCTTGGCAATTTGTGGGAGCATAAGGCGAAGACGCTCATCCTTGGACTCCTCGTTTGCTTTGGCTTAATGCTCATTGTTTTGGGAACAGGTTTTTTAGAAGCGGCAAAAAAGGGCATTGAAAAAGATTTTCGCTCTCACTATACGGGTGATATTGTTATTCACGGGCCGAGTCCAAAAAAAGGTGTGCTTACCTTATTTGGTGTGCAAGAAAATGTAAGTGTCGGTGAAATGCCAAAGACTCCAGCTCTTCCTGATGCAGACCAACTTTTATCCCTCCTTGATACAGTCGACGGGATACAGGATAGGACGAGACTTATATCGGGCGTGATACTACTCAGCTCTGATGCAATTGGCGAAGGTTTTATTCCACGCACAGAAGATGAGTCATCATTTCCTATGGGATTTTTTCTTTCGGGAGATGAGAATTATTTTACTATGTTTCCAGATGTAAAAATAATCGAAGGTGAAATGTATAATCGAAATGAACCTTCATTAATTATGGACCTGAGTTTAAGGGAAAAGTTTGAAACCTATTATCGCATTCCCTTAGCAGTTGGCGATATGATTACCTTACAGGGATATAGTTCGGCGAGTGCAAAACTACGTGAAGTAAAGATTGCTGGTTTTTTTGCGCATCCTGATCCAAATACAACGATGATGAGTTTGTGCTATCTCGACCAAAATACTGCACGTGCCTTGGGCGACTTAACCTACGGTTCTGTTTACGCTCGTGATTTACCACAGGTGATCGATACAAGTCTTTCTACAATGGATGAAGATGATTTATTTGCAGATATGTTTGAAGTTGAAAATGCTTCTATTTTAGGCTCAAGCTTAACGGACGATGATGTTGATTCTCTCTTGGGAGATACAAGTCTTCGCGATAAACTGAATGAAGTGGCAGATGGCGCTTGGCAATTCCTTGTATTAAAACTAGATCGCCCTGAAGATGCAGAAACAAAAATAATAGCACTCAATGCTTTGTTTGCCGAAAAGGAAATGAATGTTAAAGCCATCGACTGGAAGACTGCTTCCTCAGGTTTTGCTATGGGAACTGATATTCTCGGAGCTGTTTTTACAATTTTGATTGTGCTTCTCTCCGTTGTTGTTTTTATCGTTATCATGAACACACTTATTATATCTGTTATAGAACGAACAAGTGAAATAGGTACAATGCGAGCTCTCGGTGCACATCGCGGATTTATTCGAAAATTAATTTTTACCGAAACAACATGTATTGTTATAATTGCTTCTCTTGCAGGCATCGTCCTTGCTCTCATCATTTCTGGCATTATCAATATAAGCAATATACGTATAACAAACGAAACAGCAAAATTATTTTTAGGTGGGGGTAGTTTTAAAATTACACCAAATCTTGGTTCTACACTGGCTGCCTTCTTTGCAATTTTTATCGGCGCAAGTTTAGCAAACCTCTATCCGGTTTCCTTTGCCTTAAAAATTACGCCACTCAAGGCAATGAACCAAGAAGACTAGGGGGGATTATGAAAACAATAGGATTAGCATTTAGAAATTTGAGTAGGCAAAAAAAACGAAGCTTCTTACTCGGTGGCGCCATTGCATTTGGTTTTTTTATTGTAACATTTGTAGATGCCTTGGCAGGTGGTTCTTTGAGAAACTTAAGCGAGCAATTTTCGTTTTTGTTTGGTGGAAACATTTTTATCCAAGCCTCTCAAAAAGACGATGACAAAGTTATGACTCTAACAAAAGATGCGCTTTTTATAGAAGATGTTTTGAAGGAATCTGGAATTCGTTATACAGCTGAAGGAAAAAGAACTATGCTGTTTGGCACGATTATCTATGAAGGCCAAAAAGCTGTTACAAATATTTCTGGTTGTGATTTTGAAAAAGAGAAGCGTTTAAAAGATTCTATTTCTCTTGTGCAAGGTTCATGGGAAAATATGCAAGATAGCAATGCACTCATTATAGGTGAGACAATGGCTGAGAACTTAGGAATCGAGGTTGGAGAGACCGTGCTTTTTGAAATGCAAACGGCTAAAGATTATGCAACCGTCGGCGAGTTTAAAATTGCGGCAATAAATCGGGATCCAAGTTTGCTCGGTTCAATCATGGTATATTCTCATATCGCATACTTAAACGAATTGTATGAGCTAGATGAAGATGCATTTTTCTTTTATACAATAATGGCTGAGGACCATGAAAACCAAGATGTTTTGGCAAATCAGCTTGAAGCGATTATCAAAAAATACAAACCGGTTACGAACCGACTTGAAGCCGTTAAGAAAAATCCTTTAAATATTGTGCGAGGAATTAACGAGCAATTAAAAGAAGCTAGCTGGGAAGGCGATATGTATTCTGTCATAACCTTTGACGATCAAGTGCCAAATATAAAACAAATTCTTTCGATTGTGCAGTATGTAAGTCTTGGTATTTTAATCGCTCTCTTTTTGGTTATTATGATAGGTATAAGCAATACCTATAAAATGGTTATTTTTGAACGCATAAAAGAAATAGGTACAATGCGCGCGCTTGGTGTAAAACAAAAAGAAGCAGGGCGTATTTTTATGTGGGAAGCTGTTCTCTTAAGCCTTTTTGGTTCCTTAGTCGGCTTCATTGTCGCAATTTTAGGAATGAAAGTTTTATCTTTATTTACTTTTACGAGTGAAGAATTATCTCTCTTTCTCCACAATGGACATTGGACCTATGTGCTTAATGCAGGAAGCATAAGTATTAAATTGATAGTTGTAGTGCTCTTAACTATGCTTGCAGTACGAGGTTCAGCGAAACAAGCTGCGAAGCTCAACCCTGCCGAAGCATTAAGGACTACACGATGAGGAAAAATATGAAAAAAATAATTTTTATTGTACTAAGTATCTTTTTATTGTTTTCTGTAATGGCAGAAAATACACCAGACCCCTATGCAATTCTTGATGTATTGCAAAAACAATATTCATATGACGACCAAGATTATTCTGCGACTGTTACGCTCATTGTTGAAAAGCCAAATCAACCAGCTGAACAATTACAGTTTAAGCTTTTTCAAAGGGCTGCAAAAAAGCAGTTTACGATGATTCAACTTTTACCAGAGACCGACAAGGGTGCTGGATATTTGCAAGATGGAGATAATCTTTGGTATTACGATCCTATCGGGAGAAAATTTAACCATACTTCCCTCAAACAAAATATTGGAAACTCGGATGCGAAGGCAGGAGATGTGGTAAAAGAGTATTCATTTCGCGACGACTATGAGGCAACAAGCATTGAAAGCGGAAAGCTCGGTGCCTTTGATGTATGGATAATAAGCTTGAAAGCTATTTCTTCTCGTCCCGCCTATGCAAAAGAAGTGTATTATATAAGGAAGGATATTACGCTTTTATTGAAGGAAGAAAACTATAGCGCAAACGATAAACTTATGAGAACAAATCTCTATCCAAAATACACAAAGGTTTTAGACCGCTATCTTCCCATACAAATTATTATGCGTGATGAAGTAAACAAGGGAGAGCAAACGCAACAAATCCTCTCAGAGATTTCGACGAGCGCTATTCCAAACAAGGTTTTTACAAAGGCCTATCTCGAAGGTTTAAATTAGGTGAGGCATGAATAAAAAATATTTCTATAAACAGATTTTTATTTTTTGCCTTGTTTTTTCCCTCCTCGGTATAAATGGTTTTGCTATTGATTCGGATGGCTATCTATTTTCAGATGATAGTTTTTCTGACGAAGGTTTTTTTAGCGATGCAGAATTCTTTTCGGATGAAGATTTGTTTTCGGATGATATTTTTTCAAGCGAAACCCTTGTCGAAACACCGGTAACAAAGATCGATGCAAGTCTTTCATCTCTTATTTTTGAAACAGGCTCTGTGCGCTTTGGAGGCAGTTTGAGTGCAGGGCTTCACATGGAAAGCTTTTGGCTGGACCCCTTTAGCAGTGATTGTGACTTTCTATATGGAACAGAAATGCAAACAGAGATGGGAGCTATAAAAGTTGGCGGCTTGGAAAATGCAAAAATAACTCCTACGCTAGACCTAGATCTTTTTTTTGACAGCCGTCCTTCGAGCAATACAAGACTCTATGGCAAGTTCAATGTTATGTATCCTTTTAATAAAAACTATCCAAATATATTTGTAGACATGGCTCTCTTTCCTTCACCAGAAGCCTATGTACTAACAGAAATTATAGTTCCTAACTTTTCTGTCTTTGAGCTTTTTACCGACTTCAACTACGATGACAAAATCTATTTTCGTTTTGGCAAGCATACGGTAAAGTGGGGAGTGGCGTATTTTTTTAGTCCTGCCGATATTATCAATCTTGCAGCTATCGATCCAGAAGATCCAGATAAACAACGAGAGGGTCCCATTTCTTTGAGAGTGCATTTTCCTATCGAGGGAACACAAACAAATCTTTGGTTTTATATCTTACCCGATGAAAAAACCATGCTTGTAAAAGATAGTAGTTTTGCATTTAAAGTGGAGTTTTTAGTTGCAACAAGTGAGCTTGGTTTTGGTGCTTGGTATAGATACAATAGCCCACCGCATCTTATGGGAACCTTTACGGGAAGCCTTGCTGGGAAGGTGGCACTTTTTGCAGAGACAGTTTTTGCTTGGGGCAATGAAGACGCATGGCAAAATAACAGAGTCTTTACTGAGATGAAACCAGTAGTAGATGCAACACTTGGGGCTTCGTATTATTGGGAGGCAGCAAAAATAAATCTTGCAGGTCAATATTTATTTGGCTTTGACTTTTCAAATCTTGATACAAAGAATTATACTGGAGCGCACCAAGCCGCTCTCTCTCTTTCACGATCAGAGTTTATTACAAAAAAAATCTCACTTTCTGCTTTTACTTTGATGGATATACTTGAACATACCGGCACAGCGAGTCTCAATCTTGGAGTGAATTTTTTTGATGGCTTTTCTTTAAGTGCAGGGCCGAGCCTTTCTATTATGTCAATAGGTGCAGAGAAAAAAATGAATGCATCTTTTTCTCTTTCTTTACGTTTCGGAGGAGGTCGCTTCTAGACCTTCCTGTTTTAATTCGATAAAATAAGGACGATAAAAAGTGCTTATAAAAAATGAGGTTAGATACAATGTTAGAAGCAAAAAAACTTACAAAAAACTATGGTGATTTTTGTGCTGTCGATGCGCTTGACTTTAAGGCAGAGCGGGGCAAAATCGTCGGTTTAATTGGACCAAATGGTGCTGGGAAATCCACAAC
>Ga0255347_1000967_pt1 | contig 49331 bp, 38 predicted proteins | sample wastewater_treat_2_FD_192479 | JGI IMG/M metagenome (GOLD analysis project Ga0255347, IMG submission 192479) | Wastewater microbial communities from Lulu Island WWTP, Vancouver, Canada - plant24 | ecosystem: Engineered > WWTP > Wastewater > Unclassified | place: Canada: Vancouver, British...
TTTTGCGCTTGACACTGGCCGGTAAAGGCGATACGGTTTCGGTCAGCGGGAAAGAAAGGATTCGTTCGGTCTGCCTGTGGGTGCAGGTGAAAAGGTAACGTACAAGAAACAAGGGCTGTTCTTCGCGTTCTTTCCTGTCTGAAAGCCACCGAGCGAAGCGAGGTTACCCTTGAAGAAACAAGGGCTGTTCTTCGCGTTCTTTCCTGTCTGAAAGCCACCGAGCGAAGCGAGGTTACCCTTGGAGGTACCAACGATGAAAATGCAGATGATCATGTTCTCTGTTATGGCGTCATTTTCCCTTGTGGCTGACACGCATGTGTGGACCGGTGGAGGAATGGACGCCGACTGGACGGATGCGCTGAATTTTGACATTGGCAAGCCCGATCCGGGGGATGTTGTTGAGATTCCTTCGGGACAGACGGTGAAGATTGGCAATGATGCTTCGTTGACAATCGTCAAGGAACTGTCTGAGCTGAAGGTGGACGGCGTGTTCTTTACGTCTTCTTTGAAAACAACTTCACTGAAGAGGCTCACAGGTTCCGGCCTGGTGACAAATGAAGTGACGTCTGGATATAAGAATCTTGAATTGTTAGCGGGTAAACATGATTTCTCGGGACGTATCGCGGGCCCCATCTACGTGTTGGTGAAAGGTTGCGCGAGGTTGACCGGCGTGGATAATGTTGTCTACAGTCCGTTTTCGGTGCAGAGCACCTCAACGGGCGAGACGGATTTTGAAAATCTTGTGGCTCGTGGGGTTGGTGTGGCTCATGTCGCTTCGTTTGGGCTGAAGGGCCAGAGCTCGTCCGTCGGCACAAACGACATCCACTCCTTGAACTATGGCGGTGGGTACGTCTATCTCGGGAATGGGGAGAAGACGGATCGTCAGTTTTACGTCGTTTATCCGCAGACAGGTTTTTCTTATCTTGATGGCGGCGCATACGGCGGATTGGAGTGGGCGGGATCGATTCTTGTCAACGGAAACGGCATGACGTCGTTTGGTTTGCTGGGCTCAAATGAGACAGCGGCCTGCGTCTTTTCCGGCGAGGTGACGGGGCGTGATGCAGGCGGGACGAACTATTGCTTATTCTTGGAAAAAGCGGGCTCCGGAATTTGGCGGTTTGCCGATTCTGACAACAATAAGGCGAAGCGTTCTTTCTGGTCAAGTATGGCGATTCGCGGCGGCACACTCCAGTTCGATTCCATGAAAGAAGCGGGCGAGGCTTGTTCTTTGGGCCTCGCGACGAACCTGACAGCCATCTATCGCGGTCCGAGAAATGATGCGGAGCATCCTGGTTCCTATGCCTATTGGGTTGGCAAGTCGGGACGAACGGTCTCGTTTGAGTTTACAGGTACAAACGGCGCGTTTGCCACCCGACGTCCGGTTGCGCTGGAAGGTGACGCGAAACTCGTCAACAACACCACCCATCCATGGCGGTTCTCGGGAGTTCGGTCTGTTGGGACGGGCGCACGTAAGCTTTATCTTTCCGGATCTGGTGCGGCGGATAATGAGCTTGCCGGTCTTGGCGAGGCGGAAGGCGGCCCGATTTCAATTGTGAAGGAGGGCGCCGGCACATGGACGCTGAACGGTTCCAATACGTTTTCGGGAACGGTTTCCGTCAAGGCCGGCACGCTGAAGCTCCGCGGCGATGCCGACGGCTATTCTTGGTTTCGGTGGACGATTCAAAATAAAAGCGACTCGGCGGGTGCGAGGATGTATTTGACGGAGTTCGGCCTCTATGATGCGCAGGGAGTTCGCGTGGGAACGAACTTGGCGTTCAACGCGAACTGGCATGAACTTCAGCCGGGGCAGATTGCCCTTTATCGAGAAGGGAGTTATTCGGTTAATCCCGATCGGCCATTCAACAACCTGACGGACGGGAGCACGACCCCGTTCGAGTTCAGTTATTACCAATATGGCACGACAACCTATGAGTCGCCTCTTTTGTCTGATCGTGAGACTTGGATCCCGTTTGTGATGCGTGTCGACGAAAATGCGGGGCTGGTCAAATACTACGATGTGTGCATTCATTATCCCTCGGGCAAAAGCTCTAATTATAAAAACAATCCGAACGCCTGGATGCTTGAGGGAAGCGTCGATGGCCTTCATTGGGATGTTCTGCATACGACAAACAATGTCCCGCTCGCTTCAGCCGCTTATACATGGACAACGGCTGGTGTCGTCTACAAAAGCACAACGGAGACTGAAGCCGGTGTGAATGGTTGCGAAATTGCCATGCGACCGGCGTATAACACACCGACCGTTTTCACCAACACGGTATCGGTGGCGGCGGAGGCGACACTGGAGGCTATCGGCAACGTAACGTTGACGTCGGTGGCGGTTGATCCTTCCTCTAGCGGGGTCTTTTCCGGCGTTTCCATAGCCGAGAGCGGCCACCTTGACGTCGCTTCGTTTCCGCAGAATGGATCGCTGGGAAAGGTCTTCGCCAATGCGAAAGATCTCTCGAATCTTGAGAACTGGTCTGTCAGCAGCCAGGGCCGTGCCTGTCGTTCGTGGCACCTCGTGGTCAAGGCGGATGGTGAGGTTTGCATCGCCAAGGACGGTCTCGTCGTTATTGTCAATTAAGCGATTGCCATGTTCAGGTCTTTACTGTCGTTGACAATTGCTTGGACGGCTGGTGTCTCAGTTGCGGCACCGCCTTTGGTGTCGGATGCCACGTTTGAGGAGATCGCATCGGGGTGTCTGACCACCGGATGGCACCTTCCGTCTGCACATTATTCGGCGGCCAAAGGCGAGGGGCAGAATGGGTCTGGTGGATTGGTGTGGGAGAATGATGACCCAGAGTTCTACCAGTGGCCGTTTCAGTCCGTTCGCTTGGAAGCGGGGAAAGTCTATCGAATCGGTGCGCGCATCAAGATTGACGAACTGAAGGGCGACAGGAAGGGTGTTTTCGTCTTACTTGAGTGGTATGACAAAACGGGAAAGTGGATGGGCGGCCGTTATACGCCGCATCTGAAGGCGGAACGGACGGACGACTGGTTGACACACGAGACGGTCACTCAGCCCATTCCCGAAGGTGTCGCCGAATTCCGGTTCGGCGTTGCCGTCGCCAAGTCATCGACCGGGCGGGTCCGGTTCGACAATGCCTACGTACTGCCCTATGAACGTCCCATCGTTTCAGGCGTTTACTCTTCGGTCTACCGTAATGCGGCGGTCGAAGGGAAGGTTCATTTCTATGCGGCCCTGAACGAGCCCGCCGAGGGATGGCCATCGGGGATTGTTGCCAGCTTCTCGTATAGGGCATCCGACGGAACGGTTCGTTCCGTTCCCGCACTGAAGTTGAAGACGGATGCGGCGTCCGTGGTTCTCGATGTGACGGACATGCGGGCGGGCACCAATTCCGTCGTGTGTCGTGTCTTGGCGGGGACGGGAAAAGAGCTTGGCCGGGCCGAGATGGCGTTCGTCCGCCTGTCGTCTCGTCCCGTTCGTGCCGTTGAAGTGGATGCGCTTGGCCGTACGCTTGTCGGGGGTAAGCCGTTTTTCCCGTTGGGCATGTATTTTGATAAAGTGACTGCGTCGGAACTCGACATCTATACCAACGGCCCGTTCAATTGCGTCATGCCCTATTCGCCGCCGCGCAACAGGGAACTCGACATGTGTCAGGCCCGCGGACTAATGTGTTGCTATTCGATCAAAGGTGCGCTTCCCGGGACGGTTTGGGCGCATAATCGAAAGCTCGTGACGCAAGCTGACGTCAATGAGCACGTACGCAAGCTCATGAAACCTGTTCAGGGTCATTCAGCCTTGTTGGCATGGTATGTCAATGACGAGGCTCCGTTGACACAGCTTGGCGGGTTGACAGAACTCTATAGAACCATCAGTTTGCAGGATCCGGGCCATCCGGCTTTCGCCGTGATGGATCGGTACTACGACTTGCGAGACTTTCTCCCGTCGTTTGACATCATCGGCTTTGATCCGTATCCCGTGCCGACACATCCGATCAGCCAGGTTTCGGAATTTGCATCGGGTTTCCGCAAGGCCACGTTTGCACGTCCCATGTGGGCGGTGCCGCAGGCGTTTGACTGGAGCTGGTTCCGTCCTCAGTACAAGGGAAAGGGGCGTATGCCGACGGCGGACGAGTTGAAGTCGATGACGTTCCAAGCGATTGCCGGCGGGGCAAACGGAATCATCTATTACGGATATTACGTTTATCGCAAGCCGACATGTTCGATGCCGTTTGACGAATGCTTCGGCCGGGTGGTGTCGGCGGCTCGTGAAGTCAAGCGCCATGAGAGAGTTTTCCTTTCGGCTGTCGCCGGGCCGCGCGTCCGTTCTGAAACCGCAGCGGTTCAAGTGCGGAGCTGGGGCGATGAGGATGGCAGCGCCTGGGTGCTGGTTGTCAATACGATGCGCGAGCCGGTCACGGCGAGAATAGACATCGCGGGCATGTGGCAGGGAGCGTCCGGGGGCGTTCTTGAAAAGTGCCTGGGCCCGATTGGCTATGAGATAGTTAACTTGAGGAGATCTGATCATGAATAGGCGTGAATTCCTTTCAACGGCGGTCTGTACTGGCGGTTACGCGGCTTTTGCCGATGCTTCTCGCGCTGTTTCTCCCGAGAAACGATTGTTAAGGGCAGGTCTTCTTACGGACACTCACTTCGCCAATAAAAAAACGAGTTTCGGTGCCGAACGGGCTGGTGATGCCTGGAGGCTGTTTCGGAAGCTTCAGGCTGATATGGTTGTCCATCTTGGAGACATTTGCGACCGGAACTGGCCGAATGGTTATTCAGGTTTCCGCGAACGTATCGAGAAAATCTGGCCGTCAGACGATCCGACGCATCCGCGTGAGGTCTATGTTTATGCATGGCACGACTATTACTATTACAAGGGGGACAAGGATCGAAATACGCCGCAGTGGCAGGAGGCATGTGTGGTCGCCCGCGAGCAGCTAAAGGCACCGAACGGTCTCTACGAATTGTTTGACTTCAAGGGGCATTCGTTTGTCGTCGTTCCGCAATGGGTTGACTTTGACCGTTATGCGCAGATGCTTGAGGAGGCGTCCGCGCGTCATCCCGGGCGTCCGTTTTTCGTCTGCGATCACATTCCGCCGTTTGATACGGTGTACAACAGCCGTATCTGGGGAGATCGGAAGCGGCTTGATCTGCTACGGAAACATCCAAATGCCATTGTCCTCTCTGGGCATGTGCACCAGTCTTTGCGGATCGATACGTCGATCTGGCAGGGCACTTTCACGGTTGTGAATGCGGGTGCTCTGAGTACGTGGGGAGGTAACCTCGTTGGTACTGCGCCTGAACGGAAGAAGTGTTGTCATGTCGTCGTTATGGATGTCTATCCGAGTCGAATCGAGTTCCTCCGATATGATGTTCGCACGGGGGAGGAGGTCTGTTCCGATGACAGGTGGATCGTTCCTCTTCCGTTTGACGAACCGACGGCACCTTATTCGCGCGTACGTCGCGCAAAAACATGTCCGGTGGCAAATTTCCCGGCGGGCGCTTTGCTCACCGTTCGTTCGACGACACCGTTCAAAGGCTTTGAACTTGAATTCCCCGAGGCTGTTGATCGGGGGTCTTTTGAGTACATGGTGGAATTGGCTCGGCAGACGTCGAATGGAAAATGGTGTAAATATGCACGCCAGGACATCTTTTCGGAATTTCATCTTGAACCGTTTGAGCGGAGTGGAAGAGCGCGGCACACCTTCCCTGCCGGGTATTTTTCTCCGGGCGAGACCGTTTGCTTCATGGTGACGCCGGTCAATTTCTTCGGGCGGTGCGGGACTCCGCTTGTCGCAACAGCAAAGGTACCGGAATCGCCTGCCGTTTCCGACGCGGAAGTGATCTGGGAAAGCAGAAAGCCAATGGAGGAATGCAAAGCCTATCCCGATCTGACGGGCAAAACCAGTCTTTCTGTCGGGTCTGACGGCTATTATCGGCACGACAAGAACGAACTTCGGTTGATGTTGCCGGAGGAGGCATGGAAAGGACCGGAAAACACCCGCTTCCGCTTTACCATTGACCTTCGGATGATTCAATCCGGAGACAGCCAATGGACATTAGTCCTGCGGAATCCGGAGCCCCTGATGAACGCCAACCAGCGTATCGCAACACCAAAGGGTGACAGCGGGTTGCAGCGTTATGTCATCGAGTTCTCGAAGGTGAAGGCAGAGCATTGGTATTACTTCCTCGTTCGTGAGGGACTGCCGGGGCGTATTCGATTTGACTATGTGAAGATCGAAAGGGTGAAATAAGCAACGGTGATGAAGAGGCTGTTTTGCGCACTCGGTCTTTGAGGTGTTATCCATTCGACATCGGATCGCGGCGGCGACTGAAAGATCGTGCATTCTTCGTCGGATGGCCTAGAGGGAAAGTCCCCCTAGTTTAGGTTTCACCTGTCACTGAACTTTGTTATACTTGCTCAAGAAGGTAAAAAATAAATCAGAGGTCTTTGTATGAGCGCTATTGTTATCGACGGGAAAAAATTGGCAGCCGAAATGCGCGCGGATATAGCCCGGCAAGTCGCGGAGCTGCGCTCCGACCACAATATTGTGCCGGGCTTGGGCGTAATGCTGGTCGGGACTGACCCGGCTTCGGCCTCGTATGTCACGGCCAAGGAGAAGGCGTGCGAGGAGGCGGGCATATTTTCACTGGATGTGCGGTTGCCGGCTGAGACCTCCCAAGACGAGGTTTTGGAGCGTGTGCAGACGATGAATGCTGACGCGCGCGTGCACGGGATACTGGTGCAGCTCCCGCTGCCGCAGCATATCGACGAGGGCGCGGTGATCAACGCGATCTCACCCGAGAAGGATGTGGACGGGTTCACGCCGGTGAATGTCGGGCGCATGGTGATAGGCGAGACCTGCTTCCTGCCGTGTACGCCGCACGGTATCATCCAGATGCTGATTTCCGCCGGAGTGGAGACTTCTGGCAAGCATGCGGTGGTTGTCGGGCGCAGTAACATTGTCGGCAAGCCCGTAGCCAGCCTGTTGATGCGTAAGTGCAGCGGCGGCAATGCCACAGTCACGGTCTGTCACACCGGCACCCGCGATCTGGCGGCGTTTACCCGGCAGGCCGACATACTGATCGTGGCAGCCGGACGCCCCGGAACAGTTACGGGAGACATGGTCAAGCCCGGCGCGGCAGTGATTGACGTGGGGGTCAACCGCATTCCCGACCAGACGCGCAAAAGCGGCTTCCGTCTGGCAGGCGACGTAGATTTCGACTCGGTCAAAGAGGTGGCCTCTTTGATAACGCCCGTGCCGGGAGGTGTGGGCCCCATGACCATTACAATGTTGCTTTACAACACACTGGAAGCCGCGCGGCGTTCGGTGGTGTCGTAATGCCCCGGTGTACCGATTATCCGGATTTATGAAAATTATAGGCGATCCTATTTTTGCGCGTGACGAGACCGGATATCTCAAATCCAAGGTCGGCACGCTCTTTCTGCGTTCGCTCGGACTGGTCACAAAAACCAGGATGCACATGTTGCAGCGCATCGAATGGATCAAGCACTTGAACGCCGAACGCGCCGCGCGCGGCGAACGCAAGCTGACCGAAGCGGAAGTTGAAGAAGAGCTGCGCTTCTCTGTCGATCTGCTGTTCGACGATCAGCATGTGCTTATAAGACCTGACCCTTACGCCATGGACTTGGCGTTCGAGGCCGACGAGCTATTGCAGTCGCATGTGTCTAAGCGCCAAATAAGATTCCTTAACGTCCAAGACCCTCTGGTGCGTTCCGCCTTGAGCCTGCGCGGGGAAAACTGGCGGATGAGCCGCCTGCCGTGTTCGCCGGAAGAGATGAACCACCTCATCGCCTCTTCGAAGACAGCCATCAACGGCCTGCCGCTCTACTTCTACAATAACGCTCTCGGGACCAGGTTTCTTACCTTGCCCACATTGCTATGGCTACGCGAACAGCCGGACGATGTTTTCCGCAACCATCTGGTCGAGATCGTCAAGTACAGCGCCAAGCGTAACCGCTTAGGGCATCCGGAAATCGACATTTTCCCGCAGGAATGCAGATTCAAGCGCCAGGCTTTCGAAGCGCTGAATGCGGAAGGTTTGGAAATCAACGCTCTGCGTGCCGCTTTTGATAAGTTGCTGGAGGCCTTTGCGCAATCTGTGCCGCAAAAATTGCGCCACGACGATTTAAACAATATCGAGTGGCGGAATGCGATGTGCTCGGCATTGATCTCACAAGCCAATGCCGTGGCATCAGACGAGATCGTCCCCGGTATGTCACCGGAGTTTTACATGCAGATCGAGTGGCTGCCCGGCGCACGTATCGACAAAGGCGAACTGATTTTCGACCCCGTCTTTGAAGAGGCTGACACAAATCCTGACGATCCTAAACTGCAGTCCATTTGCGACATGCGCGCCAAGGGCATCATCCTGAATTATGTGCGCCAGTACGCGAATATCGAACTGATAAATGTCGGGCGCATTACCCGTTCCTTGTCAATCCGCGAGCAAGACCCCACGAAACGCTCTAACGTTTATGTCGTACAGGTGAAGGTTCAGGACCGGGAGCATACGGATTTTCATATTTTGCGCTTTCAGAAGTGGTGTGTTTGTGAGCGCCTAGACGAGGGCAAGCCCTTGCTGCAGGCGATTATGGAGAGCGATGATTACACCGATTACATACTGGACCGCCGCTTGGGATGCAGACAGCTCGGCATGAACCTGCCGGTCCGCTGCTCCGCGCAGCGCCTGCGCGAGACCTATAACGGAAAAAACAAGAAGTATCAGGGAACACGCATGTGGGTGGTTTATTTCGAGCGGGACTATGTCCGAGGTGCCGCTACCGATAAAATACACCAACGCCATTACGCTAACCCTGAATTCAACCGCAGGCTGGCGCGGCTGTTGGGCGCGGCCGCCGCAGTGAACATGATTGTAGGACGCACCCACTATAATAAACGGGTCATGTTTGATGACGGCGATGAGGTCATCGCACTTGATGAAGACAGTTTGCCGGTTGATCTGATTGTCAGCGACCACACCGGCACCTTCACCGAGTACCAAGCTCCGCTAGAGTCGAGCGCCGCCGCATACGCCGCTCCCGTCAACTGTCGCGCCGCGCTGATGCCGAACACCGCCGAGTTCGCCGCGCTTTATCTGGAATCCCTGCGCGAGCGTTTCGGGCAAATCCGCAATGACTATTTCCGGCGGCAGCGCGCTTTCGACAACCTTTTCAAGCACCAAGAGATTGATCCGCAAGGCAATTTCGCTTTCCGCTGGCAATGTGTGCTGCGCAGAATCGAAGAGACCGATGTGGATGCCTTGATAGCAGCGATCCGTCACAACATCAAGACTTTAAACCTATAATCGGAATTTAATTGCGCGGATTTTGAGCAAAGGCCCGTAAACATTGGCTTTCGTTGAGATCCACGCCGCACCTGTTTGGTGCAAAACGCAACTTGGAGTGCGGTGACAAGAGCCGCGCTGTGCGCGGGTCGCGGCACCGCTTTCCCTCCGCGTTGCGCGCGGAGCATGGCGGCGTGAAACGCCGCCCGGACGAGCAGACGCTCGTCCCTCCCGGTGCTTTAAAAGCGGTGTCGCGCGGGATACCGCTTGCCGCCGCACTCCAAATCCGTTCGCTAGACCCGCAGAGCATCGGTATCGAAATCAACTGCTCTTTTTAGATTAAACGCGCAGTGACACTTTGCGGTTGTTTGACGGATTCAGGCCGGATGCTTGCCCTGCCCCATTCAGTCGCTGACGCGCTCGATATTGGCGCCAAGGCGTTTTAGTTCCACCTCGACGGCTTCGTATCCGCGATCAATGCTTTCCGCATTATGTATGACGGTTTCGTTACGCGCGCATAAAGCCGCCACCAGCAAGGCCATGCCAGCGCGGATGTCGGGGCTGGATACTCTTGAACCTTGCAGAAGCGCCGGACCGGTGACCACCACACGGTGTGGGTCGCACTGTACGATGCGGGCGCCCATGCCGATCAGATGGTCGACAAAATACATGCGGCTCTCAAACATTTTCTCAAAAAAAAGTGTGGTGCCGCGCGTTTGCGACGCCAGCACGATCAAGACGCTCATGAGGTCGGACGGGAACATCGGCCAAGGGCCGTCCTCCACCTTCGGTATGGCATCGCCGAGGTCATAGGAGGTTTTCAACTTCTGCCGTGCCGGAAGCTTGAGCGTCCGGGCTTGCCGGTCTATGGACCATCGCACGCCGAAGCGCTGGAAGGGTTTTGCCAGCACGTCCCAATCGGATGCCTCCACATCTTCGATAGTCAGTTCGCCGCCAGTTACCAGCGCGGCAGTGATGTAGCTGCCCGCATCGATATAATCCGGGCCAATACGCCGCTCTGTCCCGTGCAAAGCGTCAACACCTTGGATCGTCAGCCGGTTAGTGCCGATGCCCTGGATGCTCCCGCCCATGGAGTTGATCATGTGGCAGAGGTTTTGCACGTGCGGCTCGCAGGCCGTGTTGTAAAGCGTGGTAGTGCCCTTGGCCAGCGCGGCGGCCATCACAAGATTGCCGGTGGCGGTGACACTGGCCTCGTCCAGCAGGATCGAACTCGCCTCCAGCCGCTTAGGCGCCTTGAAAGAGAATGACCTGCCACCTCTGACTGTTGCGCCCAGTTGGCGCAAACCGTCAAGATGGGTGTCGATACGGCGGCGACCGATCACATCTCCGCCGGGCGGATAAAGTTTGACCATGCCTTTGCGGGCCAACAGCGGCCCGGCGAAAAGTATCGACGAGCGGACACGTCCGCAGAGGGTCTTGCTCAAGTGCGTGTTGCGGACACGCCGCGCGCAGATTCTGACAGTGCGCGCGGCCCTGTCGAGTTCAACGCTGGCGCCCGTGTCCGCCAGCAGCTCGAGCATGGTCATCACATCGGCTATCAGCGGCAGGTTATGCAATGTGACGGGTTCGGAGGTCAGAAGGCTGGCGGCCAGCATCGGCAGCGCGGCATTCTTGTTGCCGGGCGTGCGGTGTATGCCGCTGATCGGCCGTCGGCCTTTGATAACAAATTTGGACATAGTGACAATCGGAAAAAGTTTTGTGAATTACAGCTAACTAATAGGTAATCAAAAAAAATGGCAAAAGAGAATCTCAATCTACCGAATTCGGTGTTTTTTATTGGGCGGCGGTTCACCTCCGGCAGTTTTTCTGGTATTTTAGGCTCATGCGTATTTATGTGGATTTTGACGATGTGCTGTGTGAGACAGCCCGCCACCTGAGCGAGCTTGCGCGGGATATGTTCGGCAGGCAGGTGGCATATGAAGATATTTCGGACTTTAATCTTCGGCAGGCCTTCTCGCTGTCTGCTTCTGAGATCGGCGAGTTGATGGGCCATGCCCATAGCGTTGAGTTTCTTTCCGATATCGCACCAGCGCCTGACGGAGTGGAGACGGTGCGTGCGTTGACTGGCCAAGGGCATGACGTTGTAGTGGTCACCGGGCGTCCGGCCTCAAGTCACGCCGGTTCCAGGGCATGGCTGCGCAAGCACGGCTTGGGGCATCTGGAAATGTTGCATGTGGACAAATACGGGCGCACCGCACCTGACCGCGACCCCGCACATCCCCGCACGCTCGGAGTGAAAGAGTTCGCGTCATTGTGGTTTGACGTGGCCATTGAAGACGCGCCCGCCGCACTTGACATTTTGGAGCCGCGCCGGGAGTGCGCGGTGATTGTCTACGACCGGCCGTGGAACCGGAAATACCGCATATCGGAAAACATGCGCCGCGCGGAATCTTGGCACGAAATCCAAAAGATAATCGGCGGCCTGGGCGCGAGCAAGCCCGCCTCCCGTGACCCCGGACGATAACAGAAAAACCAATGAACGCTCAACGTTCAAGTAGGGACACCTCCCCGAGGCATCCGCGGCTTACCTATAACTTGGACATTTTGTCACACCAAAACCGTGTTACAACCGGTAGGGCGGTTTCGCCGAAACCGCCGCGGACGGCTCGGCGCGGCGAGCCGTCCCTACTGATAAACTGAGCGTTCCAGCTACCACCCCGTTTTCGTCCGGAACCCCGGGCGGTCAGCTTGCCGACAACCGAGCATCCTTTGTATGAGATTGAAATGAAATCGCACTTTTTTCACAGATTTTTAGTGTTGACTGTTCCCCCTCCCAGAGCGTAATGTATATCATATTTAGGGACTGGTGTTGCCGATCTGTCGTATGAGGTGTGGTGGTGGTAAATTATAAAGGAGATCCAACTATGAATACTGTGCGACTCTGGACATGGACGGCGGTTGCCGCGATGGCGGCGGCGGGTGTGGTGATGGCGGAAAATTACGTGTGGACAGGCGGCGGGGCGGATGCCAAGTGGACGACAGTCGCCAATTGGTATATTCAGACGCCTTGGGCGCCGGCCACCGAATGCCCGAAGGCCGGTGACGTGATTCTGGTCAGCCAGAACACCCCGATGCCGCTCGACCTTTCCGATGCCGACAGCGTCGGCGTGCTGAACGCCGTCAATTCCGTGCAACTGGGGGAACTCAACAGCATATTCAACGTCTCGGTTCCCTCCGGCCTCGACGTCACCGTCAGCACCCCGATCCGCGGCGGTTACGATGCTGCCGGAAACTACGGCAGAGGGCAGATGTACTTCACCGGCCCGGGCACTGTCAGGCTCGCCGCGACCAACATGAGCGACTACTGCATGGCCATATTTTCGGCGGACGAAACGGACGTGTGGCTGCCGCAGGCCGATGTCCTTCTGCTCAAACAATACAATCTCGGATCTGTCACCCTCACCAACGGGGCGACATTGCATCTGCCGACGTGTCATGACGGCAATAAGAATATGGGCTCTAATTATGTGACGATACAAAGGCTGTACGGTGACGGCAGCGTTGCCGCAGTGGAGAATACCGAACTGCGCTTCGGTGGTTCCGGTGGCATCGGCGGCGTGTTCGCGGGAACGATTGCCGCGAATATCAGAATATTCTCGGGCGGGGTCGAATACCTGATTGGCACGAACTCGCCGATGAGCTGGCACCCTCCCAGACTCTACAACGCCTACACAAAATGGTCGACCGATGCGGGCATACTCGGCGTGATGAAGTTCGGCAAGGTCGGCGAGAACTCATCGATCGGCAACAACGTACAATTCCAAACCAACGTTCGCGGCGGCACCTATCTCTATCTCGGTGACGGCGAGGAGACAGATAAACACCTGAGCGTCTATGCCAACAACGACGGCTATTCAACGATCGACGGCGGCGCCTATGGCGGGTTGACATTTATTGGCAACGGCGGGTTCAACGTGGGACTCGGCACCGTGACAAACAGTGCCATTGTCGGCCTCAACGGTTCCAATACGGCGACATGCGTCTTCCTCGGCAAGTGCAGGGAGAGTTCCGGATACCTCGCGACAATCGTCAAGAAGGGCACGGGGACGTGGCGCTTCGCCAGTCCGGACCCGACCGGCTATCTGGCGGACATGAGCAACCGCACCTTCCGCGGCTCGATCAGCGTCGACGAGGGCGTGCTGCAGTTCGATACGGTCGCGCCGCCCGGCGAGCGCTGCTCGGTCGGCCTCGCGACCGTGCTCAAGGAGCCGAGGCTCGGCGTATGGGTGAACCAGCCCGATGTCGACTGGGCGTTCTCGCTCGGCGGCACCAACGCGGCGCTAAAGGCGCTGGCGGAAGGCACGCTCGAGTACACCGGCGCCATCGCCGGGCTCTGCGACCGGCGCAAAGTCCGGCTGGAAGCGGACGGACGCTTGCGGGCGAACAGCGCGAAGAAGATCCGTTACCGCATGACAGCGCCGACCTCGCCGCGGGCCAAGAAACTGACGCTCGACGGTGTCTCGACCGCCTCCAACGAAGTCCATGACGTGACCGACAGCGCGGACTATCCCGTATCGGTCGTCAAGGAGGGGCCGGGCACTTGGATACTAGGCGGCGACCAGTCGTTCCACGGCGACCTCGAGGTCAAGGGCGGCAAGCTCATTGTCCGCAAGTATGATGCCGGTTCCCAATACACATGGTTCCGCTTCACCGTCAAAGACCTGTTCGATCCGGTCGCGTACGGCTGGGTTAAAAGATATCTCAGCATTCGCTATTTCGGGCTTTTCGACATCGAAGGCTGGAGCCAGACGCTCAGCACCCGCGAGTCGGAGGACTCGTTCGCCGCGTCCGTGGAGCCGGGCGAGGCCGGTTATGACACCACGCGCAACCACAGCAAGGGCGTTTATTCGTCGCAAGTGCCTCAACACAATGACAATATAACCAACCTTTTCGGCACGGCCTATGTCTATGACGTAGGTTTCTTTAACGACAGCAATTCGGATGTATCCTATCCGAGACTGGCAGAGACGAACACCTGGGTGTCCTACGTGGTGCGGCTCACGAACGGCGCGCCGGCGATCGCCTCCTACGACTGGGCGAACACCTACGGCTGGAATACTAGGGACAACGGAGGGTTTCAATGGACACCGCGCGTGTGGGCGCTAGAAGGCAGCGTCGACGGCATCCACTGGGAGAACGTCAAACTGGGCGGCGGCGACTTCTCCATAAACACAAACGACTATCCGTGGACCGCCTATAGCGGCTACTTCATCTATTCGGGGGCAGGTTACAACCCAGGCACAAGCTCCTTGAGCCCCAACAGTCCGATCCGTCATTCCGGCGGCTGCGCGATCCGCGGCACGTCTCTGGCTGACTATCCGGTTCTTTCCAATGTGCGTTCGGTGAGTGTGGTGAACGGCGCGACCCTTGAGGCGGACGGCCTCATCTCGCTCGCGAGCCTGACAGTCGATGCCGGTGACGCGACAGGCACGATCAAGGGCTTTTCGTTCGCGGATGATTGCATGATCAATGTGGCCAACGCCGGCCCCGGGGTCTCAGTAGAACTCCCGCTGGTGCTCGCCGACGCGCCCGACGGCCCGGTCAACACAGCCGGATGGCAGGTCAAGATCAACGGGGTGTCCATGCCGACATATGCGATCCGAGCGGATGGCAACGGACGGCTTATCCTTTGCCGCCCCGGCACAATCCTGACCATCCAGTGATGCAACCCGAGTAAGAAGGCCAATAAAGAACAGGTTGCTGCTCACACGAAGGTTGGAGAAATTCATTGGTTAATTAGTGCATTACGGCTCGACAAGCGCGATAAAAAACAAGTTGTTTGTTTAACGCAGAGGCGCAGAGACGCAGAGGTTTTTTGGGGGTAACGCGCTCTCGGACAAACTAATGCACTAATTAACTTGGGTTGCGGGCTTTGCCCGCGTTAGATTGAGGTATAGCTATGAAATGGGTGTTTTTTGTTGTTGGTGCTCTGGCGGTCACGACAGTTGCCGCAGCGGGCGATGTTGTGATCAGCGCCACGGACAATTTCAGGGGTGTGATTGGAGTCACAAACGCGAAGTGCGAGCGCACGCCGGAGGCTCTCGTCTTCACCGACATCCTCTACGACATGCAGATATCCTGCAAAACAAAAGCGGTCCGCCCGTACGAAGTGGAAGCTTTGGAGTTCCGTTACCGCGCGACCGGCGAGGTCAAGCGCAAGACCGGCGGCGAACTCTTCTACTCATCGCTCGGGTCGAGTTTTTCTGACGGCCGCAAGTGGAGTATCCCGCCGCTCATACGGGACGGCGAATGGCACGTGATGACGGTCTCGACGAACGCGATCGTGGATCCGGCTGACTGGATGTCCTCCGGCGTCATGAACAAGTTCCGTTTTGATCCGACCAATGCCGAGGGCGGAAAGCTCGAGATCTCCGAAATCCGTTTCCGGATGCGTCGCGGCTCAGTGGTGAAGGCTAACGCCGTGACGGAGAAGTTCAACGGCGAGGACGCCTGGCCGGAGATCACGCCCGAGTCCTTTAAGACCGACACTGTTAAGGGCGCTAAGATCACTGCGGTCAAGGTCGAGTTCCGCGGCGGTACGTCTGTGCCGCGCGAGCAGACGGCGGGGCAGAAGGTCTGCCTGCGGTATGACTATCGCGGCGAGGTGCCGGAGATGGCGTTTATGCCGACGGCAATCTCGATTGTCACTGCCGACGGTTCGCTCAAGTGGAGCGAGTGGATTAGCATTCCGCTCGCGCAGGCGGTGAAACGCGTCCGCGACGATGTCTGGACACTTGAGTTCGACTACGAGCTGCCGCTCTACCTTGGTTCCTTTGACGGGTTTGTCCGTTGCGAATCGCCGCATCTGCAGGCGTCCGCAGGCAAGGATCCGGTCGCCCGGCTCGCGATCCGCCGTATCAAAGTCGACCCAGAATGGGCCGAGCCGATCCGGTCCGAGGTACAGAATGTCGGCGGGAGCCCTTGCTTCGCCGTCAACGGCAAGCCTGTGTACGCGCTCTGGGGCACCATCTCCTACGGCAGACGACAGGATCGTCCGTCGCGGCACTCCTCGGCGCCGCTGAACTTCGTGACGGTCTGGACGCGCCATCTCGAATGGTGGCCGGGCAGAGACGATTTCGACCCCACTGACCTCGACAGGCTCGCCGAGCAGCACCGCCGCCAGTTCCCCGACGCCTACTTCATGTGGGACATCTCGATCTATCCTCCGCCGGACTGGTCTGACGCCAATCCCGACGAAATGACGCTCGACGAACAGCTCCAGGTTAACAGTGACGGCGGCAGAGTCAATTTCTCCTTTGCCTCAAAAAAAGCCTACGACGACATGGAGCGCGTCATGCGGAAGGTGATCGACCACCTTGAGAACTCTCCCTACGCCAACCGCATTGTCGGCTACCGTATCAATTCCGGGCACACCGTCGAGTGGCTGGGGTGGGACCCGTCACGCAAGAGCACGATCCTTGACTTCTCCCCCGTCGCCCAGCAGGGCTTCGAGGCGTTCGCGAAGAAACACTATCCGTGGATCACCGACTTCTCGGTGCCGACGCTCGCCGAACGCCGCGAACTCGACGCGGACGGCGGCATCCTCTGGGACCAGCGCAAACACGCGCGCCCGGTCGCCTACCACGACTACTTTTCAACCGTTGTCGCGGACGGCGCGATCCGGATGTGCCGCTCGGCTAAAAAGATGGTCGGCGGCAGAAAGCTGATCGGCACCTATTACGCTTACGTGATGACGCTGAACGGCGGCGGCTGTAACCAGATGCGGGCGCACTACGCGACTAAGCACTTCCTTGATGCCGGAGCCGTGGACTTCCTGATGAGCCCGCATAACTATAGCCACGCGTCGCGCCAGCCCGGCTCGCAGATCTGCGACATGAAGCCGTTCCGGACGATCCAGAACCACGGCGTCGTCTCAGTGATCGAGGACGACACCCGCACCCACAATGTCATACCCGTCGGTTACAGCCAGACGCTCACGGAGGAGATGACCGTGATGATGATGCGGCGCAACATGGGCGTGTCGATCTGCCGCAATCAACCGTTTTACTCCTTCGCGATCACGAGCGGGGTCGAATTTGATTTCCCGCAGTTCGCGGATGACGCGGCGGCTTTGGCGAAGGCCGGCGCGCACGCGGTCGCCGCAGGCGTGAAGCGCAACGCCGAGATAGCGGTGGTGGTCAGCGAGGAGGCGATCAAATCGACACCGATGTATTCGGGCAACACCGAATATTACGTCGGTAAGTCAATGCAGACCTATGATCGCACCGGCAAGGTCACGCGCCATGAGCGGGTCGGCGGCACCAAGAACTCGTCCTGGCAGTATGTCAACGCCTACAGCGAGTACGCGTGCATCGGCGCGGCGGTCGACTTCGTCCTCGCCGAAGACCTCGCCGACCATCCCGGCGACTACAAGCTCTACATCATGCAGTCATGCACCAAGCTCACGCCGTCGCTGGTGAAGGCCGCGAAGAAACTCCGCGACCGCGACTGCACGATCCTCTGGACCTACGCGCCCGGCTACACCTCGAACGACGGCAATTCGCTCGCCAACATGAAGACGCTCACCGGCATGGACTTCGAGCTGTGCACGGACGTCACCGAGCCGGGCGTGACGCTTGAAGACGGCGCCAAGGTCGGTTCGCTGACTTACCCGAAGGAGCACATGCCGCTCGCGCCGATATTCGCGGCGGCCAATCCCGACAAGGTGCTGGGCAGCTATTCCAACGGTGCGGCGGGGCTGGCGCAGTCGCGGACCGGCAAGGCGCAGACGATCTTCTCCGGCTCCTATTTCATGGAGGGCCCGCTTCTCCACACCCTCGCCAAGGCGGCGGGTGTGCACGTTTTCTCAGATTCGCTTGATGTATTCGAGGCGAACGAACGCTTCCTCTCGTTCCATGCGCGCAATGCCGGACAGAAGACGATCCGGCTGCCGCGCAAGACGACAGTCATCGATGTCTTCAACCGCGAGGTGGTCGCGAAAGGAGTTGATGAATTTTCTTTCGATGCGCCGCTCCACTCATCTTGGCTCTTTTACTTTGCCGATGATGCTGAAGAACTTCTGCGCGGGCTCTGATTATGTGCGGTTTTACTTCGTTGCACCCGCGTCTAGGATGCAGTCGCGCAACTGCCCCTGCGGGGCAGTTGAAAAGAACAGGCCGGCAGCCCGGGGTTCCGGGCGAAAACGAATGGGTAACTGGAACGCTCAGTTTATCGGTAGGGACGGCTCGCCGAGCCGTCCGCGGCGGTTTCGGCAAAACCGCCCTACCGGCTGTAACACGGTTTTGGTATGACAAAATGTCCAAGTTATAGGTAAGTATAGGTAAGGAGTCAGTATGTCTAAGAACTATAAGATAGCGGTTCTGCCCGGCGACGGGACCGGACCAGAAGTGATCAGAGAAGGTTGCAAAGTGTTGGATGCGGCTGCCGCCAAATTCGGTTTCAAGCTGGAAAAGGTTTCGTACGACCTCGGCGGCGAGCGTTACCTGCGTACCGGCGAGACGCTCAGCGACAGTGTGCTGGACGAACTGCGCGGCTTTGACGCGATCTATCTCGGCGCCATCGGGCATACTGACATCAAGCCCGGCATCCTAGAGAAAGGCGTGTTGCTGCGCCTGCGTTTTGAGCTAGACCAATACATCAACCTGCGACCGGTAAAACTCTACCCCGGCGTGCGTTGCCCTCTGCAGGACAAGGGGCCGGAGCAGATCGATTATTGCGTGATCCGCGAAAACAGCGGCGGACTCTACACCGGCATCGGCGGCCTTTCGCGCAGGGGCACCAAAGACGAGGTCGCTGTCCAAGAGATGGTGTACACCTACGCGCAAGTCGAGCGTTGTATGCGCTACGCCTTCGAATACGCCCGTAAATTCGGCAAGAAGGCACGCGGCAAGGGTGATGCAAACACGCTGGCGCTAGTCGGCAAATCAAATGTTTTGACCTATATGTATGATTTGTGGAACAGGGTCTTTGATGAAGTCGGCGCCGCGTATCCTGACGTGAAACGCGAGTACTATCATGTGGACGCCACCTGCCTTTACATGGTGGCCAGCCCTGAGATGTTCGACGTGGTCGTGACGGAGAACATGTTCGGCGATATCATAACCGATCTGGCGGCGATCACCCAAGGCGGCTTGGGCGTGGCCGCAGGCGGCAACATCAATCCCGAGGGAGTCAGCATGTTCGAGCCGATCGGCGGCACCGCCCCGATGTGGACCGGCAAAAATGTCATTAACCCGCTGGCCGCAATAGGCGCCGGTGCCATGATGCTAACGGCTCTCGGCGAAGAAACGGCAGGCGCGGCAATCGAGAGAGCGATTGCCGCCACCACACCAAAAATGAAGAGTCAGCTTGCCAACGAAATGGGGTTCACCACGACGCAGGTTGGCGACATGGTGGCAGAATCTCTGGGTTGAGCTAATCGCAAGAGGCCCGTATCCGCGCTGTGCGCGGAATTAAAAATTAGGAGTTAGGAATTAGGAGTTAGGAGTTTTTGCCCGCGTTAGTTCTTGTGGCGGTAAATGATACGGCCTTTGCTCAGGTCGTAGGGCGATATCTCAAGCGTGACACGATCGCCCGCAGCGATCTTGATAAAATATTTGCGCATCTTACCTGAAATGTGCGCCAAAACCTCGTGCCCATTTTCAAGACGCACTCTGTACATGGTGGCAGGAAGAACCTTGACCACAACTCCCATCACTTCTATCGCATCATCACTAGCCATAATTTATCCTGAAAACCCTCAAGAATCTATAATATAACATTAAACATTGTGGTTGGCAAGCCGTGTGATCCAGAGATCCAGAGCGACTTCACTAGTTGCACCGCACCAAGGATTTTCAGCTTTTCGTGGTTGACTCTTTGTGCCTCCTCCTCATAATGGGTGTCAATCATGGGGATCGGTATGTCGAGGATTGGTCCATAAACGCAGATGATAAAAAAACATGTAAAAGGCCGCACTGGACAAATAGTTATGTCCGCGATCGGAGGGAATTATGAGGGACAGTTTCGGGAAGTATTGTTTACGTGAGGAAGGAATACGTGAAATGAGCAAGATGAAAGAATCAGTGTCCATGAAAACATTTTTCGCGACAGTTGTCATTTTAACGGTAGCGCTCATGACTTCCGCATATGCGGGGGAAGCGCAGACGTATGTGAAAATCCCTGCACCAGAAGATAGCGGCGGTGCGCTCGCGCCGGAAACGCTGAAAGCGCTGCCACTCGGGTCAATCCGCCCGGCGGGGTGGCTCAAGCATCATCTCGACCTAATGACGGAAGGCCTTGTCGGACGTCTCTATGAAACGAGCGAATTCCTCGGAGAGGACAATGGCTGGCTGAACGCCGAAGGGAAGGGATGGGAAGAGCAACCGTACTGGTTGCGGAGTTTTGTGAAACTCGCGGTTCTAACCGGGAACCGGCGCTGTCTCGATGTCTCGCAAAAGTGGGTGGATGCCGTGATCGCGACGGCAGACACGGATGGCTGGTACGGTCCGAGGGAACTTAAAGCTTTCAAGACAAAGGACGGACGTGTCATTTCTGACATCTGGCCGCACATGGTGATGGGCGAAACATTGCTCGCATGGTATGACCACACGGGTGATGCGCGGATACCGGCACTGCTCACAGCTTTCGCACGTTACTGCAACAATCTGGATTCGTCGCAGTTCCTGCGGCGCGACGCGGAGGGCGGCGACTGGCATTACACCGTACAGTGCGATCGCGCTTGCGACTGGATTCCCAGCTTGCACCGGCTTTACGAAATCACTGGTGACGCAGCGTTCCTTAAGTTGGCAGAGCGTTCATATATCCGCAGGCGGCGCGTCTGGACCACCTTCCTTGACAGCCATACAGTCAACTTCGCGCAACGCTTCGCCTATGAGACTTACTTTTCTCGGCAATCGCGTGATCCGTCTCAGCGCGATTCTGCAGAATACTGGTACGGACTACACATGCGCGGCTGGGGTTCGGAGCATCCGCGCGGCGCGTTCGCGGCGGACGAATGTACGCGCGTCGGCTGCCGTGACCCGCGGTACGGTACGGAAAGCTGTACTTGGGGAGAATTCGTGCGCGCATTTGACATTCTCGGTCGTCTCTCTGGTGATCCGGTATACGCAGACCGTGCGGAGGACGTGATCTTCAACCATTATCCCGCAGCTTACACGCCGGACTGGAAACGTGTCCATTACATCACCGCGCCAAACCAGATCTCGCTCGACGCCGGGACAGACCACAACTATTTCAACCGCGCACCACAGGCCGCATATTCGGACAAGCTCTACCGCTGCTGCCGCCACAATGCGGCACATGCATTGCCCGTCTTCACGGCGGGGCTTGTCTGCGAAACCGCTTGCGGCGGTTTAGCATTCCGTATGTACGCACCCCATGCCGGGACGATCTGCACTGGCAAGGAAAAGACGTCATGGAATCTTGAAACGCGCTATCCGTTCCGCGAGACAATGAGGTTGACCTTAGATAACGCAGGTGATCGGAGCCTATGGCTGCGAGTGCCGCGCTGGGCGAAGGGGTTCGTGGTGCGGCGGGAAGGAAAAGAAATTCTGGCGCAAACCACCAGGGCGGGTGTGTGGATGAAAATCGAGGGTCCTTGGAACACGAAAGAATTCTTGGAAATCACCATTAATGCCGAGGCCGTCTATGCGCGTTGGCCGCGCACCCATGCAGTCACGGTAGATCGCGGTCCGCTCAGCTATTCGCTCGCGGTACCGGAAATAATGCGGGAATGTGTTCAGCCGAAGTTCAGTTATTCTGCTGATGAAGTCGCTCAGATCACATTCCCTGAAGATGCCGGCGGCATGGCGACCCGCATGACGGAGATCGTTCCCGGTGGCGAATGGAACTACGCGCTCGATCTTTCGGCAAAGCCCGAATTTCAAGTGAGGGACTGGAGCGACGACTGCTTCACGGCATCTAACGCACCTTGCGAAATTTTTGTAAAGGGATGCAAGTTTAAGGAATGGACGCTTCAGGATCACCAGCCTGCGGCACTGCAGGAGAGTCCCGTCTACGTTACAACACCATTAGAGCGGCTTCGCTTTATCCCGCTGGGATGCGCGCGTCTGCGCCTTTCCGTGCTTCCCGTTGCCTCCCGCGATGAAAAAGCCGCCCGTTGGGGAAAAGTCCCCGAAACGACAAAACGTTCAGAGCGCCCGAAAATTTTTCGTTGGTGACGTGGGCAAACAGACGCTTGCTCCTCCCATTCACGCACTTGAGCGTTTTTTCCCTACTGGTAGGGCGGTTTCGCCGAAACCGCTGCGGACGCCTCGGGGAGGTGTCCCTGACAGAGGCGGTCGGGGACATCAACGCTTCCGACTCATCACCACTCACCACTTACTTTTTACCTCTCACCTTTTCGCCTGAACCTTTTGACCTTCTGTGATTCAACTGTATTGAATCGCATCCCTTTAACATGCATTTTTTGCGCTCAGGCTTGCAAGCAGCATGTGAAAAACGGTAAAGTTATATTGTTTATTTGAAGGGCTGGTAAAAAGTCCTGAACAGAGGCAAGAATATGCAGAATATCGATTGGAACACTCTGGGTTTCAAGTACATGGACACACGGTGCCATGTGCGTTATGTTTGGCGCGACGGCAAGTGGGATGAGGGCGCACTGATCGAAGAGCCGTTCTTAAAAATGCACATAGCGGCGGCCTGTATGCATTACGGGCAGGCGGCATTCGAGGGCTTGAAAGCCTTCCGGTGCAAAGACGGCAGCTTGCGGGTCTTCCGCCCGCGCGATAACGCCCGGCGCATGGCTCTGACAGCACGGCGATTGTGCATGGCCGAAGTGCCGGAGGAAATGTTTGTTGAGGCCGTCGATCGCGTGATCCGCGCCAATGAGGATTTTGTGCCGCCTTACGGCACCGGAGGATCGCTCTATGTGCGTCCGCTGCTGATAGGCTCCGGCGCACAAATCGGGGTGGCGCCAGCGCAAGAGTATACCTTTATCGTGCTGGTGGTACCGGTCGGCGCTTATTACAAGGGCGGGTTGCAACCGGTCAAGGCCCTGATCTATGACGATTATGATCGCGCAGCGCCTTTGGGCATCGGCAGCGTCAAGGCGGCGGGCAATTACGCGGCCAGCCTGTACGCGCACGAGAAGGCCAAGGCGGAAGGATATCCGGTTGAACTGTATCTCGACGCACGCGAGCACAAGTACATCGAAGAGTTCGCCACCTCCAATTTTATCGGCATAACCCGTGACAACCGGTATGTGACGCCGTCCTCGCACTCGATCCTGCCCAGCGTTACCAATGATACGCTCAAGACGCTCGCTGCTGACATGGGCTTGAAGGTGGAGGTGCGGCGCGTGCCTTTTGAGGAACTGGAGTCATTCGCCGAAATCGGGGCTTGCGGCACGGCAGTGGTGGTCACGCCGATAAGCGAGATCCGGCGCGGCGAGACCGTGATCCAGGTCGGCGACGGTACTGGCTGCGGTCCGGTTCTGCAGAAGCTCTACGAGACCGTGCAGGGCATACAATACGGCGAGATTCCGGATCGGCACGGATGGTGCCATAAGGTGTGAAGCGGGGACGATTCAACTTTGTTTAAATCGCACCCGAATTAGTAGTTAGCCTGCCGCGCGGCTCCGCCGCGAAAAACCATCGAGTAACTGCGACAAAATGTCCAAGTTATAGGCAAGGAATTAGAAATCAATCTGGAGGCGGGCGTCCCCGCCCGCTTCTGGTAGGGACGGCTCGCCGAGCCGTCCGCGGCGGTTTCGGCGAAACAGCCCTACCGGTTGTAACACGGTTTTGGTATAATAAAATGGCCAAGTTATAGGCAAGGAGGATTGAATATGACAACGAGACGCACATTTTTCAAGCAGGCCGGACTCGGTATGGTTGCGGCGGCGGGCGCACCGGCCATCATGAATGTCAATGCGCAACAGGCGCAGGTCGGCGGCGACAGGTTCAAGCTGGCCGTGGCCGGATACACCTTCCATAAATTTAAACTGGACCAGACTTTGGAAATGTTGAAGAAGGTCGATGTGCATTACCTGTGCATCAAGGATTTCCACCTCCCGCTCAAAAGCACGGAAGAGGAAATCGCGGCCTTCCATGCGAAATGCGCAAGCTTCGGCGTCACAGGTTACGGTGTCGGCCCGATATACATGAGCAGCGAGGAAGAGGTCAACAATGCTTTCGCGTACGCCAAGCGTGTCGGCGTCAAAGTCCTAGTGGGCGTGCCTTTCAACCGGATCGAAAAAAGGCGCGTGGCTTCAGCGGAACTGCTAAAGCTGATCAACACCAAGGTGCAGGAGTATGACATCAAGTATGCCATCCACAACCACGGCCCAGATATGCCGGAGCTTTTCCCGAACGCCGAGAGCGGCATCGCGATGATCAAGGACATGGACAAGCGGGTGGGACTCTGCCTTGACATCGGACACGAGTTCCGCGATGGCGGACGCTGCCCGGTCAAAGCCATGTCCGCTTACGCCGACCGCATCCACGACATCCACATCAAAAATGTCACGGCTCCGGATAAGAGCGGCCGCGGCATCGAGATGCCGCGCGGCAAGATCGACATAACAGCCTTTGTGCGTGCCGTCAGGAAAGCGGGTTATGACGGCGCCTGCAGCTTGGAGTACGAGAAGGACATGAGCGACCCCTTGCTGGGCATCGCCGAGTCCATCGGATATTTCCGCGGCGTGATGGATGCCACGCGCTAGGGAAATGCGGCAGGAATCAGGAGTTAGGAATCAGGAGTTTTGGGGGAGGGACGAGCGTCTGCTCGTCAGGGCGGCGTTCCACGCCGCACCTGTTTGGTGCGAAACGCATCTTGGAGTGCGGTGACAAGAGCCGCGCTGTGCGCGGGCCGCGGCACCGCTTTCCGGCCCGTCCGCGCCAAAGCGGCGTCGCGCGGGATACCGCTTGCCGCCGCACTCCAAATCTGTTCGCCAGACCAGCGGAGCATCGGTATCGAAATCAACTGCTCTTTTTAAGCAAAACGCTTCATTTGGCGACAATTTCTTCCTTCCGCACTCTGGCAACCCAAGCGGTATTGAGCTTGCTTTCCTTGTCCCGAATATTCCGGGCAACAAGTAACGTCCCGTCTTCCGCGCTCTTGGCGACACCCACAGAACTATCGTAATTATGTTTGCCTAAAAAACGGAAACTGTCATCGGTTCTGAGCGTCACAGCCGGCTGGCCGTAACAGCCGAACCACCACGTTCCGTCATCTCCCCGGCATACGGTCTGGATGCCCAACAAAGTCTGCCCGCTCTCGATAACATGCCGTTTGACGAACTTGAAATCTTCCGTGTATTCGTACACGTAGTTGACCACATGCGTCGACGGCAGGCCTCCGACAACATAGAACTTGCCCGCGTGCCACTCCATGCCTCCCGCGCCATGCACGACCTCCGGCACCGCATACTTGTTCAGCAGCTCAAGCGTCGCCGCATCATGCACGTACACCCACGAATCCGCAGCCCCGGGTTCTTGGTTGAACTTGCCGAAATTGACCGCTACATACACCTTGCCGCCATGCGCCGTGAGGTCGCCATAATGATTCGGCACATCCACCTTGGCCAGTTCCTTGCCCCCGCTGTCGGTTTTTATCAAAACTGTCGTAAACGACCAGAACAAGTCCCCTTGAGCATCTCTGGCAATTCCCTGCAGGTGGTTCTTATAAGCTCCGGGACAATTGACCTTATCTTGCGCAAAGCAGAAATGCAGAAACCCGCCCGCCGCCAACATCATCAACATCCTCTTCATTTTCCCTCCTCAATTTTGAATTCTTAATATGGTTCTGCTTCAAGCGTCCTCAACGATTTTGGGCAGCCTGAACTCTCCGTCGTTACGGTCGGGAGCGTTCGCCAAAACCCTTTCGCGATCCAAGGACGGCACAACCTCGTCCTCGCGCATGACATTGCCTAGCGGCTGCCCGTACACAGTCGCGTCTGTGCCGGAAATGTCTACGCTGGCGATCTGGCCGACATATCCGACAATCGTTTCCAACTGCCCTTGCAAAAGGCGCCTCTCATCCGCCGTCAAATCAAGACGCGCCTGTTCCGCCACATGCGACACATCGATCTTTTCAGTCATTCTGCAAACATCCGTCCCAAATTAATCACATCACCTATAAACGAGCTTTTAAGTATAGTCATCTGCCAAGTTTGATTCAATGCAAAAGGGCACGAAAAAGGCAGTTGGGGTGCGATTCAATAAAGTTGAGTCGCAAAAGGTCAAAGGGTTCAGGGGTCAGGTGTTGCGCGGCAACCTTTTATGGCGATTATGACAAGCGGTTGTGTGTCTCCAGTTTTGAGAGCACCACAATAGAAAGGACGTTACTACGCAAGTCGTTGCAAAACAAGCCTGAACCCTGACTCCTGAATCCTAGGTGCGGTGCAACGAAGTAAAACCACACTCAGGCAGTTAATTTCGGTGCCGATGCTCCGCGAGTCTGGCGAACGGTTCTGGAGTGCAGCGGCAAGCGGTATCCCGCGCAACGCCGCTTTGGCGCGGGCGGGCCTGCTTATTGGGGTCGCGGCTTATCGGGGTGGCGGCACACTATCACACCGCGAAAACGCTCCGCAACCCTTGATTCGTTCTTCACTTTGTCTGTTCCTGACCCCATGATCGTCTCAGCTTCTCGATTACCCCCCCACGGCTAGCGGTTCAAAAATGGCGGGGCGCAACACCGACATTGTCTGTGCAGTTTGGTCGGCCTCTTTCGGCTTTTACGGTCTGCATACGAAGAGGAAACGCTTCGGGGTGGGCAAGGATTTTCGTGTGCAAATCGATGTCGGCCTCCTCCCATCGGATGTGTCCGTGGCCGCAATATTGCACGTCGAAAATTTGCTGCGAAGATATGTCGGCCAAATACGGGAAATCGGCAAAAGATGCGAAATACCCTGTATTCTCGATCACCAGATAGATCCCTTCGGATGTCACCAGCTTGACTTCAGCTTGTTTTTTTACGCTTGTTCCATTCATGCGCGATAAACTCCCTGTTCTCTTCAACCAGTCGTGCAATCTTACGCAACTCGTGTTGCGCAAAACCTTCGTTCATGGCAACCCTGACGGTAGGTTTCATCCAGAACTTTGCCTCGGTCTGTTCACGGATGACGTGGACATGAACCGGCTCATCGCCTTCCTCGCTGAAGAAGAAGAATCGATAGGGCCCTATTCTCATTATAGTCGGCATACTTTCCGCCTTTTGATGGTTCAATGGTATCCTATTCGGTTAGGTTTGTCGAAAACTCATTTTGTGATCGGTTGACGACAGGGAGCGAAGTTCGTGCGTTTCAGGGCTCATTGCGGCTACATCGCTATCGCCATCGTGTTAAAAGGGGCCGGGCTGGGTCAGGTGCCCGAAAATGGTGACGTACTGCTGGCTGGAATGGGCGCTCACCATATGGTAGCGGCGTCCTTTTCATTTGACGCATAGGGCGCGGCTGACGCCGCGCCCTATCTTGCAGAAAATTGATCCGCAAATTATCAACGCCCGTAAATCTCGATTTCCGTGTAGTGGTTCATCTCGTTAGAAGTATTGCCGCGGCTGTAGAAACGCACATAACGCCCCTTGACGCCAGCAATTGCGAACGGACGGCCATAGTGCTCCTCCACATACTCCTTTTCCTTGCCCTCACCGAGCTTGGAGGAGTTATCGTGATCATTGTTGAACACGGTAATAACCCCGTCGATGAAGTCCGGGTCGTTCGAGATCTGGCAGATCACATCGCGGTACACGCGCGCCTCGCCGTGATAATGCCAAACACACGCCGCGTGGATCTCCTTCTCCGCGCCCAAGTCCACCTGCACCCACTGGGTGCCGGGGCCGAGTTCGACATACGTGGCGGCGTCATGCTCTTTGTCGCCGTCCGTGATATACTCCAACTCGCCGATGATCGGCTCGGGATCGCTTGACGTGACCTTGCAATCTTTCGACAGGACTTTGTCCGCCCCTGCCGGAACCTCAACCGGGGGCCGCGGCTTACCGCCACGAGGCGGCTCCAGGTTCGGCGAACGGATGTCCTTGGGCGTCCCGGTGAACTGCGGCTTAGGCAACTCAATCTTGAGCTGCACCTTGCCCGCCTCCTGCGCCCCGGCCACAACCGCCAAACCGGCCATGACCGCCGCCAATATCATTCCAGTGTGTTTCATGTATCCCTCCTTTGTTCCTCTGTTTATGTTGCCCGTTCTATCCGACAGGCCGGACTCGTCCAGCTCGTCAGACCTTAAACCAAAATTCCCGTTTTACAAAACGTCTGGAAACGCCCCGTACCTGCGCACCGGACTACGCACCCGGTCCATCCACTCCGGCTGCCTGCGCGCCGTCAGCACCCCGCTGCCCTCCAATTCCGCGCACGCCCGCGCGATCTCCGCCGGGCGCATGCTCAGGCTCGCCGTCGACAGCGCGTCCGACACCGCGGCCGTCGGCGCGTAGGCCCATGCGGCACCGTGCCGCACCGCAGCGCCGCCGCGCCGCACATCCACCACATGCGCCCCCTTAACCTCAAACCCGGACCCGCTCAAGGCCCCGCTGCTCAGCCGCACCGCTTCCAGCCCGGCTCTTCCGCGCCAGTCGCCGCCGACGTTTACCGGCCATCCTTCGCCCCCGGCCTCCATCGAACCACGCGCCACCACCGTGCTGGTGCCGCCGTGCATCAAAAAATCCGCAAAATCCCAGTCTTCTACCAGCAAGTCACATGCCATATCCAACGCATACCCCTTGGCGACAGCGCCAAAGTCCAGTTCCAGCGGGCTTGCCCGCCCCAACCGGTCGGGCCGCACCGCCACCAGCAGGTTTTCGGTGTCGATGACCAGCCGGTTCATGCCGCACGCCGCCAACGCATCTTCCCGCTCACGCGCGGTCAACGCCCGCCAGCGGTGCTTGACCTCGCGCAGCTTGTCCATCACGCTGCCCACCGTCACATCAAAGCACCCGCCGGTGGCCGCGCACACACGCGTCGCTATCAGCAACAAGTCCATCAGCTCCGGCGCCACCCGGAAGGTCTCGCCGGGTTTCAGCCGACTGATCAACGCCACCTCGCTGGCATCCAAAAAGCGGCTGCACACCTGCTCGAGCCGGTCGATCTTCTGGAACACCGCGTGCGCCGCACTGGCCGCCAACTGCCGGTCATCCGCCACGATCATCAGCTCGAAAACCGTGAACATGGCCTGGTGCTCGAAGCGGAGGACCCGATCTGTCATAGAGCCGCCCGCCCGTTACTCCTTGCGCCCGCCCGTCAAAAGCATCCAGACAGAAACCGCCAAAAACGCAAAGGACGAACAGCGGTGCGTCCACAGCATGATCACCTGCCACTCGGTACCGAACAAGGTCATCATCGGCGCGACCGCCGAGAAGATGACCACAGCGCCGAGCATCAGGACTAATGCCCAGAGAGCGTTACGCCGGTTGTTCGTCAACCTGCGACTGCCGCGCAGCCACATCAATGCCACCAAGCACGCCGTGAAGAGGCCGCCCGCAACCATGTGGAAGACCAGCACATAACCGGTCATAAGGTGGAAGAACCAGCCAGACAAACCGGACAAACCTAAGTAAGCCGCCGCCGCGCCCAAGCCCAAAGCCGCCAGGCGATCTATCTGAACCATCAGTTTCTCATTCGGCTTGCCGTACGGGATACCGCCTTTGCCCAGCACGACCGGCACCGCCGCAGCGACAAACGCCACCGCGACCAGCACGACCAACACGAAAACAACCCAGAGGAAGACCTTGAATAGCGGGCGCATCAGGAAGGTGACCCCAAAAATCCTGTTGTAACTGCCGCTGAGTTCCATGAACGCATGTTGCGCCTTCACCAGCGTGCGGCTTGTCAGCAGCGGCCCGGTAGAGGCGACCTGCGTGAAGAAGAAAGCCGAGTCAGGCGTGTGGCAGTCGGCGCACTTGGCCGGAGCCGCACCGCGCGCCAGCCTCCCCGGACGCACGTCATGTCCGACCGCCCAAGAGACCGCGGCGGCAGCGGCGGCCTCGCGCCCCGCGAGCTTGCCGTCAGCCCCCAGCTCCCAAACCTGTCCGTGCGCCACATAAACCGCGCGCTCCACACCAGCCTCTTGCATCCGCTTGAGGCCTGCCGCCACCATTTCTTCCGTGAGGGTATAATCGCTGCCGCCCAACGTCTTGACGTTTTTAGCCACGTATTCGGAAACCAGCGGCGAGAACACGCCGTCCTTATACCATCCCGCCTGCGGCACATCGTACGCGCTCGGCGCGTTTGTGTTGATCATGGAATCGCCGTCGCCGCCGCGATAAAAGAGCGCCTTCCCGATCACGACCGCCCCGTGACCATTGGTCAACGCCAGCGGCGCGGCATCAAGAGTCTGCAAAAGGTTAACGAGAACTTTCTCCGCATCATGCCGAGCAACCAACTGTTCTTCATTCAGCTTTTCCGGATCCGCGCCCGGGTCATACGCCGGTATTGCCGCGACCAGATTGGTCGCTGTTTGGTAGTACCAGCCGTCCGCTGTGGCAGATCCTTCGACCGGCACCGCCACACCATCCACATTGCTTTGGAACAACTCGCCGCCAATCGCCAACGTCGGCTTACCGGGGACGCTGGCATCTGTCGCCAGTATGTTCAACAGTTCCCCCGCCTGCTCGCGCACGTCAAACAGTCCGGCGCAAACCTCATGCACGCGCTCCGGCAGCATCGGCACCACGCCAGACGGATCTTGGGCGGCGCATGTGCCCCAGAAGGCCGGCCACGCCATACGGCGCGGCTCGATCTTGCCCGCGCTGTTGCGCACGAAAACCGGTTCGAGGATGAAAGGCTGCGGCGTGGCCCAGCGGGCGCGTCCGTAGACCCCCATGCGGTTGGCGCGCGATGTGCGCACCTGCGCCAACTCGCCGTCGCGGGTCACCCCGGAGTGGCAAGTCGTGCAACTAAGATTGTCGAAATGGCTGATCGGAATGCCGATGTGCCGCGGCAAAGGCGCACCGTGCCGCCCGGCCTTGACATTGTCTTCGCCCATGTGGCAGCCGGTGCAACTGGCAGTTGCGCGGGTGCGGTCCATGCAACCCGAGTTGTCGCCCTCGTAACCGCGCGCGATCTTGTGGTCCAGCCCGGCCGCATGGCAGTCCGTGCAGGACATGCCCGCGCGTAAGTGTACGTCACCGTCGATCTCCTTGTTGCCCATGTCGGCCTGCGTGGTCGAGTGGCAGTTCAGGCAGTTCTCCGAACGGGGATTGCCGACCTCAAGAACCACACGATCCTTTAAGTCGAACTGGCGCTTGTCATACAGCACATGCGGAGGCACGGCAAAAACCGAGTCATCACGGTTCAGACCGCGCAGCACCCCCCAGTAGTCGGCCACGCGCGAACCCATGCCGCGTACATCGCCCAAACCCGTCGCGCCGGTCGCGGCCCAACGGAAGTTCTGCCGCAGGATCAGGCGCACCCACTCGCTATGGTCATACGCCGCGCTTTGGCTGTGACAGGCGAAGCAGTTCAACTCGATCGGCCCCGAGACCTCCCAGCGCGCGCGCGGGCCGCCTTCCGCATAAATGTCAACAGGATCGGCGATGTCACCGCCCGGCAGGTGCCGCCCGAAAGCATAGACCCACTCCCAGTCGGTCATGCCGAGCGCTCCGGGCTTGTACATGCCCGGCCAGTCGCGCAGGCTCATGGGAATCTGCGACCCGCTCAAGGGGTCGATCAGAAACCACGGCTGCGTCGGCCGTCCCGGCTCCTGCGCGGAGGACATATTGGAGTGCCAGCCCGCCGCGATGGTCTCGTAATCGTGGCATTGGCCACAGGTCTTGCGCGTGCTCACCGGCAAAGCGCCCGGTGCGCCGGGCACTATCGGGTCGCCGAACTCGTCGTTCAGCGCCAGGCGGTGAACCGGCACATTGCGCCCGCCGTCCCAGTGCGACTCGACCGCCGCTAATGCTGAAACGGACGCAAGCGCCAAAACCGTTGTCAAAAGTCTTTTCATCTTTGCCTTCCTATCTGCCAGACCTGTCAGACGCGTCCGACCTGTCAGACTTTTGCACCTGCTTACACACGAAATTCTTCCGGCTTGAAGTGAATCGTCTTGCCCTCAGCCACGGAACGGTTGGCCGCCAGCACTGCCACAGCCGACTCGTATGCCAGCTCGACCGGGCAGGTCAACAACTCCGGCTTGTTGCGGCGGACCGCCAAGAAGAAATTCTCAAGATGCGGCATGTGCGCCGGCTTGAGCAGGTCTACCGGCAACGGCCAGCCGTCAGCCTCGGCCGTCACACGCACGTCCAGCGCCGCATTGGATGTGATCGCCGCCTCGACAGGTTTCTTGACCGGCAACACCAGCCCCTGCTTGGCGAAAATGTCCCAGTTGGGCACTTCGTCGCGCACCTCGCGCTGCACCGCGTTACCGCGCGCCGCGATCTCGGAAATGGTCAGCGAACCGTTCTCGCCCATAAACTGCTCGTAAAAGCCGCCGCGGCTAGAGGTTGTCAGCACTTGGTAGTAGGCACGGTTGATCACGCCCTCCTTGGTCTTAAACTCGTAGATCGCCATCACGTTGTCATTCATCTGGCGGTTGTAGTAGTCGTTGCCGCCGATGGCCGTGACCGTGACGGGCACACAATCCCACACCCAGAAGAAAAGGTCGATCTGGTGCGAGCCGAGGTCGACCATCGGCCCGCCGCCGTACTTGTCGAACCAGCGCCAGTTGAGAAACTGCACCATATTCTCGTAACCGTATTTCTGCAGTGTCTCGGTCGGGATGTTGAGACGGTCGCGCACCGACAGGAATGGCGCCACCGAGCGGTTCCACTGGCCGTAGGCGTGGGTCACGCGGCCCAGCATCTTGGCCTCGCGGATCACACGGTTGATGGCGTGGATGTAACGCGGGTTGGAGCGGCGCTGGTGGCCGATCTGGAAAATCTTGCCGGTGCGGCGCTGGCCCAAAACCATCTCCTTGGCCTTCTCCAGACGGTTGGACATCTCTTTCTCGCAATAGACGTGCTTGCCCTTCTCCATGCAATAGACGCTGTGCTCCGCATGCATCCAGTCCGGAGTCGCCACGATCACGCAGTCGATATTCTTGTCTTCCTTGTCCAGCATATCGCGGTAATCTTCGTACACGTTGACGACATGGCCCAACGAGCGCAGCCGTCCGCGCGCCATCTTGCGGCGGTAATCCCAGATGTCGCAGACAGCCTTGAAACGCACCCCGGGAATCTTCATCGCGGCGTCTGTGAGGATCTCGCCCTCGGCACCGTATCCGATCACCGCCACGTTCACCTGGTCGTCTTTGGGGCCGATCGTGTTCGCCTCCTGGCTCAAAATGTTGAAGCTCGGCAACAGGGCCGCCGCTGCCGCAGTGGTTTTGATGAATTCTCTCCGGTTGGATTTCGTGATGTCCATGCTATTGCTCCTTTTGGTCGCCGGATTACCGAGACCGGGCGCTTCCGCACCATAAAAAATCCGGTGATCCGCCTTCCTCCTCCGATTCATGACATATTTAAGCAAAAACCTCTGCGGCTGTCATGTCCACCATTTGGTTGTTTGGTTTTGGATTTACACATGCCGGAGTTTGTTGTAGAGTTATTTATTAATTGTTGCGTGGAACGTGTCTCCGCATGATGCAGGAAAATGTCGCGCAATGTGAAAGGGTTGGGACATATGGCAAAGGGGTCTTTCGTACCGAAAATCGTGGCCGGACTGATGATCGCGGGAACCTGCGCGGGTGTAGCGGGATTCATGGCTGGCTGTCAAACCGCAGGGAGTTGCGGCAACAACAACAAAAAAGGGTGTGTCTGGATGGATAACAAGGTTTTTTACAAAGACGGCAAATTCGATCAGGACAAGGCCAAGCAGGCCTATTACAATATGATGGATAAATTCGGCTATACGATTTTCGACGAGCTGAAGCGCCCTGACGGGCCGTTCTGGGCCGTCGATTTCGGCAAAGGCGAGTTCACGTCTTTCGGTATGGGCGGGGTTATCTGGTGCAACGAGACCGAAGGTTACTTCGGCCACGAGATTTACCTGCTGCCCGGCCAGAACATCGCCGAACACCGGCACCTGCCCACCAAGGGCAAGGACGGCCAGACCATCCGTTGCAAAATCGAGAGCTGGCAGGTGCGCCACGGCACCGTCTACGGCTTCAGCGAGGTAGGCGAGCCCAATCTGGATCAGTTCCCGGAGGCTAAAGCCATGCTGGCCAAATGCCAGATCCCACACCTGAAAAGCGTCCACGTCCAGAAATGGGAGGCAGACGGCAAGGTGCACAAATTGGCAGCCCCCGAAACTTGGCACTTTATGCAGGCCGGACCGGAAGGCGCGATCGTCTTTGAGTTCGCCACTTTCCACGACAACGCCGGACTGCGTTTCACCGTTCCCGGCACTGCGCTCTAAAGCCCAATCCGGAAACATGAACAAAAAGAATGGGTTGTCAGAAAAAACTAATGCACTAATGCACTAATTAACTAATTAACTTGGATTGCGGGCTCTGCCCGCATTAGTGTACTGGTGTCTTCTGGGTCAACATCCGCTTCATCCACTGTCACACGTTTACAAGCCACTAAACAATAGGAGTCAAAAGCAATGAAATACCACCACACTGGCATACCGGTCTTCGATAAGATGGAAGGCATGGCACTCATCGAGCCGCTGAAGGTCTGGGTCACCGACGCGAATGCGAGCCCCTACAAAGTGGAGTACCTCTATTTCGAGCCGGACTCCCCCATGGCCGCAGCCGTCCAAGGCGATACGCATGTGGCGTATGTTGTGGAAAACATCGAAGAGGCCGTTAAAGGCAAAAGTGTGCTCTGGCCGGTTTGCGAGCCGATGCCGGGACTTAAGATCGCCTTCATCTATGACGAAGGCCTGCCTGTCGAACTGATGCAGATGGGTTGAGCCCAGACTGACGAGACGATCAATAAAAACCCTTAAAGAACAGAGGTTTCAGTCATGCCGATGAAAAAGTTTATCAATGACCCCGCCAACCTGACCACCGAATTGCTGGAAGGTTTCGCGATGTGCTATAAAGGCAAGGTCAAGATTGTCAGCGACAAGATCGTCGTGAGAGCAACGCCTAAAGACGAGAGCAAGGTCGCCATCGTCACCCTTGGCGGTTCGGGCCACGAGCCAGCCCTAAGCGGATTCGTGGGCGAGGGAATGCTCGACGCCAGCGTGGTCGGCGACATCTTCGCCGCCCCGGGTGCGCCGAAGTTGCTCGAAGCTTTGCGCATGTTCAAGCGCGAAGCAGGCATTGTGCTGGTGACCTTGAACCATGCCGGTGACCGCATGAGCGCCACCAAGGCGTTGCGCGATGCGCAGAAAGAGGGCATCCGTGTACGCGAAATCGTTACGCACGATGACATCAGCCCAGGCATTAATGCCGACCCCGAGGAAAAACGCGGCTTGGCCGGTTGCATACCGCTTTACAAAGTGATCGGCGCGGCTGCTGAACAAGGAATGGGACTGGACGAGATCATCGAAATCGGTGAGCGTTTCAACCGCCAGATGGCGACTTTGGCCGTAGCCATGACCGGTTGCACCCACCCCCAGAACGGCAACCCGATCGCCATCATGCCTGATGACGAAATGGAGATCGGCATGGGACAGCACGGCGAAGCCGGCGGCGGACGCAGCAAGATATTGACTGCCGACGAAACTGCAGCGCGCATGATCGAACCACTGATGCAGGCCACCGGCATCAAAGCCGGCGACACAGCCATGCTGATCATCAACGGCGTCGGCGCTACCACCCTGATGGAGATGTTCATTGTCTACCGCAAGGCGGCACAGATTCTGGCCTCGAAAGGCGTGAATGTGACACCGGGGGCGTGCGGTGAATACCTAACCGTGCAAGAAATGGCCGGGTTCCAGATGATCCTGTGCAAAGTCGACGCGGACCATATCGAGCTGATCAAGGCTAAAGCCCGCACACCTTACTGGACCGCCTGATGTCAGATTATTGGCAATGCTAACAATCGCAAAGTTTAAAGAGATGATCGCCGTGGCCGGCACTGACGTCCGCGCCAACGAAAAAATCTTTTCTGAACTGGATGCCGCCGCTGGCGGTGACGGAGACCACGGCACCGCCATTGTCACGGCCTTCAACGCTATGGCCAAAGCCGAAGGCGATGATTTCAAAGCATACCTGAAAGACTTGAGCGACAGGTTGCAGAATGAAGCTTGCGGCTCGACCAGCACCTTGTACGGGGCTTGGCTGCAGGGCATGAGCGACGCGGTACCGGACAACGCGGCGAGTTTGGATTCCGGCGGCGTGGCCGACATGTTTCGCGGCGGCGTAGAAGAGATCGGCTTCATCACCCGCGCCCGTGTCGGCGACAAAACCCTGATGGATGCTTTGTTGCCCGCGACTGCTGCGCTCGTGGCGGCTCAGACGCAGGGGGTGCCCGCGATGTTCGTCTCTGCGGCGGATGCCGCAGAGGCGGGCGCAGAAGCGACCGGTCCTATGCGCGCCCGGTTTGGGCGCGCCAAGAATCTCGGCGAGCGTTCAATCGGTCCGCGCGACGCTGGCGCGTCTTCAATGGCCTGTATCTTTCAGGCCTTTGCAAAAACATTGAAATAAAAAGGAGTTTTATCATGGCAGACTTGGACGACATCCGCGACGGCAAAGATTACGGTATCGGCGTGGCCCAACAGGCGGACGGTTTTTTCCTGAAGGGCTCTGCGCATCTCGACTGGGGTATGAAAGACCGCCTCAGCCGCATTTTCAACCCCGCCACCGGCAAAACCGTTATGCTTGCGTTTGACCACGGCTTCATCATGGGGCCCACCTCCGGCGTCGAACGCATCGACCTGAGCATCCTGCCTTTGATCGAATACGCGGACTGCCTGATGTGTACCCGCGGCGTTCTGCGCTCCCTTGTGCCGCCCGCCAGTCGCAAGCCGATATGCTTGCGCTCTGACGCTGGCACATCGATCATGACCGAGTTGAACCACAACGTGGTGATCGACGTTCAGGACGCCGTGCGCCTGAACGCTTCGGCCATTGCGGTGATGGTTGCAATCGGCGACCAAGCCACCGAGGCCGACACCGTCGCCAATCTTTGCCAGGCGGTGGATGAGGGTTTGGCGACGGGCATACCCGTTATGGGTGTGACCGCCGTGGGCAAGGACATGGCGCGCGATGCGCGTTACTTCGGTCTGGCCGCACGCATTTGCGCCGAGAACGGCGCTAACATTGTCAAAACCTACTACACCGAAGGTTTCGAGAAGGTCGTGGCCTGTTGCCCGGTGCCGATCGTGATCGCCGGAGGCAAGAAGCTGCCCGAGAAAGATGCGCTGGAATTGGCCTATATGGCTACCCAGAGCGGTGCCGCAGGCGTCGACATGGGCCGTAACGTGTTCCAGTCGGAAAAGCCCGCAGCCATGATCAAGGCTGTCCGCGCGGTCGTGCATCAAGACATGAAACCCGCCGATGCCCTGCAGCTTTTCCACGACACCCCCAATTCATGACTCTTTCCTTGCCAATAACTTGGTCGCTTTATCATACCCTCGGGCGTCCGAGACGTCCGCCCGTGCTTTGTGTTCGGCTCGCGGGGACGCACGCCCTCCAGTGGATACGCTCCGACACCTCGCGCTGGAGGGCGAGTGTCCTCACGAACCGCAGACGGTTCGGCGAACCGTCCCGTTTAGCCGCGCTACGCGCGGATTTGATAGTTAACAGGGAAAAGTTAATAGTAGGGTTGGCTCATCACTCTTCGCTCTATACCGATCCCGATAGCGTAGCGATGCCTCAGACCGGGAGGGGCAAGCGTCTGCTTGCCCGGACGAGCAGACGCTCGTCCCTCCCTTACAGCCTCACAGCCTTAATACCCACCAGCGGGCATACGCCAGCGCACCTCACTCTTTCACTCTTCTCTTTTTTAACTCTTCTCTCTTCACTCCTAACTCCTAACTTCTACCCCCCTATGTCCTATGTCTTCTATTGACCTGCTCACGGCTCTTTCCCCGCTAGACGGACGCTACGGTTCCAAACTGGAAGCGTTGCGTGATATCTTTTCGGAGTACGGCCTGATCAAACGGCGCGTGGCTGTCGAAGCCGCTTGGCTGGAAGCGCTGTGCGATACGCCTGCCGTGACTGATGCGCGTCCGTTGACCGATGCGGAAAAAGACTGGTTACGGGAACTGACAGAAAACTTCTCTCTGGAAGACGCTCGCCGGGTCAAGGCCATCGAAGCGACAACCAATCACGATGTTAAGGCCGTGGAGTATTTTATAAAGGAGCGCATAGCCCAAACATCGCTTGCCGACCTCAGCGAATTCGTGCATTTCGCCTGTACCTCGGAAGATATCAACAATCTGGCACACGCCCTGATGTTACGCGACGGGATGCTTGTGCTGCGCAAAGAGCAGGACCGCCTGACCGATGCTCTGGCCGTGCTGGCCCGGGATAACCGCGCGGCATCAATGCTGGCGCGCACCCACGGGCAACCTGCCTCTCCCACCACCCTGGGCAAAGAACTTGCCGTATTTGTCGCGCGTCTGCGCCGTCAGGCCGCCCAGATCGACGCCGTAGTCATCACCGCCAAAATGAACGGCGCGGTCGGCAACTTCAATGCGCATGTGGCAGCTTATCCAGATGTGGAGTGGGAGACGGTCGCTGACCGCGTCATCTCGGGCCGCTTCCGCCTTTGCCGTAACAAGCTAACCACACAGATCGAGCCGCACGACTACATCGCCGAGTTGTTTGATGCCATAGCGCGCTGGAACACCGTCTTGCTCGATCTTGACCGTGACTTCTGGTCCTACATTTCACTGGGATATCTGGGGCAGAAAACCGTCAAAGGCGAGGTCGGTTCTTCAACCATGCCGCATAAGGTCAACCCCATCGATTTTGAGAACAGCGAAGGCAACTTGGGCTTGGCTAACGCGGTTCTGGAGCATCTGGCGCGCAAGCTCCCGGTCTCGCGTATGCAGCGCGATCTCACCGACTCGACCGCACTGCGCAACATGGGTGTCGGTATCGGCTACTCCCTGCTTGCCTGCCTCTCCACCTTGAAAGGCCTCGGCAAAATCACACTCAACTCCGCCCGGCTGAACGAGGATCTTGATACAGCCTGGGAGGTGCTGGCCGAACCGGTTCAGACCGTGATGCGCAAACTCGGCAAAGAAAACCCTTACGAACAACTGAAAACGCTGACACGCGGCAAGCAAATCGACGCTGACGGCATGCGCCGTTTCATACAGGACCTCGACATACCGGAAACCGACAAACAACGGTTGCTGTCGCTGAGCCCGGCCACCTACACGGGCATTGCTGACAAGCTCGTCGACAACATCATGTAGCCAAACTGGAGCACTGCTTGCCGCTTAAAAAGCGTTCTTACCACGGCTGACAGTCAGTCCCGGCAGCCACCCGATCAAACGCAACAAGTTGTTTGCACCACTAAAATACGAAGCACGAAGGGGGAATGAGTTGTCATGGAAAAACTACTGCACTAATGCACTAATTAACTAATTAATTGGGTTGCGGGCTCAGCCCGTGTCGGGCACTTAAGGTTTCGTGACCGCCCCCAGAACCACCTTGCATACCCGTGCCACGTCTGCCTCTTCCAACCCCGCGCCCGAAGGCAGACAGATACCGTTTGCGAACAAGCGTTCGCCGACACTGCCGCCAAACACCTGCGCCCCCTGAAAAACCGGTTGTAAATGCATTGGTTTCCAAACCGGCCGCGCCTCAATATTCTCCTGCTCCAGCGCCTCGATAATCCGCATCACCCCGGCACCCGGCCTTCCATCCGTTCCGTATCCGTTTTTACTCCCCCCACTGCGACCACTGGGTGGCCGCCCGTTTTTACTCTCCCCACTGCGACCACTGGGTGGTCGCAATAACTCCCCCACCGTCAGCCATCTCGTACACTGACCGTATGCGGCTTCCGGCATGAAAGCAATCCCCGCCCCATCCAACCGCTCTTGGTACCACTCGAAAATCTGCCTCTTCTTCCTGATTATTCGTTCTAGGTACGCGAGTTGCCCCACTCCTATCGCCGCCACAATGTTACTCATGCGGTAGTTATACCCTAACTCACAATGCTCATACCACGCCACCGCCTCACGTGCCTGCTGCGCCCGCTTTCTGGCCCGCTCAACCACTCCCGCGTCATTCGACACCAGCATCCCGCCTCCTGATGTCGTGATGATCTTATTGCCATTGAACGAATACACCACCGCCCATCCGGCATCTCCGGCACTCCTCCACTGCCCCGCGCCCGTTTTTACTCTCCCCATTGCGACAACTGGGTGGTCGCAATAACTAGCCCCCAGTGCCTCTGCCGCATCAATTATCAGCGGCACGCCGTAGCGCTGACACGCCGCCCCGATGCGGTCATAATCGCAACACTGGCCATATAGATCCACCGCCACCACAGCCTTGGGCAACCGACTTTCGGCTGCGGCCTGCGCCAGCACCTCTTCCAGTAAATCCGGATCCATCGTCCAGGTCGCTTCGTCACAATCGATGAAAACCGGCTCGGCCCCGCGCTGCACCGCCGACGCGATTGACGACACAAAAGTCAGGTCTGAACAGAAAACCCGGTCGCCGCATCCCACGCCCAACTCGTGGAAAAGCAAGTCGAGGGCTGCCGTCCCGCTCGCCAAAGCGCAGGCGTGCAATGCACCCACGGCTTCCGCAAACTCGCGCTCGAAGCGGTTCACCATCGGACCGCATGGCGCGATATATCCCGACTCGAACGCCTCGTCCACCAGAGCGCGCTCATCCCCACCCATCCACGGCGGCGACAAAAAAATCCGTTTGCTCACCGTTTCTCCCTCATACGCCACAGGACACCTTCCCGCACAAAACCAAAACGTTCCAAAATCGCCGTCGGCGCATAACCCGCAACCGGCGACACCACATACACGCGCCCGCCCTCGTGTAAAGTCTTTTCGGTTATTTCAAAAGTTTCCTCCACACTCTCCCCGCTCCATTCGGAAACCAACCGCCATTCGCCCGCGATCATACCTGCCGCCCGTGCCGCGGCCAGCGGGCTCACCGCCGTCAAGTCACCGATCAAAACATCTCCTTTGCCGAGTTTTCCTTCGACTTCCTCTGCGAAACGTTGCGCCGAGCGCTCGTCGTGCTTCCATGGCACAAGCCAGTAACGCGCCTCGTCACGGAAGGGCAATGACCGCAAACGCGCCATGTGAGGTCTTGCCGCCACTACCAACGCCCACGGCACCACCACCTGCGACACGCACCCCAGCGCCAACAGCACGCATACCGTCCGTTTGTGAAAACTTGCCGCACCCAACCCTAACCACACCGCGCCAAATCCAAGAGTCGGCAATACAAAAGTCGCCTGATCCGGCACGAAATAACGCACCCAGAACAGCGCTTGAATCACGGTCAACGCCAGTAGCACACGTTTGAAAACATTCCCGCCTGACGTACCTTTAGCGATTTTAACCACACACAACCAGCACGGGCTTGCAAAGCTGACAGCCGTCAGCGCCATATTCCCTGCCGCCAGCCGCAAGTTCACACCGCCTGCCCCCATCACGGCAGCACCATATCGCCCCCCCACCAGCAGACTTGTGAGCGTGGCGACTAGCGATCGCGTTTGGCTCAAGTCGCTAACGACCATGATGACCAACAGCGATGCCCCGGCCAACCAGCACACAGCGCACAAACACGCTCGCGTGAACGTTTGCCGCAACGGTAACTGATTCTCGCGGACATACACCAGCCACAAAACCCCGTAAACCGGCAGGTTCAAGAAGGCCACATTATGCAACGATGCATGCATACCATTCAAAAACATCAGCAAGCACCAAGCTCGCTGCCGCACGATGTCAGATGGTGCCAGACACAAGCGTAGCACACACAACAGTTCCGCAAAGAGAAAGGCCAGTGACCATGTATATACTTCCGCAATCGTTGCCAGCCACCATCCCATGTGCGTCAACCCAAGCGTCACCGCCGCTACAATCGCCGCCAGCGCACTGCCGGTCAGCAGCCGCGTCAAAATAAAAACCAGCGTCACCGCCAGTGCCATGCCTACACCGCTGTATAAATTAACTGCATAAACCTGTAGCGATTGCGGGAATGCCATACAGAACAGCCGTGCACTTTTCAAATACCACGGATGCACCACCGCCAGCCCACCGTCGCCAAGATCCGTATACGTACCGGTCACCACGCGATGCTGAAAAATCCCGCTGTCCTGCCAACTCACCCCACGCTGAGCGGTCACCGCATACACCGCCAGCGCCACCAGCCCGACCAGCGCGCAGAGGCCCAGCACCCGCCCTCTTTCACTCACCCAAAACCGCGTCATCACCTATCCCGCTTTTTGTGACCACCGGGTGGCCGTCATTTTTTACTCTCCTCATTGCGACCACTGGGTGGCCGCCCGTTTTTACACTCATCATTGCGACCACTGGGTGGTCGCAATAACTCCCCCATCGTTGCCTCGCCCTCGGCCTGTATACCGTGCCGCGCCAGCACCAACCAAATCGTCCGCCATAAGATCTGCAGATCCAGCCAGAAGCTGTGGTTGTCCACATACCAAACGTCATGCTCGAACTTCTGCTCCCACGTCAGTGTGTTGCGCCCGTTCACCTGCGCCCACCCCGTGATCCCCGGCCGCACCTCATGCCGCCGTGCCTGTTCTTGTGAGTAACGCGACAGGTACCTAGTCGGCAACGGGCGCGGGCCTACCAGCGACATCTCGCCCGTGAGCACATGCCACAGCTCCGGCAACTCGTCCAGACTCGTGGAGCGTAACCACCGTCCAAACCGCGTCAGCCGCTCCGCGTCCGCGCCGTCACCCTCCCGCATGGTACGCAACTTCACCAGCCGGAACGGACGGCCATCAAGCCCCGCACGCTCCTGCACAAAAAAAACTGGGCGACCCAATGCCGCCCACACCACCGCCATAGCCAGCAGCAACAGCGGCACCCACACCACAGCCGTCAGCACTACCAGCGTCATATCAAACACACGCTTTATTGAATCACCTGTAACCCCACCGTACGGCATAATGCGTTCACGCATACCCTGTCCATTTCACCCACGTCCAACGCAAAGGCTTGCCTCACGAACCCCGCACTATTTTATCTACCGCTTCCTCACTCTTCTTTGCAAAACTTAAATACGATCCATGCCATTTTTAACACTCTCCAATTCTTTGACAAAAGCGGTATAAATATCTGCGGCATCAAACCGTTCCGCCGCCAGACGCAAGGCGCCCGCCCGCAAAGCCTTGCGACGGAGACGATCATAAATCAACATACCAACCGCCCGTTCGAAAGAGGATTTGTCGCCGGCTCGGTAACTGACTCCGGCCTGATGTTTTTCCAACAAAGCCGCTGCCTCGCCCTCCAAAGATGAGACCACAGGCAACCCATGCGCCACATAATCGATCAGCTTGTTCGGCACCGCCACATAAGATGCCTGTGTCATCGGTAACACCCCTACATCCGCCGCTAATAGCAGGTCCTCCAATCGCACCGCATCAAGATATCCATGGAAAACAACATTCGCGTGTGATCCAGCCAAATCCCGCAAGCGCCGCTCGTCCGGCCCTGCCCCCGCCACATGCAAACGCAACCTGTCATTCTGAATGACATATCTGATCACCGTGTCCAGATCATGCATCCGTCCCAGAACCCCCACATAGATCAGATCCAGTATATCTTTTTTGCCGACATCACGTTGCTCGACGCGATCCGTATCTGCGGGAAGGCTGATACCCAAGTAGTAAGGGCGCTCGGAGACCTGTCCGGCTCCATATTCACGCGCCAACACCAGATAACTTTCCGCCACACCGGTAACCCAATCCGCACCTTGATAAACTTGTCGTGCCCTGTCACAATAGGTCGCAAAAAGCACCGGTCCCACAAACCCCCTGATCATTTCCGGCAAAGGCAAAAGCCGGTAAAATGTTTCCGGCCAAGCGTCTTGGACATCCGCAACAACCTTGCAACCGAAACGCCTCCGCAACTCCTGCGCCACCAACCCTGTCTCCAAGGGCGGAACACTGGTCAATACCAGATCCGGCGGTTGCATCGCGCCGGAACGGATACCCTCCACAGCCATCTCTAACCAGCTTCGCGCATAGGCCTTATGACTACGCAACCGCGCCAAACAAACATTGCTCTTATATGGGCGGGTCGGCACTAGAATCACACGATAATCACTCTCGACCGGTTGCAAAAAACGCTTACGCTTTAACGGGTGACTGAAGTCACTGCTCCAGAATGCCACCTCGTGTCCAGACTCTGCGAGCGCCTGCGCCAAAAGCATATACCTGTGAGGACGGCCACTCTCACCCGGCACATTATCAAACGGATTGTTGATCCAGACTCGCATAACGTTGCCACCACACCATTCCTGTTCTCATGCTTCAATAGCCCATTTTGAAAATGAGTCCGGGGATTTTGACCAAATATTTTCCGAGTTGCATCAAGCGGTTGGTATAGATGCCGTTGGCTCTGCAAGCGCGGATATTCTCGCGATTCAGAATCAACGTACTCTCAACTGATCGGGTACTCACCCCGCCCAAGCGCATCACCACCATCACCTCCGGCAAGCACACACTCCGCACACGCTCTTTCACCAGAAACCGGATCAGCAACTCATGGTCTGCAGCAATCTCGTAATCCGTCTGATAGCATCCGAACTTTTCAAACAGCTCACGTCGACAGTAGAAACTGGGATGCGGCGGCACATAGCCGAATCGCACCATCCACGGTCGCCAATGACGTGACGAATAGTAGCGCACTGTCGGCTCCGCGCGCAACTCCTCCAGCCCGATACCGCGCCGATCCGCCACAAAGCGAATGTCGCCGTAGATCGCTTGGGGAAGTGCATGAGTCCGCGAGTTCATTAGTTCACTCACCCGCTCAAGCACCCTGTCATCCGCCAACACATCATCTGCATTCAGAATACCGATCACATCGCCGGTCGCCCTGCGGATGCCCTTGTTGATCGCGTCGTACATACCGCGATCCGGCTCCGACATCCAGTGCATGCGCCCACTGAACTTCGGTTCGTACTTCTGAACGATCTCCAGCGTACCGTCCGCCGAACCGCCGTCGACCACCCAATACTCCACCTCCGTCCAGGTCTGCCGCAGCACCGACTCCAGCGCCGTCCCAATCACAGCGGCACTGTTGTAACAAGCGGTTATGAGAGTGATTTTCATTGCGTTATTCGTTATTCACTCTCTCATACACACCGCACATGGCCTGCGCCACGCTCTCCCACCGATACTTCGACTCGACCAACCGCCGCCCGTTCTCACCCATGATCTGGCGCTCCTCATCCGTCAGATTCACCGCCTCGCGCAACGCCTCCGCCAGCGGCTCCACCCCCACACCCACCCACCAGCCTGCACGACCCGTGCAGACTGGTGGCAGTTCATTAGTGCGCGAGTTCATTAGTGCATTCGTTGAACCATTGCCGATTGTCAATTGCTTATTGCCGATTGCCGATTGCTTATTGCCTATTGCCGATTGCGTATTGCCTATTGCCGATTGCTTGTTGCTTATTGCCGATTGCCTACTGCCCACTGCCGACTGCTTATTGCTTACTGCCGATTGCCGATTGCCGATTGCCGGTAAACTTCTCACTACCTCCTCCGCCTCCAGCTTGCTTTGCCCATATGGTGTCTTCGGCGTCGGCACCGCATCTTCTGTCAGCACCCCTTCAACGCGATCCGCAACCGCTTTTACAGAGCTAAAAAGAATAAACTTCCTTTGCATCTTGGCGTCTTTGCGGATGGCAACAATCACATCTTCCTCTGTGCTCTTTGTGTTCTTTGTGGTTTCTTCCCCACCTCCCCACGCCTCTAACACTCTCTTAGTCAAGCCGACATTCACATCGAAATAGCTCTGCGGATCGCTTGTGTTCCGAGTGTCATGCGCCTTACCCGCCAGATGCACCACCGCATCCACTTCGTTCCACGGAATAGCATCCAACTCATCCCATCCAAAGCATCGCGCGTACGCTCCTCTTCCATTTCGGCATTCAGCGTTCTCGGGCAAGCAAACGTTTGCCCCTCCCGTTCCCCCACTTGAGCGTTGAGCGTTCTTCCTCTCGTCGGCTCGCTCGGTTTTACACTCGTCATTACGACCACTAGGTGGTCGTAATAAATCCAACGCCCATAACTCATGCCCCCTCTCGGCCAAGTATGCAGAGAGATTCGTGCCGACGAAACCGAATGCACCGGTAATCAAAACTTTCATAAGAAGGTCCCATCGCGGCTGACGCCGCTGGTTCAAAGGCATGATTCTTCTTCCGTTTTTAACCACGAAAAACACGAAATACTCGAAAAGACACAGCATTGCTTTTTCGTTTGTTTAGTGTGTTTCGTGGTTCATCCCAAAAAACCTCCGTGTTCTCTGCGCCTCTGTGAGAGAAAAAACCGAGCACTGCCCCCAAAAAACCTTCATGTCGTTCCACGCCCCCAGTCCCCCGACATTTCGACCACGCCCTCCAGCGCCTTGTCGATCAGAAACGCCTTCACCGTCTCGGCTTCGACCTCGAACCCCGGCATGAACTCAACCGCTTCCGCATAGTCGATGTCCGCATGGTAGGCGATCTGTCCGCGGAAAAGGCGATCAGAAAAACTATCGCCGAACAAGCGTTGCGCTTCGCGGATAATTTCCGGAACTGAGAAATGGTCACGTATCAGGAAACACAGATCCACATAGTCTTTCCATTTTGCTCGACGCCCCAACGCAAACGCCTTCATTGCCGCCAGGGAAAGAAGCGTCGGCATGGAGATAATATCGCCCAACAACACCGGATGTTCGATCGCATAAGGATAACTGAAGAAAGTCACCTTCACATTGTTCAAAACAAAATGGATCTGGTCGGAATCCTCCCCCAGTAATTTGCAGGGCAACCCTGACTGTTCAGCCCGTCGGCGTAGCGTCAAACGCTTGATCTTGTCCATCGTGAACAGATCGAAATCAATCGAGCGACGATGCCCCATCTGCAAGGCGATGGCCGTCCCGCCGACCAAATAGAAACCGCGTTTGAACGACCGGAGAAAATCCAAGAGCTGCTCCTGTTCCCGCGTCAAGATCTCAGTATGCATAACGGTTAAACAAAAGGGTGAAGTAATTCAATGTGACGGGGTTGTAATTGTTCCTGCGCCGCTCGCTCATATTGATCGACCTGAAAAACACTTCCGCCGTCCTTTGCAGCCCCATCACCTGGAACAGCTCGCGCACGTCATCCATCGTTCCATAGTTCAGGATATGCTCCACCAGCAGTTCGTCGCTCACGGTCTCACCCTTGTCCCCGGGCGAATACCAGAACAGCTCACCGTGCCGCCTGATGAAGTCCTTTGTAGCCTCGTCGCGCATGGTTGTATTGTAGCAAAAAAACAGGGAACCCGTCCATTCCATGTAGCTGCCAAACCGCTTCAAACGTCCGTATCGTGCCCCTCGTCTTGAACCGGCACCAAGGCGCGTTTGGATCTCTTCACTCTCGGCATGACAAACTCCCACACCTTAAACACATACTTCGGCAACAGCATCGGCAGGCAGCAGAAGTAGCCAGCTTCACGGTTACCGCGCACGATCTCCTGATTGAGCAACACGTTGCTGCGCCAATTCTTGGTGCTCTTGCCGCCGACGCGCATGTCCACAAAACACATCGGCACATAACGGGTGCGCAACCGTACTTTCCTCAGGAAGCGTATCAGAAGCGCATAGTCCGCCGCGATCTGGTAATCCAACGGATAGTCACCCAGATACTCAAAACACTCGCGCCGGATATAGACCGACGGGTGCGGCGGCATAAAGCCCCACTGCAACATCCACGGCCGCCAATGCCGCGACGAATAGTAGCGCACCGTCGGCTCCGCGCGCAGTTCCTCCAACCCGACACCGCGCCGATCCGCCACAAAGCGGATGTCGCCGTAGATCACCTGAGGAAGTTCATTAGTTAGCGAGTTCATTAGTACATGAGTTGAATCATTGCCTATAGCTAATTGCTTATTGCCGATTGCCGATTGTTCTCCAACTAATGCACTGTCGCAATAATGAACTAATGAACTTCCCAAAAAGACTCCCGCCACCTTCTCAACCACGTCATCTGCCGCCAACACATCATCCGCATTCAGGTTGCCGATCACCTCGCCTCGCGCCATGCGGATACCCTTGTTGATAGCGTCGTACATCCCCTGGTCGAGTTCCGAAATCCAGCGCAGGCGACCGCTGAACTTCGGCTCATACTCGCGGATCACCTCAAGCGTACCGTCATCAGAACCACCGTCAACGATTAAGTACTCGATATCGGGCCATGTCTGCCGCAGCACTGACTCCATTGCCGTCCGGATCACGGCGGCAGAGTTGAAGCAGGCAGTTATTATGGTCACAGTCATACGGTACAGGCCTGTATATGAGTATAAAGCTCCATCATCTGTTCCGCAACAGCTTCCCAGCGGTATTTCTTCTCCACCAGTCTGCGCCCGTTTTCCCCCATCGCCCACCGCTCCTCATCGGTCAGGCTCATGGCCTCGCGCAAGGCCTCGGTCAGCGGCTCTACCCCCACCTCCACCCACCAACCACAGCGCCCCCCGCCTACCTCCTTTTTTACCCTCTCACCTTTTACCCCCGCCCCTTTTATCCTCTCCCTTACGACGACTGAGTCGTCGCAAGAATCCTGCCCCAGCAGCTCAGCCCACGGCGCTCCTTTGGTTGTAATCACCGGCACACCTGCTGCCAACGCCTCGGCCACAACAATCCCGAAATTCTCACTGCGCGTCGGTAGCACGAAGATGTCCGCCGCATCCAGCAGACGTTCCTTCTCCTCGCCATAAACCGGCCCGGCAAAATCGATGCTCTCCATGTGCCCCAGTTCCCGTGACTGCCGTTCCAGCGCCGCCAGTGTCCCCTGCTCATCCGGCCCAGCGATCACTAGCCGCCAGTGCTCCATGCTTGGTTGCGGGCTTTGGTGTTGAGCATCATGCAGTCTCCCCCACGCCTCCACCAGCATCTCCAGCCCCTTCAGCGGATGCAGCCGCCCCAGGTACAGCACCATCCTCCTATTCCCCTCTCCCCTTTTACCCTCCTCTTTGCGCCCGCTTGGTAGCCCTTCCCTTTTACCCTCTTTTTTGCGTCCACTTAGTGGTCGCAAAGACACCCCATTCGGCACCACCACCCGCAG
>Ga0255347_1000971_pt1 | contig 49241 bp, 34 predicted proteins | sample wastewater_treat_2_FD_192479 | JGI IMG/M metagenome (GOLD analysis project Ga0255347, IMG submission 192479) | Wastewater microbial communities from Lulu Island WWTP, Vancouver, Canada - plant24 | ecosystem: Engineered > WWTP > Wastewater > Unclassified | place: Canada: Vancouver, British...
AAAATGAGTGGCATCGCAGGTTTTACATATTTTACCCAGAGCATCCCTGATGCATCTGAGCATCTGCTGGCTATGATGTCTGCCATCCAGCATCGCGGTCCCTATGGATCCGGCATGTATCTGGACAACTATGTCGCACTCGGGCACAATCGGTTAAGTACAATCGACACACAAACTGGCAACCAACCGATCTATAATGAAGAGCAAACTCTATGGCTTGTATGTGCGGGAGCGATCTTCAACTACCAGGAATTGCGAAACGAGTTGGAAGGGTCCGGACATAAATTTTATACACTGTACGATACGGAAGTCATTGTTCATTTGTATGAACAACTTGGTATGGAACTTCTTTTGCGCCTCAACGGACAATTCGCTTTTGCACTGTGGGACACAAAAAAGAAAATATTAATTCTGGCCCGCGACCGATTCGGCGTCCAGCCCCTGCATTATACATTTCACGAAAAAAACTTCTATTTCGGATCGGAAATTAAATCCATCTTCGCCACTGGCGAGATACCTCGGGCACTGGACCCGCTGGCTCTTGAACAGATATTCACCATGTGGGCGCCCCTGCCCGGAAGTACTGCATTTCAAAATGTCTCAGAATTAAGGCCGGGGCATTTTGCCATTGTTTCAGCCGATTCCTTCGCGGAAAAGAAATATTGGGACATCCCATATTGCCCCCATGAAGACCACCTGAAGGAAGACCCCCGTGAGCTGGCCGCGCAGGCAGGAGAGCTCCTCAAAGATGCCATCCGGTTACGGCTGCGCTCTGACGTTCAGGTGGGGGCCTATTTGAGCGGAGGGCTCGATTCATCCGGCATCTGCGCTTTGGTGGCACAACACTTTAATTCCGACCTGCATACTTTCGGCGTTCGATTTGAAGAGCAGGATTTCGATGAAGGTGTTTACCAAAACCAGATGTCGTCCTTCCTGAACGTCAAGCACGCAGAACTAAACGCTTCCAATGATGACATCGCCCGGGCCTTTGCCCAACAGATCCTGTATGCGGAAAAACCACTCTTGCGAACAGCCGCAGCACCATTATTTTTGTTGTCTGATTTTACCCGCAAAAAAGGTATTAAATCAGTTCTGACCGGCGAGGGCTCTGATGAAGTGTTCGGCGGCTACGATATTTTCAAAGAAGCTCTTCTACGCCGTTTCCTGGCGCGCCAACCGCAATCGTCTTGCCGAAGGTTACCGTTTGAGCATCTTTATCCTGACATTTTCAAAAATGAGCGCGCCAAAAAATCTCTGGCTCTTTTTTTCGGTGCAACACCCGACGATGGACAGGACCAATTTTATTCTCACTCAATCAGATGGGGGAACACCAGCCGCAGCAAAATATTTTTTTCCGACAAGCTGCGCGCCTCCATAGGCGAGTACAATGTCTATGAAGACCTTGCCTCTTTTTTACCGGATGGATTTTCCAAAAGAGATTGTCTGGCCAAAGCGCAATATCTGGAAATGATCATTTTTATGACGAATTACCTGCTCTCATCGCAGGGTGACCGCTCGGCCATGCCACATGGGCTGGAGATGCGCCTTCCCTTCCTTGATCATCGTCTGGTTGAGTTTATGGCCAAAGTTCCGCCAGTCTGGAAAATTCTGGGGATTAAAGAAAAATATCTGCTCAAAAAATATTTCAAAGGCATCTTGCCGGATACGATCGTCGGGCGCACCAAGCACCCTTATCGTGCGCCGGTCCACCAATCATTGTGCTCATCTTCCGCACGTGACGATATTTATTTCCATCTTTCGGTGGAGTCTTTAGGGCAAAGCGGATTTTTCAATCCGGTAAAAGTGCAGCATCTTTTAAAAAAAATCACTTCTAACAAAAATGTTTCTGAAGTCGATGCCATGGCTCTGACAGGAATATATTCGAGCCAGCTTCTGGATTATCATTTTGTCCAAAACCGGCGCGTAACGATAAATAAAACCATTCACCCCGCAACAATTATTGACAAGAGGGATATATGAAATGACAACAAAATTTTTCAGTGCTGACGTTTTAAAGTTGGATTGTGAAAAGGAAACCTTCCGCATTACCTCCCGGCTCAGAGAGCTGCTACGCGATAAGTTAAAAAGAAGAGGTTTCGTCGTGGCCATCTCCGGCGGGATCGACAGCAGCGTGACCGCCGCACTTTGTGTACGGGCCATCGGCAAGGAACGTGTCTTTACAATACAAATGCCGGAAAAGCACTCGTCTTCCGACACTGCAACACTATCCTCAATGCTTGCCCGGCACCTGGAAGTGGAAACAGTCCTGACAGATATATCGGGCATCCTTGAAGCGGTAGGATTTTATGATAAATACGATAACGCCGTCAGGTCGGTCATCCCGGAATACGGAGCGGGCTGGAAATCAAAAATTGTCCTTCCGGATATCGTTCGCCAAACGACAATTTCCTATTATTCCATTGTCGCGCAATCACCGCAGGGAAAACAGATCAAGCAAAGACTGCCTCTCAAGCCATACCTGGAAATACTTGCGGCAACCAACTTTAAACAACGCATCCGTAAAATGATGGAGTATTATCATGCCGACCGCCTGAATTATGCGACTACCGGAACCCCCAACCGCCTGGAATACGATCAGGGATTTTTTGTAAAGCTGGGTGACGGCGCGGCCGATGTGAAACCCATTGCCCATCTATACAAAACTCAAGTTTTCGAACTGGCGGAATATCTGGGAATTCCCGATGCAATACGGCTTCGTAAACCGACCACCGATACATACTCATTGTCGCAGGGGCAGGATGAATTTTACTTTGCCCTTCCCTATGACAAAATGGATCTGTGCCTGTATGCCAAAAACAACGCCATTTCCAAAGAACAAACCGCCGAGGTAACCGGGCTGACACCTGAAGAAGTGGAAAGAGTTTTCAAAGACATCGATCAAAAAAGAGCCACCACAAATTATCTGCACCTTCCACCTTTGCTTGTAGATGAAGTTACTGAAATCGGCGACGGAGGCGGCAAACCATAACCACCACATCATTAAAACAACATCTATTGTCCCCCGCCGGCGGGGGTGGCCTGCTTTAGCAGGCCGGGGGTGGACATAACACTTTAACAAAACCGCGCGAAAGCGCATCCCTACTGTCCACCGCTGGCGGGGGTGGCTCGAAGGGCCGGGGGTGGATGGCCAGGAGTAAACAACACTTTAACAAAACCGCGCGAAAGCGCATCCCTACTGTCCACCGCTGGCGGGGGTGGCCTGCTTCAGCAGGCCGGGGGTGGATGTTTTGCATATTGGAAGCAACGGCTTGAAATTATCTCCTGTCTTCTGTCTCCTGTATCCTCGTTTCCCATCCTCCCCCCTGCCCCCTCCCAAGGGGGACAAAAGAGGAAGGCTTCCATCAACCATAATCCCGGATATTTTAAATGTTGCATGTCAACCTCTTTTCCGCCCTGAAGCCCTTCATACCCAGACGCATACAGATCGCCTTGCGCAGGATGTTCGTTCGTGCAAGGCTGGGCTCATATAAAGATGTTTGGCCAATCGACCCATCATCGGCAAAACCACCTGCAGGGTGGCAGGGCTGGCCGGATGGTAAAAAATTCGCCCTCGTTCTTACCCATGACGTTGACACAAAAGAAGGACACGACACGGTCCTTCCACTGGCAAAATTAGAAGAAGGCCTTGGATTTCGCTCTTCTTTCAACTTCGTGGCAGAAGATTTCAATATTTCAAAAGACTTAATCCGTAATTTGCAAAACAGGGGCTTTGAAGTCGGCGTACACGGCATCAACCATGAAAACCAGTTTAAATCTGAAGCACACTTTCAAAAACTAGCCCCGAAAATTAATCGCTATTTAAAAGAGTGGAATGCCGTCGGCTTCCGGGCGCCGAGTATGTACCATAACCTGGATATGCTTCACTCTTTGGATATCGAATATGACGCTTCCACCTTCGATACTGACCCTTTCGAGCCGCAACCCGACGGTGTCGGCACAATTTTTCCTTTCTGGGTACAGGGTAAAAATGGGCGACCGGGATATGTGGAACTGCCTTACACCCTTCCCCAGGACTTTCTTCTGTTTATTCTTTTGCAGGAAAAAGGTATTGACATCTGGAAGAAAAAGCTCGACTGGATCGCTCAACATGGTGGCATGGCTCTGTTTATCACTCATTCCGACTACATGGATTTTCACCATACAGGGCACTATGAAAAATATCCTTATAATCTTTACGAAGAGCTTCTCGGTTACATAAAAACCAAATATGAGGGGCAATACTGGCAAGTGCTTCCCAAAGAAATGTCACGCCTCTGGAAAACAAGGCTTGGTAATAACGACATGACAAAATTCAATCAGAAATCTCCCGGCAGGAATAAGGTCTGGATTGACCTTGACAATACTCCGCATATCCCTTTTTTCCAGCCAATCATTGCCGAGCTCGAGAAACGTGGTTACGAATGTGTTGTCACGGCACGTGATGCCTACCAGGTTCTTGACATGGCTGAACGCTACGGCATGAAATATACAAAAATCGGTCATCATTACGGTAAGAACAAGCTCATGAAGGTTGCGGGAACTCTTATAAGAACCACGGAAATGCTCCCTTTCATCATAAAAAAGAAACCCTCCGTTGCAGTCTCACACGGCTCGAGAACGCAACTTGTAGCTTCAAAATTATTAGGAATTCCGTCACTTGTCCTGATTGATTATGAACATGCCCGTGGCCTCGTATCCATAAAACCGAATTATGTAATGACTCCTGATGTCATTTCAGGATCTTCTTTTAAAATGTCACCCGACAGAATATCTCAATATCCCGGCATCAAAGAAGATGTTTATGTAGTGAGCTATACTCCCAATCACTCAATCATAGATGAGCTCAATATTGATGAAAGCAAAGTTGTAGTCACGGTACGCCCACCCGCAACAGAAGCCCATTATTTTTGTGAAGCCAGCGAAGAGCTGTTTGAAGCTTCAATGAAATTTCTACTGGAAGAAAACACACAAATAATCCTGCTTCCGAGGAATAACAATCAAAAGGATTTTATAAATCAAACATGGCCTCAGGCAATTTCTTCAGGCAGGGTGATCATTCCCGCTCGTGCAGTCAACGGCCTTGATCTTATGTGGTATTCAGACCTTGTGATAAGCGGCGGAGGCACCATGAACCGTGAGGCAGCGGCCCTGGACGTGCCTGTTTACAGTATTTTCCGGGGAACCATCGGCGCCGTAGATCGTTATCTATCGGATGTGGGAAGACTTGTGCTTCTGGAAAAACCGGATGACCTGAAAACCAAACTTAAATTGGTCAAGAGACCAAAAAACATTAAATTGGCGGATCGGGACAAAACAGCGCTAAACGCCATTGTGGACAAGATAGAACAAATTCTAGCGGAAAGATTTTAAATGAAAAAAACAATCAAACTGGCCTTAATCTGCGGTGCCAGGCCGAACTTCATGAAAATTGCACCGCTAATCTTTGCCATTGAAAAGCACAATCGTAACACCAAAAGTCACGCGAAAATAAAGCCACTGCTTGTTCATACCGGTCAGCACTACGATGTGAAAATGTCTGAAGCTTTTTTCCGCGACCTGGACATCCCTGAACCGGACTTCAACCTTGAAGTGGGGTCTGGTTCACACGCCGTCCAGACCGCAGAAATCATGGTCCGTTTTGAAAAAGTCTGTCTTCAGGAAAAGCCGGACTGGGTTGTCGTGGTGGGAGATGTTAACTCCACAATGGCCTGTACAATTGTGGCATCTAAGCTTGGCATCCGTGTAGCCCACGTCGAGGCAGGCCTGAGAAGCTTTGACAGAACCATGCCTGAAGAGATTAATCGCCTGGTCACAGATGCGCTTGCCGATTTACTTCTGACACCGTCAAGAGACGCAGACAGAAATCTACTGCGCGAAGGGGTTAGTAAAGATAAAATCAAATTTGTCGGCAATATTATGATTGATACGCTTCTTCGACATGCCGAAAAAGCCAGGGCACTTGAACCTCAAAAGAAATACAACCTGGAAGACGGACAATATGTTTTTGTCACACTGCACAGACCATCAAACGTGGATGAGAAAAAATCTTTAACAACAATCATAAGGCACTTAACCAACTTGTCCAAAAAAATTCCGGTATTTTTCCCCATGCACCCGCGCACCAGAAAAAATCTGATCTCCTTCGGGTTACAGGATAAAATCGCCAAAACAAAAAACATGATCATCACCGACCCTATCGGCTATCATGAAACCATCGGCCTGGTCGATAAAAGTGCATTCGTACTTACCGACTCCGGCGGCCTGCAGGAAGAAACAACCGTTCTTGGCATCCCCTGCCTTACATTAAGGCCCAACACCGAAAGACCGGTCACCATTACGCACGGCACAAACAAGTTGACAACCCTGAAAACACTAAATGAGGATATGAAAATACTTTTTGAGGCAAAGAACAAAAAAAGGCGCGTCCCCCCGCTGTGGGACGGCAAAACAGCCGAAAGAATCATTAAAATACTAGCCGGCAGTTGACAGTTACCGGTTGACGGTCTTTATCCGTAAACTGGAAACCGGCAACCGTCAACCGTCAACTGTCTTTATCCGTAAACCGTCAACTGTGAACCGTCAACTGTCTTTAACCGCAAACTGGAAACTGGAAACCGTGAACCGTTAACTGTATTTCTAACTGTGAGCCGGAAACTAATTTATTATGTCCCGTTCTTTTGAAGGTTTAGATGTATGGAAAAGATCTTGTGCCCTATCTATACGTCTATATGAATTATTAAAGGATTGCCGCGACTACGGCCTCAAAGATCAAATCCTCCGTGCCGCCGTATCGATTCCATCCAATATAGCGGAGGGTTCTGAAAGAAGGAGTATCCCCGACTTCAGAAGATTTATAGCTATTGCCCAGGGTTCCGCAGCCGAATTAAGGACACAGGTTTACATTGCCAAAGAGGTTAAACTTCTAACGGAACAAGATGCAAATCGCTTGATTGAAGAATTGAAAATCATTTCTAAAATGCTCCAAGCCCTATATTCTTCTTTAAAACCGTGATGTCTTTAACCGTAAACTGTCAACTGTCAACTGAAAACTGTCTTTATCCGTCAACTGACAACGGGAAACCGTCAACCGAAAACTGTCTTTATCCGTCAACTGACAACTGTGAACCGCCAACCGTTAACTGTATTTCCAACCGTCAACCGAAAACTGTCTTTATCAGTAAACTGTCAACTGCCTTTATGAACCGGAAACTGAAAACTGTTACCCGTGAACTATTTAACTACTGCCTTTCAAACAACTGGGCCGGCTACGACCCTTACGACGCCCTCAACAGCGAACTTTTCAAAAAATTGCCTTTTTTGGATTGGCGGTTGACGCGTTTGGCAATGACGCAGATATTGAAAAGAAGCCCCATTAATTTTCGCCCGCTTCTCATGATACCTAAAACCCAAAATCCCAAGGCACTTGCACTTTTTCTGATGGCCTTGTTAAAATTAGAAAATTCAGGCATGTTGAATGACACAAGCCTTATTCCTTCAATGGTCCAGAACATCATCGCCCTCCGCTCAGATAACAATCTTTTAACTGAGAACCGGAAACCGTCAACCTGTAATCATCGTTATCAGTCAACTGACAACTGTGAACCGGTAACCGTTAACCGTCTTTCTAACCGCCAACTGGAAACTGTGAACTGTGAACCGGTAACCGTTAACCGCTATTACTGCTGGGGCTACAGCTTCCCCTGGCAAGGCCGATCTGTCCTCGCGTCCCGCGGCGAAGCTAATCTTGTCTGTACCGTTTTTGTCGCCAACGCGTTTTTGGACCTCTACGAAGCACAACTCTGTCAACTAGAAAAAGTGAACCGTAAACTGGAAACCGGATACTGTCAACTGTCAGCTGATAACTTGCTTAATATTGCTTCAAGTTCCGCCGATTACTTAATGAATGAATTGTTTTGGACAGACGGGGACGAAGCGGGATTCAGTTATCCTGTACCGTCGATAAAAACAAAAGTTCATAACGCCAACTTTCTGGGTGCCGCTCTCCTGTGCCGTATATATAGACATACCGACAATAAAAAATATCTTGAGCCGGCGCTGAAGGCTGCACGCTACTCCGCCCGGATGCAACAACACGATGGTTCATGGAACTACGGGGAACTTCCCACGCAACGCTGGATCGACAATTTTCACACCGGGTATAATCTTGTCGCATTGCAAACAATAAGCAAATATTTAAACACAGATGAATTTCTTCTCAACATAAAACGTGGTTTACAGTTTTATACAAATCACTTTTTCCGTCAAAACGGAGCACCCAAGTATTTTCATAACAAAGCATATCCATTTGACATTCACAGCGTGGCACAAAGCATCATTACACTTCTGGAAATGAAAGACCTTGATCACAACAATATAGAGCTTGCCTGCAGGATTTTTGACTGGACTGTTGCAAATATGTGGGACAAACGTGGTTATTTTCACTACCAGATAACCCCTTATTATAAGAACCGGATAAGCTACATGCGCTGGTCTCAAGCCTGGATGCTTTTAGCGCTTACGACTCTACTGGAAACCGTGAACTGTAAACCGTCTTTATCCGTAAACTGTCTTTATAACTGGAAACTGTGAACCGTCAACTGTCATACATCATAATTACCCCCGCCCGCAATGAAGCAGAATTCATTGAGCTGACCATTAAATCCATGATCTCTCAAACCCGTCTCCCCTTAAAATGGGTTATCGTCAGTGACGGCTCGACAGACGAGACCGATAACATAGTCAAAAAATATCTGCCCGATCATCCATGGATGGAACTGCTCAGGACACCGGAACGGCAAGAGAGGCATTTTGCCGGAAAAGTAATGGCTTTTAACGCAGGTTACGAAAAAGTAAAATATCTTGATTACGACATCATCGGCAGCCTGGATGCCGATATTTCTTTTGATGATGAATATTTTGACTTTCTCTTGAGCAAGTTTAAAGACTTGCCTGAATTAGGAGTTGCTGGAACACCCTTCAGAGAAGGCGAAACTCAATACAACTATAGATTTTCCAGGAAAGAGCATGTATCCGGCGCGTGCCAATTATTTCGCAGGACCTGTTTTGAAGATATAGGTGGATACACACCAATAAAAGAAGGAGCCATTGATCTTACCGCCGTCGTTACTGCCAGAATGAAAGGGTGGCAAACAAGAACCTTTACAGAGAAACACTGCGTTCACCATCGCACAATGGGAACGGCAAAACACCACGTTTACAAGGCGCTTTTCATAAGCGGTTACGGTGACTACCGGATGGGCGTGCATCCCTTATGGCAAATATTCAGGTCATTATATCAGATGAGCAGAAAGCCTTTCGTTATTGGTGGTTTAATTTTACTTACGAGTTATTTTTGGGCCTGGATCAGGCAAGCACCTAAGCCAGTCTCACAGGAATTTGTAATTTTTAGAGGCAAAGAACAAATGCAATGGTTGAAAGAATATTTTTTAAAGGCATTACGACTGTCCCTATGACAATAAAGCACTTACTCATCAAAATAATAATAAAATATTAAAAAAAAGAGAAGACAATGAAAGTAAAACCAATTCCAATAAATTGGCACCCAGATCTTCCCATCTTTGCCATGGAGTCATTTCTAAAAGCAGTCGGCGACGATTATGGCTGGCTCGGCGGACATGATGAAAACACAGGGACATTGCGTTGTATTCTGCCGTACACAATAATCAGGAAAACAATATTTAGGATGGCAAGATTCCGTGTTGAAACAATAGAAGTTGATCAACCATTGTCTATTGAAGATGAAAAAATATTTTTAAATAATTGCGTAAAATATTTCAGTTCTTTGGGTGTGCATCTGATCATTCCGGCAACAACTAATACAATTTTTCGCACATATCCTGATAAAGCGGATGCTGCACCCTATGGGAGCTACATCATAGACCTGACACAGCCGGAAGATAATATTTGGAAAAATATTGATAGAATAATGCGACAAAACATAAAGACAGCCATAAAAAAAGAAGTTACCATCAGAGACGGGTCAGAAGATATACAATCTGCTCACAACCTAATAGTAGAAACATTTAAAAGATCAGAACTACCCTTTATGGGATATGAAGAATTTTACCGTTTTGTTAAAGGGCTGGGCAAATACGGCAAGATTTTAATTGCAGATTGCGATGGCATACCTCAAAGCTATGCAGTTTTTGGCTATAGCGATTACCGCGCATACGCAATCTATGCCGGTAATATAGAAAATCAACAGTCGGGGGCCAACAAATTATTATATTGGGAGGCAATAAAACTTTTCAAAAGCATGGGAGTGCGCAGTTATGACTTCGTTGGCGCACGCATCAGGCCCGAAAAAGGATCAAAGCAAGAATCCATCAACGCATTAAAACGACGCTTCGGAGCGGAGCTTAAAGAAGGTTTTATATGGAAACATTCCATAAATCCATTAATGTTTAAACTATACAATCTTGCCGCCAAATGGAGAAGTGGCGGCGACATTGTTGACGCAGAAAGGCACAAGTTACAAACCACAACAGAAGAACATTAGGAATTATAGATTATGTTAAGATTATTGCCTGTTGAAAATTGGCAATATGGGATTTCAGATGCCCTCAATGCGTTGTTTAATATATTATTTGAACAAATTGATACCAATATCATCAACATAGACAGCATCGGCCAGTGTGTTCCTGTAAGATCAGCAAGAGCCGGGATTTATACAATCCTTAAATCTTTGAATCTGTCTAAAGGCTCACGCGTGGGGGTTCCTCTTTATTGCTGTCCGGTAGTGTTTAAAGCGGTTGAGGCAGCGGGATGCAAACATTGTTTTATTGACATAGATTATACAACCTGTTGCATTTCCGCAGATGATTTTTTACGAAAACGAAATGATCTTGATGCAATTATTGCCGTACACATGTTCGGCAATACCTGTGATATGCATGCACTGGAAGATGTCGCTGAAGGAAAACCCATTATTGAAGACTGCGCCCAATCACTGGGAAGTATGTTTAAAGGGAAAATGACCGGTACTTATGGTATAGCAGCGGCGTTCAGTTTCAGATCGGGTAAATATTTAAGCGTCGGCGAAGGAGGCGCATTGTTCTCTAATGAACCCATTATTATGCAAAAACTCGAAAAAACAAATGCCGGCTTTTCCAGGCCGAAACTTCCGGAAGAAATAAAGCATCTGGCTGAAACATACATTCGTACAAAGCTGCGCACCAGGCCTCTATATGGATTAATAGGTTATCCTCTTTGGAAGTTTTATAACAAAAAAGTAGATTATTCAGCAAAATCCCCCATAGCATTTACTCAAAGCTACATTTCCGACTCACTAACTGCAGCTAAACGGCTTAACAACCTGGACTTATTTATCAAAACACAGCGTCATTATGCAGATATATTCACGCATGAATTGGGATTGCCGTCCAACATGTATTGCCCTGAAATACCTGAAGCATTCTACAACAGATACCTTTACCCTATTTTTTTAGATTCAGTCGGCCAGCGTGACAAAATGATCCAATATCTCCATAATCTGCAAATCGGAACAGCCAAACCTTATCATGACATTGCAAAGGTTGCTGCCACTTACTATGGCTATAAAAGCGATTGTCCCGTGGCTGAACAAATAGCTGATAGAGTTCTTGTTATGCCGAATCACTATAACCTTGAAGAACATGAAATTTATCATATAGCTCACTGTATAAAAGATGGTCTCAAAAAAATAAACAACTGAAATCAAAGTATTTTATCATTTTTGGGTTTAATTAATATCAACAATATGTTATTAAGATTCTTAATGCAGGCGATTAGCTCAGTGGTAGAGCACCTCCAATACATGGAGGGGGTCGAAGGTTCAAATCCTCTCATCGCCTACCAATAATAAATTTTGCCGTAATAGCCGGCCTTAATATTTAGATTCCTTTCTTTTCTTGTTTTACAGCAAAAGACATCTTTTTTCGTACTCCTCTTTTTCCATGAAAACTTTTTTCAGTATATGATCGATTTTATTTTCACAATTGATTACGAAATTTACGGCAATGGCGAAGGATCATTAAAAGATCTGGTGTTTGAACCAACATGCCAATTAAAAAAAATATTAGATCGCGAAAACTGCAAAATGGTTTTTTTTATAGAAGCAGCCGAACTCGAGAAGATTGAAGAGGCCAAATCTGATCCTGCAATTGACAGCGTAAAAAATCAAATCAAAGAGTTGCATGAAAAAGGGCATGAAATCGCTCTTCATCTTCACCCGCAATGGTATAATGGAACCTGGAAAAACGGCAAATGGGATTTGGATTATTCCGAATACAACCTTTGTACTTTGCCTGAAACAAGAATTAATCAGATAGTTGAACGCGCCATTAATTACCTGCGTAAAATCCTGTGTGAGCCTGAGTATAAACCATTCTCTTTTCGAGCAGGGAACTGGCTTTTTCAACCGACTCAACCTGCCGCCCTGATACTTTTCAATCACGGTATCAGAATTGATTCCTCGGTCTTTAAAGGGGGGCTTCAACACCAAACGAGGCTGGATTATCGTCGCTCCCTTAAAAACGGCTATTTCTGGCAATTTCAGGACGATGTGAATGAGCCCGCACACACCGGTTACTTAATTGAAATACCAATTTACACAGAAATGGTTCCCCCCTGGCGTATGGCTACAAAGAAACGCCTTGCGCTTCAACAAAAAGCCGCCACGGGCAGAAAAACATTAAGAGAACTGATCGATCGCCTGCGAGACTTGGCGCGGCCCTTCCATCCCCTGAAGCTCGATTTTTGCAGAATGACCTTTGATGAGTTGATTACCATCACCAATAAGATCATTAGAGATGATAAATTCAAACCAGATGAATATAAGCCGATTGCAACCATAGGTCACACAAAAGATCTGACAGACTTTGATACCATCTCTTTATTCCTTGCACATTTAAAACAAAATAATATCCAAATATGTACATTCAAAGAATCCAATTCCCGACTATAGCGGTAAAAAATCAAGGCCTCCTGCCCATTCTTCTAGTTATTCCTCCGGCAATTAAAGAGGCAAATATTCCACCTTTTTGAATGTCCCCCTTTGGAGGGGGCCAGGGGGAGGAATCACGCAATTTTACAACCTGTTTTTTTCCACCTCCGGCCCGCTAAAGCGGGCCACCTCCGCCAGCGGAGGACATACAGAAAGTATTTATATATTTAATTGCCGGAGCAATAATGACTTCAGTACACCATATAACAGTTTGCATTTGCACATATAAAAGACCGCACTTGCTTGCGAAGTTATTAAATAAGCTGCAAACTCAGGTGACCGAAAACCTGTTCACCTATTCAGCCGTTATAGTGGACAATGATGCTCTTCAATCCGCAAGAGAAACTATCCGTGAATGGCAGTCCAAATCCATTATACCTATTAATTACCATTGCGAGCCGGAACAAAACATTTCCATGGCCAGAAATAAGACAATTGCAAATGCTTCCGGTGATTATGTGGCTTTAATCGATGATGACGAATTTCCGGATACACAATGGCTTCTCCATCTTTATAAAGCAATTCAACAATATGGAGCCGATGGCATTCTTGGCCCTGTACTGCCCCACTTTGAAATTGAACCACCTAAATGGGTATTAAAAGGTAACTTTTTTGACAGACCCAAACCCATAACCGGCCAGGAGTTGAGTTGGCAAGATACACGCACAGGTAATGCATTGTTAAAAAGAAACATCTTCGCTGATGGTCAAGTCTGGTTTGATCCGGCTTTTGGCAGCGGCGGCGAGGATCGTGATTTTTTCAGAAGAATGATTGCTGATGGTCGAATATTTATATGGTCAATCGATGCGCCTGTCTTTGAAACAATACCACCACAACGGTGGGATAAAAAAGTTTTACTTAAGCGTGCATTACTGAGGGGTAAAATGGCGCTTAACGCAGCAAAATCAAAATTGTTAAGCACTTTATTTTCGTCTCTGGCAATAACTTTATATGCCTGCTTCCTGCCCCTATCTTTGCTTTTCGGCTATCATGTTTTTATGAAATACCTGATCAAAACTTGCGATCATATTGGGAAGGTTACCGCCTTTTTTGGTTTTAACTTGGTTAATGAAAAATACGTTGGTGTTTAAATGTCATCAGAAAATAATAGCAATTACATAATTAACTCTTCAGATAAAATTCTCGTCACAGGCGCAGGCGGTTTTGTCGGCTCAAAAGTAGTCGAAACTCTTTCTCTTTTCGGATTTAAAAACATCCGATGTCTTATTCGGTCGGACAATAATATTTTAGCGTTAAAGAAAATCACCTCTGGCCTGAATAGCACCATAGAATTTATACAGGGCAATTTACTTGATCGTAATACCTGTAAGAACGCCGTGAAAGATGTTTCCATAATATATCATCTTGCCGCCGGTGTGGAAAAATCTTTCCCCGGGTGTTTTCTTAATTCCGTTGTTACAGCCAGAAACTTAATTGATGCCGCCTTGCAGGAAACGTCACTTAAACGTTTTGTGAATATCAGCTCTATCGCAGTTTACACCAACCAAAATATTAAAAAAGGCGGCATACTGGATGAAAACTGCCAAGTTGATACAAAATTTGTAGAACGTTTTGAAGCTTATACATATGGAAAAGCGAAACAGGACGAACTTGTTATAGAATATGGTAATAAATTCAAGTTACCTTATGTAATTGTCCGGCCCAGTGTCATTTTCGGTCCCGGAAAAGCTAAAATTACTGATAGGATTGGCACAGATACTTTCGGGATATTTCTTCACTTGGGATTAGGAAATACTATCCCTCTCACATATCTTGATAATTGTGCAGAGGCAATCGTACTTGCCGGACTTCAGCCCGGCATTGAAGGTGAGGTATTCAATATTACGGATGACAATCTACCTACAAGCAGACAATTTTTACGCCAATATAAAAAGCAGGTAAAAAAAATGCTGTCAATTCCTGTGCCCTACCCTCTTTGGTATTTCTTCAACACAATATGGGAAAAATATTCTAAATGGTCTGGTGGCCAGTTACCGCCGGTTTTTAACAAACGCTCATGCGAGGTATATTGGAAACGTGTCAACTACTCCAATGAGAAAGCAAAACATCTTTTGAATTGGCAACCCAAAATTCCGATGGATATTTCTTTGGACAATTTTTTTAAATATATGAAAAGTATTCAGGTGAATAAGCAATGATCAAAGTTGCCATTATCGGCTGCGGCAAAATGGCCGATCAACATGCAGTTCAAATTCAGCGTATTTCTGATGCCGTTATAGTAGCAGTTTGCGACAGTGAGCCCTTAATGGCAAGACAAATGGCAGAGCGCTTTAATATAGAAATGTGCTTTACAGATGTTCAGGAAATGCTGGATAAGACAAAACCGGATGTGGTGCATATAACCACCCCACCCGCAAGCCACTATCCTTTGGCTAAGCAGTGCCTGGATTCGGGATGTAATGTTTATGTGGAAAAACCTTTTACATTAGACACACTGGAAGCTGAAGCACTGATCAGGCTTGCCGACCAAAAGAACCTGAAAATTACCGCCGGACACAATGCACAGTTTACGCATGCAATGATTAAAATGAGACAGCTTGTAAAAAACGGTTATCTGGGTGGTGCGCCTGTCCACATAGAAAGTCACTACTGCTATGATTTTGGTGATATAAGCTACGCTAAAGCAATATTGGGAGACGACAACCACTGGGTGCGGAAACTACCCGGCTCATTACTACAAAATATAATAAGCCACGGCATCAGTAAAATTGCAGAATTTCTATCAGGCGATAAACCCACTGTAATAGCTAACGGGTTCACTAGTAATTTTCTTAAGGAAGCTGGTGAAACCGGTATCATTGATGAGGTTCGTGTAATTATTAAAGATGAAAACAATATAACTGCATATTTTACTTTTTCGTCACAGATTAAACCTGTACCGCACCAATTAAGACTCTACGGTAAAAGGAATTCCCTGATCGTTGATGACGATCATCAGATTGTGATCAAGGTTGATGATAAAGAATATAAAAGTTATTTAAACTACTTTATACCGCCTGTTCAGTATGCAAAGCAGTATCTTGGAAATCTCAGAACCAATTTTAAGAAGTTTTTAAAAAGGGATTTTCATCTGCCAAACGATGCCGGATTAAAATTATTGATTTCGTCTTTCTATCAATCAATTGAAGGGAATGCACCGCTGCCTCTTTCCTACCGTGAAATAATTTTAACCTCAAAAATCATGGACGCCATATTTTCACAGATCAAAAAGTAACATATGCTTTTTAACTCAACAATTTTTTTCAGATTTTTTAGACTTCATTTAGCAATTGCAAAGAGAGACCCGCTTTATTATTATCTTTAAAGAGTTCACTTTAAATTTTAGACAGCTCAAATTTATAAGTACCTAATTAATCATGAAACATAACGCTTTATTAACTCTTTTCTCAAATTATATTTCCAAAACAAGACATTGGTACCAGTTAGTTTTTATCTTCTGCGCTGTCATAGTCATTGTTTCATTAATCAGTCATTTTACAGTCCATTTCCTCAGAATTTCAACATCGCCTGGTAAATACCAAAACTATGGCGCTAATGATCGTGTTGCCACAACCAGATTATATGGTTCATCAGTTGCATACTCCGCAATCGACTGGAGCGAAATTTCAAAAATACTGGGTGCTCCAATTGAGAGTTGGGCTTCACTCGGACAGACCCCCTCAGAGTGGGAGTATTCTCCCCGGCCATCAAAAGAAATCAAACGTATTTTTATCGCCATTTCGCCCGTCGATTTGAATGAACACGCTCTTAGCGATTTTCGAGTCGATTACGTACCACTAACACAGACGATCCGTGATTTGTGGCAAGTACAGGCTGATTTCTCCTTCAATAAAAGAGTCCTGAGCCAATACCCTACAAGAGCTCTACGAGTTCTGTTTCCAACAGTAGGCCGATCCGACGGAGTGATGACTGGGATACGGGATGAGCTCAAAAAAATGACCAGAATCGGCAGCTCATCGGAGCCAGATGAAGCTTTCAGGTTTAAGATGGAGGGTGACTCGGGGCTCGAAGAAAAAGTAAGCGACTGGCCTCCCGGACGACTTCAGCGCCGTTTAGCTCTGACACGGGCAGCATGCCAAGGAAAGCATTCTTTCAATGGACTCAAGAAGATGGCATTAACGAGGCTCGTTCAGAATTTTAAACAAAAAGGCCAATTGATCTTTATTGTATTGCCAGTGTCACCAATCTATCAAGAGGAATTTTTAACTGCCAAAGTTAAACATGAATTTGAAATGGAATTGGCAGATTTTCAAAGCTTATGGCCACAGGCAAAACTAATCCGATTAGACAAATTGCCGCCTCTTCAAGATAATTCCATGTACTGGGATTTTGTACACGCTAATCACTATGGACAACAGATCATGACATCTGCTTTCTTAACTCACCTTGATCATTCCGGACGTCTGCCATGACCTTTACCTCTTTTGAATTCTTCGCCTTTTTCCTGTTTGTCCTCTTAGGGCGCTGCGTGACACGAAACAATACGGTAACAAAATGGTTTTTGTTGGTTACCAGCATTTTTTTCTGCCTTATTTCAAGTGTTTCTTGTGCCATTGTGATTTTATTTATAACGTTTGTCGATTTCTTCATAGGTCGAAAACTCGGACAAATACAGAATCAACACCATCGTAAAAGGCTATTAATCTTCAGTTTAGTAATTACCCTTGGACTTCTAGGTTTTTTTAAATACACAAATTTTTTTCTGGAAAACATTTGGTTTGTTCTTGGAATCATGAATATTAAGACCTCTCAAATTAAACTGAATATTACTGCTCCACCTGGAATCTCATTCTTTACGTTTGCCAGCGTAAGTTATATTATCGATGTTTACTACAATAGACTAAAACCGTGCCACAGCTTCAGGGATTACGCGCTCTTTCTCAGCTTTTTCCCGAAGCTGTTGTCAGGTCCGATAGCACGCGCCGTCAATTTCCTTCCTCAACTGAAGCAAAGAATTCAGATAACTGCATTGGATTTAGAAACCGGTCTTGCATACATTCTGTTGGGAGCTGTTAAGAAATTAGTCATTGCGGATCAAGTTGCAAGCCATGTTAATATGATTTTTTCCTCACCAGGGCAATATGATGCTTACACCCTTCTTCAGGGGCTGTTGGGTTATACCGTTCAACTTTACTGTGATTTTTCTGGTTATTCTGACATGGCCATAGGTGCAGCAAGATTACTAGGTTACAAATTACCTGAAAACTTTCAAATGCCCTTTTCAGCGGCTACTATTACTGAATTCTGGCGTCGATGGCACATCACAATGTCTAATTGGTTCCGTGATTACCTCTTTTTTCCGCTTGAAATGGCAAGGCGGAAAAGTCTTTACCCCATCTTTCGTACATGCAGCAACCTCATTATAACATATCTTGTTTGCGGTCTATGGCACGGTGCCGGATGGGGATTTGTGATATGGGGCGGAATCCATGCCGTCGCAATGGCAATTGAGGTGCTTTGGAAAAGATGGAATTTATTTGTCTCTTTAGAAGATTCAAGATTATTTCAAGTAGCTTGGACATTCATTTCTCATATATTGACTCTTGGCGTTTTGCTTTTGAGCCTTATTTTTTTCCGATCGGAATCAGTCGCAAATGCTTGTACTTATCTTACCCGTTTAATTTTCTGGACACCAAACGGTACCAACATGATATCACCGTATATTCTGCCAGGAGTAGCGGCCGTGTTTTTTGTCCATTTGTTCGTGAATAAAAACCGTAACTGGTCTCAGGAAATACCGGCCAAAGCGCCGATCATCCGCATCCTGGTATACACATGCCTTCTTATCTTGCTTGTCACACTTGGCGCAACCGACAGCGTTCCTTTTGTTTATTTCCAGTTTTAACTCAAAACGAACAAGAATTCACGCAATACAATACTTAAGAAGAGGGAAAATCATGACAAAGAAGATTGAAGAAACCGTTACTCAATTTGTTACCGAAATGCTGCTTGAAAGAGGCATAAAAGCAAAACCTTCACCCGATACTTCGCTGATTGACAGCGGCATGATCGATTCACTAAGTGTTGTGACGTTTGTCGGACAACTTGAAAATGCGTTCGGCATTACTATCTCGATGGCAGACATGACACTGGACAATTTTGATACTATTCAATTTATTTGTGATTTTATAAAATCAAAACTTTCCCAGGAGAGATAAAAATGCCAATCATCCTCGATAATTTTCGGAGAATAGTCCTCAAGTACCCTACACAGACAGCGGTCCTTCACTGCCGGAGCAAAGGAAAGTATTCCAAGATTAGCTTTGCTGAGCTTGATAGAAGATCGGATGTAATTGCCGGTTATCTGACAGATCAAGGTATTGAAAGTGGCAATTTTGTTGGTGTTTACATGAGCAGATCCATTGATCATGTAACATCTATTCTAGGTATTATGAAAGCAGGTGCAGCATTTTATAGCCTCAATCCACGCACAACTCAGGAGCAGGTCATCTACACGGCGCGTCTTTCACGAGCACCTGTCGTTCTTATTGATGACAGTGCATTACTAAATCTGCAGGACATATACAATCATAAAGAAAATTCTTTTAACTTAACTCACTATTCGAGTGATGTGACATCGCTATTTCATGAGCAGATCATTGCCCGGATCAACGAAAAATTCCCTTTAAGCCGGTTGCCACAAGTATTTCTACCCAAAGACAATATACCGATCCGAGAAGCTATTGTCCCCCGCGATGTTGCGCTTGCTTTATTTACCTCCGGATCTACCGGCACTCCCAAGGGTGTTTTAATTTCACATCAGGACCTTTATAATCGAACCCTTACTGAATGTGAATATTATGGAATCACACGTTCGGATGTTTTGCTAAATCTCCTGCCCTTTTCCTTTGATGTGGGAACAAATCAGTTGTTTACTGCTCTTGTAACAGGCGCGCAATTAACTATCTTGAATTCATGGATGCCCGCCGATATTGTTTCAACAGTCAAGCAACACCAAATCACCGGCATCTCCGGCGTACCGGCAATCTGGGCATCATTTCTGAATCTGTCTGACAGCAAAGAGTCGCTGGAAGCCATCAAATCGGTTCGCTATATCACTATTTCCGGTGGCGACCTTGCACCGGAACAGCTCAAACGCTTGGGTATGTTACTTCAAGGCACACAGATATTCAAAACATACGGTCAATCAGAAACATTTCGAAGCGGTATCCTGCTGCCATCGGAATATCATCTGAAAATGCTCTCTGTTGGACGGCCGGTTAAAGGCACAAAAATATCAATTTTGAACAGTAAAGGTAAGCTCGCGGCCCCTAATGAAATGGGCGAAATTATCCATTATGGTGATGGGATGATGCTGGGATATATTGGAGACGCCCGGGGAACTGCACGAAAAATACGAACCAACCCACATCAAAATAAACGCAGCCCCTACATTCAAAAGGCCGTTTTTACCGGAGACATTGGTAAAATTGATGAAGACGGATATCTTTACGTCCAGGGACGAAAAGACAAGATGATTAAATCTTCAGGCTATAGAATATATCCCAAGGAGATATCTGACCAGATTCTTCGCCACACAAGCATACAGGATGCTGTTGTTTTCGGCATACCTGATAAAAACATTGGGAAAGCTATATATGCAGAAGTTCAACTAAAAGAAAACCAGGAACTGACAGTAAGCGAATTGAAAACATTCTTATCGGACAAGCTTCCGCCATATATGATTCCATCAAAAATATTCTTCGTTAACTCTTTCCCTCGCACACCATCAGGTAAGATCAGATTAGCGGAAGTGGAAAGGAAATACCATGAATAAAGAAGAATTTTATTCTATTATTGGCAAAGATGCCGTCGCACACATCATTAAAGAGGTCCCAACGCCTGCCTACATCTATTTTAGAAAAATCATGCATAAAAGGTATACCGATCTGGTCAGTTGCCTTCCTCCGTCTTTTCAGATCTATTACGCTGTAAAGGCTAATCCATTTGCTGGCATTTTGCAGGAATTGTCATCCTTAGGGGTCGGGGCCGACGTTGCCTCTTTGGGCGAACTCAAAAGAGCTCGCCATCACAAAATCAAGGCTGATCGCATAGAATTTTCCGGACCTGCCAAGTCCGAAGATGAGATCGGTGAAGCTATCCGGCATGGAATTTCAGCAATCAACGCCGACAGTCTACCTGAACTAGAAACTATTGCACGAATCAGTCGGCAGATGGGTATAAAGGCGAATGTCGGTATTAGAATCAATCCTCACCAGACAGCGGATACTGCAGGTATAAAAATGAGCGGTGATACTCAATTCGGAATTCCCATGACCATGATCAAAGAAGCATTGAATTTTATTCGGTCACATGCAGATACCATGGTTTTTTCCGGTTTGCATGTCCATGCAGGGTCCCAGATTTTGTCAAGCACAGCTCTCATTGATAACTTTCGAATGATACTGGATACAGCAGTAGCGACGTTTGATCTTGGTATTTTTCCCATTAATAAAATAAATTTTGGCGGCGGCTGGGGCATCAATTACTTTTCCAATCAAACAAGCCTTGACTTAAAACAACTGTCTGACGGGCTGAAAGAACTTTTTTGCGAGGGTAAATATGCCAAGTTTGCACAAACGCGTTATATCGTGGAACCGGGTAGGTTTCTGGTGGGCGAGTGCGGGCTGTATGCGACACGCATCTTGTATCGAAAGCATGGGATAAAGAAAAATTTTCTGATTGTTGATGGGGGCATGCATCATCACTATCTGCTTGTCGGCGGCATGGGTCAGGTCGTCAGAAGAAATTTCGAGATGGACGTTTTTACAGCAAGCGAACACATAGACATGACACCAACAACTTACGATATCGCCGGCTGTCTTTGCACTCCTCAAGATATACTTGCCACTAATTTTCAGTCCGTGCGTGAACTGCACAAGGGTGACCGTATTATCTTCTTTAATTCCGGTGCTTATGGATTAACGGCAAGCCCGATAAACTTCCTCGGCCACGAACTACCGGCTGAAATCATTGCCTAGAATTTCACAAGGAGAATCACGATGGAAGTAGCTTTAAAAGAGATTCAACATGACAACATCCAGATAGTCAAACCCTGGCTTATAGATAAAGATAATGCGCAATTTCTGGATCCATTTTTTCAGAATGAAGATCTCCGAGACGAGCAACTCGCTTTTTTCTTGATGCGAAGAGATAAAAGGACATTTCTTATTATTTGTGATGATATCCCTGTAGGGATAATGGGTTTGACAAAAATTGATGAGAAAAACAAATCTGCAGAGATATGGAGCGTCATTGGCAATCTAGAATACAGAAAAAAAGGCGTCTCCACAACTGGCTTTATTTTGACACTCCACAAAGCATTTTATGATCTCAATTTGCACTCCGTGAGCGGTTGGGCTGCAGAAAGCAACTTCACAATTAAAATCTTTCATAAATTAGGTTTCAAATGCATAGGCCGCCAACGTGAATGTCATCTCTTTGACGGAATTTTTAAGGACAGAATTCTTTTCGACATTCTTCACCAAGAATTCAAATCAAATTTTTTACACAAATAAGATTTTCGTCTAATGACGAACAATCCGTTGGGGTTCATGCTTTCGAATGCCATCAGTTGTTGCACTCATACTTTGTTCATTATTTGTCTTCTGGCTTCTCACGCTGGATCACAAAATATCCCATGAATGTTCTTTTGCTGTCTGGATACCTACTATATGGGTGCTTCTTATTGCCAGTAAACCATTGGCTATCTGGTTTTCGCATTCAGCGGGGGAAGGCGAGTATGGAAGCCCCTTGGATCGGAATTTCATTATTCTTCTGATTATTATTGGAGTTACAATCCTTGTAAAGCGGAGATTTTCTTTTTCAAAAGCAATCGAGGGCAATACCTGGTTGATAATATTAACATTATACATGTTAATAAGCACTTTGTGGTCATCGGTAGGCGTTTATACATCCTTTGTTCGTTGGGTAAGGGCAACTCCGGCGTTAATAATGGGTTTTCTTTTGCTTACAGAAAATAATCCACGCGAAGCAATGCTGAGCGTATTAAGAAGAACAACATATATCCTCATACCTTTTTCTGTGCTTCTAATAAAATATTATCCTCACTACGGCGTTGAATATTCCAGATGGACAGGTGAATTGATGTGGGTAGGAGTCACTCTACAAAAAAACGGGATCGGACGCCTCTGTATGATTTCTTTATTTTTTTTAATATGGTCATTTTTCAAAAGAAGAAACCAAGCACAAATTACAGAAGTGAGATATCTCGTCACAGCGGAAATATTTTTGCTGTGTTTAACTCTATGGCTTTTAAAGGGTCCCAGCATTTATGCCATGTCAGCCACGGCACTCCTTTCAACATCCGTGGGATTAGCTGTCTTGGCTGTTTTGTTATTATTAAATCGTTTCAAGATATTTCCAAATCCCAATCTCGTAGCAACAATTATGCTTCTGTTTATCATCGTGGGTATAGTTACAGTATTTACAAGTGGCTCTACCGTTGCCTCCCTTACTGGCTCCGTGGGACGCGATACAACACTGACGGGGCGAACAGATGTCTGGAATAGTCTTTTACCCGTAGCAATGCAGCGCCCGCTTTTAGGCTATGGTTTCGGCGGGTTTTGGACTCAAGAAATCCGTGATCATTTTATGATCAGCGATGCGCATAACGGATATCTTGATATGATTTTAGACACGGGCTTTCTGGGCTTGTTTTTAACGACAATGTTTTTGTTATCGTCTTGCCATAAAGCAATCACTTTGCTAAAAAAAGATTTGTTCTGGTCGCTTCTCTGGTCCTGTTTTTTATTCATGGCAGTTATACATAACATATCCGAATCATCAATCAGCGCATTTGCAACACATCTGACAGCCCTTCTCATATTCTTGGCCATTGTCTCAACACCGAGCATTGTGGGTGAAGTAAGCATTGAAAACAATGAAAATGCTATAAACTCGTGATTTTTATAAAATTCAGGAGTATTTATGACAATTAGTCGCCAGGATATAGGAGTGTTATTGTTTTATATTCTCGGATATTCTCGACTTAGAAATTTTTTGCTTCGAGTTCGACGTAAACCAATGACGCGTTTCATCACGTTTCATGATATTGAACCTTCAGCTGTCGCTAACTTTGAAAGCAATATTGTTTTTCTCAAACAAAACTTAAATGTCATCAGTTTTGATGATTACATGACAGGAAATTTATCAACATCAAAAGTCAATATCGTTATCACCTTCGACGATGGCTTTAAAAGCTGGGTTACCCATGCAGTTCCAATACTCAGAAAACTGTCACTGCCGGCGACTTTTTTTATATCAACAGGCTTTGTAGGGCTTAACAAGCATGAAACCACATCTTTCTTGAGATCAAACCTTCTGTTAAATGAATCATATCAATTAACATCGAGTGGCGGCCTTTCCAACGATGATATTAGAAATATTAGCGACCATGGTTTTACTATAGGAGGTCATACATTGAGCCACTGTGACCTTTCAGCGTTTCATGATGAGGCTGCACTTAGAAGAGAAATTGAAAAGGACAAAATATTTCTGGAAAATATAATCGAAAAAAAAATCCACTACTTTTCTTATCCTTTTGGATTCCATAATAATCCTAATATAGATATTATCAAAATTTTACAGGAAGTTGGATACCAGGGCGCAGTAACTACAATATCAGGTTATAATGACAAGAAGACAAATGCATTTCTGCTACGCCGTAATCTTACAAGCGCAGCAATGTCAAGTTTAGTTTTTAAAGCGCGTATTTACGGAAATTATGAACTAGTTAAACTTTTAAAAGAAACATTTTTAAAATCATATTAATCTGAAAGGCACTGATTATGTACGACAATCTCACCTTTCGTCGTCAATTTCTATTGGCAAAAGAAAAAATAAAATTTTTTGATAATTGGAATTCATTACAAATAGGTTCACAATACCTATATACACATCCTGACCTGGATACGATCATGTTTCAAGATTTAGAAAAACTTATCGTATTAATGGGTAATATTTACAACCCGAAACAACCTGATGCAACAAACCATGATATTTTAGAAATCATACATAAAAACTCAAATAGCATTACGAATTTGTTTTGCCAAGTCAAACGATTTGCCGGGGCATATGCAATCATTTATAAAAATTCAACCGATTATATTATCTTCCATGATGCATTGGGAATACGAGAAATATATTACTGTACTTCAGAAAATCTCATTATTTGTGGATCGCAGCCGAATTTGATTGCCGATTTTTCCGAACCACCAATCCGTGTAACTGACGACCCGTTATTTCTCGATTTTTTTAACAACCATCTTAAAAACTCTAGCATGATTAGTGATAATACTTATTTTAAAGACGTTAAACACCTATTACCTAATCACTACCTCGATTTAAATCAAGGTAAAGCATCTAGATACTGGCCATCTGCACATATTAAAAAAATTGATCTAGATGACGCCGTCCAACGTATTTGCAACTATCTTCAGGGTATTATGAATGCTTTGGTGCAAAGACATCAGATCATGATGGCAATAACTGCAGGCATTGATAGTAGAACTCTTCTTGCGGCATCAAAATACGTTAAAGATAAAATATACTTTTTTGTTAATGATGAAAATATCGGACATAATCATCCAGACATTTACATACCTTGCAAAATATTTCGCACTATTGGAGAACCATTTCATGTACATGACAATTCTGGTAATATAGATTTAGAATTTCGAAAAATATTTTTGAATAATGTATTTCTTGCTTCCGAAAGAATGCTCCCCACTATTTATAATGTGTATTTTAAAAACCATTCAAATAAAGTCAATATTTTGGGGACTGGTGAGATTGGACGAACGCGTTTTGGGAAAGACCCACGATGGATAAACGGACACTATTTAGCCTACAAGATGAAACATCATAAAAGCCCTTATGCCGTGAAACAATGCGAAAAAATATTGTCTGAACTTACACCTATTGCAAAGATGGCAGGTTTAAATATAATGACTATATTTCAGTGGGAGCAAAATAAGGGTAACAGATGGGTAGTTGGAAATTCGGAATCCGATATCGCAATCGAAGAAATCGATCCGTTTGATAGCCATTTACTGTATGAATATTTTTTAGGCGTTGACGACATGTACACAGATTATGAAAATCCTATAATTTTCAAGAAAATAATTCATAACATGTGGCCAGAATTACTTACTTGGCCTGTTAATCCTCCTTACACAATAAAAGATAAAATGAAAAATATATTAAAGATGCTGGGTATATTCAAGCCACTGGATCGTATGAAATATGGATTCAGTTATTTTTACTGGCGATACATGAAGTAAAAACGTGATGTTTAAAACAATTTTTTCGCACTCAATTTATTTATGAATAATCACCTTCGTTATCGGCGACAATTTTTAATCTCGAAAATACCCGTTCAATCTTTTGATAATTGGACATGTTTAAACACTGGAAATATCTATATACAGGCGCACCCGGATCTTGAAGTCCAAAGTATAAAGAGCAAAGATACTGAGCTCATACTATTAGGAAGCATTTTCGATGCTGAATACCCAGAAAAAACAAACATTGAAATCATCAGGGATATCACCGCAAGTACCGAGTCATTGGGTGATTTATTCATAAACGTAAAGAGGTATTCAGGCAACTACGCCCTTTTGTACAAATCAAGCAAAAATATTATTATTTTACAAGATGCGCTGTCTTTACGTGAAATATACTACTGCACAGTTGAAAATAATATTATTTGCGGATCTCAACCGAATTTGATTGCCGCTTTTGCAAAACCTCATGTGTCTAAAACAGATAACCTTGATATTATAGATTTTTATGAAAATTACATGGTGAACAATAGCTGGATCGGTGACGAGACGCTTTTTCATGGGATAAAGCATTTGTTGCCTAATCACTATTTGGATATTTCAGAAAGAAAAGTATATCGTTACTGGCCTAATGAACCAATTCGAAGATTAAAGCTGGAGGATGCAGTTGAACCAATTAGCGCATTCTTAAGCGGAATTTTAAAATCCATCTCAAATCGCCATTCACTTATGCTTGCAGTTACCTCGGGCACGGATAGCAGAACACTCCTCGCCGCGTCGAAGGAAATTAAGGATAAGATATATTACTTTGTGAACAACCACGAATACATGGGGTATGATCATCCTGATATTACTGTCCCTAAATCAATGTTGGACAAAATCGGAATCCCCTTTCACATTCACGATATTCCAGATGAAGTGTGCGAGAACTTTAAACAAACTTATACTGATAATGTTTTTTTTAAAACAGAGCGGCTTTTAACGGCAATCTACAACATCTACTACCTGAATCATAGCAACAAGGTAAACATCACATCAACAGGCGAAATAGGAAGAAGCCGATACGGGGTCACAAAGCGAAAAATCAACAGTCACCTTCTTGCATTCAAGATGGGACAGAATCCGAATTGCCGTTATGTAGATATCCAATGTCGTAAAATTCTTTCAGAATTGTCTCCCGTTGCGGCAAAATATGGACTGAATTTGCTAACCCTCCTTTACTGGGAGCAGAAAATTGGCAACTGGGGAACAATCGTTAATTCAGAGTCCGACATTGCTATTGAGGAATTTGATCCTTATGGGAGCCATTACCTCTTGGAGCTCTTGCTGGGCGTAGATGAGAAATATACACAATACGATGAACAACCTTGTTGTCTTTTATATCAGAAAATGGTCAGTCACTCATGGCCGGAATTGATGGAGTGGCCGATGAATCCCCCCTTTACTAGGCGAGACAAAGTTTTAGATTTTTTGCGTAGAATCAAGATGCTAAATTTCTTGAAAGAGATAAAATACCAGCTAAGCTATCTATTATATTTGGGCAAAAAAATAACTCTTTCATGAAAATACGTACAAACACCATCAGATATTCTACCATATCCGAGTGTCCCTTATCTCAAGTTTTTTTTACAAAATAACCATTAAATATGAATCGCAGCAGTCGCAAAGATAATTTTTTCAGCAGAGATCAACTGAAGGTTGAGTTAAAAAAAAGGTCGGTCCATAGCGCATTGAATAAAATGATCACCAGCGGCGCGTCCATTATTATCACATTAGCCTCGGCAATGATTCTAGCGCGCCTTTTGGCTCCAGAAGTTTTTGGGATTTTTGCCATGGTGTATTCATTTACTGAAATCGCGCGCTACTTGATGGAAGTAGGTATTGGCACAGCCATTGTACAAAAAGAAGATATCACACATGAAGAGGTAAGCGCGCTTTTTTGGATTAACTGTTTTATCGGCTTGGTTCTGGCGCTTGCTGTGGCAGCCGCATCACCTGCAATTGCATGGTTTTATGATGACAGCAGTCTTATAAAATTGTGTTTGGCATTGTCTTTGACTTTCTTTTTCAGGGGGATACTTGTTGAACACCGTGCGCTTCTTGAGCGCCAGATGCATTTCGGTTATTTAGGAATAATCAACATATCATCGAATTTTCTAAGTTTTGCGGTTGCGGTAATATTTGCTTGGATTGGTTTCGGTGTATGGTCTCTTGTATGGCGTGAATTAGTTTATGTATTCCTTTACGCCGCAGGAACATGGATTTTTTGTCGCTGGATACCCTCGCTTCCAAACTTTAGTACTAACGTCATATCAAGCCTCAAATTTGGTTTTCATCTATCCGGTGTCAGCTTTATTCAGTATTTAACTCAAAATGTAGATAAAATTCTTATTGGTCGCTTTGCCGGGGCAACACCGTTGGGTTTATATTCAAAAGCACAACAGCTGGCAATGATGCCGATAGTGAATATTCAGATGATATTTTGGGATGTGGGCCTGTCGCCATTGAGTACCCTGCAAAATGATGCCGAACGCTACAAGAGATTTTTTGGAAGAATGATCGCAATTCAATCTTTCATATATCTCCCAATCATAGTCTTTATTGCACTTGAATCAAAAAATGTAATCCAACTGATGCTTGGCGATGCGTGGATAGAAGGTGCTCCGATACTAAGAATCTTTGCAGTTGCCGGATTTGTCACACCTATAATTGCAACACTTCAGCTGGTTATGGTTTCTTGTGGAAATACCCGCCGTTTTCTGTCATGGGGCATTATAAGTGGTTTTCTGACAATTACATCGTATGTCATAGGTATACACTGGGGTGCAATTGGAGTTGCTTATGCTTCAGCCAGTACCAGCTATATCCTTTTTCTATCATCATTCGCCTACTGCCTCATAAATACGCCTATAAACGCCTCCGTTGTAATAAAGAATATCTTACCAATAGCGATATCATGTCTAGGCGCCGGTATCATCCTTAAAGCTATGTTACCTGAATTTTCGTTCTCTAACATAATTTTCGACACAACTGCTTCTTTCTTTGTTTTTTCACTTATCTATCTAGTTATTCTGTTTTTAATCCCTACAGGAAGGAAACAACTTACAGAATTCTTGTCTTACCGGAAAGAATTCTTTTCAAGATAGCGACACCCCATTAAAAATTGAGTATTCAAATAAAACAACAGATCCCAATAAGCCACAACCACTTGATATTATACAACATTCACGACAATCAAGACAACATCAATCTATACCCCCCGTCTTTTAATCAGTAAAAACAATTGTAAAATCATACTATATGTGTCATACGTCACACTCATTTATTAGAACTTATCATTGTGTGATTTCAGACACAGAGTTTTTTTTACCAAACCTCGATTATTTATACGCATGGAGGTTTGTTATGAGCAAAATTATTAAAATCGTTGCATTGGTTGTTTTTTCAGCTACTTTGGGTGTTACTAATATTTATGCAGCCTGCACAGGGGCAAGCCCTACCTGGACATCTACGCCTGATTATACTTCAGTAAGTTCATGTTTATCACGGGCAACTGTAGGAGATACGATTAATGTGGCCTCTGGTAGTGCGACGTGGACATCTACTCTGACGATTAACAAGGGCATATACTTAATCGGTTCCGGTTCAGAAAACACTATAATAACAACAACTGCTACGCCTGGTATAGCGTATGCCCCTTCCGTTGGTGCTCCGGATAACCCATTCAGATTGTCTGGCTTCAAGTTCACAACAACCTCATCATCGCCTATCCTCCAATGGGGCAACATCAATAATGCGCCTACTGCTTTAAATAATAACAAACTTACTAAAGGTAGAGTTGACCACAATATCTTTGAAACTACAGGCAGATCTACTCCGTTGGTTTGGATGTATCTTGGAACCTATGGAGTTTTTGACAATAATATTTTTAATGCTTACACATACGCTTTTAGAGCAACTTCTAATACCGATGGTGGTGCGGGATGGCAATATTGGGGATGGACACCTGGTACTGGAGACGCTATCTTTATTGAAGATAACGTGTTTAATTATTTAGCGTCAGAAAACAATGTAGGAACGTCAAGCCAGTCGCCACACAGGTGGGTTTTCAGATACAACACCTTCAACGTAAACTCGTCAAGTTTTTCGTTCTTTGATGCGCATGGGAATAACTCCAGAGACTATACTTCTGTTCAAATATCTAATTTATATGGGAATAAATTCGTTGCCGGGAACAACGGCGGACAAATGCACGGACTGCGGGGTGGGCAGTCTTTTATTTTCTTTAATGATTGGCAGTCCACTGCTTATGCGGCGACCATTAAGGTACAAGAGGAAGTTGCCGACAGCAACTCACCGGGGCCCGCCTATAATAGCGTAACAGGGCAACCTCAACACATTGCTAATTCCTACTTTTTCAACAACAGAAGGAATACAACAGGTCCTCTACTAGCTCACTCTATAGTTGGTACCTTGAACGGTGTCCCCGCCCCAAGTGTTCACTTCTGGAATCAGACCGATTGGCAGGCTGATGGCTCGGCTGGCGTAGGTTGCGGAACCATGAATCAAATGAACTCCTTATCGCCAAGGAATGTTGGCATAGGATTTTGGGTTACAAATCAGTCCTGTACAAACTTGGCAGATTATGTAGGTGCACACCCAAAAGTCCCTATTTCTGGAACTCTATATAGGTGGAACGGAACCTCGTGGATTCCATATTATACCCCCTATACCTATCCACATCCTTTGAGAACAGAAGCTGGCCTACCGGCAACGCCACCTGCCCCACCAGCCCCAGCCCCCCCTGCACCTGCGCCTGCACCGCCTCAGTCTTTCAATCTAAACACAACCGTATCAGGCAGCGGCGGCGGCACAATCACCAGCAACCCTTCCGGTATTTCCTGCGGGGCTGACTGTTCTGAAAGTTATACCACAGGCACTTCCGTAACTTTAACCGCCACACCTGCCAACGGATCCACTTTTGCCAACTGGTCGGGCGATTGCACCGGTGCAGGCAGCTGTGTGGTGCAGATGAATTCAAATAAATCAGTCACTGCATCGTTTTCACAAAACGCAGTTAAATACAGATTGAATACTTCCAAAACGGGAAATGGCGCTGTTTCGGTGAATCCCGCCGGCACATCCTGTGGCAGTAACTGCTTTGAGTATACGACGGGAACAAATGTGACCGTGACCGCCACCGCTTATTCTGGAAATACTTTTACCGGCTGGTCCGGTGCATGCCAGGGAACAGGCGCCTGCACAATCGCCATGACGGCCAATAGATCTGTAAGCGCCACTTTCACTCAAAATAAAACATACTACACACTGTCGGCAACCAAAGAAGGTAACGGTACAATCAATGGCAGCCCCGCGGGAATTTCCTGCGGGACTATTTGTTCTCATAACTATGAGTCAGGCACTTCAGTAAATCTGACTGCCACGGCGGATGCCGGCTATTCTTTTTCCGGCTGGTCAGGCGCCTGCACAGGTACCGGCCCATGCTCTGTGTCAATGAACAGCAATAAAGCCATAAGAGCAATTTTCACGCAAAATGCCCCTTACTACACTCTAACAACCAATAACTCGGGAAACGGGACCATTACCAGCGCAGAGGGCGGAATAAATTGCGGTTCAGCCTGCACTTATGAATATCGATCCGGTACGAGTGTTTCTCTGAACCCGAAGCCGGATAACGGCTATGTATTCAGAGGCTGGTCCGGAGCTTGCTCTGGTACTGATCCATGCACAGTAACCATGGACACGGCCAAAACAGTTAATGCGAATTTTTCCGTGTTGTACACCAACATTCTGCGTGTACGATATTTTGGCAAAGGCAGAATTAAGAGTATAATTGCGTCATTTTTCGGTAACGGAATCGCGACAAATACCGGCATTGACTGTGGCGACATCTGCGTTGAAGAGTATGCAAGTCCGACTACTGTCACCCTGGAGGCCATCCCTGAAGACGGTTACACATTTGCCGGCTGGTCAGGCGCCTGCGCCGGTTCCGGACAGTGTACCGTTAATGTTTCCGGAGAAGAGGAAGTTGAAGCCAGATTCAATGCCACCTCAGGCGGATCCTCCGGGATGCTTCTTGCAGCAGGCGACGGGGGTGGAGGTGGCGGGGCCTGTTTTATTGCCACGGCTGCTTACGGTTCTTACCTTGACCCGCATGTGATGGTCTTACGCCAGTTCAGAGATAATATTTTACTGACAAATACGCCGGGACGCGCGTTTGTAAAATTCTACTATGCAAATTCTCCCGTGATTGCCCAAATAATAAGCGAATCTGAGGGGTTACGTTTTGCTACCAGGGCTGTTCTGACTCCTGTTGTTTATGTGATGGCCTATCCCGCGGAGGCGCTAATTATTTTCCTGGCGGGTCTTTTGATACTACTCCTCGCTATTGAAAGAAGAAGAAAAAATATTTCTCACATGGGGCTTCCCATAAGCGACAATTACTTCAGACGCGGCCCCAGAAGTGCATTTTTGAGGGTAAAGTAGGGAAAGAACGGCCAACACGGCTACCAGCCTTTAATCTCTTTCGAGTCTCGCCCTGTCTCCGCCGATGCACCGGCTGGGACAGGGCAGTTTAAATCAGTAAACAAGAAATACACCGCAAATGTCCCCCTTCGGAGGGGGCGCAGGGGGAGGATGGAAAGCCAAGACAACAATGTCCACCCCCGGCCTGCTGAAGCAGGCCACCCCCGCCAGCGGTGGACAATATCGTCATACCGGCCTTCGCCGATATCCAAAACATAATGAGCAACGCACCACCGCAAATGTCCCCCTTCGGAGGGGCGCAGGGGGAGGATGGAAAACCCAAGACAACAATGTCCACCCCCGTCCCGCTGAAGCGGGCCACCCCCGCCAGCGTGGGACAATCCGTTTAATGTCCCCCTTCGGAGGGGCACAGGGGAAGGATGGAAAGCCCAAGACGACAAGTCCACCCCCGGCCCGCTAAAGCGGGCCACCCCCGCCAGCGAGGGATACACCATTAAATCTCCCCCCCTCCCAAACATTAAACCCTTGATCTTTTAACCAAAATATTTTATAGATCCTAACTCAATATTGGGAGTCCCCATCGTCTAGTGGTCTAGGACATCGGCCCTTCAGGTCGAAGACAGAGGTTCGAATCCTTTTGGGGACGCCATTTTTTCTATCGCCGGCATGTTAGATAAAGGTGATATACATTTAAACCACATAAACCTTTCCAACACATCCCCAAAAATCATCAAATTCAAAATTATAAAAAAACCTCTTGAGCGGGGCTGGGTAAGTTCCCATATAAACCACCAGCTATGAGACACAAGTAACGAGCTATAAGTTCTTATCTTTCCACCCCCGGCCTGCTGAAGCAGGCCTCCCCCGCCAGCGGTGGACAATATCGTCACACCGGCCTTCGCCGGTATGACGACATTGGCGGTTACGTAGGGTTGCGCAAAACCTCTCGCTGTGCACTTTTCATCGATGTTTTTTCTATGCCCGTAACTCCGTAATGTTGCCCAACGTCAAAAACCGATTATTTTCTTCCAATAACCATCTTTCTCATTTATACAAATAGCAATGATTCAGGAGTGCCGTATGAAAAATATCCCGGGTGTGGCAGTCATTGGTTCAGGTTACTGGGGCAAAAACCTGATCAGGAATTATGCGCAAATTGGCGCCCTCAAAATGATTTGCGACAATAACGAAACAGTAATCAATGTTTTCCAGAAGCAATATCCCGACGTTGAAGTCTGCCTGACGATCAACGACATCTTACCAAGAAAAGATATTTCTGGCGTCGTAATTGCGACACCTGCAGAAAAACACTTCACCATTGCCAGAGAAGCGCTTTTGGCAGGCAAACATGTTTTTGTAGAAAAACCTCTGGTTCTGGACGAGGAAGAAGCTGCCCAACTAATTGAGCTTGCCAAAAGGAATAAGCGTATCCTGATGGTCGGACATTTAATGCAATACCATCCCCTTTTCCAGCATTTGAAAGAACTGGTTTCCCGTGGCGACCTGGGCCGCATAAACTACATATATTCGCATCGACTGAACCTGGGAAAAATCCGAAGAGAAGAAAACGCCCTATGGTCGTTCGCTCCTCACGATATTTCAATGATTCTGGCGCTTGCCGGTGATATGCCTGAAACAGTCCAGAGCACCGGCGGGAATTATCTGCACAAAAAAATCGCCGACGTCACCACAACACATATGCAGTTTTCCTCCGGCCTGCAGGCACATATCTTCGTGTCGTGGCTTCATCCCTTCAAGGAACAAAAGCTGGTTATCGTAGGGGATCGGAAGATGGCCGTATTTAACGACACTCTCCCCTGGGAGGAAAAGCTTCTTTTGTATCCACATGAAATCAAGTGGAAAGATAATATCCCGGTGCCAACAAAGACTGAACCCGAAAAAGTATCCGACATACCTGAGACGGAACCGCTGGCAAATGAATGTCAAGTATTCCTTCAGGCCATCACTACAGGCAAACAGCCCTTTACCGACGGCAATGAGGGACTGCGGGTCTTGAGGGTGCTGAATGCCAGCCAGCATTCGCTGGACCAGGACGGAGCCAAAATCAAGCTGAAAGATGCAGCAACGGAAAAAACCAAATCTTCAAAAAAACTGTTTGGACAAAACGTTTTTGTTCACCCCTCGGCTATTATCGACAATAACGTGGCCATCGGCGACAACACAAAAATATGGCATTTTTCGCACATATTGAGCGGTTCGAAAATCGGTAATGACTGCAATATCGGGCAAAATGTCGTGCTAGGGCCTGATATCACCATCGGCAATCAATGTAAGATTCAAAACAACGTCAGTATTTATAAAGGCGTGACCCTTGAAGACTGCGTGTTTTGCGGCCCATCCATGGTATTTACCAATGTTTACAATCCCCGGGCCTTCATTCGCCGGATGGATGAAATAAAACCCACGCTGGTCAAAAAAGGCGCGTCCATCGGCGCCAATGCAACTATCGTCTGTGGTGTAACCATAGGATCATACGCTTTTGTCGGAGCCGGCGCCGTAGTAAAAAAAGACGTTCCGGACCATGCCATGGTAGCAGGAAACCCGGCGCGTCAGATTGACTGGATATGCCAATGCGGCTGTAAGCTGGACAGCAAAAATGTCTGCGGCGCGTGCGGCAACAAATATCCTAAATTAAGAAAACTGAAAAAATAGGGCACTTGGTATTAGAATCTTTTACATATTTAAATCAATAAGTTCTCCAATGAGATCATTTTGAAATCAAACGCTCGGAGCCGCCCAAAGCCTCCGAGCGTTTCGCATTTATATTGATCACATGATTTTTATATCCACCCGAGAACTTTGCCAAACCCTGCGTAACCGACAATGTCGTCATACCGGCCCGCGCGAAATCGGGGGGCCGGTATCCAGAAAATAATGAGCAACACACCGCAAGTAATCTCCCCCTTCGGAGGGGGCGTAGGTGGAGGATATAAAGCCAAGACAACAAAGTCCACCCCCGGCCCGCTGAAGCGGGCCACCCCCGCCAGCGGTGGACAATATCGTCATACCGGCGAAGGCCGGTATCCAGAAAAAAATGAGCAACGTACCGCCTGTAATGTCCCCCTTCGGAGGGGGCATAGGGGGAGGATGAAAAGCCCAAAATAACAAGTCCACCCCCTGCCCGCGAGGTGGGCCACCCCCGCCAGCCCCCTTCGACAGGCTCAGGGTGAACGGGGGGATTAGTGGTATGCGCTTCGCGCTTTTCATTAAAGTGCTTTTTCACCCCTGCCGGCTTGGGACAGTATCGTCATACCGGCGAAGGTCGGTATCCAGGGGTCGAGCCCGGAATGACATGAGGTGTCATTCTTTTGAGCAGCAAAACAATTGTAAAAGCTCACTATATGTGCCATAAGTCACACTCAATCAGCAGTAATTGATATTATGTAATTCCAGGCACAGAGTTTTTGGGCCAAATCTCGATACATTAATCGTATGGAGGGTGCATGAGCGGTTCACAAAAAATCGTAGTGCTGGTAATTTTCTCATTTGTTTTCACTGCCAACCACTCACATTCCGCCACACATACTGTTTCTGGGGACTGCTCGGCATCGGCAGTGCAGGCAGCTATCACTGCCGCCTCTTCAGGTGACATTATCGATGTTGCATGTACAGGAACCGTTACGTGGTCATCACCAATTGTTTTATCAGGTGGTAAAACGCTACGTGCTGCTGGTGTTAAGGGATCCAGTGGTACGTCAGGAACATGGCCGCTCACTATCAATGTAACATTAACGGGCAGCAGTCCGTTAATCCAAATCACCAATGCGTCTAATCAGCCAATTAATAGAGTAACCGGGTTTAAATTCCAGGGTTCCGGTGCACCATATTGGATCATTCGCGTGCAGGGAAGAGGAACCGGTACGGATGGCAAAGGCGCTTTCAGAATTGACAACAACTACTTCAACGAGGTTGGATATTCATCGCGGCTCATTTTGACGGATGGTACAACCGGTAAAATGACCGGTCTGGTTGATAACAACGTTTTTTATTATCTAAAAACGAGCACGCCAAAACCATATGGAAACAATTCATATCAAAACAGTTACAAAGGCAGCAGTTACACCTGCAATGGATATGATTCTTTAAACAGAGCTACCGGCTTCGGAACGGATGATTTTGTTTTCTGGGAAAATAATTACATGCAGGACACTGTCGTGGAGACATCTGGTGGTGGCGGCCGGGTAGTTCTCAGATATAACGAAGTAGCCAGCGATTATACGAATGGCAGTATGGGCGTTCTGGACGGCCATGGCGCGGACACCGCAGGCCATAATGCCTGTGGCATTGTTGCGAATGAATTTTATAAAAACACGGTTACGGGGCCGTCCGCCTTTGCTCAAATCGTTGACATGCGCGGCGGCAAGTGGATGGTTCACAATAATACGACACAGTCCGGTTATTTGCAGATCAATGAATACCGTGTTTTTGGCCCCCAATATCTTGATTGGAAAACTTGCAACGGAACCTGGTGCTGTGACGCGCCCCGATGCGATATACAGGCACCCACAGCAAGTGACTTTTCAGCCTGTTACCCGCTTCCCAACCAGGTTCAAAGCACATATGTATGGAATAATCTGAAAAACGGCTCCAATATGACTCCCGCGCCAACGACAAGCACGGTGGCTGTCTATGTCGCCTTAAATCGTGATTACTGGATGCCCTTATATGGTTTAGAGGCCAACCTGCCATCAACTTGTTCGACAGGTGCTAATTACGGTGCTACCGATTCCGGTAAACTCTGGACTTGCACGTCAACAAACAGCTGGACATTGAAGTATACCCCCTTCACCTACCCCCATCCATTGAGAACCGGTGCAGATCTACCGCCAGCGCCCCCTCCCCCTGATCCTGTTAAACATTACAACTTATCAATCTCCGTCTCCGGCAGCGGTAACATTACCAGCGCGCAACCAGCTATTTCCTGCAGTACCGACTGTTCGGTAAGTCTTGAAGAAGGAACACCGGTTACTTTGAGTGCCATCCCCGATGCCGGCTACACATTTGCCGGCTGGTCGAATGCTTGTTCGGGAACCGGCGCATGCAGTGTGCAACTGACCACAGATATGACGGTAGAGGCGAGATTCAATCCAGTATCTGACGGAGGCGACTCAACCATACCTGTTGTAGCAGGCGACGGGGGTGGAGGTGGCGGGGCCTGTTTTATTGCCACGGCTGCCTATGGTTCTTATCTTGACCCGCATGTGATGGTATTGCGACAGTTCAGAGATAATATTTTACTGACAAACACGCCGGGACGCGCATTTGTAAAATTCTACTATGCAAATTCTCCCGTGATTGCCCAAATAATAAGTGAGTCTGAAGGACTGCGTTTTGTGACAAGGATTGCCCTGACTCCTGTTGTTTATGTGATGGCCTATCCTATTCCGGTGGGAATTATTTTCCTGTTTGTCATTATAGCTGTACCGCTTGTATTTTCCGGTAGCAAAAGAACTATGGCAAAGCCGAACTACGGTAGGCGATAAATATTTCAGGAGTGATACTATTTACAGAATCGCTGGCTTCAATATGAGGTGTTATAAAGGATGGAGGTGTAATATGAAAGTCCTACAAAAGCTCTTTTTCATCACGATACTCCTGACATGTCTTTTTACAGCGGAAGCATTTGCAGCCTGTGGTGGTAGCAGCCCTAATTTGATAGCGGCGGATGCATCACGCACGGAAGTTGCCGCATGTGTCAACAAGGCTGCTCAAAGTGGTGATACTATAACCATTCCCGCAGGTTCTGCTTCGTGGACCTCTCCAATATCTGTTGGGGCGAAGTCTATTAACTTTGTCGGAGCCGGCATAGACAACACTGTGATAACACTCACCGGCGGTGGGTACACCCTGATTAACATGGGTGACAGCACCACCAGAATATCGGACATGACCTTTGTAAGCGGCGGACTCTTTATCGACGGTAAGGATTTTGTTGTTGCGCGTATGAAGTTTGTAAACCCAACTCAAGGCGGAACTTGGCGACTTGTCGAAGTGCAAGGGAGACATGGTTATCACCCTTATGGGGTTATTCACTCATGTATATTCGAGAATGCCACAATACTTATGGCATCGCTATATGACACGTTAGATAACATGGGGCCGACCTGGGCCTTGCAGTATCCCCTCGGCGACCCTAGAAACGTCGTGTATATAGAGGGTAATACATTCACAAAAACTCACGCCACTGTAATGAATGTCATAGACGGTAGATTCAGCGCAAGGCACGTTTTTAGGTTTAATAACGTAGTAAGTACTTCTACGGCTGGAGATGTCTCATTGTATATTGAAGCTCACTCTGTTCAAAACTCAACGTGCCTTCGCGGGTACATGCGGTGGGAAAATTATAACAATGTCATCTCTACCGCAGCAAACCCCACATGGACTGCCTTCTCCATAAGAGCTGGCACAGGCATAATCGCTAACAATGTTATAACCGGCCCTTGGAACCGCAGCATAACATTCGACAATGTTCGCAGTTTTCAAGCTGACGCGCCTGGATGGATATGCGGCGCTTGCGACGGAACATCTTCGTGGGATGGGAATGAGGGCGTTGGCGAAGAGGCGGGCTATCCCTGCCGTGACCAGATAGGCAGGGGGTATGACTTAACTGCGTTTACACATGACCCTCCATCTCAATATAGCCAAGTTCTTATGCCAGCGTATATATGGGGAAATACTATCAATGGCAACAGAGCGACGGTTTATGTTCACAACAACTGTGGCAAGCACATCAAGGCAAATAGGGATTACTATGAACAGGGCGTATCGTTTAACGGTACATCTGGAGTGGGCAAAGGACTTCTAGCAGAACGGTCTGCTACATGCACCAAAAACACTGCTTATTTTGCTACTGATGCAGGGCATATGGGAACACTGTATAAGTGCTCCGAAACCAATACTTGGACAAAATACTTCGAGCCTTATACCTGCCCTCATCCATTGGCTGATCCGAATGGAGAGCGTCATTGCGACATGTCCATTGCCGGCGTTGCCGGATATGGAATAGCTGGCGCACCTGTGACACCGGAACCTCCCCCTGGCCCGGTGCAACATTACAACTTATCAATCTCCGTATCCGGCAACGGCAACGTTAGAAGCGCGCAACCAGCTATTTCCTGCACTTCCGACTGTTCGGTAAGTCTTGAAGAAGGAACACCGGTTACTTTGAGTGCCATCCCCGATGCCGGCTACACATTTGCCGGCTGGTCGAATGCTTGTTCGGGCATAGGCACATGCAGTGTGCAACTGACCTCAAACATGACGGTAGGGGCGATATTCAATCCAGTATCTGGCGGAGACGACTCAACCATACCTGTTGTAGCAGGCGACGGGGGTGGAGGTGGCGTGGCCTGTTTTATTGCCACGGCTGCCTATGGTTCTTATCTTGACCCGCATGTGATGGTGTTGCGACAGTTCAGAGATAATATTTTACTTACCAACACTCCCGGCCGTGCATTTGTAAGCTTTTACTATGCAAATTCTCCCGTGATTGCCCAAATAATAAGTGAGTCTGAAGGACTGCGTTTTGTGACAAGGATTGCCTTAACTCCTGTTGTTTATGTGATGGCCTATCCTATTCCGGCCATTGTTTTGCTATCCAGTATTTTTATGCTGCTAGTCGCTATTGAAAGAAGAAGGAAGAAAATAAGAAACACCGCTTGAACTGCCATCAGCGACAATTACTTAAGACACGGCTCCGGAAGTGCTTTTGTGAGAGTATAGTAGGCAAAACCAAGGCCCACCGCAAATGTCCCCCTTCGGAGGGGGCGCAGGGGGAGGATGGAAAGTCCAAGACATCAAGTCCACCCCCGGCCCGCTGAAGCGGGCCACCCCCGCCAGCCCCCTTCGACAGGCTCAGGACAGGCTTCGACAGGCTCAGGGTGAACGGGGGGATTAGTGGTATGCGCTTCGCGCTTTTCATTAAAGTGCTTTTTTACCCCTGCCGGCTTGGGACAGTATCGTCATACCGGCGAAGCTGACTTTGTTTCAACTAAAGATTGACATCACCCAATGGTTATCCCAATAGGATGGATTCTTTGCCACAATGTTTTGCTTCCTTCAAAAATTATAATTTAGGCGGCCATAGATCTTCTCTTGATACACGCTTTTTTATTACTTCGGCGGAGACTCCAAACGGTTTACAAATAGTGGGGGCGACTCTTGATAAGACAGCATCAGGATCATTTTCTAAATAATCCACTAGATGATTCTTCCTGATAATGTCGATGGCTTGTTCGACAGCTATAACTAAATCAGGATGCGGAACCAAGAGCCTGCCCGCAAATTCATTGGCCTGCCATTCGAAATTGCTGTACTCATCTTCAGGTAAGTTAAGAATAAAGTTTTTCCAAGCCACCGGATCAACCAGATCAAGGGCTGCTAAAACGTTCTTATGTAAGACGAAATGGCCCACTTCATGTGCAAATGAAAAGCGCATCCGATTCGCATATTTATCATTCATGTAAAAATCATAATCAACCACGATGGCTGTTAAGTCCATTTTAAGATAGGCATCCATCTCAGTTGAGGAAAAGAGACCATGCTTGGGTTCAGGGATGAGATCCAGGCGGAATTCAGCAATTTTTTCAATATCGACCGGCAGTGAATTTTCCGGCCAGTATTTTTGTCGGAAGTTGTCAGCGATGGACCAGAGATCACTTTTGTTAATCCATTTACACTTGAACTCGCTTACGTCCAAATATCAACCCTCCTTTTTAATCATGTCAATCAACTTATCCAGCTCTTCGACCGTTGGTTTGTCGCTTCTGATTGTGCGAAAGAACATCGGCAATGCTTTTAATACCTCACCATTTGACCGGATATCATCCGGGATGATTCCCGCATCAATATTCGCCATGTCTTTCATTTCCCTCCAGGTTTCTGAACCAATTTTAATACCTAACGCGCGGGCAATTTTCTTTAATTTTTCTTCATCCTGCGGCGGAGCTAAGATGCCGCGTTCGATTTTACTCCAGTTGCTGGCATCCATTTCAACTTGTTTACAAAATTCCCTTAGGCCTATTTCTTGTTTTATCCTTAGCGCCTTGATAAATTCACCATACATAAATACCTCCCCTCGTCTTTTTATAATTCTTGTACGGTTAACACAAAAACTCACGGTAAATTATTTACCACATGTGGTATCATTATAACCACATTAGATATGAAGTCAAGATTTATTTTACTTTTGTAAACACGAAACATGTATTAGCAGCTTTTTTTCTTCAGCAAGTCTTTCGCCAATACGGGTCAGCAACAGATGTAACATCTTGTAATGAACAGCGATATACCGACGAAGAAGCGATTACATACTATGGTGGGCTTGGCATTCAAGAGCAGCCAGCAAGCCCTCCTGTTTGATATGGAACACCGAATGCGAACAGGCTTGGTTGATTTGGGATAAAGCAAGATTGCCCTGACTCCTGTTGTTTATGTGATGGCCTATCCCGCGGAAGCGCTAATTATTTTCCTAGCGGGTCTTTTGATACTTCTCCTCGCTCTTGAAAGAAGAAGAAAAAATATTTCTCACATGGGGCTTCCCATCAGCGACAATTACTTCAGACGCGGCCCCAGAAGTGCATTTTTGAGGGTAAAGTAGGGAAAGAACGGCCAACACGGCTACCAGCCTTTAATCTCTTTCGAGTCTCGCCCTGTCTCCGCCGATGCACCGGCTGGGACAGGGCAGTTTAAATCAGTAAACAAGAAATACACCGCAAATGTCCCCCTTCGGAGGGGGCGCAGGGGGCGGACGAAAAGCCAAGACAACAAAGTCCACCCCCGGCCCGCGAGGCGGGCCACCCCCTCCAGCCCTTCGACAGGCTCAGGGTGAACGGGGGAGGCCGGTATCCAGAAAAAAATGAGCAACGTACCGCCTGTAATGTCCCCCTTTGGATGGCCAAAGGGAGGATGGAAAACATAAAATACTAGTCGCATTTATCTCATCAATATAATAATAATCTTGGTAAATTATTTTCAAAGGTAGATATGGACAGAAATTATCTGGCGGATAAAATCAAAACTTACATCACTGCAAGGAACGTCCTTTTTCTTTTTTCAGCCATTGCGGCTCTGGCTGTCACTTACACTTTTGTGAAGACACTCTATTCCTCAGAGAATAGTCATCATTATTCACATATTCCATTGATTCCCCTGATTACGATTTATTTATTTTTCATCCGGCGCAAAGCCATTTTTTCAACGGTATACTTTTCGTTACGTGCCGGGATCCCCGTATTGCTGGTGGGAATCATTTTATTAGGCTGTGGCCTGATTTGGGGGCCTTATCTGGACAGCAACAATTACGCCTCCATCATTGCCTTGTCTCTGTTCGTTTTCATCAACGGCGCGTTCATTCTCCTTTACGGGTTTATGGCCTACAAGGCTGCCATGTTCCCTCTTTTGTTTCTTATCTTCACCGTTCCTATTCCAACGGCAATTATGGATTTTTTAATTTCTTTCCTGCAATCTGGATCGGCTGAATTCACCAACCTGCTTTTTCTTGTTTCAGGCATACCCTTTTTAAGAGAGGGGGTTGTCTTTCATTTACCCCACATCAGTGTGGAAGTTGCGCCCGAATGCAGCGGGATAAGGTCGGCGTTGGCTATTTTCATTTTAGCAGTCCTGGCCGGCAATATGTTTTTGAAAACCTGCTGGAAGAGGATTGTTCTTGCCGTTTGTGCGGTGTTGATCGCCATGTTTAAAAACGGCATCCGTATTTTAACTCTCTCTTTACTGGCAAATTATGTCGATCCGCGTGTTTTGGAAAGCTCTCTGCACAGGGAGGGAGGCATCCCGTTTTTTGCTGTAGCCCTCATTTTGTTGGCACCGGTACTGTTTCTGTTGAGGAAAACAGAAAAATTCAAGGACAAAAAATAGAAGTAGCAGGTTAAAACAGAAAGGAGAAAACTTCCACCCCCGCCCCGATGAAGCGGGGCACCCCCGCCAGCGGGGGACAAGCCATTTAATATCCCCCTTCGGAGGGGGCGCAGGGGGAGGATGGAAAGACCAAAAAAATACTTCCACCCCCGGCCTGCTGAAGCAGGCCACCCCCGCCAGCGGGGGACAAGCCATTTAATATCCCCCTTCGGAGGGGGCGCAGGGGGAGGATGGAAAGACCAAAAAAACACTTCCACCCCCGGCCTGCTGAAGCAGGCCACCCCCGCCAGCGGGGGACAAGCCATTTAATGTCCCCCTTCGGAGGGGGCGCAGGGGGAGGATGGAAAGACCAAAATAACACTTCCACCCCCGGCCTGCTGAAGCAGGCCACCCCCGCCAGCGGGGGACAAGCCATTTAATGTCCCCCTTCGGAGGGGGCGCAGGGGGAGGATGGAAAGACCAAAAAAATACTTCCACCACCGGCCTGCTGAAGCGGGGCACCCCCGCCAGCCCTTCGACAGGCTCAGGGTGAACGGAGGAGGATGGGAAGGCTTAAGTTTAGAGCTCCCGGCGAACCACGAGCCACGAGCTATTTTCTCATTATTTTCTGGATACCGGCCCCCCGATTTCGCGCGGGCAGGCCTTCGCCGGTATGACGATGTTGACGGCTTTTGATGATTGCGACACAGTCTCCAGCGGGGGACAAGCCATTTAATGTCCCCCTTCGGAGGGGGCGCAGGGGGAGGATGGAAAGACCAAAAAAATACTTCCACCCCCGGCCTGCTGAAGCAGGCCACCCCCGCCAGCGGGGGACAAGCAAAGACAAGAGGCGGAAGTCAGGAGACAATTTCAAGCCGCTGTCTCCGATGTGAAAAACGTCCACCCCCGCTACGCTGAAGCAGGCCAGCCTCGCCGGCAGGGAAAACGAAAGGTAATATATGGATTTTAATGTTGTACTGGCTTTTTTGACCGCAGCTCTGACCGTTGGGGTCGTTGCAGTTGGTGTTTACCGCGGGCCACGCTCTGTGGTGCTATATGTTTTTTCTCTGGCCATGCTGTTTGTGGCGGCCGAGGCTGCGCTTATCGGCTTTATCTTTCAATCTTCCTCGGTAACTGATTTTCTTTCCCGGCACAGCCTTTTGTTCGTTGTCTCGTCTTTAACGCCGGCGGTCTGGCTTTTGTTCAGTATCAGCTTCGCCCGCGCCGGCTATACCGAACAGATATCGAAATGGAAATGGGTGCTCCTGCCCGCAAGCGTTGTGCCACTTGCAATCTACTTTCTGTCGGGCAGCAATTTCATCGTACTGGTTCTGTCTCCGGAACATTCCCGCACTTTGTTTATCAGATTGGGCAAGGCAGGGTATCTGTGGCACCTGCTTTCGATTGTCATATCCATACTTGTTCTGATGAACCTGGAAAGAACTTTCCGCCATTCCACCGGTCATGTCCGCTGGCAAACAAAGTTCATGTTTTTGGGTGTCATTTTCATCTTCGTAGTGAGAATTTTCACAGACAGCCAGGTCGTGTTGTTCAAGGGAGTCAATACCGGTTACTACCTGATCAATCTGGGCTCTATTATTATCGCCGACATTTTAATTTTGAGATCTCTGTTCCGCGGCAGGCCGATGGGGGTCAATATTCAGTTGTCTCATCAGTTTTTATACACCTCATTGACGGTCTTCATCGTCGGCATTTATTTCATCGCTCTCGGTATAATTGCCTGGATTGCCATCAATTTCGAGCTGATGAATAACATCAACCTGCTTATATTTTTCATTTTCCTCACCGTGGCGGCTCTTGCCGTTTATCTGCTCTCCGACCGTATGCGCACGAGGAGAAAAAGATTTATCAGCCGTCATTTCAAGCGTCCACTTTATGACTATCGTAAAATATGGGAGGATTTTACGCAAAAGACTACTTCTGTAACTAGTACCGAAGAGCTTTGTAAAATCATCGTCAAGATGGTTTCAGATGCGCTGGAGATTCTCTCCGTAACGATCTGGCTGGTGGGCGAAAAACAAAAGGTTCTTTATTTCGGCGGCTCGACGGTCTTCGATTCCCAGCAAGCGGTAAAAATGGAATTATTTAAAGACGGGGGCGCACGTATGATCGCCGCCATGAGCGATCAGACCATGCCGGTTGACCTCAAAGGGCGTGAAGACGACTGGATCGCAGATCTTACCGACACCTATAAACTGGATACAAAAGAGTCACGGGTGCGTTACTGTGTACCGCTCAAGGCGGCCGGGGAACTGATCGGTGTTATGACGTTAAGTGAAAAAGTTTTTTATGAGGGGCTGACTTTTGAAGAATCGGAGCTTATAAAAACTATTTCCGACCAGGCTGCGGCTGTCGTGCTGAGTCTGAGATTCGCCGAACATCTGCGCCAGGCCAAGGAACTGGAGGCATTTCAAACAATGTCCGCCTTCTTCATGCACGACTTAAAAAATCTGGCGTCAAAATTGTCTTTGGTGACGCAAAATCTGCCCCGGCATATCAACAACCCAGAATTTCAGGCAGACGCGCTCAAGACTATTTCTCAAAGTGTCACCAAAATCAACAAGATGAGCGGCCGGCTCTCGCTTTTGAGCCAGAAAATCAATCTTTCTTTCCGCGAAGCAAACATCAATGAGCTGATTTCTTCGGCCATCGCGGATCTGAAAGGTTACGGGGCAATTCCCGTAAAAACCAATCTTGACCCGGGCATGCCCTCTTTTTTCATAGACCAGGAACAAGTATATAAAGTGCTTGAAAATCTGTTGATGAACGCATACGATGCCACAGGTGACCAAGGTCAGATTGAGGTGACGACAAGGATTAAAGACAACTGGGCGGAAGTACTGGTGACAGACACGGGATGCGGCATTTCCCAAGATTTTATAAAAAATAATTTGTTCCGTCCTTTCCAAACAACCAAAAAACAAGGTATGGGGATTGGTCTTTATCACTGTAAAACAATTGTGGAGGGCCACGGCGGCCGGCTTACGGTGGAAAGCGAGGAAGGCAAAGGTTCCATATTCACTATCCGTCTGCCGATCCGCGTTGCCCCTTAGTAACATGATGAGACCTTTGAATAATACTTCCTCCAGTCATTCCGGGCTTGACCCGGAATCCCCAAAGCACTTGATAACACGGGATACCGGACCCTCCGATTTAGCGCGGGCCGGTATGACAACCTTGCCGGTTACGCAGGGTTGTGTAAAGCTCTTATGATGTAAAGGCAACAGTTTGGTCAAAGAAAAGCTTTTAATCGTTGATGACGACGAAGATTTGCGCACTCAAATGAAATGGGCGCTCGGAACTGATTATGAGGTGTATCTGGCCGAAGACAGAAAAAGCGCCATGAACATCATGATCACTGAAAAGCCTGATGTCGTCACATTGGATCTTGGTCTCCCCCCAAACCCGGCCGGCGTGGAGGAGGGTTTTGCCATCCTCGATCAGATTCTCGATGAATACAGTAACACTAAAGTGATCATCATAACCGGACGCGGCGAAAAAGAACATGCGCTACGCGCTATTGAAAAAGGCGCCTACGACTTTTTCTACAAGCCCATTGAACTGGATGAGTTAAAAATCGTTCTGCGACGCGCCTTCCATATCGCCCGTCTGGAAAACGAACAGATTGAACTCAAGAAGCGTTTAAGCGGGGATACCTTTGAATTTATGACCGGCACGTCGCAGGTGATGCAGGATCTCTTCTCCATGATCCGCAAGGTGGCGACAACAGATGCGCCGGTTTTAATCATCGGCGAGTCCGGCACGGGCAAAGAGCTGGTGGCATGCGCCGTTCATCGGCTGGGGTTACGTAAGGACGGCCCTTTTATTCCGATAAACTGCAGTGCAATACCGGAAAATCTGATCGAGAGCGAGCTGTTCGGCCATGAAAAAGGCACTTTTACCGGCGCGCACACACAGCGCAAAGGGCGCTTCGAAATGGCGGATGGCGGGACGCTGTTTCTTGACGAAATCGGCGAGCTTCCCTCCCTCCTTCAGGTAAAGTTGCTTCGTTTCCTGCAGGAAAAAACCATCGAACGGATCGGCGGGAGGCAGCAGATCGAGGTGGACACCCGAATTCTTGCCGCCACCAACAGGAATCTGGAAGAAGCAATTAAAAACGGAACATTCCGTGAGGACCTGTATTACCGCCTTAACGTCATCAGAATCAATCTTCCTCCTCTCAGGGAAAGGCAGTCGGACATTCTTCTTTTGGCCAAAACATTTCTTGATCGTTATTCTCAGGAAAACCGTAAAAAAATAAAGGGCTTCAGCGAAAAAGCCATCAACGCAATTCAAAACTATGCCTGGCCTGGTAATGTCCGGGAGCTGGAAAACCGGATTAAACGGGCGGTCATCATGTCCGATGACAAAAAAATCTCCCTGGAAGACCTGGAAATGGAATTTCTGGATATAGAATCAAAGCATGTAACTCTTAAAGACGCCCGCGAAAAACTGGAAAAAGAGATGATTATCAGGGCTGTCGCCAAAAATGACGGCAATCTCTCCAAGGCTGCGGCTGAACTGGGCATCAGCCGCCCGACCCTTTATGATTTAATGGATAAGCTGCAAATATCGAGGTAACCATCAGGTACAGAGGCAGGAGGCAGGAGGCAGGAGGCAGGAGGCAGGAGGCAGGAGGCAGGAGACAGAAGACAATTTCAAGCCGCTGCTTCCAATGTGCAAAACATCCACCCCCGGCCTGCCAAAGCAGGCCTCCCCCGCCAGCGGGGGACACAAAGTAGTAAGCTTCGCATTTTATTGATCGTTCGTGCTGAGCCTGTCGAAGCATCCTTTAGCCTTTAGCCACGAGCTATTAGCCAATCCTCTAACCCTCAAATCATCTAATCTTCTAAACTTCTAACCCTCTAAACTTCTAATCATCTAACCATCCACCCCCGGCCTGCTGAAGCAGGCCTCCCCCGCCAGCGGGGGACAAGCCATTTTGTATCCCCCTTCGGAGGGGGCGCAGGGGGAGGATGGAAAGCGACGTTTGCATAACCATATAAAAACAACAATATTGTCATTCCCGCCGGTTGCTCGGCCTGTCGAAGCAGGCGGGAATCCAGTTATTTCAAAGCTTTTTGGATACCGGCCCCCCCGATTTCGCGCGGGCCGGTATAACGACACTGCCGATTAGGCAGGGCTTGGCAAAGCTCTCATTTCATCAAGATTTTTGTGAGGATAATTCCCAGGATCAGCCAGATCGGAATGGAGATAATCAATGACCAGATCATCCCGCGGTTGCTTTTGAGTTGGCTGTTCATGTCTTTTTCGACCAGGGCTCGTTCAACTTTAATTTTGATCTCTTCAAACTGAAACGGTTTCACCAGATAATCAACCGCACCCTGTTTCATCGCACCAAGCACTGTTTCAATGGAGGGATACCCGGTAATGACAATGAAGAGGACCTCGGGATCAATCTGCTTTACTTCATTGAGCAGTGTGAGCCCGTCCATGTTTTCCATTTTGATGTCCGAGATTACGATATCGAAATGACCTTTGGAGAAGGC
>Ga0255347_1000974_pt1 | contig 49115 bp, 46 predicted proteins | sample wastewater_treat_2_FD_192479 | JGI IMG/M metagenome (GOLD analysis project Ga0255347, IMG submission 192479) | Wastewater microbial communities from Lulu Island WWTP, Vancouver, Canada - plant24 | ecosystem: Engineered > WWTP > Wastewater > Unclassified | place: Canada: Vancouver, British...
TTAATGTCAAGTGGTCGGTCATAAATCCGTTTTTTACCATAGTTAAACCGATCAACAATAAGCAGCGGTCCTTCAAAACCAACAAGATAACCTAGAAGTGGATAACGAGCTTGGAAGTATTTATTAGAATACTGATGACTATTTAAAATAATACCGAAGACGTCATATGGTTTAAGTGTTTCAAGTTTAAAAGTAACACTTATATCAAAACTCCCCATTAATTCTTTTTCTAAATAGTAAGAATCAGTTTCAAGGTTTGGTTTAAGTTGCTGACGAACTTTTATGAAGTTGTTTTGCACTTCTAAGGGAACATATTTACAAACATTAATAAATTTATAAGTAACAGCGCCTTCAAGTAATGAAATGATAATCGTTCCTTCTGTACCTAAATCAAAGTCACCAAGATAATAAGAAGTATAATCATATTCACTAGGTGTTTTTGTTAATGTGACAACTTTACTATTAATTAATAGCTTAACTTTATCACTTATTTTAGCGTACATAAATAAGCTATATTTGCCCTTTTCTCCGGCAATATACGTGTATTTGTCTTCTTTGAGTGTTTTTTCATATATTTCATCTGTTGGACAAAGTATTAATTCTGAAGCGCGATTAATCATCGTGACACTTAGCATACCAGGGATAACAGCGGGGTAATCTAAGTTACTTGACCCTGCTGCATATTTACTTAAAGCAGTGTATTTAATTGTGCTGTAATTTTTAAAGCCAATTTTTACATTAGACACAACAGGGAGCAAAGTTAGTGGTGCATTATCAATTAGCAACTCCGCATATGTGTCGCCATTAACAATTCGTACAGTGTGCTCATAAATAAAGTTAAAGTGAAGTGGTAAGCGACGGACGGACACTAGATTATTCACGGTTTCAGTAATTGTTAATTCTTGAGCACCAAAAGTAACAACATAACGCACATCATTATCTTTTGTACCGACAATTATGGAGGTGTCTACGCCAGAGAACGATGTTTCAAATGTAAATCTAGTGTCTGTTACCGCCCTTGAGAAAAGGAGACCATCCGTCAATATGAAGTCTTTTAAAGGTTCAAAAGTTTCAAAGTCTGGTCGTGCAGGAACTTTATGTGCAAAATCACTAATACCAAGATGCACTAAGCGGCCCGAGAAATTAAGGCGATCAACAAAGAAGCGGCGCGGTTTAAAGTCAGTATCTTTTTCTTCATGAACATGATAAATGCAATACCACGAATCAAGATCAGGGCCTAACACATTTGAATTATGACCAAAAGCAGTAAAACCACACATCGTGCTGATGATAAGCGGATCGTTAAGACTAACTTTAAAGTCACGATCAAAACGCTTACTAACAGCGCAAGCAACACGATAACCTTTAGAAATTAAATTGTTACCACAATATGTTAAGTAATAATAACCATCTTTATAAAATAGTCCTGGACCTTCAGTCCAAGCATTTAAATAAGTATCTAAATTACGTCTATTACTAAGCTTACCGTCTTCACTAACATCAAGCATAGCAATCCCAGCGTGATCAGCACGTAATAAGTGCAATTTAGCGTCACTACCAACAAAGAAACTACCGTCAATCATTGAGTGAATATTATCAGTAAGTCTTTTGTAAGGTCCTTCTGGTTTTTCACTTGTGTAAATGTAGTGTCCGTTACCTTTAGGAGAAGTAATTAAATAAAATTTATTATATGCATAAATTATTTCTGGAGCGTAGGCAGCAGTAAGAAGTTGTTCATCCGCTGCTTTGCCAACATAATCCCAATTTACTAAATCAATACTTTTATAACAGCGAATATGTGATTCATGGCGTGGGGTAGAAACGAATAAGTAATAAACTCCTTGATAACGAAATACAAAAGGATCACCGTAATGATTATGCGGGTGTTTTTTCGCTACTAATGGGTTTTTATATGTCATAACTACTCCTTAACGCCACTGAATGCTACGGATTGTACAAACATATTACGGAAAATAATAAATACAATAATCATGGGTATACTAGCAAGGAAAGAACCTGCCATAATCCACGGTATATTAGTGCCTGTTCCATAACTTGAATTGAGCGAAGTTAGCGCAACTTGCAAGGTCCAGACTTTTGGATTAGTTAAGTAAATTGAAGGGGCAAAGAAGTCATTCCAAATGCCCACAAACCAGAAGATAACTTGAGCGGCAATCGCTGGTTTAGTAAGAGGAAGCGCAATTTGCCAATACATTCTAAAATAACTTGCGCCATCAATTTTTGCTGATTCAAGCAAACTATCAGGAATTGACCCTTTCATAGCCGTAATAAGGAAAAAGGTCATCCCGATATTACCGAATAACCCAGGAATAATTAGCGGTAAAAGTGGCCACGGCCACGGATTTGACATATCTACTTTAAAGAAGTTAATTAAGAATAAGTATGCCCGATACTGCGGAAGCATCACTGCTGCGTAAGGGACCATCATTGAACTCATTAACACGAGTAACTTAAGCCGACGATGCCGCATTTTTAGTTTAGCGAACGCAAAAGCTGCTAAAGTGCTTGAGAATGTACCTATCAAAATAACCGTAACTTCAATAAATAATGTATTTCCAATCGAAGGTAAAAAGTTAACAGCAGGTGAATTAATTAAATCACGAAAAACACTCCAGTTTGGTTTAGCGGGCCATAAGATTAATTGCACACTATTAGCTTCAGCAATTGTTTTTAGGGCTGTTGATACCATCCAGAAATATGGGAAAAGCATCGTTAACGCCCCAAATATCACGAAAATAGTAGCGATAACAAAACCAACTTTTTCGCCTTTGCTCCGTTTGTGCCAATTTGAATTGCGCCGGGTTTTAACAGGTTTAAGTGCCATGTCCATACTCATACATCTAATACCTTCGTTCTCCGGAATTGAATAATCGTAATAATAATGATGAAAGTTGCAAGCAAGAAACTAGCGGCGCTTGCGAGCCCATATTTGCTCATATAAATACCACGCTCCCAAATATACCACACAATTGTTCGCGCTCCTTTTTGGCCGTTAGCAAAAATTTGTGCTTCAGCGAAGCTTTGGAGTCCGCCAATAATGGCGGTTACCACTAAGTAAAATGTTGTGGGACTAAGAAGTGGGATTGTAATATGGATAAATTGTTGCCATTTAGAAGCACCATCAACACTTGCGGCTTCGTAATATTCAAGCGGTATATTATTTAATCCAGCAAGATAGAGAATCATTGTTACACCAAGCGCTGACCATACACCTTTAATCCATAGGGCAATTTTAATAAACCAGAAGTCAACACCAATCCAGTCAATCTTCAGTCCAAAGAAACTATTAATAAAGCCAAATTCAGCGTTAAATATATACCGCCACACGATGTTAACCGCTACCGCGCTAGTAATTGCGGGCAAGTAATAAAGTAGTGATAATAATTTACTACCCTTAGCGAGATTTTTTAGATAAACCGCTAAAAGAAGACCTAAAGTAATTCCGATGGGAATTGATGCCATAAGTAATACAGTATTAAGTGCAGCATCTTTAAAGTTCTTATCTTTAAGTAAGGTTTTATAGTTCTCAAACCAAATCCATTTTGTTTCTTGACGAACAGGGTTAAAGTTGGTAAAAGATTGATAAAACCCAAAACCAAAACTAGCAAGCGTGAAGATAAGAAACCCAATCATCGGCAATAAGATAAAGAGATTAGCAACCCTTTCTTCGTGCCGAGTGAAATTACTCTTACGCTTCGCAGGAGTTAAAGTTTTAGTTTTATCTTTCTCTTTCATAGCCCTAAATTAATATAAGTACGACGCATTTTCATCAAGATCATCTTGGAATGAAGATGCATATTCTCGCATAAATTGCTGCGCGGTTTTAGCGCCAGAGAAAACAGGCTCAAGTGAATCTTCAAAATCTAAAATTGCGGTATTATCATAAAGATAATAACGTGAACGATTTTTACCAGCGATTAATTCTGTTTGATTAACAGTATCAATAAATAATTGTTTATTTTCTGGTAGTAAAGACCTTCCTTCTAAACCAATATTATTAACCCAATCGTTTTCGGCAATGGCTTTAACGTTTGGCATTGCTTGCCCAAGTTTATAGTTAAGTCTTGCTGATTCTTCATTGAATGTTAAGTATTTAGCTAAGCGCATTGCTGCACCAATTTGTCGTGAGTTTTTAGAAACAGCATAACCAACTGAACCAACCCAGCTTGTTGATTTAGCGCCAGCAGCAGGTCCAACTGGAGTGGGGATGACATCAAAATCAAACGTGACTTGATTCCAAAATGCTTTTAAGTCCCACGCACCCATCCACGCAAACACTGCGCCACCATTTAAGAAACGTTGATAGGCATTCATTGAGTTTTGTTGACTTGGCGAAGGCATAACACCATCGACTAAGTGAAGATCAGCGATAAACTGAATAGCGTTAACAAAATTAGGATCAGTAATACGTTGTTGTCTAACAGTTGCATCCCAATAATCCGCATTATTAGAATAAATCGCGTGCATCATTTCATATGATCCAATACCAAACACATTATCTTTTTTGATTGCTTTTAAGTAATTTCTAAAAGCTGCCCATGTCATTGGTACATGTGGATCAGGTAAACCAATTGTTAAACCCTTTTCCGTAATAATTTGCTGTAATAGTGTTTTATTGTAGACAAGAAGATATGGCCCTAAGTCTTTTGGTAAGGCAAATAGTGGTCCTGTTCCTAAAGTAGTAGTGCTTCGGTCATAGCGATACATATCAGTTGATAATTTCCACACTGAATCAAGTTCGGCTTGTGTAACATCATTGCTCATATCATAGAGTCGTCCGCTATCGGCCCATGCCATAAATTCATAATCAGGCATATAGAAGACGTCCGGCAAAGAAGAGCCGCGATTACGCAATGTTGTCATATAACCTGAAGCATCAGTAGCGCTATAAATTACTCTAACATCAGGGTTTTCTGCCATAAAAGCATCAACTAATGTTTGAAAGTTTTCTTGTTCTTCAGCACTGCCCCATCCAAAGAACTCAATAGTGCTTGTTCCTTGTTGGGAAGTCTGTCCTCCGCCGTTAGATCCGCCACCGGGCAAAGAATCAGTAGTAGTTGTGCCACAACTGACTAACGCAAAAAGAAGCGTCAGCGCAAAAGGTGCGATTATTTTTTTCTTCATGTTTTTTCTCTCCTTTGGTTATTTGTTTCGGAAACCAAACAAACTTATGAGATTTATATTTACACTTTCATTATAAGTTATGGAATCAGAATGTCAAAGGTAAATTATCACTTTTTTAAATTTTAATATATTAATTCAACTTTATTCGAATTTCAATTGCTTAATTTTTGGAAGTGATATATAGTAAAATTATGAGAAAGTTTACATACACGCTTGACAATGACGACAAGCTTGAAAAAGTTGGTAACGCGATTGCAAATCCAATAAGAAGAAGGATCTTGCGTTTTATTCATGGTAAGTCTTATTCACTTTTAGAATTAGCAAATGAAATGAACATGCCTGTTTCAACAACATCATTCCATGTGAAGATTTTACGCGAAGCCGGCTTAATTAAAATGATTCCTAGTCCTTCAAAAAAGGGCAATGAAAAGAACATTTCTTTTGATTGTGAGTCTGTTCATATTTTCTTTAGTGGCGGCACTAATGTTGATCGTTATAACAAAGTTATCGATATTCCGTTAGGGAGTTTTATTGAACATAACATTACCCCACCATGCGGAATTTGTACAAAAGAAGCGATGATTCCACCGCTTGACGATATCCGTGTTTTTAATCATCCTAATAGACTAAACGCTCAATTAATTTCGTTTTATAAAGGACATATCACATATCCTATTCCGATTGAAAATGAAGAAGAAGCAACAATTACATCAATTACTATTTCTTTAGAAATATGCTCAGAATGTCCAAATTACAACAATACTTGGAAGAGCAATATTACATTCTATTTAGATGATATTGAGCTTGCAACATATTTATCGCTTGGTGACTATGGTGGCAGAAGAGGATTATTAACGCCTTCGTTTTGGGGTAATAACTCAACACAATATGGAATGCTTGTTAATTTAAAGGTTGATGAAACTGGCACTTACCTAGATGGGGTAAGAGTTGGCGAAACAACGATTAAAGATTTAAACTTAGCAGGAAAATACTTAACAAAACTTAAAATAGCAGTGAAAGACGACGCTAAATACGTCGGCGGTATAAATATATTTGGTAGATACTTTGGTGACTACAAACAAAATATTGTGGCCCAAATAGCATATGAAAAACAAATTTAAATAAAAAGGAGTTTGCTATGAAACATACCAAGAGTTATCACGAAGGACACCCAAACCCACAAGGGTATCGTCCTGATTTTTTGCTATTAAATGGAAAATGGAATTTCCTCTTCGATGATGAAGATGTTGGTTTGAGTAAAAAGTATTACGAAAATTTTCCGAAAACAAAACTAATAATCAATGTTCCTTATGCCTACGAAAGCCCGCGAAGCGGTATTGAAGACAAAAGTGAGCATAATGTCCTTTGGTATCAAAAATCTTTTGATTATGAAAAGAAGAAAGACATCGTATTACTTCATATTGAAAAGAGTGATTATCTTACAAAGGTGTGGTTAAATGGTAATTATGTAGGTGAACATAAGGGCGGATATGACGCCTTTACTTTTGATGTTTCAAAGCATTTAGTAAAAGGTAATAATTCATTAGTCATACGTGTATATGATAGCAAAGACGCCAGACAACCACGCGGTAAACAAACGTGGAAAGCAACCCCGTTTGAATGTTTTTATCATGGCACAAGCGGAATATATGGTGATGTTTGGCTTGAAGAAGTTGACGCTGTTTACATTAAGTGCTTTATTCTTACACCAATTGCGAAAGAAAGAAAATTAAAGGTTAAAGCGTTATTTAGTGAAGAAAGCATAGGCGCTAAATTCACAATTAACGCAACTTTTGCTGGGAAAAACGTTGCAAAACATGAGTATTCAAGAGTTTGAATTGCTTATTCCTGGTGAATTAAAGTTGTGGAGCACTGAAACCCCACATCTTTATGACCTTGAGTTATGCATCGGTTCAGCCGATAAAGTTTTATCTTATTTTGGATTTAATGATGTAGGGATTAGAGGCAAATACATTACACTAAATGAGAAAGAAACATATTTAAAATTTGTGTTAGATCAAGGTTACTTCTGGGGTGGTGATTTAACCGCTACTTATGAAGACTTCATGATTGATATTAATTATTTAAAAGCTGCTGGGTTTAATGGTGTGCGGAAACACGAGAAAGTAGAAAGTAAATTATTCTTTTATCTTGCTGATCGCTATGGCTTATTAAATTGGGTTGAGTATCCTTCACCACATCTTTTTGACAATAATAAAGCAGACGTTTTAAAAGAACAGTGGACTAATATTATTAAAGAACATATGTCACATCCTTCAGTGATGGCTTATGTTTGTTACAACGAATCATGGGGCGTGCACCAAATCTTAACCGATACCGATCAACAAAAATTTACAGTTGAGTTATATCACTTAACAAAGAAAATTGATCCGCACCGTTTAGCTATTTCAAATGATGGTTGGGAACACACAGAAAGCGATTTACTAACGGTCCATAATTATCAAGAAACATATGAAGAGCTTGTAAAAACATATGAAAATATGGAAAGCGATCTAAAAACTAAAGGTAATACGACGGCAAACGAAACAAGAAAGGCTTACGCTGAAGGATATAAATATCAGGGCGAACCAATTCTTATTACTGAGTTTGCAGGTATTGCGATTGACCATAATACGAGTGATGGTTGGGGATATGGTAAAGCCGCTATTGGAACAGAAGGTTTTCTTGCAAAATTAGAAGGTCAACTAAAAGCAATTAAAAAGTTCGACTTCTTTGTTGGTTATTGCATCACACAACTTAGTGATGTATATCAAGAGAAAAACGGATTATTAGCCCATGACCGTTCAATAAAAATTGATCCCAAAGAACTGAAAGCGCTCATTAGTAAGTATTAATTTACATTTGTTAGATTGAAATTTTGTATTAATTGATATATCATAAAATCATAAACCATAGGAGGTACAAAATGGTTAAAGAATTTGGATTACCATGGATTGCTCACTTACTCCTCCAACTTTTCATTGGACCTATTTGGGGAGCAGTTATTCGCTTAGTTCGCGGACGTGTCCTTTGGGCCGTCATCTATCTACTCACTGGCGGTTTCTTCGCTATTGGCTGGATTTACGACTTAGTGATGCTTATCATCCACAGAGACTACAAACTTGCCTAATTAATTAAAATTAGTGAAGTTAAAGGAACACACCTCTGGTGTGTTTTTTTTATTCCTTTTTCTTGTTATTTCCCCCTTATTAGCGTATATTAAGCAATGTGCTTAACACACTATTATTGAAAAGAGAAAACAAATATGGAAATTAGAGATGTTACAAACGTATTATTTATAAAAAACAATAAGGTTTTACTTGGTTATAAAAAACGTGGTTTTGGTAAAAAGAAATATAACGGCTTCGGTGGTAAATTAAAGAGTGGCGAAACGATTGAAATGGCCGCGATTAGAGAAGCTAAAGAAGAAGCGGGTCTTACAATGAAAACATATTATAAAGCTGCTGAAATTGATTTTGCAGAAAGCTATCCATTACGGATGCATTTATATGTATGTACTGAGTGGAGCGGTGAAATCACCGAATCTGATGAAATGGTACCAAGATGGTTTAGTTTTAATGAAGTGCCAGTTGATGAAATGTGGGATGATGATAAATATTGGTTGCATCTAGCACTTAGTGGTCAAAAGTTTCGCGCTAGTTTTGTTTTTGAAAATGATGACGATGTTACCGGTACCGCCGAGAACAAAGTCATCAGTTACTCCATCAAATTAGTGGATACTCTAGATTAATTTAAATCTTGATCTTTTTCAATAAAAGGTACGATCATATCGACCTTTTTTTGTTTTCGCCGATCAACTTCGGCAATAATCATACTAATTGTCATCCCAAAAACTACAGAGAACATTGAACAGAAAAACACTGTTTGATACGAATGATGCTTAAGACTTTCGCCAATGATTAAACTAGTAATAATCCGACTTGAAGTCGTGGCAATTGATCCAGTAAGAAGTGCCTTTGTTAAGTGTTTTAAGGGGACAACACGAGCTAAAAAGCGCACATTAAAAACGATGTAATAGCCCCAGGCTATCCCGCGAAAGACTGACAATACCATTGTCCATGTTGGTGATAAATTAAGAACAATGACTAACGGCCGAATAAGCAAGAATATTCCGATAAAGAAAAACGAAAAGGCTGGCATTCGGAAACTATTATTTTTACGTAGCGAAAGTAAAAACATCACGCCCGCTTCAATTGCTATTGCAATCGCCACAATATATCCGAACTGTGTTGTCGTGACTCCTAACTCTGTCCTTAAATAAATACCAAAAAAGTTATCAGTAACAACAGTAACCCCAATGACGAAAAAGTTAAAGAGTAAATAGGCAATTAGTTCGGGTTTTCCAATGATTTTAAGCCTCTTTTTTTCTTCGGGTGGAACAATAATATGTAATTCAATTTTTTGCTTGGGTAAATAGTAAATGAGAAAAGAAGTAATGATGTAAAACACTGATGACATGAGAAATAATGTTTGAAATCCAGCGCCAGTGTTATCAACTAAAAACCCGCCAATAAGTGGACCAATGACATATGATAATGTACCCATCACTCGCATCGATGAGTATTGTTTATTGCGCTCTGAAATATATGTCCCGCTATAACCGTCAAGTAGTGAATAAAAAGGACCATTAATCGTACTTACACATGTGATGATAATTGCATAAAATACAAAAGGTTGTTTAGGGAAAACAAAGAAAATAAGCGCAATAGTCATTTCAATGATTGAAAAGATAAACATCAAAATACGGTTAACTTCTAAATTTTTCGCAATCCTTTGGAAAGTAATATTACCAAGGAGAGCGGCAAACGGGGAAAGAGCAGCAATAAGTCCTAATTTATCAGTGCCAAAGCCAAGCGACGCTAAAAAGACATACAAAAATGTATAAAAGAAAGCATCGCCGAGAAAACGTACGAAGTAAGTTAGTCTTAAGTATTCATATGTACGCTCTTTAGCGAGTCTTCTCATTGCTTTCATAATATCAACTAAATGTTATCATTTTTCGATAGTATTTACCCCAAAATAGATATAATAATTTTATGAAAGTAAAATTAGTTGCGCAGTTGCGTTTTCTTCTTAGCCTTTTCGAACTATTATTTGGGGAATTACAAGAAATTCCGGGCTCAACACTTGGAGATATATTAGTTTTATTAAACACAATTGTCTTATCCTTTCTTAGTGTTTTATATTTCTATCAAGTGCTACTAAGTATCTTTTCTGTTGTTGTTCGCGCCAAAAAATATCCAGAAACTGATGTATTTCCTACATATACATTCGTGACATGTGCGCGAAATGAAGAAACAGTGATTGCGCAACTTATCACAACAATTAGAGCGCTTGATTATCCGCAAGAAAAAATAAATATCCATGTTGTTGCCGATAATTGTACTGATAATACCGCCATTATTGCTGCACAGCTTAAAGCTAAAGTCTATACGCGTAATGATTTAACAAAAATTGGTAAAAGTTATGCACTTGAATATTATTTCAACGAGCAAAAAAAGGTTAATCCCGCAAAAGACTTTGCCGGCTACATTGTAATAGATACTGATAATGTTCTTGACGCACAATTTCTAAAAGAAGTGAATAAACTCTATCAAGCAACAAACGCTAAAGTTGTCGCGACTTATCGCGCAAGCACAAATGCTGGTGATTCACTTTGGGCATTTGGAACGGGGTACTCTTTTCTACGTGAATGTTGCTTAATGCATAAAGGTCGTGAGGTATTAGGACTTAGTTCTTATGTATCAGGCACAGGTTTTTTTGTTAGTTACGAAAAAATGAAAGAAGTTGAAGGCTGGAATCACCATTTATTAATTGAAGACATTGAGTTTTCAGCAGCGCACGTCATGGAAAAAGGCCGGACTCATTATGCACATAACGCGATTTTCTATGATGAGCAAGCTGTTAACTTTAAATCAAGTTGGCATCAACGGATGCGCTGGGTAAAAGGATTGTTTCAAGTTTCAAAAGTTTACACTTGGTCATTATTTAAGTCCATTTTTGCCCGCAAAAGGACACTAAAAGAGCGTTTTTCTTCTTATGAATCGTTTCTTTTTTCGACTCCGTTTCCAGCTTACATCATTTGGTGGTTTATATTATATGGGATAGGTGCTGCTATTAACTTAGCGATCACTCAAGACATTAATTATTTTATACAAACTTATCTTTTTACATTATTTGATTTCTTATTAGGGTTTTATCTTTTTACTACACTAATGTCGTTATTAATTAGTGTTTCAAATTGGAAACGGATTAAAATGCATCCACTTAAAAAAATAATGCTACCGTTTGTAGCATTCTTTTTCTTGCTTTCATATGTACCAATGTTACTAATTGCGCCATTCGTGAAAGTTACCTGGCGTCCAGTTAAGCATTATGGTTTAAAGAAACCATTATAAATCAAACATCAAGTGATCAAGATTTAATTCACGAACACTCTTAACATTTAATAACACTAAAATTTTCTTTAAGTCGATAATTAATTCATCAACTTTTTTAATCATTTCAGGAACTGGTAAGTTACATAAATCGAGGAAATATTTAGCCATACCTGCCGCTTTAGCACCCATCGCTAGTGATTTAATAATCGAACTAGCGTTATTAATACCGCCACTTGCAAGCACTTCAAAGCTTGGATAATTACGGGCAAGGAGTAATGCATCAACAGTGGAAATACCAAAATCAAGAAGTGGTGAATCTTTTTTCTTTTGTCTTTTTAATTCAATCAAGGAGAAATTAATACCACCCATTCCGCTTATATCAATATGCTTAACACCGAGTTCTTCTAAGAGAAGAAGAGTCGGTTCATGCATCCCGTATCCCACTTCTTTAACAATTACCGGCACTTTAACAGTTTTTAAAATACTAGCAATATTATCTTTCCATTTTGTAAAATCGCGATCACCTTCACCCATCACTAATTCTTGGACACTATTAACATGAATCGCTAACGCATTAGCACCCAAGATTTCTACTGCATCACTAGCCATTTCTGCGGTGAAATTCGGATTAATATTTGCGACAATAAATAGATCAGGGAAGTTAAATCTAAGTGTTTCAAATGCAAGGCGTGATTCTTTGTTTTTAAACGCTAAACTTTGTGAGCCAACAAACAAAGGAAGGCCAAAATGCTGGGCTAATATCGCTAATTTAGCATTTATCTTATCGCCTTTTTTAGCGCCGCCTGTCATTGCATTAATGTAAAAAGGATAATTAAATTTATGTCCTAAAAATGAAGTCGAAAGATCGATATCTTTTAATGATAAAGAAGGAATACTATGATGGATAAAACGAATGTGACTAAAATCATTTTTTCTTATCTTAGCTATTTTTGCAATCGCAATATGTTCATCTTTACGGCGTCTACTCATTATCTTTCCTCCAAATATCAAGTACGATGATACCTTCATTTTCCCATAAATTTGTTAATGGTTCAACAACACTCTGGTCATTAATTTGGGCAATCCCGCAATCACCATATCCTGCCCCTGATATTTTAGCGGCCACTCCTAAAGAGCGGGCAGTTTTCACTAATGCTTCTAAACGCGGAGTAATCATTCCTTGTCGCGTTAATCCTAATTTATCAAGTAGGTTTTGATATTGTTTTATATAAATATCATCGTAAGTAACTAAATAATGGTGAACAAGCTTATTTGCTTTTTTAAAGAAAGCGGAATCAATAGTGCCGTTAGTGTCTGGTGTTATTGTTTCTTTTGTCCAACCCACAAGGAAGGTAGGAAGTTTTGTTAATAATTTAATTTCTAAAAGCGGCCACGCAACTTCAAGTAATTCAAATGTTCGTTTTTCATTAAGTAACCAATTTAAATCATAACGAACATAATAAAGCGGCATATCAAAAATAGTACACGCTAAGTCGCCACCAGAAGTAAGCGCATTTAGTTCACGCTGGATTAAGACTGCCATTTTAAAAAGCACAAGTGGTGACAAATTAGTGCGATATAAACGATTTAATAACTTAAGTGTTAAGACAACACTCGCCGCACTTGATCCTAAACCAAACTTAACTTGTTCATCACTAATTAAATTATTTTCAATAGTATATTCAAATTGCTGTAAAGGAATATTTTTTAAAGCGAGATATTCATTAAAAAATGTAATCGTAGTAACAGTATTTTTTAATTGATGAGGACAGCCATTTTCTAGTAACGTTTGATAGGGATAAGCGACACCATCTTCAATAATTGTTGTTTTATGATTAGCAACAAATGTTCCTTGTAAAAAAAGATTAACGGGCGCGACAATCGCACCATGTCCGCTTTTTAAAACATTGTATTCCCCGATAACATAAAGTTTACCTGGTACTTTTTCATGAACGCGCACTAGTAATACCGCCTCCAACACCACTTACTGAAATTTTAACTTCTGGTAAAAGCCTAATAACTTCATTAACATATTCATCAAGTGTAAAAAGAATTAAGTTTGGACCAGCGTCAAACGTATAATAAACAGGAATTTTATGTTTAGAGCGAATCGCTTTAACTTTTTGAATTAATTGTTGTGTTTTTGGTGTATGATATTCAAGCCCCGCTTCAAGCATTACATTACGCATAAGTTCAGCAGCGCGTTCCGCAATGCGACCAACAGCATCAATATCATTTTCTTTAAGCGCAGTAATAAGCGGTTCGACAGATTCATTTGATTGCTTGACATAATCAGCGTAAGACTTAGCTTTTTCAATGGTGATTTGCATTCCAACTCTACTTGATATTTTCTTAACACTCGGATCAATAATAGTAAAAAGCATTCTAAATTCTGGCCATTTAACTTGTAACTTTTCAGCATAACTTGTGTCATGACTATTACCGCGATGCCAAATAACAAATCCGCCGTGAATTGAACGAGTCGCGGAGCCTGAACCAAGTCTAGCAAGTTTCGACATTTCTTTTTTACTTACTTTCGCACCGATTGCGTCAATATAAGCAGCAGTAAGCGCGGCAAAACCGCTCGCACTTGAAGCATAGCCTGCTTTAGTAAAAACTCTATTGATTGAATTAACAATACAATACTCTTTACGTTTAAAATGTTTACGGAGTGCGTCTAAATGATGGGCTACTCTTGTATAAGAAATACCGCTTAATGCTGTACCATCAAGAATAACAATATCTTTAGTGGCTTTTGGATCTAATTCAACATTAGTGAGAGTATAAAAATTATCCGCGGTAACGGAAATACTTGTTTGATAAGGAATATTAATTAAAGCATTAACTTTCCCCCAATATTTAAGAATAGCGATATTTACATTTGCTTTTTTATATTTCATCACATGTTCCTCAAATCAATCATCCATGATGGAAAGCTCTTTAATTTTTCTTTAGTGGCAAGTGCTTTTTCTTCATCATTAAATAGGGCAATTAAACATCCGCCCATTCCCCCACCCGTAATTTTAACACCAAGCGCACCTGCGTCTAATAGCTTAGTGCGTAATTCTTCAAGTGTAGGCGTTGAAATACCTAGCGCTCTTAAATGTGTGTGAGCAGCGTTAAACATCGTTGCAAGAAGCGTAATGTCATTATTTTCTAATGCCCATTTAGCGTTTGCAGTTAATGAACCTAAAGCATCAATATGAATGTCGCGTTCAGGATGAGTGCTTACATGTGCGACAGCACTTTTTGTCGCACTGTTTGTATTTGAATAAAACACCGCTAAATAGCCATCAATATTAAATTTCAGTGGCTTTATGTGCGGTCTTTGATATATAATTGGCTTTTCATAAATAACAGTAGAAGCGTCAATTCCGCTTGCGTTATGATGATATATATTTTCAGAGATTTTTAATAATTCAAAGTAATCAATATGTGTTAATTCAAGATGAAAATGATTGTTAAAAGCATCAATTACCGCTTTAGCAACACTAGCGCTTGAGCCTAAGCCGCTTTTCTCTGGTAAACTTGAACGAACACTTATAATGACAGGCTTAATCTTTTTATAAATTTCAGCCATATGTGTTATTAAAGCAACAAGTCCGCGTAATTCATCTACGGCATTATTAAGTGGGCCAGTGTAATACTTCGTATCAAGAATAAACTCTTCGTGCGGAGTTAAAACAACTTCGCTTCGCATTGCATAAAAAGGAATCGCAATAGCGGGATGACCGTAAACGACGGAATGCTCACCAATTAATATAATTTTTGCTAAACCGTATCCATCCATAATTAGTCCCTAATTAGAAGAGCGCTTTGAGGATTGTAATAAATAACCCACCTGCGTAAAGTGCCATAAACTGTACACCGTAACCCGCTCCTTTTTTATTTAGCCAACCACTTAGAAGGCCAACACTAACTACAATTATTAAACCATATAAACCGGCTTCGGCAAAAGAAAGAAGCGCGATAATTGAGAACAAAAAGATAAGCACTGTTTCTTGTGAAATATACTTAAATACAAGTTCAGTCATTTTATGAGAATATTTCATACCAAGCCACACTGTTAAGCTAAGTCCAATTACTAAACCAATAACAATGGCGATTAATAAATAACCTTTTGGTACCGCTAACCCAGCATTACCTTCAAGAATAATTGGACCGCCAGGACTAAAAATAACGGAGCCTGGACCAAGTGCCGCTGGTGAAATAGGGAAAGCGAAGACGAAAAGTGAAATCATAATTCCTGCTAAATAAGTAGCGCTTGATAAACCGTTAACAGCAGAAACACCTTGTAAAGCTTGTTGTACTTCGTCTTTTTCATCTTTCGTCGCAAATTCACCAAGCATCATTGTGACACCAACCGGTGACATGAAGAAGAGCAAACTACCAAGCGCACTAGCGATTCCAGTTTTAGCAATGATCTTTTTATGACCATGCTTTGTTTTCTTTACATCATCATCAAGAATAACAGTCATCTTTCCTTCAACCTTTTGGTTTTTAAATACACTGGGGAAGAAAAGTTCAAATAACGCAAACACAAGTGGACCAGTCGTAATACTTAAAAAGAAAGGTGTCATTGATAAAGTCCGGCCACCGATAAGCGTATTTAAGAGCGTATTATTAATAATAAGACCTGGATTACGTAAGAAAGCAGTGGCAAATCCAAACGGAACGATTGATAAAAGTGAAACAACTTTTTCCTTACTTGTTAAACTCATCAAAATAGCGCCACCAAGGAAGATGTATTCATTGTAACGCTTAATAAAGTTACTTATTTCTAATCCAGTTTGTACAGAAATAAATTCAAAAATACCCCAAAACGCTAGGGCAATGGGGAAACTAACTAAGACACCGATTAAAGAACCAAGCATCATCCACTGTACACTATAAGAAGTAAGTCCGTGTTTCTTTAGTGTTTGACTATGACCAACAAGCGGTGTTGACATTACCCCGCCTGGGATCGACGTTATTGCTGTCGGTATCGAGTCAGCAATATTAAGAGTAACAACTGCAGCAATAAAGCCAGCCATAATCACAAGTGGGTTAAGTTTTAAAGTAACTAGAATAAGTGTCATTGGCACTAAGACTGAAGTTTCATCAGTGCCAGGGATAATACCGATAATCAGATATAAAGCGGTCATAAGGAGAGCAATCCCGACCATTTGTAAAATTAAAGAAAAAGTAATAACCATAAATTAGCCCTCTCTTTCTTTCTTGTTTAAATCACTTGATTTAACAATATTGCGTTGGGGCTTAATCCAAAAATTATTAATGACAAAAGCAACAAGAATCGCTAATGTCCCAAACCCATAAATAAAATCTTTCTTTTTTTCGGCAATGATCGCAACATGTTTTGCTAATACTTCAATAGTAACAAATGTTAATGCCACGAAGGCTAGGCTAATAGCAAGCCCTATAAACAGTGATGATATTACAATGTGATCTCCCCACAAGCGCACCATCGTTTTCTTCTTTTTCATAACATCAAACCTCGCTTGAAAGATCATTATAGCATTTTAAGTAATTAATCCCAAAACACATAAGCAAAAATCAATTATTCAGTAAGAAATAATTGAAAAGTAATAATGATAATAATAAAAAAGATGACCCCACTAGGGTCATCTTTCGATAGTGTATTTAGCGAATTATTCGTCTTTTTGTGCTTTTTCTTTTAACACTACTGGCGCAGGTTCACCGTGCTTAACAAAGTACATTGGAATGAACGCTAGGCCCATAAAGACCGCACTATAAATAAAGAGTACTGGGTACCAACCGGTAATATCCATTAATGCCCCAGAAAGAATCGGTGTAATAATCATTGCACTCATACTAGCGCTATAGTAGTAACCAGTGTAAACACCGATATTACCGTGACGCGACATTTCCACAACCATCGGATAACTATTAACATTAATTGAAGCCCAACTAATGCCGACAAGACCCATGATAATGTACATTAATACTTTAGTTTCATCAGTAATAAAGACGGCACTACCTAAAGCAATTGTTAACACAACAATACCGAAGAGAATCATACGGCGACGACCAATTTTTTGTGAAATGTAACCAATTGGAATAAACGCTAACGCAGCGGTAATAATGCCAATAAGTGGTGGTAAACTAAATTGTTCAAGTCCTAAATGGTTAAAAGCATAAACAGAAAACTTTGTAGTCGCAGCGTTATAACCCATAAACCATAATACAACAGCGCTTAAGATGAGAATAAAACTACGACGTACATCTTTTGGCATTTTTTCGTCATCACTATGTTGTGATACATCTAAACCTTCGTCATCAATATCTAATGAATCAAGGTGATACTTTTCAGTGATTTCGACCATTTCTTTGTACCATGCGTTTTCTTTAACAGTCGCAACAAAGATAGCAATTAATAAAAGCATTAGTAACCCTGTTGCCGCAAAAGTAGCAACGTAGCCTGTTTTATCAAAGACAGGACCGCTTGCAAGTAAGAACACTAAGACATAGGCAAACGCACCACCCATGGTCCCCATAAAGTTAATGACAGCATTAGCTTTACTACGGAGTGGTTTAGGTGTAACGTCTGGCATTAAGCTAACAGCAGGACTGCGGTAAATTCCCATTGCCACTAAGACGAAGAATAAAACAACAATAAAACCAATAAGTAAACCAGGTTGTTGTTTTGTTACTTGTTGGAAAATTAATTGTGCGCGCTCGGTTGCAAGAGCAGAACGCACATTATTTGTATATACTTCAGTTCCAAGTGTGAATTGGTATAACGGATCTTCAGCAGTGCCAATTGATTCAATTAATGAGAAACCGTGTTTAGTAACGGCAATTTGTTGATATAAATCAAAGAAGGCAATGCTAACAAAAAGAATAGAAGCGGCTAAAGTACCGATAATAATAAACGGTGTTCTTTTGCCTAATTTGGTCCGCGTTTTGTCGCTGATTCGCCCAAATAGTGGTAGCAAGAATAACGCTAAGATGTTATCAAGTGCCATAATAAACCCTGAGAAGGTTTGATTGAGCCCAAAGTTGTCAACAAGCATTTTGGCCACGAGTGTGTCATACATCGTCCAGAACAGCATAATTGACATAAACGCTAATCCGACGAGGAATGTGCGTTTCATGTTAAGTTTTAGTTCCATATTATTTCTCCTTTATTTCAATATGTTCAAAAATATAGTTATCAGCTAGGGCAATAGCTGTTTTTTCTTTATCATAGTCATCAATTGTCCATGTTATAAGTGGTAAGCGTCTTCGTTTTCTTTGAATATTTCGTTTATGAATATATTTTACTTCATAATTGAAGAAATCTGGTTTAGATATTTTAAGGACTAGAAGTGAACGATACATGAAGTGCACTAATTTTGATTGGCCGTAAAGGACATCACTCATTAGTTGTCCAACAGGAATGCCTGTGCTTTCTTTTTTTAAGTCGCGCGCAACATATGGGTTAAAGGATTGCATCGCTAGTTTATCTTTATATGGATACTTTTCGATAACTTTTAACACTTCGGTGACAAGTGCGGGTGGAACTTTATTTTCGGCTTTAACTTCCACTAAAACAGGAACTTTACCTTTAACGAGCTTTAACACATCCTTTAGTAGCGGGATTTCGGTGTTAGTTTTTAAAAGCCGTAATTTTTTAAGTTCTTTGAAGGTTGAATCATTAATAACTTTTTCAACCCCGGTCGTACGTGTTGTTGTAGTGTCATGCATTACAACAATCTTATTATCAGCGGTAATATGCACATCAAGTTCAATGCCAAAACCGGCTTTTATCGCCGCTTCAAAAGCAGGCATCGAGTTTTCGTCAATTGTTTCACTATGAAGTCCGCGATGTGCAAGCGGGACTTTGAATATTGGATGTTCTTTAATACGCATGTATTTATTTTCACGAAAATACCATAAAAAGTCAATTAACAGCACTTTTTAGACTAGATTAGTCTATAATCTAATACTGTAAGGATGGTCTAAGTTATGGAAAAATTATTTGAATTAGTAGCGCTAGAAACAAAAAGACAAAATGAGGGATTGGAATTAATCGCTAGTGAAAACTTTACAAGTAAAAATGTTCGTGCATTAGCGGGATCAGTATTAACAAATAAGTACGCTGAAGGTTATCCAGGGCGTAGGTATTACGGCGGATGTCATTATATTGATGAAATTGAAGGCACCGCTATTGAATTAGCAAAAAAACTATTTAACGCTAAGTACGCAAATGTACAACCACACAGTGGTAGTAGTGCAAATATGATTGCTTACGCTAGTGTATTAGAGTTAGGTGATAGCATCTTAACCCTCTCACTTGATGAAGGCGGGCACTTAACACACGGGAGCCCTGTTAACTTCTCATCAAAACATTATAAAGTGACGCATTACGGTTTAAAGGATGACGGCACAATTGATTACGAAGCATTACGCGAAATTGCTTTAAAACTTAAACCAAAACTTATTCTTGCGGGATTTTCTGCTTATCCTTTTATTATTGATTTTGCGCGTATTGGTAAAATTGCTAAAGAAGTTGGGGCGTATTTTATGGTTGATATGGCTCATATTGCAGGATTAATCGCTGGTGGCTATCACCCTAGTCCTTTCCCTTACGCTGATATAGTAACAAGTACAACCCATAAAACATTAAGAGGACCGCGCGGTGGTATTATCCTTACCAATAGTGAAGAAATTATTAAAAAAGTTAATTTTACTTGTTTCCCTGGTATGCAAGGCGGACCACTTGAAAATATTATTGGCGCAAAGGCGCAATCATTTTATGAAGCGCTGCAACCCGAATTTAAAGAATATATTAAGCGTGTTGTAGAAAACACTAAAGTCGCTAGTGAAACACTTCGTGCCCTTGGTGCCGAAGCGAGTGAAACAGAAACACACCTCTTTTTACTTAACACTAAAAAGTCGTATGGTATTACTGGAAAAGACGCTGAAGCACTACTTGAAACAATTAAAATTACAACGAATAAAAATATGTTACCTAAGGATGATGAAAGACCAAATACGACATCTGGTCTTCGCCTAGGCTTTGCGGCGGTAACAACACGCGGATTAACTAAGGTTAATGCTGCCGAAACCGCAAGAATCATTCATGAATTCTTAAGTAAGAAGATTACGAAAGAAGAAGCGATGATTAGAGTTAATAAAATTGTTGATACTTTACAGGCTATCGATAGTCTTTAATAGTCACTCATGGTATAATCTCGGGTGAGAAAAGGAGTAAAAATATGAAAAAATCATTAGTGTATTTCCAATCAGGCGGACCAACCGCAATCATTAACACCTCAATGTATGGTGTCATCAAAGAAGCCAAACGGCAAACCGAATATATCGATGGAATTTATGGTAGTTTACACGGTATTGAAGGTTTATTAAACGACAATCTTATTGATTTACGACAAGAAGATGAAGCGCAAATTGAATTATTAAAACAAACCCCTGCTGCGGCGTTAGGGACAACGCGCTATAAACTTTCTGGTGATATTAATCATGAAGATTACCAAAAAATATTAAACAACGTTAAAAAACATAACATTGGTTACATGTTAGTTAATGGTGGTAACGATTCAATGGATACTTGTTACAAATTATCAACTTTCTTCCGTAAAATGGACTTCGATTGTAAAGTAATCGGTATTCCAAAGACAATTGACAACGACTTAGCGTTTACTGATCACTGCTTAGGTTATCCAAGTGCAGCCCGTTATGTTGTCCAATCAATTCAAGACATCGCTTTAGATAATAAAGTGTATCCAAAATCAAAATTCGTTATCGTCGAAGTGATGGGGCGCCACGCTGGATGGTTAACTGCGGCCGCAAGTGTTATCCAAGATCCAGAACTTAAACCAGACTATATTTATTTACCTGAAGAAAAATTTGACTTAGAAGAATTCTTAGCGCGCGCTAAAGAAGTTTATGAACGCAAAAAACGGGCATTATTTGTCGTTAGTGAAGGTATTGAAACACAAATGCCTAACCTTGATAAATCAGTCGACGCATTTGGTCATGCTCAACTTGGTGGCTTTGCTGCCAAATTAGCAGGTATCGTTGAAGAACGCTTAGGCTATTCAACGCGCCCAATTGAATTTAGTCTTTTACAAAGAGCAGGTACTTTAGCAATTACCGAAACAGACCAAAAAGAAGCAATTAAAGTTTCAACTGTTGCGGTCAAACGTATTGTTGCTGGTAAAACAGGACAAATGGTTATTATCGACCGTAAACCAGGACCAAAATATAAAGTAAGTTATAAACTTAAAAACTTACGCGGTATTGCTAATGTTGAACATAAAATGACACCAGAACTCATTCACGATGTTAATAATGGTGGTAAGTTATTTGGTGAATATTTATTCCCACTAATCGATAAACCAATCAAACTTCAATTAGAAAATGGTGTCGCTAAATACACTAAACTTAAAAAAGTTAAAGTTAAATAATTAGTAAAAAAAATAGTGAGCGGAGTATAAACTCCGCTTTTTCTTTATTAAAAGTTATAATAAATGTATGAAATGGGTATTTTTAGGGCTAGCAATCTTAATATTTCTCGTAATATCACTGTATTTTTGGACTGTCATGATTACATTCCGGATGCTCTTTCGTCGGCCAAAACTTCCTAAGAAACTAGTGTTCCCAAAAGCTTTTTTTGGTGGTGTTTTTGATAAACATATTCCGGAAATAGAGGCTAACCATAAGAAAAATGCTAAAAAGGCATGTGAAATAGTAACTATTAGTTCAAGTGCGGGTAAATTAAAAGGACGATTCTATGAAAATGAGAATAGTAATAAGATAGTTATTTTTATTCACGGTTATTATTCTTCTGGAATGCGTGATATAGGTTATTTTGGTTCATTACATAAAGAGTTAAATGTGTCACTACTTGTCATTGACCAACGCGCTAACGGGGAGAGTGATGGTGTTTATACATCATTTGGGGCGCTTGAGCGTTATGATATTAGGGAATGGATCTTTTATTTAAATGCTCGTTATAAAGGCGAAAAAGATATTTATCTTCACGGAATTTCAATGGGGGCTGCGACAAGCTTACTCGTTACAGCACTAGCGGCATTACCACCGAGCTTTAAAGGTGTTATCGCTGATTGCGGATTTTCGCGCACTAATGGTGTAATCTTTTTTGCCGGTAAGCGCATGCTTAAGATTAAACCGAAACTTACTTTTTGGGGACTCAACCTAATAGCTAAATTAGCGGGCGGCTTTGATCTTAATAAAGTTAATGTAAGTCGCGAATTACATAAAAACACGAAGATACCAATTTTATTTATTCATGGTACCGCTGATTTATTTGTTCCTTATAATATGTCAGTTAAAAATTATAAGGCAACAAGTGGTCCCAAAAAACTAGTGGCGTTTCCTGATGCGGGTCATTGTGAATCATATTTATCAAATAAAGCACTCTACACCGAAGAAATGAGAAAGTTTATATATGGAAAACGAAAAGTACAAAAGACTACTACAAATAATTAGTGAAGAAGACCTTATTAAAATCCAAAATAAACGCATCATTATTTTTGGACTTGGCGGCGTTGGTGGTAATGCGCTTGAAGCGCTTGTCCGCTCCGGTTTTAGACGCTTTACAATTGTTGATAATGATGTCGTTGATATTACTAATCTTAATCGACAATTAATTGCTACAACAAAAACGATTGGTATGCCAAAAGTAAAAGTGGCAAAGACGCGCATGTTAGAAATAGAGCCAAATTGCAATATTAATGCCGTTTTTGAAGCGGTTACTCCGCAAAATGTCGCTAATTTTAATTTAGAATTTTATGATTATATTGTTGACGCTATTGATAGTTTTGAAGATAAGATGGCACTTATTATTTATGCTTTAAAACATAATTTGCCTATTATTAGTGCAATGGGTGCGGGCAATAAGATTGATCCAACTAAAGTAATTATTACTAAAATAGAAAAAACAGAAGGGTGTCCACTAGCGAAAAAAGTGCGTTATCGCTTACGTCAAGAAAAACTGAAAGGATTAATGGTTGTTACTTCAAAAGAATTACCATTAACTAATGCTGGTAATAAACCAGGAAGTAGTGCCTTTGTCCCACCAGCCTTTGGATTAGCGATGGCAAGTTACATTTTGAGAAATGTAATATCTAAATAGTGTATGATAAATGTATGAAAAGAACACGTCGCTCATATATATGGGAATTCTTAAAAAGCGCAATATATGTTTTTCGCTATAAAATTTTAAGAATTAAGCCACCAACAAATCGCATCGGTAAATATAAAGAAATCACGATGAAAAAAAGTAACAACGCGATTGAAAAAGCAATCCGGAAAGGCGAACCTTTCGCGGCGATTCGATTTGGCGCTGTAGAAATAAGTGCACTTAATAATTATGAGAAAATCCGTCTCGGTTTCAGACGGAAATATAAAAAGTCCGTTGTATACAGCATTAAAAATAACGCTGGGGTATTTCCGCCTACGCAAGAAATTATTGATTTTTACGCTAAATATCTTGAGACTAACTTAAAAGATACGGATTATTTAGGAGTTAGCGGTGTCCATATGGAAAATTATTTCTTTAAACACTTAACACCAAATGCTACTCCCGTGCAAAATTGGGCACTAGATCCGCTTCTTGGTAAATGGTCACATCTTTTAGCAGGCAAACGCGTACTTGTTATATCACCATTTGCCGAACAAATCGAAGAACAATATGAAAAAAGACACCTGCTTTTTCAAGCAGAACCAGAAATATTACCGGAATTTACACTAGTGACGATTCCAGCGATTTTAACTTCTGGTAAAGCAGCAAGTAAAGAATTTGATAATTGGTTTGAAGTACTTGATTATTTAAAACTAGAGATTTTAAAGAAGGATTTTGATATTGCTCTTGTCGGGGCGGGGGCTTACGGCACTCCGCTTTGTCTATATATTAAAAGCTTAGGCAAAATGGCAATTCAAAGTGGCGGTGCAACACAATTACTTTTTGGACTTATGGGTAAAAGATGGGAAAAGCGCGAATATGTTGCGCGTCACGTTAATCCACATTGGTCACGGCCAACTGTTAAACCATATGGTCATAAAAACATTGAAGGAGGGTGTTACTGGTAATGAAAGATAAAATTAGAGAAAGTAAATTGGCGCTTATTTCATTATTTCTAGCATTAGAAGTAGTGCTTTTTATTGCGCTTGATTTTGGTAATATTGGTCCGGTATTTAAAGCATTAGCGTTTTTGTTAACAGCGATTCTTGCGCCTTTCTTTTTTGAAGAAATGAAAGTTGATTTAGGCCAAGGTTTATATGTGCTATTAATGCCGATTCTTTTTTATGCGTTAGTGACGCTAGTCGCACCAGCATACGGTTCTTATCCTGAAATGTATTCAAATGAAGTATTTATGCAACTACCATTTATTACGCGATTAATAAATTTGTTAGGAATTGTTGGACTTTTATTATTGGGCTATTTTATCGGCAAAAGTGAGGTATTTGCCACAAAACATATATTTATTGTTATTCTTGCCGGACTAGCAGCACCAGTTTTAATTTCGCTTTTTGCTACACTTATTAATTACGGATTTTTTCACCCGTTAGTGTACAAAAGTTTAGTAACTTATTACGCAGGACATGAATATGAAGTTAGTAGTCAAGCGTCATTATTGTATGGCTTTAGAATAATGGTTGGTGACTTAAAAGCACTGGCATCGATGGCGGTTATTATTACTAGCGCAGGCTTTGGCTTATTGTTTGTAAATGAAAAGAAAGATAAATTTACAATCATTAGTCTCGTAGTTATTAGTGCTGTTGGTGTCCTTACCTTAATATTCACCGCCTCGTTTGCGGCTCTTATTTATTTATTACCAGCGCTTATTTTTGCTTTGTTACTTAAGTTTGACCTCTTAAAGAAACTTAAAAACAAAGTGACGCTTGGTGTCGTTATTGCCCTAGTGGGACTTGGCGCTATTATTTTCTTACTAACTGCTTATAATATCTTTAACTTACAAGCAGTGTGGCAAACTAATCGCGTTACGCGTAAATTATTCTTTAACGGCTACATGCAACGCTTCTATATTATTTTCAAAGAAGCATTTGGATTACGTAATTTATATGGACACTTTGCGATGACAGTTGAAGGTTATAAAGTATTCCCTTCAGGTAACTTCTTATTTGATGCAATGTGGATTGACGGTTTAATTGGGTTTGTTGCTCTACTTGCATTCTTTGTGATGTTTGTGATTCGTTTAGTGAAGTATTTCAATAAAGATAAGGATGAGAGAGTATTAAAGGTTGTACTCATTAGTGTGTTACTAACGGCATTCTTCCGCTTTATGCTCCGTTATCCTTTTAAAATTTTTACTTATCAAGAATTTAGTGACATCAATAATTTCCCGCTGATTAATTCACCACTATTTTTAGTGACAGTCTTTATTGCGGGGTATGTTTTTGTCTTAAAAGAAGATAAAAAAATAGAAGAGGAGGAAGTAACTCATGCGGAAAAATAAATGGATAGCACTCCTTATTAGTGTCTTAACACTTACAGGTTGTAAAGCAGTTACGGAAACCTTTGAAAAAGGTGCATTTCACACTCAAGACTTTAGTGAAAATTATTATACAAATATCCCAGAACGTTATTTAACAAGTAATTACGAAGAAACAGTTTATGAAATTAGTGATCGTATAAATATTAATCAACCACTTGATAATGCTTTTGATAATGCAATTAGAAATGACTTAGTTAACCAAAATTTATCACTTGAAGAGGCAATTAAGTTATACGGTAGTGCTGAAACTAAAGCGATAAAAAAAGAAGACTTCCGTAATGAAATTGAATATATGGAAGCAATCTTTAATAGTTTGAGCAGTGCACAAAATGATAAGGCGAGCTGGATTAATTACGCCGCTAATAATAATCTTGTTAAAGGAAAATATAGTAAAGCAATTCAAGAATCATTTAAACGCGGAATTTTTTCGAAGTTAACAGACGGTATTATTAAGTGTGACGGCACTGGTCCAAAAGTTAGGATGCAAATTAGTGAACAAGGCATGGGTCAAACTTTTGAACATGAACTTATTAGTTATAACCGTTTTGTGTTAAGCGCTCGCGGTGGTACAAGTGTTGATTATGGAAGTTACGGTAAAGCGCGTGTCACTAAAGCTAAAGTAAAAATTAATATTAGTTTCTTTATTGAAAAAAGCACGACAAACAGTGCTTCTAAACATACCGTTACATTTATTGTCCCTGAGATGCACAGTGATAATGAAGCAATTTTATTTACGAGTATTATTAGTTTTGATCTCCGCGAAGTATTAGGTGCGGAAACACTTAAAAGAGTAAACGGACTAATGATAAGTTACGAATTATTAGAACATGAATTTCTGAAACCAGGTGGAGTACTTGATACTTCACTTAATGAAGAGTTCGCATTAATGCTCTATGAAGTTATGCTGCCTTATTCTTCTTGGCGCTAGAAATATCAAACCATTCACTAATGATAAAGTCAGCCTTATCATCATCAAAAATTAAGGTTCCTTTTGCAGGTGTAAAAGTAAATTCATTAAAGTAAATATGATCATCAACAATAAAAAAATCAACGCGACAGAATAATAAATCACTAGCGAGCATTTCCGCATACTTTACAAGCTCTTCATAGTTTTTAGGTTTCTTTGGCACTTCATCACTACTTGACCAGTGATTAAATTGCGATTCAGGAAAAGGTGTAAAATCGACATATAAATTATCATAACGTATATCTTTACCGCGTCCACTAACGACATATAAGTAGCGGGCCTTACCGTTAAAGACATGCATTTTATATTCAGTTGGTAAACTATCACTTTTCCCAACATAATGTTCCACTATTAAGCGTGGCTTTATTTTTGAGTAATGTGGTTCCACTGTTTTTTTACCGTAATCTTTTTTTAACCATCTACGCATTTTTTTCTTTAGTGCGTTTACATCAAGTGTGTCTTTATCTAAACAAATATGATTTAAAGCACAAGCGTGTGTGGCTTTAATGACAAAGCGCTTTGGTAATGCCTCAAACGGGATATCTTCAACTTTATCGTAAATCCCCACAATTGGAATTAAAAGTTTTTCAAGACCCTTACTCTTTACTCTTTCCCGCGCCCCATCACGCGAAGCAGCTTTAATAACACTTGCGTTACGCGGATAGTAGTAGAGCCGTAAGTATTGAAGCTTTTCAGTATAACGCTTTAAATTTTTCCAGTCTAATTTATGACCAGTAATATAACGATACTGCCACGACACATATGTTTTCTTGGAAAATATACGTAAAAGCGGTTGAATACTTTTAGCAATCAAGCGTTTTAACTTATTTTCTTTAAAATTAGGATTAGCCATTTTTCACTCCTTTAACTTGAGCGTACACTAAGTCTTCTTTTAATAATAGTAACATAACGATATAAATGATTCCGCCGATGAATATACAAAGCCCTACAGTCGCTAAGTAAGCCATTGCTGGTAAGAAATGTTTTATTAACATGACTAAACCAAGACTAACACCAGCGGATAAAATGATCTTCAGATTATTAAGACTAAATATATGACGAACAACATATTCTCTTGCGGTAATAAATAAAATAATTAATACTACAAATTCGGAAAGCAGTGTAACAAGCGCTACTGCAAAAAGCGGATTATCTTTAAACACAAATAAAGCAAGTAACACACTTGCAACAATATTTAAAATAAGCACAAATAACATGGTAAAGAAGTATATTTTTTCTTTTTTAAGCGGGACAAGTACTTGCTGATATATACCGTCATGAATACTGTAAGTTAGCATTAAAGATGAAAGCAGAACAACCGCTAAAATGGCGTTATTAATCGCTGCTTCATCCCAATAAGGACTATCTTTAACAATAAAGCCGACAATTTCCGGTGATAAGCCAATCATAAATAAGACCGCAGGCACACCAATAAAAAAGGTAATATTAGTGCTGTAACTTATAACACGATGGAAAGCAGGCATATCATCATTTTTAAGTGCAGAAGTTGTGCGAATCACAAAGATACCACTTAAAGAAGTAATAATAGTAATAACAATTTCAATACCGCGAATTCCAACAGAATAAGCACCAGATGTTCTAAAAGAATCATCTAAATAGCCAAGGAGTAAAGAATCATTTTGGTTATAAGCGGTAATTAAGAAAGTAATACCAAATACAAAGAGAAGCGACTTTGTTAAGTGTTTTAAATTAACCTTTCGTCTAAAGGAAAGCTTTATACCTTCGCGTTTTAATAAGAGAAGGTTTAAGGTCACAGTTACAAAAGTAGCGATTAAGTTAATAAAAGCATAAATAAATAAATCGTGATCATTTTGTACGAAAACAATAATCAGTAGTGTAGCTAAAATTGTTGTCGCTAAAGAACGAACGGACATATAAAATACTCGGTCTAGAGCAATATATACCCATTCAAAGGAGAAGACGCCCACAAGGAAGTTTAGTGATAATAAAAAGATTAACTCCCAAGTATCACCTTTAAACATCGGTGTATCTTTACCAATAAACATAATTGTGGACAAAAGCACAAAGGAAAGTGCCGTTGTGATTAATTGCAGTACAAAGAAAGACTGAACTTTTTCACTTAGTTTATCTTTATCATCTTTCACCTTAGCGCATTCCCTAATTGCAATAAGCGGGATACCAAGACGCGAAATAATTAAAAAGTAATAGACAAAAGTATTTGCCCAGTTATATACCCCCATCGCCGCAGTACCAAGTGCTTGTGAGGCAAAGGGAAAAGAAATAAAAGAAAGGAGCGCAATTGTTACATTACGAATTAGTGTAAAAACAACAGGGGCGCGCATCTCTTTTCGTTGCATAAGTAAATTATATGATATTTTTAATGAATAATGGCGGATTTACTAGATTTTATTAATTAAATCTTCAATTTTATTAATAAGAACTTTGTTATCAAGTGCTTTTACTAAAGCTTTTTTAGCTTCAGCGGCCCTTTGTTTATAATAGTTATAATTTTTGTTAATAGCGTTAAGTGCTTCAAGAATTGTGTGTGGTTCAGCGTCTTTTATAAAGTAAATATTATCCCCTACCAAGTTTCTAATTTCCGTGTTTTCAGTGGAAATAGTAACACTTCCGCTATTGATGTAATCAATAACTTTACTTGGTACTGAATAGAGATCAACCTGTTCATCTATTGGCCGCGGATTAATATTGACATACGCCCTTTGCGCTAAACGAAAGGCAACAGGCGGACAAACTTGACCAAGGAACTCAATATTAGGATGCTTATTTTCAAGTAAATCATCCGCAAGCGGGCCGTGTCCCGCTATGACTAATTTAAAAGGCGGATTAAGTTTACGGAATGTTTTAATTAAAGCATCAACTCCGTATTTTGGGTATAATGCTCCAGCAAAAAAGGCGTATTTTTCCTTTTTATTGGTGAAACTTTCAGCCTCTTCAATAAAGCCCGGAACAATAATTGCTGGTTTTTGTTTCGGATTAAAAAGGCGTAAGAGTCCTTGAGTTAAACTAATGAAGCCATCACACACGAGACTCTTCTTAAATACATCTTGGCTATAGTTTTTACTTGCACCAGTAATATTTATTGGGTTATCAGTAACGATCCCAATAACTTTAACATTATGTCTTTTCTTTAATCTACGCGCTAATTCAAGAAGCGTCACATTTAATGTATCAACAAATATAACTTTTGGTGTTCGTGCTTCATAGTATTGTAATCCAGCAGTAATAATGCCAAGCCGTTTAAGAACGGGAGTATTAATATAACCAGGATAATAAAAATAATCACTTTTACTTTGCGTTAAGAAAATATTCTTTTCCATCGGGCGTGTACTAAAGGCACCAAGCGGAAATTTACTGCGTAAAATATTAATTAATTTATTATGAAAGTTTTGATTACTTGGATTAGGAGCTTTTTTATATTTTTTTAGAAACATCTCGTAATCATGCGGATGACGAGCAGTTGTTAAATACATTATTCGCATATTTTCTCCAATATATCTAAGTGCACTCGCACTGATTCTTCAATTGTGTTTTCTTTTGCGGTAGCGATTGCTTCATTAAAGAAGTCAGTCGCAAGCAGTAGTAATATTCTGCTTACTAAATCGTCTTCTGGATAAGCAATTAAACCGTTTTGTCCGTCACGAATTAAGTCAATTGCGGCCACCATTTTTGTATTTGTTAAAACATTAAGCCCGTGCGCTAGTGCTTCATTAATGACATGACCATAAATATCGTAATTACTAATATAAACAGCATTATCACTATGTGATAAATATTCAAATACAAGGTGTTTAGGCGCAAAGGGAAGCAGATGTACATTTGTTAATTTCTCATTTGCAATAATTTCGCGATACATCGGTTCTTCATAGCCTTCACCTACTAGAATGAGGGCATAGTCTTTTGGTATTTCTTTCCACGCTTTAATAAGCGCTGCATTATTTTTACGTTTAATAAAACTAGTTATACAAATCGTAAAATTAGTTGCTTCAATTCCTTTTTCTTTCCAATACAAAACTTTAGTAGCGGTTGGTGTTTTAACTTCTAAAACATCTTTTTCATAAACTGTGGAGTAAGGATAATTATAAATCCTATCAGCGGGCGCTCCGTAATAAGTTAAGTACTCATTTGCCTTTTTAGCAGGACTAAAGTAGGCTTCTGCGCCGCTAATAAAATAAGTTTTAATTTTCTTTTTAAGCTTACATTCTTTCTCATTAGCGAAACCGCCATTAATATAAAAAGCATAAGGAATTTTTTTACGCTTTAAATAACGAAGTGCAAGCATTTCTGTTAATGTTGAGTAACCGTTCATAATAATTAAGTCGTATTTATGCTTCTTTAAGTGACGTACTACACCAAACGAAAGATGATTTTCGTCGCCAAGAGAGACACCCTTTATTTTATGGAGGGTAAATTTATAATTTGATTCATTGTAAAAACTTTGATTACGATTGCTTGCTTTAAAGCGTTCAAAAATAACATGCACATCATGTTTTGCACTTAAACCATTAAAGAGTGCGACTTTATATGGAGCAGGATGATTAAACACAATTAATATTTTCATATGTATAAATTATACAACAACTTAAGCCAAGAAACATTGCAAAGCAATGATGATATAATTATTTTATGAATGAAATTAAAACTTGGGAAGACTTTTGGGAACGCGAAAAAGACTCACTTTATTTACAAAATTTAAAAGTTTTTCTTAATGCCCAAGACCCCCTAACAACATATCCAGCGCGCGATAAAATTTTTAACGCTTTTAAATTAACACCGCTAGAAGATGTCAAAGTTGTGATTATTGGCCAAGATCCTTATCACCAACCAGGCCAAGCAATGGGACTAGCTTTTAGTGTGCCTTCAAATGTGCCGCTCCCGCCAAGCTTAAGAAATATATTTATTGAAATGGCTGATGATGTGGGTGGACCAGTTCGCACGGACGGAGATTTAACTTATTTAGCTAAACAAGGCGTATTTCTTATTAATACCATTTTAACTGTTGAAAGAAGTAAACCACTTTCACATAACATTTCGGAATATAAAACGTTAATCGTTAAAGTACTTGAAGAATTAAATAAGAGACCCCAACCGATTGTCTTTATCTTATGGGGGAATTATGCAAGGTCATTTAAAAAATATATAAATGGTCCTAATAAATTAGTGATTGAGTCAAATCACCCTTCGCCATTATCAGCGAATAGAGGCGGCTTTTTTGGAACACGACCTTTCTCGCGTGCTAACAATTTCCTAGCAAAACACGGGTCAAATGTAATTAATTGGTAAGATAAGACAAAACAAACACTACAAAGTTTGCGATTTGATATAATAAACTCACGGGAGCTAGGTGTGCCTGGCTGAGAGGAACAATGAACGTTCGACCGCACCTGATACAGATAATGCTGGCGTAGGGATGCAACATAAGAGTCTTCACGTCAGCGTGGAGACTTTTTATTTAAAGGAGACTAATTATGAAAGAAGCAACAAAAAAAAGAAGAACATTAAAACCAAACAGATTTTTTGGTCGTATTTTAACAGTGCGTGGCATTACGGAAATGGCAATATTTATTGCTTTAGCATTAGTGTTTGATTTAGAATTTTTAAAATTTCGGCTAGGTGAAGCACAATCATTTAGTATTACGATGTTACCACTGATGATTATTGCTTTGCGTTTCCCCCTTGTTGACGCCTTTATTGGGATAGGCGGAATTTATGGTGTTATAACGATGTTATGGGATGGATACGGTTTAATTACTTATCCTTTAGATTACTTATTAGCGTATGGGTTTCTTTCTATAATTTCTTTATTCCAAGCTTTAGTGTATGGCAAACATAAACACGAAATAATTAATTATTTATATCTTGCTCTTGCAGTACCTGCGGGTGTAAGTGGGCGAATTTTCTTTTCTACTATCAGTGGTGTAGTGGTCTATGAAACACCATTTGTCGGTTCACTCTTATATAATTTACCTGCAATTGGTGTGTCTGGAATTATTTGTGGCGTTCTTTTGATGATGCTTTTCCCGACATTACTAAGATTTAGACCACAACCATTCCTACAAAACGAAGTAGAAGAAAGCAAACAACAATAACATCAACCGCGTTTAGTATGTTATACTAAAAGGGGGAAGAAGTTATGATGATTTTAAATTATACAAATAAGACAAATCAAGAACTTGAACGGCTTATTAAAAGTAATGATCCCGCTGCAATGCATGAACTTGCTAGGCGTTTAGTGCAAGGTGAAGGTATTGCAGAAGACAATAAGCGCGGCATTGAACTTGCGCGCCAATCAGAAGCCCTTGGCTATCCGCCAGCGGACACTGTGATTGGGTATTGTTATTTTTATGGCAAAGGTGTTGAAGAAGATAAACAAAAAGGATTTGCTTACTTCCATAGCGGAGCAGTTAAAGGTCACGACGCTGCTCAATATAATATGGGGATAGCTTACGAGCGCGGGACTGTTATTCCGCAAGATTACGCTTTAGCGCTTGAATGGTATCAAAGAGCGGCTGATCAAAAATTTGCCAAAGCTTTCTACAAACTAGGTTACTTCCATGAACACGGGATGGGTGTAACAAAAGATGTGACAAAAGCATTTAGTTACTACGAAAAGTCTGCAAATCTCGGTTATGTTAAGGCTGAAGTGGAAGTTGGTAAAGCTCATTTATCAGGCCGAGGACTACTACGAGATCTAACGAAAGCCCGTGAATATTTAGAGCGTGCTGCCGCGAAAGGAAACCGTATTGCTGCGCGCTTATTACGTGACATAGAATAGAGGATTATATGACAGAAAAAGAAAAGATGGTGGAGGTAGTGGAGGAAACTCCTGCAGAAACTAAAACTCCACAAGCATTTGTTAATGAAGAAATTAGTGATGACGCTACTAACGAACAATTAGAATTACCAGCATTAGAAACAATGCGGAATACTTTTTCGAAAATGTATCGAAAGTTCCGTATTTTTAGTTATGTGTCAACTGCAATTGTTATTGCTGTGATAGTTGTTTCTTATGTGTGGTTACTACCAATTAATCAGTGGGCTGGTATTGTTCCAATTATTTTAGTACTTGTTGCTTCTTTAGTGTATTCACGCTGGGCGCGTAACAAACTTACTGATAATGTGCGGAAATATATGGCAGATTATAATGGTTATGTGAATGAATATGCTGTGAGTGAAACAAAAGTAGAAAATTATGTTTATGATTTTGCTGGTCAATTAGATAAAGCAGCGTTTACTGACGCTCGATTACTTAAAGACATTATTAATTCTAATTCTCGTAACTTAGTTACTTATGACTTAGGACGCTGGCATGTCGAAATTGCTGATTACGCCGCTTATAGACGCGATGGTAAGCAAGCACGTGCTGTTTTCTTAGGAAAATTAGTGACAGGAACGACTGAAAAAGAAATTGATGGACGACTTGTGCTTTACATTAAACCAAGTGAACAAAAATATGATGGTGGCACTGGTCCAGATGATCTTGAAGACTTAGAACTAGTCGTGGATAAACCAGAATACAAATTATATGCAACGAATAAAGAACTTAAAAAAGCTATTTCTACAAAAGCACTTGAAGCACTGTTACAAGTTCGTCCTGATAACGAACTCGCCGATGTAAGTGTCGCATTATATAAAAATAAATTTGCAGTTACACTTACTTATAGTGATGCTTTAATGGTTGTGCCATATAAAGAGAATGTGCCAGTGCACGCAATTAAGAAATATAAAGAGCATTTAACAGCTTTAAACAAATTTATCGCTTTACTATAGTAAAAACATCAGTTTTTATGTTAAAATCTAACTAACAATCGAGAGTTGAGTTAGTTATGAGTATCAAAGGTAAATGGATTAAAATCCAAAGCTATAAACACGATGGTAATTTACATCGTTTTTGGCGTAAGTCTTATGTTTTAGAAGATAACGATGAATGGTTAATCGTCGCTTCACGCCGTACACAAGTAATTGAAGGTAACGGTCGCAAGTGGTTTACAAAAGAACCAGCGGTTACCTTTTTTCATAAAAACGACTGGTTTAATGTGATTGCTATGCTTAAAACTGAAGGTGTTGTTTATTACACAAATATAGCTTCACCGACACTGATTGATTACGGGATGGCGAAGTATATTGATTACGATTTAGATGTGAAGAAATTTAGTGATGGTACGATTAAATACCTTGATAAAAATGAATTTTTGCGCAATATTGAAAACTATCAATATTCCAAAGAATTATCCGCAATTGTTGAATATAAACAAACGCAAGTCGTAGCGATGATAAATGAAAAAACGTTTCCGTTTGATGATGATGAAGTTCGGAAACTTTATAATCGATTTGTTGAAGAAACAAAGATTAAAAAATAATATATTTTAATTATAAATTGAAACCTAACTAATCATGGTATAATTTTGGCGTCTATGAAACATGAATTTATAAGTATTAGTAGAGAACAAACAATAGCGCTAGGTAAAAGACTAGCGGCATTATTTAATTTAGGTGATGTCGTGCTGCTTACTGGTGACTTAGGGGCTGGTAAAACAACGATTACAAAAGGAATAGCGAGCGGTTTAAACATTACAGAAAAAGTTAATAGTCCAACCTTTAATATTCTTAAGATTTATTTAAAAGGTGATAAACCATTATTTCATATTGATGCTTATCGTTTAGAAGATGATAAAAAAGATATTGGACTAGATGAATATATTGGTGAAGCAGGTATTACTGTTATTGAGTGGCCGGCATTTATTAAGCATCTTTTACCCGAAAAGGCACTTGAAATTAATATTACGCATCGCGATTTAACTTCAAGAAACATTACAATAAAAGGGGAAGGTCATTATGCGGACGTGGTAAAAGTTATCGCTGAGGAGTTCAAATGATTACATTACTTTTAGATAGTTCGAGTCATCATTTAAGTGTTGCGCTTGCAAAGGGCGACAAAGTTTTAAGTTTTGTTGAAGAAAAGGCTTTTCAAACCCAAAGTGAAATCATGACTCAAAGGATTAATGAATTATTAATTAAAGAAAATATTTCACCAAATGACATTAAAAGAATAGTGGTTGCAAGTGGTCCAGGCTCTTTTACTGGGGTAAGAATTGCTGTAACAATTGCTAAAGTATGGGCGTACGCTAAAGAGGTTCCACTTTATGCTGTTTCTAGTTTAAGTGTTTATCGCCATGAAACAAAACCGACCATTTGTGTACTTGATGCAAGAAGAGAGCGTTCTTTTGCTGGGGTTTACGCGCAAAATAATGCCATTTTGCCGGACAAAATAATGCAAAACAGCGAAATATTAGCACTAGCGGAAAAGGAAGGTTACTTAATTTCAGGCGAAACAAAACATTTAGGAATTGAACCCGCAAAGTTTAATCGTTTTGAAAATATGCTTAAAAGCATTAGTGAAGAAAATAGAGTTAAGGACATAGCAGCGTTTAAGCCGCTTTATTTAAAGGGATAATAAGATGGAAACAAAAGAAAAGAAACTTATTATTCGTCCAATGACTATAGACGATGTTGACGCTGTTGATGAACTAGCGTTTGCGGCACTCCCTGATCCGTGGCCTAAATATACTTATGCCCAAGAATTAAAAAATGAATTTGCATATCTATTTGTCTTAACTTACGCTGATGTGATTCTTGGATTCTCCCATTTTTGGATTACGTTTGATAGTGCCACCATTGTTAAATTTGCTGTGCATCCCGCGGCGCAAGGCAAGGGACTAGGAAGTTTACTAATGGCGCATCTCATTGAAAGAGTGTCAATGCTTGAAGAAGTAAGAGCTATTACATTAGAAGTAAGAACGAGTAACGATAAAGCAATGCATCTTTATTTAAAATACGGATTTAATGTTGTGACTAAGAAACGGAAATATTATGAAGACGGTGAAGATGCTTATTATATGATAAAGGTACTAAAAGAATGAAAGAACGAATAATATTAGCAATTGAATCTAGTTGTGATGAAACCGCTGTTGCTATTATGCGTGGTGACAAACTTTTAAGTAACGCTGTTAGTACACAAATTTCGATGCATCAAAAGTATGGCGGAGTTATGCCTGAATTAGCCTCAAGACTTCATACCGAAAACATTGTTTATACATTAGATACTGCCCTAAAAGATGCGAATATTAAGCTTGAAGAAGTTGATGCTTTTGCGGTGACTCGCGGACCTGGACTTATTGGGGCGCTCCACGTTGGGTTACAAGCTGCTAAAACATTAGCGCTCCTTTACAACAAACCGCTGATCCCTGTTCACCACTTAGCAGCGCATATTTACGCTAGTGAATTTGTTAAACCGCTTGTGTTTCCACTGCTTGCTATTGTTGTAAGTGGCGGTAACACTGAATTTGTTGTGATGAAAAAACATTTAGACTTTACAACAATTGGGGAAACGCGTGACGACGCGATTGGAGAGTGCTATGACAAAATAGCGCGTGTCTTAAATTTAGGTTATCCGGGCGGTATCCCAATTGACCGTTTAGCAAAAGAAGGTGAAGCAACTTACAAATTACCAAGTCCTGCCTTAACTGGTTACGACTTTTCTTTTTCCGGGTTAAAGACACATGTAATTAATTTAGTTAATAATACTAAACAAAGAGGCGAAGAAATAAATGTGCCGAACTTATGTGCATCATTTCAAAAAGTCGCAATTGATGCCATTATTAAAAAAGGATTAAAAGCAGCACAAGAATATAAAGTCAAACAAGTTGTAATTGCTGGTGGCGTGAGCGCAAACTCATATTTACGGAGCGAAGTACTAGCAAAATTCCCGAAAATTGGAGTTGATCCCGCAATACCGCCACTATGGTGTTGTACTGACCAAGCAGCGATGATTGCTAAGCTAGCATCATACTTATATGATGAAAAAGTTTTTGCGGATTATGATTTAGGTGTTGATCCTAATTGGGAAATTGAAGATTTTAGAGAGTTTTAAGATATAATTAATAAAGAAGTCAAAGAGGTAACAATATGTTAAATGTAAAAGCACTATATACCGCCTATGAAAAAGGCGAACTTAAAGCGATTCCTGTTAAATTACAAGGATGGGTCAAAACAAATCGTAATAATGGCACGATTGGTTTTATTGAATTTAATGATGGTAGTGCCTTTAAGGGTGTACAAATAGTTTATGAAAAAAATAAGATTGATAACTTTGCTGAAGTTGATAAATATCGCACTGGAGCGGCGCTTGAAGTTTACGGAAAAGTTGTGTTAACTCCAGAAATGAAGCAACCTTTTGAAGTACACGCTGATAAAGTTGTTCTTGTTGGTGACGTTGCAGAAGATTATCCGTTACAAAAGAAACGGCATACTCCTGAATTTTTAAGAGAGATTGCGCACTTAAGACCGCGGACCAATACACACACTGCTTTATTCCGACTCCGGAGTGAATTATCATATGCGCTTCATAAATACTTATACGACCATGAATTTGTCTATGTTCATACACCAATTATTACCGGGAACGACGCTGAAGGAGCGGGTAATGTCTTTAATGTTGTTACTGATCATAAAGATCCAAACTTCTTTTTTGGTAAAGAAGCTTCACTTACTGTCTCAGGCCAACTCCATGTTGAATCATTTGCGTTAACATTTGGTAAAGTTTATACCTTTGGACCAACATTCCGTGCTGAAGAAAGTAATACTACCCGGCACGCAGCGGAGTTTTGGATGCTTGAACCCGAACTAGCGTTCACCGATTTAAATGGTAATATGGATTCAATTGAAGAAATTATTAAGTATTCTGTTGCTTATGTATTAGAAAAATGTCCCGATGAAATTGATTTCTTTACGAAATTTTATGATAAGACATTAAAAGACCGTTTAGAAGCATTAGTGAAAAGTAAAGTATTACGTATTACATACACTAAAGCTGTTGAAATATTAAAAGAAGCCCAGCAAAAAGGCGTTAAATTCCAATTTGACAATATTTTCTGGGGTATGGATTTAGCAAGTGAACATGAACGTTATCTTTGTGAAGTTTATACGAATGGTCCAGTGTTTGTTACTGATTATCCTAAAGACATTAAAGCATTTTATATGCGCCTAAATGATGATGGTAAAACAGTCGCAGCGTGTGACTTATTAGTGCCAGGTGTTGGTGAACTAGTTGGTGGTTCACAAAGAGAAGATAGATACGATGTTTTAAAAGCAAAGATGATTGAAGGCGGTAACCTTGAAGACTTAGAATGGTATTTAGACTTACGTAAATATGGTGGTGTCCCCCATTCTGGATACGGTATTGGGTTTGACCGCTTATTGATGTACTTAACTGGAGTGCAAAATATTCGTGATGTTCAACCTTACGCTCGGGTATTTGGCTCAATTAAATATTAGAGGTGCAAAGTGAATACAAATAAATACGGACAAGATATCCCCTTAACAAAAGAAGAAATAGCAATCCGTGGTTATAAAAGACGGAACCTCGTTTTAGGTATCATTATTATTATTTTAATAATTATTATTGGAATTCAAATTGGTGTAATGCTTACCCGTTAGTCGGTGGTAAGGGCTCTTTAGGTTTAACTTCAGGAATATTCACACCGCTTTCTTGTAACTCAGCAGGAGCGGCACTTAAATCACTTAATTTATAATCACGTAAATCGCGAGTAAACATCTTTTTACTATGTTGAATAATAAAGATCGTACGCGCTAAGTAGGAAAGTACTTGGCCAACAAATAAAATGATAATCACAATACCGAACACCGCTAAAAGGTAGCTTGGAATTGCTTTAGCGCTGAAGAATGGTTTATGAAGAAGAGGTGGCCAGTCACTAATAATGCTCATGCCAAAGAAAGTAGTGCGTGGCGTATTAGCGTAATCAAATTTCCATAAGAGGGTAGTAAAACCTTCACTAGTGTAATCAAATAAATCTAACCAGTGACGGTAAAAGATACTAACAGTACCATAAATCGCAAACCAGATAATCATCATAATGAATGTTTTTATAAATTGACGATAAAATTCTAAGCGTGATTTACGGTAAGAGTTTCTTTTAAATTGTTTAAGTGAAGATATATAACCCGATTCCACCTGTGTTGCCATGAGTCTGCCAATATCTTCACCTTGGCGTGCCATAAAGCGCGTAATACCTTCATAAAATAGTCCGCATACAAAAAGCACAACGACAATTAGGAAAAAGAGAACGATTAAAAACCTTTTTTCACTTTCACTAAGCTTAATTAATATATACGGATTTAAAATCATTTTTGCTCCTCGCTATTATCAATAATAGTTTCTTCAGGAAGTGCTGCAACTTCTTGTTCAGTAACACGGCGATAAGTAACACCATCACTTTGGGTATAAGTGACTTGTGGTGGTGGCACTTGTTCGGTGCCGGGTTGTTGTACTGTAAATAAGTTAATAGTTGTTGAAGGTTGCACGACTGGTGGCGGTGGTGGTTGTTGCGCCGCTAGTTTTTGTTCGGCTAAGCGTGTACTAGCGGCAATATCTAATTCGGTTGGACCGAAGACATTTTCACCTTTAAAGAATGCTGGAATAGCAGAAAAGAAAGTATAGAAAAAAGTAATAATGGCGTAAATTGAAAAAAGGATAAAGATCGCTATCCCAAATGGTAGCGCTAGGATAAAAAGAATTCCTTGACCTAATCTTTTAAATAGTCCCTTCATTTTTTGCCTCGCTTTTCTTTCTACTAATATATAACCACAAAATGTCGCTAATCACAACTGGAATTACCGCAATAATAATACCAAAATAATAAGGAAGCGAAGTATAATTTTCAAATAATGCTAAACCAATAATAATAAACACAATTGTCGCAAGTAATGTTGACCATGCAAAAATGGTGTGTTTTTGGAAAAGATGCACGATTTGATAGAGTGAAAGCAAAATAACAACGAACAAAAGCGCAAGCGAAATCCCGTGATTAAAAAACATTAATACCGTAACAATAGCGCTAAATCCTAAATTAACTAAACTAATATAAGGCCACTCTTCCGTATTAATTTCTAATCTAAAATAAGCAGCGTCTTGCGTTACAATCACAAGCGTAATGAGTGTTTGCATAACCGCTAATAAGGTTAAGATTGAAGGCAACACTAATTCACCAAATTCAATATTATTAAAACCGATAAAACTAGCGAACACTTGTAAGAAATTCACATCATAAATTAAATTAATAATCGGTATTGTAATTAAAAGTGTAAGAAAGTTCACACCGCTAACGATTAATAAAATTAAGATGTCGGGTACTTTGTGTCTAATTAAAAGCCCAAAGGCTAATCCGCTTGTTAATATCGGTAATAAGAAAAAAAGTGTGTTATCAATATTACCAAGATTTAATACAAGCGCTAAGGTAAGCGTACCTAGTAAATAAACAGGATAAAATTTTAAATCAATATTAATTGCGACAATAATACTCGCCAGCGGTAAAAAAAGCATAATAATTAAACTAAAAGCAAATAAATAACTGCTGATAAGTGCAAATATTACATTTATCGCACCCATGAGGGCGCCTAAAACGAGTTGATGTGTGCGTGATAATGAGTTCATTTTCATAGTCATATTTTAACATAAAAAAGGGCTTCACTACGGGAGTAATTTCACCTTATATTATGTTATAATATTTTAGATATGAATTTGTATGAAAATCTTAATTCAAAACAGTTAGAAGCTGTTACTACAAGCGGGCAATATGTGCGTGTTATTGCTGGTGCGGGAAGTGGTAAAACGCGAGTACTCACTACTCGTATTGCTTATTTAGTGCAAGAAATAGGTACTCCGGAAGACCGCATTGTCGGTTTTACTTTTACAAATAAAGCCGCTGGCGAAATGACAAATCGCTTAAAAAAGTATTTAGAACGCGATAATGTTCGTGTGCGTCTTTCAACATTTCACTCTTTTGGTGCAAGACTACTGCGTGAAGACATTGATGTTTTAGGCTATTCACGCAGCTTTACAATATATGACGAAGAAGATACAAGTTCCTTAATTCGCAATATAAGTGTAGAAAGAGGACATGAACGCCGCGGCGAATTAACGCGTGACGCAATTAATTTTATTGGGGCGGTTAAAGAAAAAGGCTTAGATGCTTTTACTTATAAAATTAGACCGCACGGCTTTGTTAATGAAAAAGAATTCGTTGAAATATGGAAAGAATATGAACGAAGACTTAAAGCGTCAAACTGTCTTGATTTTAGTGATCTAATTAGTAAATCAATTACGATTTTAGAGGAATATAGAGCAATTAGAGAAAAATGGCAACATCGCTTTGATTATATTCTCGTTGATGAATTTCATGACACTAATGATTTGCAATATAAACTCATTAAACTTTTAATGCACCAAAATACATCACTCTATGTCGTGGGTGATCCCGATCAAACAATTTATACATGGCGTGGCGCTAACGAGCGAATCATTATGAATTTTGATAGTGATTTTAAAAATGCCGAAACGATTATTCTAGAAGAAAACTATCGTTCCACTAAATATATTTTGGATGCAGCAAATAAACTTATTGCTCATAACAAAAATAGAGTGGAGAAAAATCTTTTTACCGCTAAAGAAAAAGGTGAACCAGTGATTGTTCAATATACAGAAAGCGATTCACGCGAAGTTAATTGGATTTATGAACAAATTATTTCATTGCGCTTAAACGTCAAAGATTTTTCGTTTCGTGATGTCGCAATTCTTATGCGCGCTAATTACTTAACACTACCATTTGAACGGCACTTTTTACATAAGAATGTTCCGTACCGTATTTATGGTGGCGTGCGTTTCTATCAAAGACGCGAGATTAAAGATGTTTTAGCGTATCTGCGGATTTTAGTTAATGAAAAAGATGATATTTCTTTTAGCAGAATCGTTAATGTCCCGCGCCGTGGCATGGGTAATGTAGCGATGGAAAACCTTAAAATTGCTGCGTTAAAGAATGAATATTCACTATTTGAAACAGTGCGTTATGTTGAAGATATTGGCTTATCAAGTGCTTCACAAGAACAATTAAAAGCGTTAATGAATGCTGTGGATGAGACACGAACAAAATTACAAAATGACAAACTTGAACTAAGTACTGTTATTAATGACTATATTCAAAAAGTTGGTTACTACGAACATATTAAAACCGAAAAAGATGAAGATAAACAAGCAGATATGCGTGCTAACGTCCAAGTCTTAATTGCCGACATCAAACAATTTATGAATGATTATCCTGAATCAACCTTTAATGATTATTTAGAGAACGCTAGTTTACATAGCGCCCAAGATGAAGTTGAAGAAGGTGATTATATTACGCTTATGACTGTGCATATGGCAAAAGGTCTTGAGTATGATTATATTTTTGTTTCAGGACTTGTTGAAGGTGTCTTTCCAAATAACCGAGCGTTGCTTGATGCTGGTCGCGCTGGTGAAGAGGAAGAAAGAAGACTATGTTACGTTGCTTTTACTAGAGCGCGTAAACGGCTTTATTTAACAATGAGTTCGCAATATAACTTTGCGATTGCTTCCGGCGGGAGACCATCACGCTTTATTAGTGAAGCGGGGTTAGGACCACCGAAGATTAAAGAATATCATCCAAAATACGGGACACCGCTCAAAGAAGGTGGTGTTAAACAAGTTAAAAAAGAAGCGCCGCGTTATCGCGCTAATTATGCAGAATACGATTACGCTAGTGATTTTCCTTATGCAGTTAACGATATTGTGGAACATAAAACATTTGGATCAGGAATTGTTACTGCCATTTTTCCAACGCAAACAACAATTGAAGTTAAGTTTGATACTGGCGAAGTAAAGCGACTAATCGCTAGCCCAAAATACTTTAAGGAGAAAAAATAAAGATGGATTATAAAGCAAGAATTCTTTATTTACGCGAAGTTTTAAATAAGTATAACTATGAATATTATGTCCTTAATAATTCGAGTGTTAGTGATGCTGAATATGATAGTTTAATGCAAGAATTAATTGCCCTTGAAAAAGCGCATCCCGATACTTTTGATAAAACAAGTCCGAGCCAAAGAGTTGGCGGCTTTGTTGCAAGTGAATTTAATAAGATTACACATAGTTCAATGATGCTTTCACTTGCGAATGCCTTTAGTGCTGATGACTTACGTGATTTTGATCGTCGTGTCCGCGGTGTTATTAAAAAAGATGTCATTGATTATGTCGTAGAGTTAAAGATTGACGGCTTAGCGATGAGCTTAATGTATATCGACGGAAAGTTAAGTTATGCGGCAACTAGAGGAGACGGTGAAGTTGGGGAAGATGTTACTTCAAATATTGTCACAATTAAAAGTATTCCTTTAACACTTAAAGAAGAAGTTAGTTTTGAAGTGCGTGGCGAAGTATTTATGCCTAAAAAATCTTGGGAAGAATTAAATGCTATTCGTGAAGAAACGGGTGAAGCACTTTTTGCTAATCCGCGTAACGCCGCCGCGGGCTCAATTCGTCAACTCGATTCTAAAATTGCTGCTAGTCGGAAGCTTGATGCTTTTTGGTATTTCTTAGTTGATCCGCTTTCACTAAACATAAAAACGCATTATGATGCTCTTGATTATTTACGCACTTTAGGATTTAAGGTAAATGACAAAATTAAATTATGTAAAGGGATTGAAGAAGTAATTCGGCATATTGAAAAAGTAACATCGCAACGACATGATTTCCCTTATGAAATCGACGGTATTGTCGTGAAAGTTAATGACGTTACAAAGTATGACGAACTTGGTTATACCGCTAAAACGCCACGGTGGGCTACTGCTTATAAATTCCCGCCCGAAGAAGTTGAAACAATACTTGAAGATATTTTCTTTACGGTTGGAAGAACAGGTAAAATAACACCAAACGCTGCACTTAAGCCAGTATTTGTCGCGGGTTCAAAGATTCAAAACGCTACTTTACATAATGCAGCGTTTATCACTGATCGTGACTTAAAAATAGGTGACCATGTTTTTATTCGTAAAGCTGGTGATATTATTCCAGAAGTATTGCGCGCTGTACCAGAAAAAAGAACGGGTGCCGAAAAAGATTTTGTAATGATTGAAAATTGTCCGGTTTGTTTAGAACCGCTTACCTTTAAAGACCCGCTGCATTTTTGTTTAAATGCGTCGTGTCCTGCGCGTTATGAAGAAGGCTTAATTCATTTTGCGAGTCGCGGCGCAATGGATATTGAGGGGCTCGGCGAAAGAATTGTAGAAATTCTTTTCTCACAAAGATTAATTACTAATATTGCTGATATTTATACACTGCACACTAAAAGAGAAGAATTAATGCAGATTGAAGGCTTTGGTGAAAAATCAGTTGATAACTTATTAAACGCTATTGAAAAAAGTAAAGAAAAGTCTTTAGAAAAATTAGTGTTTGGTTTAGGGATTAAAGAATTAGGAGCGAAAACAAGTAAGATTCTAGCCGAGAAGTATATGACTTTAGACGCACTTAGTTGCGCTACTGAAGCAGAACTTTTAACAATTAGAGATATCGGTCCAGTTGCTGCTTCTTCAATTGTGTCTTACTTTAGTAATGAACAAAATTTAGCGTTAATTACTAAACTAAAAGAGTTCGGCTTAAACACGGATTATCTAGGGTCCGTTAAAAAAGATAATACTTTCTTCTCTGGTAAGACAATTGTCATTACGGGTAAGTTTGAAAATTATTCACGTGACGAATTAACCGCTCTCTTAGAAAATTTAGGCGCTAAAGTAGCGGGCAGTGTTAGTAAAAAAACTTCACTTGTTGTTGCTGGCGAAGACGCTGGTAGCAAATTAACAAAAGCGCAAGAACTTAATATTGATATATTAAACGAAGAACAATTGCTAAAATTAATTAGCGAAGCATGATATATTACTAGCGAGGATAATTATGAATAAAGAAGAAATAAGAAAGTTAGCAGCAGAGATATTAATAACGCTTACTCCTGAAGAAGAAGCCACTTTTGCCGCAGAATTTGCTTACTTTAAAGAATTAGCGAAGCTTTTAGAAGCTTTACCTAATATTGATGAAAAAGAACCAATGGTGTTCCCTTTTAAAGTAACACAAACATATTTAAAAGAAGACACGCCGGAAGAAAGTCCTGGCGCTAAAGAGATATTAAAAAATAGTAAAAACGCAAAAGACACTTTTGTCGTTATCCCAAAGGTGGTGAAATAATATGCGCTACCTAGGTTTAACAATGACGGAACTTCATGAATTATATGTGTCGGGTAAAGCAACACCATTAGATGTTGTTAATGAAGTAATTGAAGCCTTAACAAAAGATAAAAACAACATTTTAGAAAAAACAATGTATGACGAAGCACGCAGTATGGCGCAAAGTCTTACTAAAGTTGAAAAAGATAATTTACTATGGGGAATTCCTTTTTTAGTCAAAGATAATATCGCAATGAAAGGCATTGAAACAACAGGCAGTAGTAATATACTTAACGGCTTTATACCGCTTTGCAATGCTGAAGTTATTGATAAACTTTTAGCTGCTAAAGCAATTCCTGTTGCAAAAACAACACTTGATGAATTTGGGATGGGTGGCCGCGGTGAAACTGGTCACAAAGGGATAACATATAATCCGTATGGTAAAGAAAGAACACGAATTGTCGGTGGTTCTAGTAGCGGTAGCGCTAGTGGGGTCGCTAGTGGGTATGTTCCATTCGCCGTTGGAAGTGATACAGGAGACTCAATCCGTAAGCCCGCAAGCTTTGCTGGACTCGTTGGCTTTAAACCAACATGGGGCGAAATTTCGCGTTTTGGTCTATTCGCATTTATGCCAACTTTAGACCATGTTGGATTTTTTACCCGCAGTGTTAGTGAAGCGCGTGTACTTTTTGAAAAGACGAGGGGTTACGATAAAAAAGATGCAACTTCAGTAATGAATGTTCCCTCAAAAACAGAGAAAGAAGCAACTTTAAAGGGCAAAAAAGTTGCAGTATTAGAACCTATTTTTGCGTTAATGAAAAATAAATTATTAATTAAAGAATTTCATAATCTAGTCGATAAACTTCGCCAAGCGGGAGCAGTTGTGGACTTTGTTCCGTTTGATAAAGACCTGCTAGCGGCGATATTTCCAACTTACTTTATCTTAAGCTGTGCCGAAGCTAATGTAAGTAACGCATGTTTAACAGGGATTGGCTTTGGTAATAAAGAAGAAGGCGCAAGTTATGAAGAGATCGTTGCTAATACAAGGGGCAAAGGCTTTTCTTCACGGATTAAATACCGTTTAATGTTAGGACAATATGCGCTGAAGAAAGAAAATAGGAATGAATATTATGACCGTGCCCAAAAAGCACGTCGCTTAATTGTTGAAGCAGTGGATAAAGTATTAGAAAATTATGATGTCATCATGCTCCCCGCTGCACCGAATCACGCTCCAACAGTAGATAAACAAAGTGAACCACATAGTGAAATCGAAAATAACTTTATGGCTATTGCTAATTTTGGTGGTAATCCTTCACTTACCCTTCCTTACTTTTTAGATGAAGGTTTGCCGCTTGGTGTTAATTTAACTGGTAAACCGTTTGATGACTTTAATGTGTTAAATATTGCACTTAAAATCGAAGAAATAACCGGGCTTTACAACTTACACGCGGGGTTAAAATCATGAAATACGAAGTAATTATTGGTTTAGAAATTCATATTGAAACAAAAACAAACACAAAGATGTTTTCTAGCGCTTCTAGTCTTTTTGATGCACCTGCGAACAGCAATGTTAGTGTTGTTGATATGGCTTTTCCTGGCACATTACCAACGGTAAATAAAAAGGCAGTGCAAAATGCAATTATGTTAGGTCACGCTTTAAATATGGAAATTGATGATGAATTACATTTTGATCGCAAAAATTATTTTTATAGTGATTTACCAAAAGGTTATCAAATCACCCAACAAAGACGGCCAATTGGTAGTAATGGTTATCTAGATATTTATGTTAATGACACTAAAAAACGCATTCGGATTGAACGCATCCACATGGAAGAAGATACCGCTAAACAGATTCACCTTGGTGAAGTTACACTTATTGACTATAACCGCGCTGGTAATCCGCTTGTGGAACTTGTCACAGAACCAGACTTAAGAAGTGCTGACGAAGCAATGGCGTTTGTGGAAGCAGTGCGTGAAATCGTCACATTCCTCGAAATAAGTGACGGAAAAATGGAAGAAGGATCACTACGCTGTGATGTTAATATTTCACTTCGCCCTGTGGGAGTTTCAAAGTTTGGTAATAAAGTAGAAATTAAAAATATGAACTCAATTTCTAATATTGGCAAAGCAATTGAAACAGAAATTAAACGGCAAAGTGAATTACTTGATAAAGGGCTTGAAGTTGAAAGTGAGACACGGCGGTATGACGATGCCCTTAAAGATACAATTACAATGCGTAAAAAAGATGAAAGCGTTGATTATCGATATATTCCTGAAGGAAATATTTTACCAATTTCTTTAAGCAAGGAATTTATTGATACAACAATTAGGGAAATGAAAGAGTTACCGAGCGTAAAGCGTGAACGCTATTTTGAAGAATTTAAACTTAACGCTCATGAAGTAAATATCTTGCTACAAGATAAAGATTTAACAAGTTATTTTGATGAAGCAGCGAGGGATGTTAAAAACTATAAGACACTAATTAATTGGGTTATTGGTGAATTTAGTTCGTACTTAAATAAAGAAGGGAAAAACGCTAAAAGTGTAGCATTATCCCCGCAAAACACCTCTAAATTAGTGAATTTAATAGATAATGGCACGATTTCAAATAGCCAAGCGCGTGAATTATTTGCGCACATTATTGAAACTAATGAAGACCCCGAAACAAAAGCGAAAGCACTTAATTTAATGCAAGTTAGTGATACTGACTTTATCCTTAGTGTTATTAACGAAGTAATTAATGAAAATTTAAATGTAATTGATGACATTAAAGCAGGTAAAGATCGGGCTATGGGGTTCTTAGTCGGACAAGTTATGAAAAAGACAAAAGGAAAAGTTAATCCCGCTCTTGCTAGCAAACTGATGAAGCAAGAAATTGATAAGCGCTAAGCAAGCGGAGTTGAGGTGTTCCTTGCCTAACCACCACCATCAAAACAAGGAGATTAACTATTCTTAATCAAGTTAAATAGTAAATATATATCAAAAAGATTCACAAACTAAGTGAATTATCCGTCTTCTCATTA
>Ga0255347_1000981_pt1 | contig 48827 bp, 32 predicted proteins | sample wastewater_treat_2_FD_192479 | JGI IMG/M metagenome (GOLD analysis project Ga0255347, IMG submission 192479) | Wastewater microbial communities from Lulu Island WWTP, Vancouver, Canada - plant24 | ecosystem: Engineered > WWTP > Wastewater > Unclassified | place: Canada: Vancouver, British...
ACCCGCGAGCAGGCTATTCTTAATCATGTTAATCTTGTCAATCATGTCTCTCACCCTTTCCAACTGAACCCTGGCTCCTGAATCCTAGGTGCGGTGCAACGAAGTAAAACCACACCCGAACGGGCGCGGGAGCTATTCATTAATTCCAGCTCCGCGCGTAGCGCGGCTAAAGGCCTCGATCGAAAAGTCAGCCAGATCGTCTAGCACGAGATCGGCGGCAGAGAGGTCTTGCGGGATTGCGCTCTGCCGGGACAGGGCCACGCAGAACATGCCTGCGGCTTTGGCGGCTTTCACCCCGGCCTGCGAATCCTCGAAAACCAGGCATTCGGACGGATCGACACCCAGTTTTTGCGCTCCTGCCAGAAACCCTGCGGGAGAGGGCTTGCCCGGGGAATAATCCTCCGCGCCAAGAATGTGCTTGATCAAACCTTCAGCGCCGATCAGTTCGACGGCCTCGCGCACGTCATCGCGCGGAGAACCCGAGACAATGGCGAGCGGATAGTCTCGCGCAAGTTCTTTCAGCAGTTTTACGGATGAATCGATTATCACGTTTTTGCTGTTCTGGCGGAGGTACAGATAATAACCGCGCAACTGATCGGACATCGTGTTCATCGGGATTTCCGACAATTCCGGAAAACGGTTTACCAGAGCCAAGTAAATGTCGGTCCATGAACGGCCGAAAACAATATGCAGGATTGTTCTCGGCGCGCAACGGCATTGGCGGTCAGCAAGATAAGCGGAAATGGCGTTAGCCCACAGCAATTCCGTATCCACTAAAGTGCCGTCGAGATCGAATATGATTGCTTTGATACTCATTGGGGTTTGGCGTAGCAGCACTTTTTATGTTTCTTGCCGCTACCGCAAGGACAAGGGTCGTTCCTGCCGACCTTGGGGTGTTCGCGTCGCATCGGGGCAGGGCCATAGACCTTGCCGTCCATGAAAATCCACTCCCCATTTTTTTTTTCGAACAAGGCGTTCTCATGATGATTGACTTCAGCGCCGTTAACGGAGTAGTGGGCGATGAACTCGATCTTGGCGGAGTCGTCATTCTCTCCGCCGCCTTGCTCTTCCAGTATCTCGATGCCGGTCCACTCGGCGGACCGCGACCACTTCTTGGTGCTTTCCCCGTCAAATTCTTTGCGGACTTTCGGCCCGGAAGTTTTGAACAGATAGTCCACAGCACCCATGGCATAAGCGGTGTATCGCGAACGCATCAGAGCCACGGCTGTCGGCGGTCGGGCTTTTGCCAGCAGGTAGGGTTCACAACAGGCTTCAAATTCAAGAGTGCTGCCGCACGGACACAAATCACTCATAAAAAACATCCTTTTTCATAGGCGGGCTTTGACGAAATCCCGCAAAGCCGCCACAGATATAAAGTTGCGCAGGTCAAAATCACCGTCTTCGACAATTATGCCGAACGCTTCTTCGAGTCCGACGATCAGTTCCAGCAGGCATACTGAATCGACGCCGTAGGTGTCAACAAGTGAGGCATCCGTGATGAGTTCATCGGGCGCGACACTGAGAAACAGCCTGCTTACAATCATTTCCTTGATTTTTGTCTCAATGGTCTCGTTGTCCATGACGGAACGTTCCCTGTTTTCGCGGCATTCATTTAACGAGGTTTTTCTCGATATATTGGAGATGTTCAATGAGTGTCTTATACTGCTTGTCCGCGCTACGCTTGGTTATCATCTGCATTATGATGATTATGACCAAGGCTCCGATAACGATGGCTTTGGATAAGCCTCCGGTTCCGGCTGTTTCGGGAATGTGCAACGAATCCAAGTCGTCAAGGGCTGCAGAGCTTACGGGTGTTGTTTTAGTCTGGGGCTTCTTGTCTGACTTTTTGCTCTCCTTGGCGTCGTCTTTACTTTCCTTTGCGCCGTCTTTGCCTTCGGTTGGTTTATCTGATGCTTTACCATCTTTGGGAGCGTCTTTATCTTCGGCTAGCTTGTCTGATGCTTTGCCATCCTTGGCTCCGTCTTTACCTTCTGCAGGTTTGTCGGATGTTTTCTCTGCCTTTGAGCCCTCTTTGCCTTCGGCTGGCTTGTCTGGTGTTTTGCTTTCCGTGGAGCCGTCTTTGTTTTCGGCGGGTTTGTCGGCCTCGGCGGTTTTTCCGCCCTTTTCGGGCTCTGGGGTTTTGTCAGAGGTGGCGGCCTTATCATCCTGCTTGTCTTCATCAGAAGAATTCGTAGAATCAAGGGTTATGGAGTTGCCGCATTTAGGGCACTTCTGGTTGATGGGTTTGCCTGTGTCAAAGACTGACAGTTTTGCTTCGCATTTCGAGCATTGTATGATACGTTTCATGCTGGTTCACCTTCAAGCTTTGATGATAATATGCGTACACATCTTTACGATGTTTGCCGGTTCAGGCTATGCGTCAGCAAACTGTCGGCATGCCGTCTCCCTGACGTGAGTTCCAAGTTAAGACATTTCTAATTGTCTCCAAGGACAGAAAGTATATAAAATAAACTGGGTTTAATGCAAGTCAGAGATGTCAGAGTGTGAATTCACCTTGTATCGCACCAATGATTTAAGGAACAGGGTTCAGGAATTAAGGACAAGTGTTGTGCTAGAGTTTGAAAAGCGGTTATGGCTCAAAAATCCCGACGCAGTGGTGGCCGGGGTTGACGAGGCCGGTCGCGGTTGTCTGGCGGGGCCGGTGGTGGCGGGCGCGGTCTCGATGCCGGTTGACGCCGCCGAGCGGCTGCTTGCAGGGGAGCTGGCGGGGCTGACAGACTCGAAGCAATTGACAGCGGCGCGGCGTGATTATTACTTCAGCCGCTTGACCGCGCTGCCGGAGGTGTCGTGGGCGACAGGTATGTGCAGTGCTGAAGAGATCGACCGCATCAACATACTGGCCGCGACCCATCTGGCGATGCGGCGCGCGGTGGGGGCGTTGCCGGTCAGGCCGGAGCATCTGCTTGTGGACGGCTTGCCGGTGAAAGGATTGCAGTGCGCGTCTACGGCGATCGTGCATGGGGACGGCAAGAGCTTCCTGATAGCCGCGGCCAGCGTGATCGCCAAGGTCACACGCGACCGCATTATGCAGGAGCTGGACGCGCGTTTCCCGCAATACAACTTCGCGGTCAACAAGGGGTATGGCGTGAACGAGCATGTGGCCGCGCTGTTCCGTTACGGCTCGTGCGAGGAGCACAGGCACACGTTCCGCCCGGTGCAGGACGCGGATCAGAAACTGCCGGGGTTTGACTACTGAGCAGAAGCCGCGCTTACGCACTGTCGGCGGTCTGAGACGTCCCGCCGTACTTTACCTGCGGAGTTAGAAAACTGGAGTTGGCTCCGGCTTCTGGTCGACACTGCAAAGTACGGTCGGGCGAGTCAGACGCGGTCGGACACCACGTTTTTTTGTGGATTTACCGTACGGGCGGTGGGGTCGGTGAAATATGTGGAAAGCTTTTCGCTTACGGGGCCGGTTCTGTTTTCGGCGACCGACCCTCAAGCCAGACGACCAGATCGTTGATGGCTTTCACGGTGACACGTCGGGTACAGTGTGGATAGAGGTTGTTGGGCCACATCAGCGGATTGAAAAGGTGCCCGTACAGAGGCAGAAAGCCGAAAGATGTGAATCTGTAGGAGTCAATCGCAGTAATTTTGCCCTCCATTTTTCCTGTTTTCGCGTCAAAAATACGCAGGTCTAGAACGGTCATCTGTCGAACATTCCACAAGAGGGTCAGCGAAAAGATATCGACCGCCGCGTCTTTGTACCACAGTGTCCAGTCCGTACGTGGCCCGCGATACGTACCGGAGACAATGTAGTCCGGATGCTGCGGAAGAGGAACTCCCATATCCGCTAGAGCATTTGCGGTCTCGCCAAGCATCGCAGACGTTTCGCGGCGCGAAAAAGAAGCTCCTGAAAACGAAGAGGAGCCTGTCCCGTAGTAGTTGATCGCCCCGCCGCGCCCGTATGCTGTACCAGAGAAAGAGTGCGAAGCTCCACCGAAATACGGATTGACGTCCACCGTCTCGCTCGTGAAGCCGACCAGCCCAATGGATGGGAGTTCCGACGCGGATTGCCGCTTGAGCACTGGCGCAGCGGTTTGTGAGACAGTGCAGCCAGTGAATAGTAACGTGGCGAGAACGGGGGAATATTTCATTATGGTGGTTCCCTTTTAGTAATACAAGCGGGAGCGGTTTCTGAGTATCCTAATTAGGGATGAAGTTGTTTCCGTACGTGTATTTCCAAACATGACGGAAAAGCGGACCAGCATATTGCACCGGGAGACATCCTTAAAGGCGACCTGTTCGAAAAAAGCTTGCCGTCTCACGGGGCTTCTTTGCGATCCTGTAAAACTCGATGGTAATGCTAAAACGTGCATGATTTGCGCATCCCTATCTGATTTGGCTGGGTACGCTTTAATAGGCTGTAGGCGCGGGTTGCTCGCGGCCGCGGAGTTTGATGTGGAGTTCGCGCAGTTGTTTCTCGGTGACTTCGGACGGGGCGTTCATCATCAGGTCCTGCGCCTTCTGGTTCATGGGGAAGGCGATGACCTCGCGGATGTTGTCTTCACCGGCCAGCAGCATGACCATGCGGTCCACGCCCGGGGCGATGCCGCCGTGGGGCGGCGCACCGTATTTGAAGGCATTCAGCAGACCGGAGAATTTCTGCTCAACCACCTCCGGACCGTATCCCGCTATCTCAAAAGCCTTGTACATTATTTCCGGCAGGTGGTTGCGGATCGCTCCGCTCGAAAGCTCGATGCCGTTGCAGACGACATCGTACTGGTAGGCCAGCACATCAAGCGGGTCTTTGTTCAGCAGCGCGTCCATGCCGCCCTGCGGCATCGAGAAGGGGTTGTGCGAGAATATCACCGCGTCGGTCTCGGGGTCTTTTTCGAACATCGGGAAATCGACGATCCAGCAGAACTTGAAGACTGTTTTGTCGGCCAGGTCGAGGTCGCGCCCGAGTTTAGCCCTGATTTCACCGCCGATCTTGGCGGCCTTGTCGGCGGTGTCGCAGACGAAGAAGATCACGTCGCCATCCTGTGCGTTGGCAGACTCGGCTAATGCGGAGAGTTCTTCAGGCTTGAGGAACTTTTGTATCGGGCCTTTGACAGCCTCACCGTCCCAGATAAGATAGGCCAGACCCTTTGAGCCGAGGGTCTTGGCGTATTCGACGAGCCGGTCAAAAAAGCTGCGCGGCTTGTCCTTGATGTTTTTGACCGGGATCGCGCGTACGACAGAACCGGCTTTGACTGCGGCGGCGAAAGCGTTAAAGCCCGAGTTCTCGAAGATGCCGGAGCAGTCGAACATTTTGATCGGTATGCGCAGGTCGGGTTTGTCGCTGCCGTATTTCAGCATGGCTTCGCGGTATGGGATGCGCGGCCAAGGTGCCGGATCGGTCTTTTTTTCGGAAAAATGCGTGAAGGTTTTGTAGAGCACATCTTCGACCACGGCGAAGACATCTTCTTGCGTCACGAAGGACATCTCCATATCCAACTGGTAAAATTCGCCGGGGGAGCGGTCGGCGCGCGCGTCTTCGTCACGGAAGCAGGGGGCGATCTGGAAGTAACGGTCAAAGCCGGCCACCATCAGCAACTGTTTGAAGAGCTGGGGCGCCTGCGGCAGTGCGTAAAACTTGCCGTGGTGTATGCGGCTCGGCACCAGATAGTCCCGGGCGCCTTCCGGGGAGCTGCAGGTGAGGATCGGTGTTTGGTACTCGTTAAAACCGTGCGCCTCCATGGCCTTGCGCAGGAAAGATATGATTTGAGAGCGCAAAAGGATGTTTTTGTGGATGCGTTCGCGGCGCAGGTCGAGAAAACGGAATTTGAGCCGCAGGTCTTCCGGGCCGTCTTCATCCCCGGGGATATACAGGGGTGTCGCTTCGGCGTCGGCCTCGACCCGGCACTCGTCCGCGACAACCTCGATCTCGCCGGTCGGCAGGTCCGGGTTAATGGTGGAAGGCTCGCGCGGAACCACTTTGCCTGTGACGGTGATGACGCTTTCCAGTTTGGCGTGGCTGAGCGTTTCGAAAAAGTCACGGCTAGGGTGTATGACCACTTGGGTGAGGCCGTAATGGTCGCGGAGGTCTATGAAAAGGATGCCTCCGTGGTCGCGCACGCGGAATATCCAGCCTGAGAGCCGGGCGGTTTTGCCGGCGTCACTTGCGCGTAACTGGTTGCATGTGTGGGTTCGGTAAAGGTGCATATGCTTCGTCCTTATAAATAAAACTTTAAATATATCAAAAAGGACGGCGGTACGTCATGCGGATTGTTACAATACAAAAAACCGCCGTTCCCATGGGGGTTCGGCGGGTTTCAATTTGTTATTCGGGCTTTGCGTTAAGCCGCGACTTCTGGTTTACCAGCGCGACTCGCGACGCTCACGACCGCCGCCGCCGCGTCCGCCACGACCACCGCCACCGCCGCCGCCGAATCCGCCGCCGCCGCGGCGCTCTTCGCGCGGTTTCGGCTGCGACTCGTTAACACGCAGGGTGCGCCCGTCCAGCTCTTTGCCGTTGAGGGCGTCGATCGCGGCTTGGGCTTGCTCACGGTCAGGCATCTCGACAAAGCCGAATCCCTTGGAACGGCCGGTCATACGATCCGCGACAACGCGGGCAGAAGTCACCTCGCCGTATTCCGCAAACGCTACTCGAAGTGCCTCGTCATTGGTCGTATAGGCAAGATTGCCCACATAGATGTCCATGTCTCTATCCTTCTCTACTTCACAAACGCCATGTAGTGTTCTATGACTGGCAAACCCGGGATCCATGGCAAACTCCGGTTTCGTAGGCAACCTCGCCTATGCTGTCGGGTCCGCGACTAGCGCATACCGAAAGCCCCAAAGTGGTATGGGCTTCTGGAAGACCAAAGGCAAGATTACAATGAGCCTGCAATGTAAGTGACCGGAAGGCGCGAACAGAGCGGCTGGTGTGACCGACTTCAGAGTTCCAGTTTTTTTAAAAGTACAACTCCCGCCATTTTTCAGGCGGACCCTCCATCACGATAAACCGGAAACAAATCACATCCAAAAAGAGACATAGAAAAAAGCCTATTCGCAAAAAACAGATATAACTTAGTGAATATTTTGCGGCTTGTCAACAACGGTCAAAATGTTTTTTTGAATGTTTTTAGGGTAATTTTGCCACTTCCGTTCCCGCACTTGCGGTCGCGCAACACCCGAACCCTGAACCCTGTAACCTTCTGTGATTCAATCGATTGAATCGCGCCAGTCCTGTTGTTGGTTAAAAAACGCGGATTTGCGCTTCCCTTCACGCCGGTAATCAGGTAACATAAATTTAATTATTAGTGTTTTCAAACCATCAAGGAGAGTTCTAATGCATATTCTGAAAATGGGGCAGGTCGGCGGCGGGATCGGGGCTTTTATCGGAGCGGTCCACCGCAGGGCGGCGCGTATGGATGGCGGGATTGTGCTTACTGCGGGCGCGTTTGACGTTGTTCCGGAAAAAAGCTTAAAGCAAGGCAAGCTGCTGGGACTGGACCCCAAGCGAGTCTATGCCACCTATCAGGAGATGATCGCGGGCGAGCTGGCCCTGCCGCCGGAAGAGCGTATTGATTTCGTGTCTGTCTGTACTCCCAACAACACGCACTACCCGATCGCTAAAGCCTGCATCAAGGCCGGATTCAACGTCATGTGCGAAAAACCCATGACGCTGACCGTGAAGGAGGCCTTGGACTTGGAGGCGCTGGTTAAAAAAACCGGCGTGGTTTTCGGCCTGATGCACAACTACACCGCCTATCCCATGGTGAAACTCGCCAAAGACATGATCAAGAAGGGTGACCTGGGCAAACTCCGCAAGGTCGTGGTGCAGTATCCGCAGGGCTGGCTGTGGCAGAAGCTGGAAAAGGAAGGCGACACGCAGACATGTTGGCGCACAAACCCCAAGACTTCCGGCGCGGCTGGTTCTATGGGCGATATCGGGACGCATGCCGCCAATCTGGCCGAGTATGTCACAGGCCTGAAGATCACGGAGGTGCTTGCCGACCTGACAATTTTCGTTAAGGGACGTAAACTTGATGACGACGGCAATGTCCTCTTGCATTTCGAGAAAGGGGTGAAAGGACTGCTTCACGCCAGCCAGATCTCGGTCGGCGAGGAAAACAATATCAAGATCTGGGTCTATGGCGAGAAGAAAGGCCTGTGGTGGAGTCAGGAAAACCCCAACTACCTGCATGTGCTCAGCCAGATCGCTCCGGAGGAGGTGTGGAAGCGCGGTAACGCTTATGTCGCTGCGAAGAGCAAAGCGGCGGCACGCGCCACCCGTATACCGAGCGGACACCCCGAAGGGTTCATCGAGGCCTTTGCCAACAATTACGTCAACTTTGCCGATACCATACGCGCCAAGGCGGCGAAGCGCAAAGCCAAACCCGAAGAGTTGGACTTCCCCGGCGTCGAGGCTGGTGTGCGCGGCATGAAGTTCATCAACGCGGTTGTGACCTCGTCCAAAAAGGGCAACATTTGGGTGAAGATCTAACGCGGACAAGCCCGCAATAATGCGTCTGCCAGGAAAGACCTTTTCTGGCAGACGCCAGCTATGGCTCCAGAACTTTTAGCTCCCGCCGGTAACTTTGACGCCGCGCTCGCTGCCTTCCAATACGGCGCGGACGCGGTTTATCTTGGCTTGCCGCGCTTCTCGGCGCGTGCGGCGGCAGACAACCTGACCGCGGAAAAACTGCGGCTCTTGCTGGCCTATGCCCGGTCGTTCATGCCGGCAAAAAAAATATATGTCACTTTCAACACGCTGATCATGGACAGCGAGATGGCGGAAGCCGTCGAATTTCTGGATGCGCTGGATGATCTCGCTCCTGACGGAGTGATCGTGCAAGATTTGGGCGTCGCCCGCATCATCCGTGAACATTTCCCGCGTCTGGCGTTGCACGCCAGCACGCAAATGGCCGCGCACAATCTTGACGGTGTGCGCGCTTTGGCCAAAGCCGGTTTTCGCAGGGTTGTGCTGGCCCGTGAGCTTACCTTGCGGGAAATGGCGGAGATCACGCATTCATGCGGTATCGAGACCGAGATTTTCATACACGGCGCACTCTGTTACAGCGTGAGCGGTCTCTGCCTCTTTTCCTCTGTCACCAGCGGACGCAGCGGCAACCGCGGACGTTGCGCGTATTGCTGTCGTGAACCCTTTGTGGCCGGCGGGCTTGCTGATTCCGCGCCCGCCGAAAGGTACCCTTTCTCAATGCGCGATCTCTGCTTGGCGCCATATCTGGACAGGATCACGGCTGCCGGTGTCAGTTCGCTCAAGATCGAGGGCCGTATGAAAAGCCCGTTGTATGTCGCGAGCGTCACCGATTATTACCGCCGCAAGCTTGACGGCTGCCTGACACCCGATGATGAACGCGCGTTGGCGCAGGATTTGCAAACCGTGTTCAGCCGCCCGTGGACCAGCCTGTATGCGGAGGGGCTGGAAACGCCGCCGGAAAAGATCATTGATCCGCACTTCATCGGCCACCGCGGCGCCTTAATCGGCCATTTGCAAAAAGTGATCCGGGACAGAGACGGCACACGCTGGATCAGCGTGACGACAAATCGCGCTTTGGAAAAGTACGACGGCATCCAAGTGGAGCAGACCGGCGGCGGCAAACCGTTCGGGTTCTCCTTGAACCGTATGCGCCCGGCTGGCAGGCGAAATACGGTTATAACCCAGCCAGCGGGCGCCACTGTCCAGATCGCCCTGCCTGATGGCGATTTGCCGCCGTTGTCGCCGGGCACGCCAGTTTTCTGTGCGTCCTCGCAAGCCGTACGCCGCCGTTATGCGGTCACTTCTTTGCGTGAGGCAGAGCTTTGCGTAGGCCGTTCGGCAGATATTGTGGTCACGTTATCGCCGACCGGCATAACTGCCAAAGCGTGTGCGGAAGATTCGGGTAATCATGAGGTCGCGGTCGAGACAAGCCTGGCGACACCTTTGGAGCCTTCGCGCCATACCGAACAGACCCAAGCGGCGGTCATGAAATGTTTCAAACGCACGGGCGGGTCTGGCTGGAGCCTCGGCAAGCTCACGGTGGAAGACCCGCATGGTTGCTATGCCCCGCCCTCAAAGCTGAACGAAATCCGGCGTGCGCTGCTTGACAGCCTCACTGCGGCATGGGAGGGGTCGCGGGCGCGCGGGCGCACCGCCATATTAAGCGCGATCTATAAAGGCAAGGAATATGCGGCGCAGACCGTCCGCTCGGAACGTGACGTAAACTGGACGCTCAAGCTGCGGGTCGGGGTGCCTGTGCCTTCGGCTGCTTGCCTGTGCGGTGTGGGCACCGTTGTTCTCGGCATCGGCCATCATGACGCGGCAATGGTCGGGGCTGCCGCTGAGGACTTGCGCGCCGCAGGTGCGGATTGCGAAATCGCGTTGGCCTTGCCGTTGCTGACACGCGCGCATGAGGCCTCGGCTTTGCGTGCGGTGGTGCGCGAATTGATTGGTAAAGGCTGGAGCCGGTGGGAGTGCGCCGATTTGGCGGGGGTGCAGCTTTTGGCGGATTTCGGCATGCGGCCATGGTCAGCCGACTGGAGCCTGTACGCTCTTAACAGGTGCGCGGTACGCGAGCTGGCCGTTGCAGGGTGCCGCCGTTTTGTGCTGTCGCCTGAGATTTCGGACAAAGAGGCCGAAGCTCTTACGCAAGCCATCGGCGCGGATAGTGATGGTGATGAAGCCGCGGTGCCTGTCCCGGAGTTCACGGTATACCGTCACACGCCGCTGTTCATTTCCGAGACAGCCCCCTGCTTTGGGAGCGGGTGCGGTTTTGCGTCCGGCGGCAAAGGCGGGGGCGGGGGTGCCGGCATAAGGCATCTTGCTGATTGCCGGGGGCGCTCCTTGGTCTGCCACAAGATCGACAACCGTTGGATCACGACTCAGACGGAAGCCTTTTGCGCGTCTGGTCATCCGGGTTCCGCGCGATTCAGCGATTTGCGTGTTGATTTTTCTTGGTCTCCAGAGGATACGGATTTAGGGCGCGTAATTGCCGCGACCATAGCAAGATGCGGTAACTGCGGGGCAGTTGGAAATGGCAAGGGGTAAAATGCGACGCTTAGTAACTGTTGTCGTCACGGTCTTTTTGACAGGGTTAACCAGCGCGTGTGCGCAAACTGGTGTGTCGAGCACCGCGCCGCGTGTGCCCAAAGTACAGAACCAGATCATGGATCTGACTGATTCGCTGTGGAACGCCTCTTTTCAGGCAGAGGCTCAAGGGACAGTCAGGCGCGCCAATGAAGACGGGGTCTGGTTTAACAGGGTGACCTGTAATGAAACTGCCGCCGAACGCTGCCAGATCCAGCTTTGGGGTCCGCAGATTCGGGAGGACGGGGAATGCCTGTTGCTGCGCATGCGTGTCCGTTCAACCCTGCCCTTTAAGATGGAGGGTGCCGAGATCATGCTGAACCACGCGCCGTGGACCATAGCGATGCAGGGCAAAGCGGAGGCGGCGGTCATAGGGTCGGAGTGGCAGACCATTGAGATTTACCTCTACGCCCGCGAAAAGGCGGAGCCTGCGTACCTCCACCTTTATCTCGGCGGCATGATTCCGGCGGGCGCGGTTTTTGACTTCAGCCCGTTGGGCATCTGGCGCGCCAGCGTTGAAAATTGACAGCGGCTACTGGTCGGAAACCGAGTGTTCCCGCAGCCATTTCAGCGCCAGCGTGTTGCCTTGGGCGGCGGCTTTGCCGATCCACTCTGCGGCCTTGGCCGCATCCGCCTCCACACCCTGGCCGTGCGCGTACATGTAACCCAGCCTGAACTGGGCCAACGCATGCCCCTGCTCGGCAGCGAGCGTGAACCATTTCAGCGCTTCGGCATAACTCTGTGCGACACCCGCGCCTTGGTGATAGGCGGCTCCGAGATTGCTCTGGCCGTCGCCATCACCCGCCTCTGCCGCCTTGCGGAACCAATCTAACGCCGCCTTTTCGTCTTTGTCTATGCCCTCGCCTTTAGCGGTCATGACACCGAGGTTGGACATGGCGGCGGCTTGGCCCTGTGCTGCGGCTGAACGGAAAAGTTTTAACGCTTCGTCATAAGAGCGCTCGACACCGTGCCCTCTGTAATAGGCTATGCCAAGTCGGGTTTGCGCGTCAGCGTTGCCTTGGTCCGCCGCCATCCGGTTCCAGCGTACGCTCTCGATATCGTTCTGAGCCACCACATAACCTTTGCCGTACATCAGCCCAAGCGCCGCCTGCGCTGTGACGTCGCCGCCGGTGCCCGCCCGTTTCAACCACACCACGCCTGCCTCCGGATCGCGGACAGGGGTGGGGGTGTCTTTGGCCAAGTAGAGCGCGCCCAAGCAGCCCTGCGACATGACATTGCCTTGGCGCGCCGCAAGCTCCAGCCATTTGACGGCCTCGGCTGCGTCTTTTGACACATCAGCGCCGCCATTCATGAAAAGCAGTCCGAGAGTGATCTGGGCGTTCAGGTGGCCTTGCTCACCGGCAGCACGTAACAAACGCAATGCTTCTTCGCTGTCACGCTCGACACCCTCGCCGTACAACAGCGCGCACCCCCGCGCATAAGCGTCACCGCTTTCAGATTTTGTTTCCGGCTCAACGGCTGTATTGTCCCCGGCTGGCGTTCCGCCATCGTTTTGCGCGGCGCTGCCCAGCAGAATACGGCATACGTCCGGCAAGCGCGGGCTGCGGCATCCCGCAGTCAAAAGGGCCGCCAGCAACACGCTCCATGCCAACATGGCTTTAACGGCATCAAGCATCAGAATCCTCCTGGTTCAAATTCGGATATTTAACCCTTTTCCGGCTTATTGGTCAATCAGCGGAAAAAACAGGAAAAACCTTCTGCGGCATTGACAACCATTCTGCGTCATTGCATGATTATAACCTTTCATGAAGCGGAAGTGTGCTGTTGACGCCAGACACTTTTAGTTTCCAAAAGGTTAAATAAGGAGCAAAATCATGGCAAGAGTTTACAATTTTTGTGCAGGACCAGCCGTCCTGCCTCTGGAAGCGCTGCAAGAGGCGCAGGCCGACCTGGTCGATTTTAAGGGGAGTGGCATGTCGGTGATGGAAATGTCGCACCGCGGTAAAGAGTACGGCGCCATCCACAATGAAGCCATCTCCAATATCAAAGGCCTGCTGGGACTGGGTGATGATTACGACATCTTGTTTCTGCAAGGCGGCGCGAGCATGCAGTTCGCGATGCTGCCCATGAATTTTTTGGGTGGCGATAAGGTGGCTGATTACGTCAACGCCGGCGCGTGGGGCGCGAAGGCTCTCAAGGAAGCGCGTCTGATCGGCAATGTCAATATAGCTGCGGACTGCCAGAAGGACATTCCGACCCGCATGCCCTCCGACGATGAGATGAAGTGGACCCCCGGCGCTGTCTACAGCCACATCACCACTAACGAGACCATCTCGGGCGCCCAGCTCAAAGATATTCCCGAGACCGGCTCGCCGTTGGTGGCCGACATGTCTTCGGACATCCTTTCGCGCCCGCTGGACTACAGCAAGTTCGCCATGATCTACGCCGGGGCCCAGAAGAACCTCGGGCCCTCCGGCTTGGCGCTGGTCGCTATCCTCAAGGATTTCGCGGCCAAAGGCAACATAACTTTGCCCACGATGCTGCGTTACCAGACGCACATCGAGAACAACTCGCTATATAACACGCCGCCCTGTTTCGGCATCTACATGCTGTGCCTGACAACACGCTGGATGAAGAAAGTCGGCTTGGAGCAGTTGTACAAGCAGAACCGTGAAAAAGCGCAGAAGATCTATGACGTGATTGACGCTTCGGGCTTCTACCGCGGTACGGCGGCGAAAGAGTATCGCTCGGACATGAACGTCACTTTCCGCCTGCCGACGGAAGAGCTTGAGGCGTTGTTTGTGAAGCAGGCCTCTGAAGCGGGCATGAAACAGCTCAAGGGGCACCGTTCGGTCGGCGGCATCCGCGCCTCGATCTATAACGCCTTCCCTGTCGCCGGTGTGCAGACTCTGGTGGAGTTCATGCAGGAATTCGAAAAGCGCAACGGCTGACGAATTGTGGCAGGCGGCGGCAGGGTGCGCCGCCGCCTGTATCAGTCAACGCCCGCCCCATCCCAGTTTGCGCCGCAGAACGTCACAGGGGTTATAGCCGTGGAGTTCGATCAGCGGTATGTCTTCGTTGCTGCGGCGTATGTGCACACAATCGCCCTTCAGGAACGGCTCGTCTATTCGGCCGTCTTGGCTGACGATCATCGGCACTTCGCACGCAAGCGCGCGTATGGTGACTTTCATGGTGTCGCGGATCACCAGCGGGCGTGATGTCAGCGTGTGCGGGCAGATCATGCAGATAACCAGCGCCGGAGTTTCGGGCAACATGATCGGGCCGCCTGTTGAAAGCGAATAGGCCGTGCTGCCGGTGGGAGTGGCCACGATGATGCCGTCGCACAAAACTTGGGTGACGGGTCTGTCGTCGAGCAGAAGCTCCAGCACTGCGGCGCGTCCGGACGCGCCGCGGCTGACCACGGTATCGTTCAAGGCGTCGGGCAGGGTAACGGTGGTTTCTGCATGGTGCTCTACCTTGACCGCAAGGGCTGACCGCAGGCTGATGTCGTAGCGGTCTTCGCGCAACTGCTGCAAGGCTTCCGCGAAACGGTGTTCCTCCACACTGGTCAGATAGCCTAGAGAGCCTATGTTCAGCCCCATCAGCGGCAGCTTCTGCCCGGCGATCTTGTGCGCGGCGTCAAGCATTGTGCCGTCGCCGCCCAAAACCACGACGGCCTCAACCCCGTTCTTAGCGAAATCAGAAACCGGGCATAACTTTTCAGACGGGCATAATGCCGCTGCCCGCTCTTCAACGAAAACGTTAAACCCCATGCCGCTCGCCATTGAAGATACGTTGCGGATAGATTCTGCCGCGCGTTCCTTCTCTAAGTTCACTATTACACCGATAGTTTTCATGACATTTCTACTATATTATTATATTGGGGGTTATGACCGCAACTAGAGAACCTAACAGGGTGTGGTTTTACTTCGTTGCACCGCACCTAGGATTCAGGAGCCAGGGTTCTGGGTTCAGGCTTGTTTTGCAACGCCTTACGTAGTAACGCCCTTCCTATTGTGGCGCCCTCAAAACTGAAGACACACAACTGCTTGTCATAATCGCCATAAAAGGTTGCCGCGCAACACCTGAACCCTGACCCCTGAACCCTTTGACCTTTTGCGATTCAACTTTATTGAATCGCACCCCTAACAAAAATTTAACAAAGACGGTTGACATGATATGCCGGAAGTGCAAAACTATTGTTAATGCATTGTGTGGGTTTTGTTATTCATGATTGGATGTGTTTGAGTTTCCATAGTTAAAGTTTGAAAAATCTTGAGCGTTTGCCCAATGAAACTTACTAGAACATCCCATGGTAATTGTGTAAGAAATGATGCTCTGAAAGTTCAGCGTTCTGCGGGGTCGTGCGTGTCACGCGCGACCGGTGTGGCGCTGGTCGCTTTTTGCTGGGCTCGGGCCGACGGTCCGTTCCGCGTCTTGCCGTACCTGCAGAACCCAGCGGGTGACGCGATCACGGTGATGTGGTTTTCGGAGGCCTCCACCACCGGTCAGGTCGCATTCCGCCAGACCGGGGCATGGTCGACGCCGCTCGAAGTTCCCGCAGTGCTGGCCAGCGCACTGGACTACCACTCCAGCGAGACGAACTCACCGCCGTCCCTCCCCTATTTGCACCGGGTCAGGTTGGCAGGGCTGCTGACCGGAACCGCCTACGAGTACGTGGTCACGCAGGACGGGGTGTCGATCACCAACTCGTTCCGCACGGCACCGCCGCGTGACAGCGCCGTGCGCTTTGTCGTATACTCCGACTCCGAGACAGAACCGGAATCGACCGGTGCGCGGGCTGCGTGGCCCGAGCCGGGCGGAAGCACCAGCCGCCTGTATCCGGTCGACCAGACGCGCGGGTATCAGGAAAACCTCCAGATTATGGCTGCCGGCAACCCGGACTTTATCGTGATCGCCGGCGACCTCGTCCAGGCGGGCGGCGAGCAGCGGGACTGGGACGAGTTCTGGTGTCACAACGCCGGCGCTCTGGGTGATCTGGCCAGCACCGTGCCCATCATGCCCGCGCTGGGCAACCACGAATACTACGGCGGCACGCGCGGCAGCTACAACCAGCCTGCCTCAGAGCAGAGCATCGCCAAATACCTGACCTATTTCGAGCTGCCCGCCAACGGCGCAGCAAACCCCGCCCACAACGGACGGTATTACCGCTTGGACTACGGTCCGGTGACGCTGGTGGTGCTGGATCTGTGTAATGGCGATGACACGGATTCCACAAAAGACACCAGCACGTACCTGAAGACGGCCGACGGCTGCCAGGCTCCGGACTTCAACCCCGGCTCGCCGCAGTACGCTTGGCTGGAGGAGCAGCTCGCCTCGGCCCAGACCAACAGCCAGTTCACCTTTGTGGCTTTTCACCAAGTCCCGTATTCTGTCGGGCCGCACGGGGCGGCTGGCGAGTCACAGTCGGGGGTGCCCGTGCGTGTCCTCACGCCGCTCTTCCTGCAATACGGCGTGGATGCCGTACTGGCCGGGCATGATGAGATGTACGAGCGATCCGTCGTGACGGGGACGGAGCAGTTGCCCGGCGGCGGCACACGCCCCGTCACGCTTAATTTCTATGACCTTGGCATCGGCGGCGACGGGCTGCGGGGGCCGGTTTCCGGCTTGGTTAATGACAAACAGGCTTTTCTCGCGCACAATGACGCGCCTGAAGTGTGGTCGGGCGCGGCGCTTGTGAGCGGCGGAAAACATTACGGGCATCTGGAGGTCAACATCCGGGTGAACGGACAAGGAAAATGGGAAGCGGTTTTGACCCCGGTCTATGCGTTTCCGCTTATGGACAGCGGGGGCGCGGTCACCGGCTTCGAGCGGCGGACGTACGCCGACGAGGTGACGGTCATCGGCGCTTCAGCTCCCCTTCTCGGGCAGAAGGGGACAGTTGTGGTGGAATGGTAAAAAAAACAGAAAGAGAGGAGATCAGCATGAGACACAATCGGTTAGTTGGATGGATATGCGTGACCGCCGTGTTCGCGGCCATGGTCGCGCAGGCGGTTGTCACGCCGGCCCCTGTGCCGGCCGGGGCTTTCAAACTGAAACGGAAGATGACGCTGCCCCACACGGGAAGCGTCTATAATCCGAGGATCTGCGACGGCGAAGTGTTCGGCGTGGTGATTGCCCCGCCTTACGGTGCCGGACGGTTTCCCGACGATCCCGCAACACCTGACGTGAAGGTGTCAAGTATCGATGAAACGCGGATGATCAGCCCGCTGGGCAGAACGAGCAAGACGTGGATCCTCAGTGCCGGTGGTAACACTACGGAATACTTCTCGCTCTGGGACTATGCGACGATGACCGAACGCGAGGAGGCCACGACGATGGCGATCCAGCCTAACGCATTCGACTGGGTGGACGAGGACACGATCATTTCTGCCAGTTACAAGGGGGGAGAGAGGAACAGGCTGTATCTTATCGACATAACCGCCGATCCCTTCGCCGTGACGGCGAACACCGCGTGGAACGCCAACGGCTACGTCGAGGTCACCACCCCCGCCTCGCCCCGTATCCGCACCGTCTCGGTGGGCGATCTTTACAGCGGGTATGCGTACTTCGGCAACGCCGGCGTAAACTCAGCCGACTTCTGGGCCATCAATCTGGCGGACGGAACAACCACGCGCCTTGGCACCCTTACCGTAACGGGTTCGAGTACCTGGGGGCTCTGGACCGTCAAGGAGGTGGGCGGCTATCTGTATCTGCACACGACCCATGACGGTATCTTCGTGTACAAAATGACAGGCGCGACCACGCTGGGAGCTCTTGTCACGCACCATACAAAGGCTCAGATTGATGCGCTGACGGGAAACACCGCGCCTAACTATGGGTTCGATGTGTCTGATAACGGACAGCGTATGGTGGTGGGCGTGGGGGGCGTCTGCATCGCCGAGTTTGAGCCTGTGGTCAAAACGCCCGAGATGCGATGGCAGACTGCCCGTCCGAATACTAGCAGTATCTATTACGGCGGCGCGGTCAAAGACCACCAGTTCTACACGGGGCAAATGGGCTACGGGCCACAGGTCTGGGACAACGAAGGAAATCTGACCAATGGCTCGGTCACGAACAGCGCATCCAAGTGCTCGGTGCCGCTCGGCTCCTATGTCTTCTTCAGCCACACTGACGCTGGCGGGATTTACCGGATCGACAGCGATTTTCAGACAGATCTGGTCGGGCCGGTCAATCCGAGCGGTACCGGTCCGGAGGCATTGGCGACAGACGGTACCTACCTGTATGCAAATAACGATATCAGCCGAGGCTATATCCACAAGTATGCGGTCAGCAATGAAGTAGGTGGTTTCACTTTGACCGAGGTCTGGACGGCGCAGACCGGCCTCACGCGGATCAGGGGGCTTAACTACCACAACGGCAAGCTCTATGCCGTGGACGCCGCAACTAATGGCACCGACGTAGTCGAGGTCGATGCTCAAACGGGTGATGTGACCACGCTTTTCGCGCTTCCTTCTGCTAGCGGTAAATCCTACTATCAGGCGGTTCGTTCTGGCAACAGGATTTACGTTGTCGGCACGACGACGGACGCTCAATTGTATGTTTATGAGACCGACGGCACCGACTGGAAAGCGGTGGGTAGCTTCAAACTGGGAGTAGGAAACGTATACGGCATTTCCGATGTCGACGACGGTCACATCTGGGTGACTTCCTCAACAGGCCCGAGCGTCTCCTACTGGAGCCTGCAAAACCTTCCGTTTTTTGATGATTTCGAGAGCTATCCTGAAAATCTCCCCGTGGGAGACATCGCTTATAACGGGTGGAGCGGATCGAGTGAGGCCGTGGTGCAAGGCGGCGTCGGCGTGGACGGAAGCCAGGCTGCCGTCCTGCCGGGCGGCACGACGGTCACCAACACGCTGTATCCGTCCACAGCCTACACCAAGGTTTGGACCGACCTGTTCGTGAAGCCGGTGGCGTTTGATGTTGACGAGACACCGGATGTGGACGCCAGCGCGAGCGTGATGCTGTATGTTAATTCTGACGGGTATGCGGTTGTGTACAACCCCGACGCCTCGGCGTGGGAGACGTGTTCTGCCAGCGTCGCGGGCGGCGCCGTGACGCCGATCGCAAGCAACGTGTACGCGCGCATCACCCTGTACAAGGACTATACCGCGGGCAAGGTGGCGGTTTTCGTGAATGACGTTCTGGTGCGCGAAGGCCTGACCATGATGTCCAACCCAACGTGTTACCGTGCGATAACTCTGCAGAACAACGGCGGGGGCAACGCATATCTGGACAACGTGGCGATCACCTTGTCCTACCCGAGAGACCTGACGGGCGACTCTGACGGCGACGGCTGGTACGACGCGCAAGAGATTGACGTTTGGGGCTCGATCTCGGCCACGACCAACGGTGTTCCGTATACCTGGTTGCACAAACATGGGCTAACCGATCCGGACGGCGACGCGGACGGCGACGGCCTGTCGAATGCGCAGGAGTATCTGGCCGGCACCGACCCGACTGATGGCACCAGCGCCTTCAAGATCCTGAGCATCGAAAGAACCGCAACGGAGACGATCATCACGATCATGGGCAACGACTCCGGCGCCCGCAGCGATTTCATCATCCAGCGGAGCGAGAATCTGGCCAACGGGTTCGTAGATAACTACGACTCGGTGAAACGTGGCGTGGCACCGGCTAACACGGTCTACACGAATGCGGATGACGAGGTCACGGGGCCGGTCTTCTATCGGGTGAAGGCTACCTTGGAGGCTACTAACCCGTAATCCTGTACGGACAAAAGAACATAACGAGCGGCACGGACGCAAGTCCGTGCCGCTTTTTCATTCCGCTCAACAAAACCAAAAATCCCGTTTTCATTGGGCTTTTCCAACAAAACGGGGCTGAAAACTGGTGGGAGATAGTGGACTCGAACCACCGACCCCTTGCATGTCAAGCAAGTGCTCTAACCAACTGAGCTAATCCCCCGGTTAAAGAATGAACTCTATTAAAAATGTGCCGGATTGTCAATAACATGGGGAAGATATTTTCACTGGTAAAAACCCTTGCCAGCGGCAGTGATAATAGAGACAATATATAGGTTCAAACGTGTATTAGGAGTGTTATGCTTTTAAATAGCAAAAAAGGGTTTACATTGGTCGAGTTGCTAGTGGTGATTTCGATCCTAGGGATTCTGGCCGCAGCGCTGACAACGCAGGTCACCAAGGCGCGGGCCATAGGCCAGTCCATGCGCTGCAAGGCGAACATGCGCAACCTTGCGCAGGCCGCAATAAATTTCGGCATCGACACTGGGTGTGTGCCGACAGCAGGCTCGTTTGAATATGCCGAGCATTTCTATGCGGACACGGGGCAACTTCGATATGATCTTAACCTTCACAACAAGGAGAGCGCTTGGGTGGCGTGGACAGGCTCGGGGAATTGGCCCAATGTGTCACCGCAGGCCGGCAGCATGAGCGTGTCAAAGTTTTACGCTGCCCAAAGCGAGAATGTGTCGCAAAGCCTTGCGTATGATTCGATTGCCAAAGGCGCCCTGTGGAGTTATGTCGGCAAGGATCTCTCGACGTACTGCTGCGACGTGTTCCGCACTTATGCGCGCAGGGACGAGAGCATCAAGGCCTTGCGCTCATATGTCATGAACGGCTATTTCGGTTATGCCGACGCCGGTAACGGCGTGTGTTCGAAGCACAGCGACAAAATCAACCGCGAGGCGGCAACGCTTTCCGCCCGCGGCAGCGCAGGTAACCTGCTGATGTTTGCGGAACTGCCGGCGCGTAACATTGACACATCGGAGCGCGGCGGGGACAGTGTGCTGGAGACCAAGATCAGAGGTTACACAGAGGGCAACTCCACCGAGGAGATGATCGGGTTCAACCATGAGATCAGCGGCTCGCGTGGCGGCGCTGGCGGCGGCAAGCGTTATGCCGCGCACGTGGCTTTTGCTGACGGCCATGTGGATGTGCTGATCGAGCCGCGCGATGCTTCGGACAGCGAAATCAAAGAACTTACGCAGTTACTCTGTAACGGTGACGAGATCACGCAGGCGCTCAGAAGTAAAATGAAATGAGGCGTTATACGCTCTGGCGCTAAATGCGCCGTTGTGTTATTATCGGATTGTGTTGGATCGGGAGTGTCAGATGAAATGGCTTGGCAAAACATTTGTGATGATTGTAGTCGCGTCGGCTTGTTTTTACGGGCTGGCTTGGCCGACGAATGAGTTGGAGCCCGCCCGGCTAATAACTTTTGATGATTATGCAGACACTTCGGTCTGGACTCACGAAGGGCCCGCACCTTCGGGCATTGCGTTTCGGCAGCTTAAGCCCGGCACAAACCACTATCACTACACAGGATGGAGTTTTTTAGATTGCCGGAACGGGACGCCGCGTATTCAAGGGCGCGAAATACCCCCAGACAGCGCAACGGGGTTGCAGGCCTCGATGGCAAACACTACAAACGCTGTAATTTTATCGCCGGTATTCACAAACGGCATCGGAACCATATATTTTGAAGCTATTAACGTACAGACCCCGGTTCTTGTTGAAGTCGAAGTCGCGACTAACATGCTCTGCTTAACCAGCGGCTGGCCAACGAATTTATTGTTGGATGCGGAGACGGCTGATTTCGAGTACATCTGGCAGTCGGTGACTAACCTTGAATTGAATGCGCAAACCAACCCCCTAGACCCGCAACCGCATGATTTTTTACGTTATGTGAAGACCCTGAATTGGCGCAAACCGGCAAAAATGCGCATTCAGCGCTTAGATTCTATGCCAACGCATGCTTACGATAGTAATTTTGCGGCTTTTGACAACATCCGTATTTCTCCGCCGCCGGCGGATGTGGTGGTGCGCAAGGCGGAGTGCGTGTTGCATCCGGGGCACCCGTCCATTAATTCGAATCTGATGATCCGTTGTTATGTGGATAATGTTGACACCAATGCGATGACCGACTCCCGAACTGTGCGTGTGCATTACCGCTGGCGTTATCTGGATCAGGCTGTAAACGCATGGGCCAGCCAGCTCATGACGGCGATGGATACGGGGGGCGCACTCGGTAACAACCAGCGTTTCGAGGGGATAATACCCGCGCAGGCCAATGTCGGCGACTTGGAGTATTATTTCACTTGCGAATTTGACGGCTACCGTTACCAGTCGCCTGACTATACCGGGCTAGGATATTCTTACCCTTCCGAGTGGTTGTCGCCTTCCTATTTGCGCGGCGGCACGGTCGAGACCGGCGGACGCGAGTTTTATGCCCGGTTGCGGCGGTACGCTTCACAGTACGGCACCATTTATGTGGTCACTGAGCCGAATAACGAGCTGTTCGAGATGACGCAGGTCGGCGAGCATGAGTGGCGCGGCATGGTGCCGGTCCGCGGGCCGGGGCTGACCAACCTGACTTGGCATTTCCGCGGTGAGAACATTTACGCTCAGGGACTGGATTATTTCACGGACGATGTCGTGCATTGGGCGCAGGATTTCCAACCGGGGGCCGGACGCCTGCCGTATGGCGGACGGTGCGTTGAGACCAACAGCTCAGGACGGTGCAGTGTGCTTGTCGACTCCACCGGCTATGTCAGGCTCACCTTCAACACGCTCACGCTTGATTATATGGCCTGCCGGGCGGAGTGCCAAGACTTCAACGCCTGGCCTGCGCCGTCCGAGTTTTTTTCGGAAAGCAATGGGCAGGATCCGCGCTTGCGTCTGGTCAACATCTTCGACGGCTGGCCGACAAATGAAACAGAGCGCAAATATGAGTATTTTGTCGGGTATCCGGCAACGACCAACCAATATTGGGGTGATCCGCAAACGACCATGGGCGGCTGGGTGGCGGGGAACGCAGCTTACGTGCAGGAGCGCATCAAGGCTGACATTAACAACCGTCCGCCCGGACTGAACGATTGGCGCAATCTGGCCTTGAGGCTAAGCGGCTTTAGACATGACACTGAGGGATTAGGTTATATTTATAACGATGTGGCAACGCGCACTGACGGGTTAAAAGACATCTCGTTCAAATGCCGTCTTGGCCAGCATTATGACCCTATATATATCGTCTGGAACCTGAATTTCATGCGGTCGAATTATCTGGCTCGGGCGAGTGTCCGACTCGATTCGGCGGCCGCGCCGGAAACCCCATCAGTTTCACTGATCGCCTACTATACCGGGCCGGGAAATTTTTACGAATACCGCATCACACAGATCCCGCGGACAGGCAATTTGGATGCAGATGATATGCTGCAACACCAACTTTACAAGTGGCGGGGTGGCGAGATGGAACTGTTAAAAACTACTACGCTCACAGGTCAGAAGTTGTCAAGACCTACCGATGCCGAAATCCGGCTTTTTACCTCCAGTGCCGGTGTGACAACCATAAGGTGTAAATATGACAAGAACGATATCTCACAATTGAATTATTCAGACTCCAACTCGCCACACAAGTTGGGTGCGTATGGGTTTTTGTCGTCGGACGGACAAGCCTGTTTCTCTAATGTGCGGACGCAGCCTACCTCCACTGGCGCGGCTGGTACTGGTACGGCTATAACTGAACTCAATTCAAGTGGCGATAAAAATGTGTTCGATCAGCAGTTAGAGATGTTTGCTGTGCCGAATGAGCGTTATGAAGGTAGCCGTGACAAAACACCTTACGGCATTTGGTCAGTTGTCCCGCCCACAAAACTGGGCGTTTATCTGCATCCGTCCGACCTGCAATCTGATGACCCGCCTTCGGCGCCCGGCACTCTGGCATGGCAGCTTCAAACAAATATAACCGTCAGCAGTTTCGGTTACGAATCCAATACGGTGTCTCTTAATACGTGGCGCGCGGATTATGTGATGCTGAAAGTGGGTAAAGGCGGTGCGGATGTGGCTGTGGATGATCTGCAGGTGTTCTCGTGGCACGGTAGACGGCTGTCGGATTCAGGGATGGCGCTTACTCGCGACTGGGTTGCCGACGAGGCTTGGGTCGTGTCGGTGCCGGAGCCCGGTCTTAGCGAGGGGCGTTTTTCAGGCTCGTTCAACACGGCCGCATCCAGTCCGCTGACCGACGTGCAGCTCTCCGCGCGGCTAGCCGACACCACCGACGGCTGGGTGACTAACAGCACGATGCTGTACAAAGGTATGATTTATCTTGACGGCGCGGGAACCACCAACACGTTCGCGGAGCGTTTCGACGGCAAAGTCCTGCTTAAAATCGATGGCGAGGAGGTTCTGAATGATATTGAACCAGATGCCGAATCTGTCAGAACCATTGTGAGAAATACGGGGTGGTATGGTTTCGAGCTTAGGTTGGGCCGTGGTGTCTCAGAGGCAGGCGGGCCTTTTGATGGAGGGGTCGGCGGCTACGGTTACGGCGTGGCCTACAGCAGGAACGGCGGAGCTTCATGGTCGGCGTTGCGTGATACGGGAACGGCTAATTTCCTGCGCGCCAATGGCCACCGTGTGCAACTTGACCACAGCCGGGGCGATCCCGCCAAGGCGCAGGCCATAAAGTCACCTTTGCTGACTACGGGTATGGGGCTTATGGAGTTCGACTACAAGGTTCTGCGCGGACCGGCGAAATTAACCGTGCAGTATGCTCTGGAAACTTCCCATGACGTTTGGCATGACATCAAATCGGTAGAAGTGCCGGATACCGCAGCCATGTCAGGTTTCGAACATGTCTCCGTTTATCTTGGGAACTTCGCGGCGGGTTATTTAAGGGTCTTGAATGCTCGTCAGGGTGTTTACTCCAACTCTCTGGTGGAGATCAAGGAGGCGGTTGTTTGGGACGAGCCTTATGTCTCCGACACTTCTTGGCGGGTTTACAATGCCAAGGTCACCGAACGTGACCGACAAAGGATCATGCTCGACGAGACCAAGGCGTGCTTCCTCAACAATAGCCAGACTGACGAGGCTTCTCCAATTCAGGATCTGGATGTGCCCTCCGTTAAGACGCCGCTACTCTACAAGGGGGTCGGCGGCCTGTCATTCATGGCCAGAGCCTACACTAATCAGACCGCATCGCTGTATGTTTTTGCTTCGACCAATGGTTGGAACGCGCCGCCGGATGACTGGAAACTGATACACAGTTTCACAAACATTAACAACCTGCTGTATGAGCCTTACAATTTGGAGTTGCTGGACGGCGCCAACTACGATGCCTTGCGTCTGTCCACCGGGCTGGGACAGCAACGCGTTTGCTTGGAAGATATCGTTGTCAACGAGCCTGTGTTCCCGAGCTTTGAAATCATGGGGGTCACGCCCCTGTGCAAAGACATCACCGGGGAATATTTGGACACGGAGGAGCGGACACAGCCGATGGAAGCGGAGTCCTTCGGCATTGAGGCGCGCATAGGCAATATGCTGTTGACTCCGTCCAATATCCTGATGTATGTGAGCTATTATGTGGGCACCAATGTGTGGGGCGTCAACAACTGGCCTGCCGGTGAGGTGGTTACCAAGCCGATGTCTCCCATATCTCCAGGTTCGTTGGTATACAGGACTGATCCGTCAAACGATCTGCCCGGTCAGGAGCGTGACCAGGTGGTGCAATATCAGGTGTGGGCCACATACACGGGAGGGATACCCCTTGAGCAACGGCAGGACTCATTCGAAAACCCGCCGTGGTATTATCCTGTCGATCTGAATGCGCGGTATGCTGCGCAAGGTTGGTCGCCATACGTGATCATATACGATTTGCCGATCGGCGCGGTCTTTGTCAACGAGATCAACGTAACCGACTATGTGGTCGTGGATGGCGATCAGCAGCACGGGGTATGGGATTACCAGTATCTGGAGATTGCGGTGCCTGCGGGTTATGATCTGGCTGGCTGGCACATTGATTTCGTGCGTACCGATTGGTCTGTCCAAACGATACGGCTCCCCGCCAACCTGCCGCTGCAGGTCGAAGCCACCAATGGATATGCGTTTTTTGTATTGGCCGATTCACAGGCTGTGTTGCCCAAGTTGGATTACGGGCATCCCAGTTTCACCATCTCGCAATACTTCCAGACATATTCGCCGGGCGGCATAAGGTTGCGGCGGCCGATGGGCATGTATGAGCATGTGTTCTCGTATGACTGGGACAGAACGAAGGGGCCTTATTACGACGGCGCGATGTGGGCCTTAGAGGATCCTCAAAAGAAGATGGTGCTGGCGGGGCAGGAGCACAATGGCGGCTCGTTGGGCGTGACCAACGCTTATGGCAAAGTCACAGCGGATTGGCATTTTCCGGGCTATTGGACGCCGGGCGAACCAAACGAAAACCAGATCGTGCCGCAGGCTGCGGAGTTGTTGCCCGGGTTCTCGAATGTGCTGATAACTGCGACCATGAATTCCGAAAAGGCCACCCAGAATGGTTTTCGCAACCCCTCGCTGATCTTCAAGGTGCGGCAGGGCTCGTCGACCAACATAACCTATGTCGTGGATGACTGGTACCGTTTGAAGTCTCTCAAAGTTAACGGGGTGGAACAGTTAATTGGCGGGGATTGGCCGCAAAGCACGTACGATCTGCAGCTTTCTAATATCAGCACCAACACTTTGGTACAGGCCCAGATCGGCTTGCGTAGCGATATCGCCGCGCTCGGTTTGTGGCCTGAAGTGTTGAGTTGGCTACTTGGTTTCCCGGATGGCGAGCTAGTGCCTAGCTATTATTACGGGCGCGAACTGACTTTGATCGAACTGTTCTGGCTGAATGCTGATCCTACTGTTTCGCACAATCTGGAAGGCGGCATAGTGCGTGTGGAGCGTGATCCCGCCACCAATTACATATTGACGGTTTGGCTCGCTCTTGACGGCCAGAACTGCACAATGTTGCAAGGAGATTCCGTGTTCAAGGTTGAAGCCAAGAAAGGCTTGATAGATCCTGAATGGACCATGGTTGCGCAGTATGCATTCTCCAGCAATTCTTTTGATGCGAACCATCAATCTCGGATATTCACTTCCAACTTGTGGTATGAGTTGCGAGGAATATTATCGACAGACCTTTTCTTCCGATGGGTCATTGAAATGGAAGACCCTCGCATCGATGTCTGGGAGCTTAATGATATGTCGGATGATGACTGACGGGGGCAGCGTTACTCGTGGTGACGGGGCAGGTTTTTCTCTGTGTGCGGCTCTATAGCGTGTGCGCATTGATGACGGTAAAACCTGACCGAGGCGCCTAGCAGTAGCAATGCGGCGGCGGCCAACAGTGCTTTGCGTTCCGATGCGGTCATGCGCGTCTGCAACATCCGCGAAACGGTTGCCGCCCAAGCAAGCGGCCTTGTGATTAGCGCGCCGACAATGTTTCTCATGGTTCTAGAATATAACTTATGGTTTTTCGCGGCAACGCTTTTCACCATTCGCGGCGTAGTTTTTTCACCACGCTGCGAACTCCGTCTGCCCGCAGGTGCCTCCCAATCATATTAATCAATGGTGTCAATGTATGCGCCATGTTCAAAAAACCCCGTTAATCCAAAAAACCCTGTTGCATCTGACGCTGCGTTCTGGTAAATTTTACCTGTCTTTTGAAGCGAGCGTAGCTCAGTTGGTAGAGCGCCACCTTGCCAAGGTGGTTGTCGAGGGTTCGATTCCCTTCGCTCGCTCCATTTTGTTATGGGGGTGTAGCTCAGTTGGTAGAGCAAGTGACTCTTAATCACTGGGTCCACGGTTCGAGTCCGTGCACCCCTACCATAGGCGGGAACAGGCTGAGCGCGGGCCGTTTTTTTGTTTAGGCTTTTTTAGTAGCAGACACAAAGGCTCTTGTCAGAAGACAACGCGTTTGATATCTTGATGCTGTTTTTTCGCGGGGACGTGGCGCAATTGGTTAGCGCACCGGACTGTCGATCCGGTGGTCGCGGGTTCGAATCCCGTCGTCCCCGCCATTTATTTTTTTAGGGCTGTCTTGCACTTGCAGGACGGCCTTTTTTGTTTCGTCCGTTCCTCTGACAGGACGTAGTTATATAGGGATTGTTGATGCCCGGATTGGTGAGGAATGTTTAACACCTCAAGTACGTAGCGCAGTTGCGGGTTTGATTGACGGGGCGGCACCAAAGAAAGTATACTTGTGATATCACCTGATGATAGCTAGACACGTTTTTTGTCCAGTGGGCCGGGAGTAAACCTGTGAGGGCGACTGGAACACTTGGCTCTAAAGCGGCAGGAAAGCGTTTCGGACGGTGTTTGCAGTGATGCTCATGGAGTTTTTAGTGCAGGAAGAGAATACAGCCAGAATACATGTGCCGCCGACCGAGCGTATCGATCATGATGCCAAGGACGAGTCACAGACCGTGATTATGGCGCCGGATGCCGGGCGTCAGGCAACTGAGATCAAGGGCGAGAAGCTTTTTGACCAGTACACGATCTACAGCAAGATCGGCAATGGCGGCATGGGGGTGGTGTATTTGGCGCGCGACCGCAGGTTGGGGCGCTTCGTGGCAATCAAGCGGCTGAACAGCCAGGCCCAAGCGAACCCCTCGTTGCGGCAGCGGTTTCTGCAAGAGGCCAGGGCGGTGGCGACCCTGAGCCATGTCCACATCGTACACATTTATGCTCTGGGCGAGGATGATGACGGGCCTTTCATTGTCATGGAGTATGTGGCGGGGCCGGACGACAGCGCGGTCAGGGAGGACGCGGCGGCGGGCGGCCTGGTGCAGCCTAATGCGCCGCTCACGCTGGATCAGCATGTGTCGCGGCACGGGCAGTTCTCGACAGAAGAGGCGGTTGAGCTTTTGCTCAAGATCGGCCGCGCCGTGGCCTATGCACATGCCAGCGGGGTGATACACCGCGACTTGAAACCCACCAACATCCTGTTGGATAAGAGCAACGAGCCGAAGATCGTGGATTTCGGCTTGGCTCGCCTGATGCATCGCGAGGAATCCAAACTGACAGTGCCGGGCGAGAAATTGCTGTCGTTGGGATACGGCGCTCCGGAGCAGGAGTCAGATGCCAGCCTCTCGGACGAGCGCTCTGACGTTTACGGTTTGGGGGCTCTGCTTTATTACGTCATAACCGGACAGAATCCGCGCTATTTCCGTGAGCAGGATGTGCCGATGCCGTTGCGCGAGGTTGTGACCAAGGCGCTGGCCACAGACAAAGAGCAGCGCTGGCAGTCGGCGGCGGCGTTCAATGATGAGTTGCTGCGCATCCAGACCAAGACGCAGGTTGAGGTGCCGACGGTCAAAACCACATGGCGTTGTAAGTGGTGTGATGCGATCAACCCGCTGGCCGTTAAGTTCTGCGCGGAGTGCGGCTGGGACGGTTCGGAGAATTGTCCTGAGTGCGGCGACGGCACCTTCGTTGGTGTGCAGTATTGCGGAAATTGTGGGGCGGACGCGCGCGCATATGAGACGGTGGCGAACCTGTTGAAAAAGATGCGCGAGGCGGCTGAGTCGCGGCGTTTTGAGAAGGTCATTTCGTATTCTGGCCGGGTCCACGGGTTTGAGCCGGCCGGGCCTTCGGGCCGCCGCCTGCTGGCGGATCTGTCCGCATTGCGGGAGCAGGCGGAGAAGAGTATTGCGCGGCGCGCGCAGCTCAAAGAGCAGATACCGATCGACATGCGGGCCGAGAATTACGAGCGGGTCGGAGCTTTTGTGGCGCAGTACCGTGATTTGTCGGAGGATAAACTGGCTTTCGAAGCAGAAATGCAGCAGTTGCCCGCGCTGACTCTGCGCCGTGATTTGGCGCGTGCGCGGAAGGCGCTCAAGAACCGCGAATGGACGGCGGCGGCGCGCATATGCGATGTCCTTTTGCGCGAGGTGGCTCCGGACAACCGCGACGTGCTGGCTATCCGGCGGGCGATCCGGATGCACACTTTGGTGATGAATATGTTGCGCGGGGTTGCAGTCCTGTGCGCGGCGGTGGCTTTGTATTTGTTGGCTCTGCCGCCTGCAGTAAAGATTGTGAGAAAACCTTTCGGGAAAGCCGCGTCCGCTTTCTGCCGTCCGGGGTTGTTGGCGTATACTAGCAGTCCTGCGGCAGCGACGTTGCAACGTTATGCCAAGCTGTGGCTCTCCGACATCTCGCTTTTGACAGGCTGCTGCCCGACAGAGGCGGAGGTTGCGGCGGCGGAAGCTGCCGCTGAGGCCGAACTTCCGGAGGCTTTGAAAGAGAAGCAGCGGGAATATGAGCGTCAGGCGCTTGAGATCGGTGCTGCGCAGAAGGCTTTCCAGCAGGCGTGGCCGGCAGAGTATATGCGGGAGCTTGACACCCTGATGGAGAGGCGTCGCACTGCGGGTGATTTTGAAGGATGGGCCGTGGTGCAGTCCGAGCGCGTCCGTTTTGAGGATTCTAGGCAAGTTGTCGCGCCCGCAGAGGACGATCGCTCCGAGCTGGGTTTGCTTAAACACAAATACAGCAAGATGCGTTCCGACCAACGGTTGCTGAACAGCCGCAAGCTGGTGGCTTTATGCAAAAAGTATGCGAACGATCTGACGGACATACAACGGGTTTATACGCAGGAAGGACAGATGGAACTGGCCAGGACCGTCAACGCCGAGATACGGCGGGTGCGCAATATTCCGGAGTATCTTGCTGCCGAGGCGTTATTGGCGGAGTCCGGCAGTGCGGGCGTTTCTGACGCCGATTCATCCTCGCAGATGTTGCTGGTGACAACCGCAGAGAAGCAAGTGCAGGAACTGCCGGTCTTCCGTGCGGAGTTTGAGAAGGAACTGACCGAGATTGAGCGGACTGCGGCGGAAAAGGCGGAGAAGTGGCCGGAGCAATATGTGACGGAACTTAACGGGCTGATGGAAAAGTTCCAGCGCGCTGGTGATTACGTCGCTTGGGAGAGTGTGCGCGACGAGTCGCTACGGTTCGATGTTGACCGCGCGATATTGACGAAAGACATTTTGCCGCAGCCCCAAGAATTGGCTGACCTCCAGCGCAAGCATCTCAACTTGCGTGACGAGAATGTGCGCAAACGCGCGGAACGGCTGGTTGGCGCGACCGAAAAATATGTCAAACGTTTGGAGAATCTGCAGCGCGGCCTGACGGTGGCTGGAAAGATGGATGCGGCGGCTACCGTGAACACCGAGATACGCAGGGTCAGGGCGCGAGTTGATTTCATTGAGGCCCACAATGAGATATCGCCGCAGGGACCGCCTGTGCCGGTCACTCTCGGCGACATTTTAGCGCCTGACAAAGGCGGCTGATCTTTTTAAGGCGGGAGGAGGTGGCTGAGCGATGTTTGACACAGTTTGCGAGGTGGTCGGGCACAAGCCCCTGACCGAGGTTTATCGGGAGATAGAGTTGGCCGCGCCTGAAATCGCCGGTCAGGCTCGTCCCGGGCAGTTTGTGCATGTGCGTGTGCCGGGCATCGGTGCTGCATCGTTGCGGCGGCCTTTCAGCATCTACGGCGCGGATGGCGGCAGGCTCAAGATCCTTTACAAGAATGTCGGGCGCGGCACGGCGGCAATGACGCAGTTGCTGCCGGGCGACACGATGCAGGTGATCGGGCCTTTGGGCAACGGGTTTCCGTTAAAGCCGGAAGGAGAGGTGTTGCTGGTGGCCGGGGGATATGGGGTGGCGCCGCTCTTTTTCTTGGCCGGGCGCTTGCCGCGCACGGGCGTGGCTCTGATCGGCGGGCGTGCTGCGGTCGACATTTTGGTGCGCGAGGAGTTTGAGCGGATCGGCTGGCGGGTGCGGGTGGCCACGCAGGATGGTTCGCTGGGCGAGAAGGGGATGGTGACCGACCTGCTGGATCGGGAACTGGAGCGGCTGCGGCAGGAGGGGGTGCGTGGCGAGATTTTCGCGTGCGGTCCGGAGGGCATGTCGCGCGCGGTGGGCGAGCGGGCCGTAGCTTCCGGTGTGCGCGCTTGGCTCTCGCTCGACAAGCGTATGGTTTGCGGGGTCGGCGCATGTTTGGCGTGTGTGCAGAAGTTGCGGCGCAAGGATGGTTCGATGTGGCTCGGCAGGGTTTGCCATGACGGGCCGGTGTTCGAGGCGCGTGAGATCGTGTGGTGAATGTTATGCAGCATAAGATTGACATGGCGGTGAACTTGGGCGGCATCCAGATGAAGAATCCGGTGACTGTGGCGTCCGGGACTTTCGGATACGGTCAGGAGTATGCCGGTCTGTTGGATGTGACCCGCCTCGGTGCGATCACGGTCAAGGGCATACGGTTGCGGGAGTGGCCGGGCAATCCGCTGCCGCGGCATGTCGAGGTGCCCGGGGGGCTGCTTAATGCCATCGGGTTGCAGGGGCCCGGGGTGGATGGTTTTGTGCGTGATTACATGCCGTTCCTGCGGGAGACCGGAGTGCCGGTGATCGTGAATATCTGGGGCACTGACGAGGGTGAGTATGCTGAGGTGGCGCGTCGTTTGAGCGATGTCGAAGGCGTTTCGGGACTTGAGCTTAATATCTCATGTCCCAATGTTAAGGAGGGCGGTAATGCCTTCGGTACCGACCCGCGCACAGCAGCGTCACTGGTGGCCGCAGTGCGTAACGCGACAACTTTGCCGCTGATGCCCAAGCTGGCGCCGAACGTGCCGGACATCAAGGTTTTCGTACGCGCAACGCAGGAGGCCGGGGCGGACGCCTTGTCACTGATCAACACCTTGCCGGCCATGGCGATCGATATCGAGAGCAGGCGTCCGATACTCGCCAATAAAGTGGGTGGGTTGTCTGGCAGTGCCATCCATCCGGTGGCGGTCAAGCTGGTCTGGGAGGCGGCGCAGGTTGCACGTGTGCCGATTTTGGCGATGGGCGGGATCATGGGGCCGGAGCAGGCGATCGAGTTCATGCTGGCCGGCGCTACGGCTGTGGCGGTGGGTACGGCGAACTTCATTGATCCGGGAGTGTGCCTGCGTGTGATTGACGGAATCGAGGCTTATATGCGGCGGCAGGGGATGGGGGCGGTCAGGGAACTGACCGGCGCTGTTATCTGCGATTAACCCGGGAGGCGCTATGGACAGGATTTGGTATTATGCGGTTGATGGTGAGCGGCACGGGCCGGTGACTTTCGAGGAGTTGCAGGCGCTGGTCGCGGCGGGCCGGGTGAAGCCGCTCGATTTGGTGTGGCAGCCCGAGTTCGGGCCTGAGTGGCGTAATGCCGGGCAAGTACGCGGATTGTTCGAGCCTGAGCGCGTTGCCGCGCCGCCGCCGCGTCCGGATGCGGCGCTTAATGCTGTCCCGCTGACGGGTGTTGTCGGAGATCGGCCTTCCTGTCTCGCGGCGGTGTCTGATGCCTTTGCGGGCATGGTTGCCATCCTGTTCCGCCCGTTCGACCTGAACCGCTGGCTCAGCATCGGCTTTTGTGCGTGGCTGGCTATGTTCGGAACGCAGGTGTCCTACAACCCGGCAGAGCTTAAGATGCTAGGCCGTGAGGAAGCGGAACTGCATACGTTAAAGAGTGTGGCAGACAGGGTTCTGGAATGGTTGGCGTCTTATCCTTGGGGATTGGCAGAGGCTCTGGCTTTAGCCGTGACCTTGCTGTTCGCCTTGCTGTTCTGTAAAATCCGTTCTCGCGGCGACTTCATGTTCATGCACCGCTGGTACAGTCCGGACGCGACCATCCGGCAGTGTTGGACCGCTTCCCGTGCGTCAGGGCAGGAGTTGTTTGTCTGGCGGGTGTATCTGTTTTTGATCGTGGCTTTGCTGTTGGCGCTGGACGGTGTGGCGGCATACGGATATGTGGTCAAACCGTATCTGGCTGCGGGCAAGGTCTGGAACGTCTCGCTCCGCATCCCCGTGACCGGGTTTGTTACAGCCGCCACTCTGATCATAATGGTGTCCGCGCTGGTGTCGCATCTCACGAAAGCTTTCGTGGTGCCGATAATGTATTGGCATGGGGTGAGTGTGTCACGGGGCTGGCTGGCGGTTTTCGCGCTCTGCAACCAGCACCCCTTCGCGATGATCGGTTATCTGGTTTGCGGCATGGTCTGCGCCTTTGCCGCCGGGCTGGCGTTGCTGGCTTTCGGGATGCTGACTTGCTGTATCGGGTTTATCCCTTTCATGTTGCCGTATTTCGGTGCGGTCGCGATGTTGCCGTATTCATTGTTCTTCAGGGGGTACGCAGTATGTTTTCTGAGTCTTTGGCGGTCTGATTTGGTGCCGGCCACGTTTGACACCGTCGGAAGGAGAATTGATGATCCCTCGCGAATTGATTGAGAAGGTCCCCAAGAGCGATATCCACACGCATCTGGACGGTTCGATGCGGTTGACAACTTTGATCGAGTTAGCGCGCGAACGTAATGTAGAGTTGCCGTCTTACGAAGCCGAAGGTCTGAAAGAACTGGTTTTCAAGCCGAAATACAAGAATCTTGAAGAGTATCTGCAGGGCTTCAATTACACCTGCGCGGTCTTGCAAGACGCGGAGGCGCAGGAAAGAGTGGCGGCCGAACTGGTGGAGGATTCTTTGCGGCAGGGGGTGCGTTATCTTGAGGTGCGCTTCGCGCCGCAGTTGTTGGCCGCTTCCGGCGAGGGTTGTGCGCGCGCGCTCAAGGCCGTGAACAACGGGCTGGCTGCCGCGGCTGCCCGGCACAACACGTCACAGGCGGTCGCGGCAGGTGATGACATGCCTTTTGTGTGGGCGATCATCTGTTGCGCGATGCGCAATTTCCGGCGCGGCATGAGCGGCTACTATGATGCGTTGATGGATGTGCTGCCGGGTATGAAGCGCCGCAAGCTGGTCTCGATCGCGTCGCTTGAGGCGGTGCGCGCGGCAGTGGCGGCTCGCGACAAATTCGGAGTGCCGGTCACGGGGTTTGATTTGGCCGGGGAGGAAGCGGGGTGTCCGGCGGGGCATCATTTTGCCGCGTACGAAGAGGCGCACCTCCACTTCATACGCAAAACCGTCCACGCCGGCGAGGCCTACGGTCCGGAGTCCATCTACGAGGCGATCGCGCTTTGTCATGCCGAGCGCATCGGGCACGGCACTTTCCTGTTTGCCGCAGATCATATCAAGAGTTCGTCCATAGCTGATAAAGAGGCGTTCACGGATGCATTGGCGGATTACATCGCGACTATGCGTGTGACCATTGAGGTCTGCCCGACCAGTAACCTTCAGACGATACCGGAACTGGGCGGTGAAATGGCCAACCATCCGATACGGCGCATGGTGGAGCAAAACATGGCCGTGGCTGTGGCGACGGACAATACGTTGGTGTCGCACACGGATATCAACCGGGAACTGGCGCTGGTTGCGGATGCGTGCGCGCTGGATGTGGCAGGATTCAGACGGCTGGTGCTGGCCGGGTTCAAAGGCGGTTTCTATCCCGGTAAATATGCGGCCAAACGCGCGTTTGTGCAGCGCGCGACGGAGCTTTTTGATAAAACAGCCAAGTTATCAGGGAAGACATGAGGGTATTGACGGTTGAGCAGATGCGCGCGGCTGATCGCGCTGTCATCGGCGATTCGAGTTTGATGGGTATGGTTCTGATGAACCGTGCGGGCGCAATGGTGGCGCGGGTGGTCGAGACCATTGCAGGTTTGCGCCGTACGCGTCACGTGGTGCTGATCGCCGGGCACGGCAACAATGGGGGCGACGCCTGCGTGGCGGCGCGTTGCCTGTTTGAAGACGGTTACAATGTGCAGGTGATCATGATCTGTGTGCCGGCTGTGCTGAAGGGTGATGCGCGCGCGGCGTGGGACGAGATGCGCACTGCAGGAGTGCCGTATGTCGTGCTGGCTTCGCCTGAGAGTTGGGATGAGGATCTGGCGGTGGTTTCCGGCAGTCTGTTGCGCCACGGCGTGATTGTGGACGGGGTGTTGGGGACCGGGTGTAAAGGTGCGCCTACGGGCGCGGCGGAGCGGGCCATACAATGGATCAATGCGATGCGGCGGTATGCGCTGGTGGTCTCTGCTGACCTGCCCTCCGGTATGAATGGTGATACTGGCGAGGTGGCGGGGGAGGTTGTGCGCGCCGACATGACGGTGACGTTCGCCCGTCCTAAACGTTGCTTTCTGAGTCAGACCGGGGCTAGGTACGTCGGCCATCTGGTTGTGGCGGACATCGGCATACCGGACGAGGTCTGCGACAAAGATGCCGAGGCGGAAAGCGCTCAGGTGATTGCGGCGCCGGAGCTGGCAGGCTGGCTCGCGCCGCGCGCACACACGGCGCACAAGGGCGATTTCGGCCATGTCTGTGTGATTGGCGGTGCGGCAGGACTCGCGCACGCGCCGGTGTTGGCAGCGCTGGGAGCGGTGCGCGGCGGAGCGGGGCTGGTGACCTTGGCGGTGCCGGAGCAGAGCCTCGCCGCCGCCGCTGCGCATGTGCCGGAGGCGATGCCGCATGTGATAACGACCGAGCGAGGAGTGTTGTCGGCAGAGGCTTTGCAACAATGGCGCGGCGACTTATCGGACTTTGACGTGGTGGTGGCCGGGCCGGGCATGACGGTATCGAACGCGACGCGCGACATTGTGTTGCGCCTGCTGGTTTCGTACAAAGGCCGTCTACTGCTGGACGCTGACGGGTTGAACGTGTTGGCGGACTTGCGCGCGGAGGGCGCATGGCAGCCGCAGGAGACGCAAAACCTTGTGCTCACGCCGCATCCTGGTGAGGCCGCGCGGTTGCTGGGCTTAAGTGTTGCCGAGGTGCAGGCCGACCGCATGTCAGCCGTGCGCAGGCTGGCGGACACGTATCAGGCGGTGACGGCGCTGAAAGGCGCGGGCACACTGGTTTGCGAGCCCGGCGGCGTACCTTGGTTGAACCTGACCGGAAATCCCGGCATGGCCAGCGGAGGGGTGGGGGACGTGTTGGCCGGCATCGCGGGCGCGTTGTGGGCGCGATGCGGTTTGACCGCGTTTCAGGCGGTCTGCGCGGCGGTCTGGGCGCATGGCACGGCTGGCGACCTCGCGGCTTTCAAAGTCGGCCAGACCGCGCTTTGTGCCACTGAGCTGGTTCGACATTTGCCGGAAGCGTGGCAGGCTGTTGGCACAAATTTGTGACTTGTTGCGTGATTGAGGCGTGAATAAAAGAGAAGAACGCTCAACGCTCACGTTATAGAGAGGAGAGGCGGATGAGGCGGACATCATGGCCGTGGATTGATGTCGTGAACTTTCCGGTAAGTACGCCCAAATCTTTTTGACGCCAGAGGTCGCGGACGCGCTGCGGTCCGCTCAGGCCGAGGATTTCAAAATCCAGTGTGAGATCGGCGGCCAGCATGCTGCGGTTGAAAACGCCTGCAACGACAGAGCCGTCTTGCATGGGCTTGGCCCAGACTTCCATGGCTTCTGTGCGCAGAACGCGCGCGGCCTGTCGTCCGAGCGGGTCTTGGTTGACGGCTATGACCTCATCGTTAGTCAGCAGGCTTAGGGTGAAAGCGTCCAGTCGTGCGAGATCACAGCCCAACAGCAGGGGGGCGTTCAGCAGGCACCATAGAGTGAAATGGGTGTATTGCTGGTTGGGCGTGAGGCGTGTCGGGTGCGGCGCGCCCCAGCCGACCGTTCCGAGTACCAGCATGTCGGGATCGTTCCAGCCGCCTGGCCCGGCGAACATTTCCAGCCCGTCTTGGGCGTCGGCTATGTGGATCACGCTCTCCCAAGTGTCGACGATGTCGGGGGTGGTGCGCCAGCAGTGGCCGCCTGCCTGCCTGCCCCACGCCGGGACATGCGCCATGCCGTACTGGCAGATGCTGAGAAGGATATCGCGCGGTTGTGCGCGGAGCGCTTCGGACATGAGGAGGTAAGGGCGCATCATGTGCTTGAGGCGGTCGCCGCCTGCCACGCGCACATAGCTGCACCAGTCGTATTTCAGGTAGTCAAAGCCCCATTCGGCATAAGTGTGCGCGTCAATTTGTTCATGCTCCCAACTGCCGACGCAGCCGCCGCAGGTTAAGGGGCCGGGTGAGGAGTAGAGTCCGATTTTCAGACCGAGTCCGTGGACATAGTCGCACAGTGCGCACATGTCGGGGAAGCGCCGGTTGGGCAAGATGCTGCCGTCCGGGGCGCGGGCAGGCCCCATAAGCGTATCGTCATTTTTTTCGCCGGGTGAGGTCTGCCAATAGTCGTCGATATTGATGTAGCACCAGCCGTGGCGGATCAGGCCGCTAGTTACCATTTTTTCGGCGGCGCGGCGGATATCAGCGTCGGTCACTTTGTCTGCGAAACAATTCCATGAGTTCCAGCCCATGGGCGGGGTCAGGGCCAAGCGGTCGCCGACCTCAAGTCTCCATTCACAACTTGTTTTTCCGACAGTGTTTGTCACGGTCAGGATCGGACAGTATACGCCACGTTCTTTTACGGAACCGCGGATGATGCCGGTGGCGCGGTCGATTGTTAGCCCTTCCGGCAGGTTGTCGGCATGATAGGCGAGAGGCGGCGTACCGGTGGCGGGTACGGTGAATAGGATCGGGCTGCCCGGACGAACCCCGAAGATACGCGGTGTGTTGATGCGCGGGGCAGGTGGCGGCGGCGGGGTCAGGATGCCGGTCTGTTCGCTGAGCGGTCCGGTCACGGGCCGCAGCGTCGCACCGTCACGGAGAGTGAAGAAGGCATCACACCAGTCGGCATGGTCATGGTCATCGCCGTCACCCGCATCGGAGACGTGCAGGATGACACGTCGCGCGCCCCTGAGGTCAGCCTTGAGTGCAACTGGCGGCTGCCGTGAGCGCATCACGCCCGAATCGGCAACTAAGCGTGTGTCGGCATACACGCGGAAAATAACCGATCCTTTACCGCGGTTCAGTATCTCGTCATCCAGTCCTACCGTGGCTTGGAAAGAGATGGCTTGGCCGTCGGTGTCGAGCGCGTACCAGCTTTCGGCATGGGTGCCGACTCCGCGGGCAAAGCGCTTGCGGGCGATTCTGAAAGCGTTGCCGTTGACGGTGCGGTTGGTCTGCGGCAGTTCATAGGCACAGGACATGGATGTGATATCCAGAGTGTCCAGCCACACGGTCTGGTCCGCTTTTGTCCTGCACAGGAACATGGCTACGGCTATAAGGGCAAGGTGCAGTCTAAACATTTCGCATTTTCCTAGGGGTGAAAATTCACTTTGTTACAATTATGTCGCGAGGCTTGCCTTGCGTGCTGCAAATCCGTATCCGCAGGCACAAGGGATGCGGCTTACATCCAAGCGCAGATACGGCAAAACGCAACAAATTGGAATTATCGTATGGAAAAACGCTGATGAAAAGTGTAAAAATAAACGGGTTTGGGAAGAGGCGCGAGATTGTTTTGGAGTTTTTTGAGGAGGATATATGGCGGTAACGGTTAATGGAGTGGAGATCGTTGAAGCGGAGATTCATGCGGAGACGGAGAAGCTGCGCGAAGATTATGAGAAATATATGCGGGGCGAGGGTGCGGAGCCAGATGAGGCGCAGTTGCGCGAGTGGGCCATTGAGAATCTGATCGAAGAGCAGGTTCTCCGTGAGGCGGCTTGCGCCACGCAGCCTGTCCCGTCAGAGGAGCGGATCAACGCGGAACTAAAAAAGAATGCGGATTTATATGATGGTTTGGCAGATGAGCGGAAACGCGCACTGGCGATCGAGAGTCTGCAAAAGCGGCGGATGTTGAGAGAGATCCGCAAGAGTGTCCCGCCGCCGGATGAGCAAGCCGTACGAGAGTACTATGCGGCAAACCCTGAGTTGTTTATGGCGCCGGAAACGTTGCGGCTGTCACATGTTTGCCGTTATATAACTGGCGAAAGTAAAACCGAGGCCTATTTGGCGATGCTGGATTTGAAGGCGAGATTGGACAAGGGCGAGATTGATTGGGAGACGGCCTTGTTCGAGCATTCGGATTCGTTCAAGCAGGATTTCGGGTTTTTCGCGACAGTGACGCGCGGGGATCTGCCGCCAGAGGTAGAAGAAAAATTGTGGGGTTTGGGCGAAGGCGAGGTCAGCGACGTGGTTGACCTTGGGTTACGTATGCTGCATCTGATCAAGGTGTCAGACCGTCGCGAACCGAAAAAATTACAATATCACGAATCCAAAGAACTCCTGAGAAAGCATATGTTAGAACAGGCGCGCACGGATTACGTTAACGCCAAGCTTGACGAGCTTAAGGCGGCGGCGGTCATTGACCGCGGTCAGGGGACTCAAGCGAGTGAGCCAGCTTGACGGCTTCGGTAAGCAGGTCGCTCAATGGCGGGCATTGTTTTGCAAGATCGTAAACCTCTTCACGTCGCGATGAGCGCAGCAGGGTCAGGCAATACGCGGCCAGCGCCGGCGGCGCGGAGGGTTTCTCTGTCCAGCGCAGTTTCATTTTTGGAGTGAGACGGCGGATCGGCATTTCTGCTCCCCGCCCGCCTGACTCCAATTGAATTACGCCGTTGCCGATGCCGCGCACTATGACGGTGCGTAGCACCCCGTTGTGCTCCATGGCCAGCGGCTTGCCGATCTGTTTTTCCAGATAATCGGCCACCAGCGAGTCTGGATCGGGCATCTGTTCGAGAAAGGCTATAATCTCGTCTTTTTGTTGGAATGCGGTGTTGTCTGCCTGCAAGAGCGTACGGGCGCGTTGCAATTCACCGTCAGCCAACGCCTGTGCCAGAGCGGTGGAGAGCGCAGACGGCATAGTCGGCAGTTTTTCAGCGGGTGTCGGAACGGTAGGTTCGGGCGCTGGAGGGGCATCCGTCACTAGCGTTTCCGCCGGTTCCGGCAAAGGTTTGGCGGTTGCGGGAGTCTCGGAAGGTTTGTCGGTGATAGGCGGAGTCTCTCCTTGCCCAAGCGTCGGGACTGCCTCGGCTACCGGGCTTTCATTTGCTTTCGCGGGCGTGTCCGGGAGCTTTTCAGGCGCGGTCTCGTAAGCGGCCCGATACCAGAAGAGCAGCAGGAGCCACAACGCCAGAGCGGTCCAGAGTAAAGTCTTTTTAGCGCGGGTGGCGCGCTGGACATCCAGCGCGTGTGCATCTGTGAGCGCTTTCGCTTGGTAGGCGGCCAGTTTGCGCGATTTGCGGTTGCGCTGCAGGAGTATGCGCGGGCCAGACGGTTCGCTTGAAGCCTCACTTGCGGTTTCAGCAATGTCACTGATCGTGCTGGACGAGGTGTCGCCGGGGCAGACGCACAGCGGCGTCTCTCCGGCAATCTGGCGCAAGATGTCTTTAACGGCATCGTCCCAGGTGCAATAGCGTAATTCCGGAGTCTTGACCATCAGGCGCCGCACGAACCATGAGAAATCGACTGGCACGTGTTTGTTGAGCGTATGTGGCGGCGGCAACTGTTCGTGCAGGTGCGCGTTCAGTATCGCGACGACCTCCCGATCATCAAAAGGAGGTTTGCCGGTGGCCATGTGATAGCAGACCGCGCCCAGCGCATACATGTCGGAAAAGGTGTTCAGTTTGAGCGAGCCTTGGGCTTGCTCGGGCGAGAGAAAGCAGGGAGTGCCGATGATGTGCCCGTCATCCAGTGCGTACGCTTCCGCCCCTTCTTCCGCAAGGATGGCCAGACTGAAGTCGGTTATTTTGGCGATTCCGCGCACATCCAGCCGTATGGTGGTGCTTTTCAGGTTGCGGTGGACAATCTTTTCTGAAGACCACATCTGGTCAATGGCCCGCGCGACCGAAAGTGTGATCTCCAGTATCTGCTTGATTGGCAGAGGTCCGTTATGGTCGATAAGTTCTTCGATGGAAGGGCCGTCGACATGCTCCATGACCACATAATGCAGATCCCCGTCGCTAACGATGTCGAAGATCGAGACCAGCCCGTCGTTCTTGATGTGGGCAATGCGGCGGACGATTTTCAAAAATTGGTCGCGCGCCAAAGGGTTGGCGGCGGCCTCCGGTTTAAGGATGCAAAGCGCGACGGTGCGGGCCAGTGTGGTTTGAACGGCTTTCCAAACGATGGTGCGACTGCTCTCGCTGAGCTGTTCGATCAGTTGGAATCCTTGTTGTTCAATCGTATTTGTGTTCACACTGCCGCCGCTTCCGATGGTTTCAGGTAAAGCTATATAAATAGCAGATTTGGCTTCCGCTTGAAAGCGCACAATCGCGGATGGTGCGATTCGGAGTGCGATTCAATCAAGTTGAATCGCTTAATCGCAAAAGGTCAAAAGAGGCAAGAGTCAGGTGAACAGGTAAGCCAGCCGGCCGGGGTTCCGGGCGAAACGAATGGGTAACTGGAACGCTCAGGTTATCGGTAGGGACGGCTCGCCGAGCCGTCCGCGGCGGTTTCGGCGAAACCGCCCTACCGGTTGTAACACGGTTTTGGTGCGAAAAATGTCCAAGTTATAGGTAAGCCGGTCGCTTGGGGTTCCGGGCGAAAACAGGAGAACAACTGGAACGCTCAACGTTAAGACGAGCCAAGATTACGGGATGGATTACGGGATGGCTTGCAATGAGGGGGACGTGCGTGATATGTTGCGGGGAATGCCAAGAGAACAAGAGTTGATTTTAGGATCCGCCTCGCCGCGACGTGCGAAAATATTGCGCGGGCTGGGATGCGCGTTCCGCGTGGATATGGTGGATGCGGCGGAGATTAAAGATGCGTCCGATCCGGTGCGCACGGTGGTTGCCAATGCGCTGGCCAAATACCGCGCGTGCCGTCTGCGCCACCCTGACAGCGCCCTGATCACGGCTGACACGCTGGTGTGGTTCGAGGGGCGGCTGATCGGCAAACCGCGGAATTTAGAAGAGGCCGCCGGTTTCTTGCGGGCGTTTTCAGGCCGGGTTCAGATCGTGTACACCGGCTTGGCGCTAGGCTTGCCGGACCGGGAACCGGACATCCGCGTTGAAGCCTCGTCGGTCAAATTCAAGGTGTTGACGCCGGAAACAATCGCGGCCTATTTGAGAAAGACGGGGCCGCTCGACCGTGCTGGCGCGTACGATATCGACGAGAACGGCGATCTGCTGATAGCGGACTTCAGCGGGTCTTACACGAACATCATGGGTTTGCCGCAGGAGACGGTGCGGGACTGGCTGGCTGGCCACGGATTTATAGATTTACGTTGATTTAGAGAAAAATTAGAAAAACGCAACATTTTGTGGTTGCAAACGGTTCGTGATCTATATATAGTAAAATTCCGTTGTTTCAAATGGTTTTTCATCTGGCGCGGAGGGGTTCGCCAGAAAACGGTCGGCAATAGCCAATTAATGGATTTGAGAGGGGTTTATGAGTCAGCTTATCCAGCCTGATTTGATGTTGCGCATGCGTAAGCGCGACGGCAGGGAAGAAAATTTCGATGCGAAAAAGATAAAGGCAGCCATTCTTAAGGCGGGGCAGGCAGCAGGCGAGTTCGGGGCTGATGAGGCGGGACGGTTGACGTTAAAGGTTGTGACCCTGGTCCACTCACTGCGCGACACGCTGGAGGTGACGGTCGAGCAGGTGCAGGACATTGTGGAGGAGGTGTTGCTTAACTCCCCTTTCCGGCGCACAGCCAAAGCCTACATCATCTATCGCGATCAGCACGCCCGCATGCGCGAGATGGCCAAGAAAGCCGACATGGACCTGATCGACAGCTATCTGGGCAAGGGCGATTGGAGGGTGCGCGAAAACTCGAACATGGCCTATTCGCTCCAAGGGCTGAACAACTACATTTCCAGCGAAGTCAGCAAGGTCTACTGGCTGAACAAAATCTATCCGGCGGAGATCCGCGAGGCGCATAACAACGGCGCGTTGCACCTGCATGATCTCGGGCTTATCAGTGTATATTGCGTGGGCTGGGATCTGCAGGATCTTTTGCGCAGCGGGTTCAAGGGCGTGGCCGGCAAAGCGGAAAGCCTGCCCGCCAAGCATTTCCGCACCGCGCTGGGCCAGATCGTGAACTTCTTTTATACGTTGCAAGGCGAGGCGGCGGGAGCGCAGGCGTTCTCTAACTTCGACACTTTGCTGGCGCCATTCATCCGTTACGACCGTCTGGGGTACAAAGAGGTCAAGCAGGCGTTGCAGGAGTTCATCTTCAATGTGAACGTGCCGACGCGGGTGGGGTTCCAGACGCCCTTCACCAACGTGACCATGGATCTGGAGGCGCCGGGTTCGCTGGCGAAAGAGAACGTGGTTATCGGCGGCAAGCTCCAAAAAGAGACCTATGCGGATTTCCAGGCCGAGATGGACATGTTCAACAGCGCTTTTCTGGAAGTCATGACCGAGGGCGACGCCAAGGGCCGGGTCTTTACCTTCCCGATCCCGACCTACAACATTTCCAAGGATTTCGACTGGTCCCGACCGGGGCTGGAAAAGCTGTGGGAGGCGACCGCCAAGTACGGCATCCCGTACTTCGCCAACTTCGTCAACTCCGACATGAGCCCGGATGACGCGCGCTCGATGTGCTGCCGTCTGCGGCTCGACAAGCGCGAACTGAACAAGCGCGGCGGCGGCCTGTTCGGCGCCAATCCGCAGACCGGCTCGATCGGGGTTGTCACGATCAACATGCCGCGGCTGGGCTATCTCGCGAAGGACGAGGCGGAGTTCCTGGAGCGGCTGGACGGACTGATGATCATCGCGCGCAACAGCCTTGAGATCAAGCGCAAGATGCTGGAACAGTTCACAGAGCAGAATCTTTACCCCTACACCAGATTCTACCTGCGCAATGTGTATGAGCGTTATAACAAATATTGGAGCAACCATTTTTCGACGATCGGGCTGGTCGGGCTGAACGAGGCTTGCGTCAATCTTTTCGGGCAGGATATCGGGACGGATGCGGGGCGCGCTTTCGCCTTGCGCGTGATGGATTTCATGCGCGACCGCCTGCAGAAATATCAGTTGCAGACCGGCAACCTGTACAACCTCGAAGCCACACCGGCGGAGGGCACGACCTACCGGCTGGCGCGCTTGGACAAGAAGCTCTATCCGGAGATCATCACGGCCGGCGATGGCGGCGAACCCTTCTATTCCAACTCAACCCAGCTTCCTGTGAATTACAGCGACGACATCCTGCATGTGCTGGATCTGCAGGACGAGATACAGACTAAATACACCGGCGGCACTGTGGTTCACACGTTCGTGGGCGAGGCGGTCAGCGATCCGCAGGCGGTGAAGGCGTTCGTGCGCATGGTGTGCAATAATTACCGGTTGCCATATTTCACGTTGACGCCGACCTTCAGCATTTGCGAGAAGCACGGATACCTGAACGGCGAGGTGTACCTTTGCCCGCATTGCGGCAAAAACACTGAGGTCTACTCGCGTGTGGTGGGATACATCCGGCCCATCCAGCAGTGGAACGAGGGCAAGCAGCACGAGTTCAGCCGGCGCAAAACCTACCGGGTGGCGGAGATGACCACTGGATGAACATTTCTGGCTTCGTGCCGCTGAGCCTGTGCGATTATCCCGGGCGGGTGGCGGCTGCGGTGTTCACGCAGGGGTGCAATTACCGTTGCCCCTGGTGCCATAACGGGCATTTGCTGCCGTCAGTCGGCGATCCGTCCGGGCGGATTCCAGAGCAGGATGTTCTGCAGACTCTCTGCCGCCGCCGCACGATGCTGGAAGGCGTGGTTATATCAGGCGGCGAGCCGACCCTGCAAGCCGGTTTGCCGCGTTTCGTACGACACATCAAAGATATGGGGCTGGCGGTCAAACTCGACACCAACGGTTCGCGGCCCGAGGTTCTCAGGCTGTTGTTGTCTGATGGTTTGCTGGATTACATCGCCATGGACATCAAAGCGCCGTGGCATAAGTACGGTGCCTTGACCGGTTTGGAATGTTGCGACACCGGCGCGGTGAGGGAGAGTGTGGCGCTGGTGGCCGCGAGCGGACTGCCGCACCAATTCCGCACGACACGTGTGGACGCGCTGCTCGACGAGTCTGATTATGTTGAGATAAGGCGGCAGATACCGCACTCCAGCCCGCATGTGTGGCAGGAGTTCCGGGCCGCTTACAGCCTCGACCCGGCGTTGCGGGCCGAGGCTGTTGCCGCGCAATAGGTCTGCGGCTTAGCGCCCTAGCAGTTCTTGGGCTTTGGCCAAGACGTTGTCGGCGGTGAAGCCGAATTTCTTGGCGAGTTCTTTGTACGGCCCGGATGCGCCGTAGCTATCCAGCGCGATGGCTGCGCCGCCGTCGCCCAGATAGCGCTCCCAACCGAACGATACGCCTGCCTCCACCGACAGCCGGCGGCGGCAGGCCGGATCGATCACGCTGTCGCGGTATGCGGCGGGCTGGGCCTCGAAAAGCTCCCATGACGGCATGCTGACCACGCGCACGTTGCGTCCTTCAAGACGCTTGGCGGCTGCCAGCGCTATTTCGACCTCGGAGCCGGTGGCGATAATGGTCAGCTCCGGCGTTCCGGTGCCGCTTTGCCAAAGCGTATAGGCGCCCTTTTCCAAGTTTGAGGCAGCCGGGTAGTGGCTGCGGTCGAGCACTTCCATGTTCTGGCGGGTCAGCAGCAGGGCTGTGGGGCCGCGCTTGTTCTTCAGTGCCGCGATCCATGCTGCCCCGGTTTCGGTGGGGTCGGCTGGGCGGATCACTGTGAGATTCGGCATGCAGCGCAGCGCGGCGATATGCTCCACCGGCTGATGGGTGGGGCCGTCCTCGCCGACATAGAAGCTGTCGTGGGTGTAGACGTAGATGACCGGCTGCCCCATCAGGGCGGCCAGGCGCATGGCCGGGCGGCAGTAGTCGCTGAAGACGAAGAATGTGCCGCCGAAGATGCGGAAACCGCCATGAACTTGGATTCCGTTCATAATGGCCGCCATGGCCAGCTCGCGGACACCGAAGTGGAAGTTGCGGCCGGAGAAGTCGCCGGGCTTGATTTCGCCCATCTCCTTCAACCAAGTCATGTTACTGGGCGCGAGGTCGGCTGAACCGCCTACGAGATACGGCAGCCGCTTGGCCAGGGCATTGAGCGCGATGCCAGAGGCGCTGCGGGTGGCGACAGGTTTGGCCGGGTCGAAGACAGGCAGGGAGTCGGCGAGGTCAGCCGGGAGGATGCCCTCAAAGGCGTTTTTCCATTGCGCGGCCTTGTCCGGATTCTGCTGTGACCACTCCTTAAAGGTGCGGCGCCATTTGTTGTGTGCGTTCTTGCCCTTCTTGGCGCTGGCGCGGAAGGTTTCGTAGACTTCTTCGGGCACGTAGAAAAGCTGCTCCTCAGGCATGCCCAGCGCACGCTTGGTGAGGCGCACCTCCTCTTCGCCCAGCGGTGCGCCGTGGGACGCGGCGGTGTCCTGCTTGTTTGGGCTGCCTTTGCCGATATTGGTCTTGCAGATGATGACCACGGGCTTGCCGGTGACCCTCATGGCTCTGCGGATGGCGCGGTCGATCTGGTCGAAGTCGTGGCCGTCAATCTCCAGCACATGCCAGTTGTAGGCCTGGAAACGTTTTTTGGGGTCATCGCTCAAGGCGAGGCTGGTGGGCCCCTCGATGGTGATGTTGTTGCTGTCGTAGAAGAGTACGATCCGGTCGAGCTTGAGGTGCCCGGCCAGCGAACAAGCCTCGTGGCTGATGCCCTCTTCCAGATCGCCGTCGCCGCAGAAGATCCAAGTGCGGTGGTTGACGACCGGCTCCGCGCCCTCGACATTGTAGCGGGCGGCGGCCATGCGTTCGGCGATGGCCATGCCGATGCCGCCGGCGAGACCCTGGCCCAAGGGGCCGGTGGTGGTCTCTACGCCTTCTGTGTGGCCGTATTCGGGATGGCCGGGGGTGCGGCTGTCGATCTGGCGGAAGCGCTTCAACTCCTCCACCGGGAGGTTGTAGCCGGCCAAATGGAGCAGGCTGTAGAGCAGCATCGAGCCGTGTCCGCCGGAGAGCACGAAGCGGTCGCGGTCGGGCCACTGCGCGTCGGCCGGATCATGTTTCAGATATTTCAGCCAGAGCACGGCGGCGATATCAGCCAGGCCCATGGGCGCGCCGGGGTGTCCGGACTTGGCGGCTTGGACTCCGTCCATGGCGAGTCCGCGGATGGTGTTGGCGGCAATTGTCAGCGATTCATGCGTCAGTTTCATAAAGTGTTGCGACTCCTCTCAAATATGCGGTTTCTCTTGCTTAACTCACAATGGGTTGCATTTTCGCATAAAGGCGGCTGACTGTCAAAGTGAAGAAGGGGAAGGGGAAGGGAAGTGTATTAGTGCGCTAGTGCGTTAGTGCGTTAGTTTTTTGAGAGGAGCGGAGGAAAAGGTGTCTCCGCCAGTCGCCAGTCGGATAGGTAAGTGGTAAAAAGTAAGTGGTAAGTGGTGAGTTGTCTGGAGGCGGGCGTCCCCGCCCGCCGGGGACGCCTCGGGGAGGCGTCCCTGCCGGTGACTCGAACGTTTTCCCGCATCCGCGAAAAACGCTGTTGACAACGCCTGCCGGTAAAGCGTATGCTGGCGGCACGGATTTGACAAAGGGTAATGTGTGTTGAATGAAAGCACGGTACGTTATTGTTCTCGCGATGACAGCGGGATATGACCAGAGGTGAGAGAGGCCGCATGCATCGCGGCCGGACGTTTAACAGACAGCCCTGCACATTTTGATTTTGCGCTTACGCGCATTAACGCTTCAGGGAAGAAACCGCCAGTTTTCATAGCGAAGCGAGATGCCCGGAGGTGCGCCGCCTGGCGCGCCTCCAGTCTCGTGTTTCGCTACGGGCGCTTGGCGGTGCCTTCCCTGAGGCACGGGCTGGAGCCCGCGCCCTTTTTTGCGCGGGACACTTAGAGGCGGGAGGCAAAGGAGGTTGAGAATGGAACGGGAAAAGGCTCGGATGCTGAATTTGACTGACAATTTCGCGCTTGGGGGGCGGCTGTGAGCGCGCCCGGCACGCACTGGCAGACACTCCTCGTGCTGGCGCTCTATTCCGCATGGATCGCCGCAGTTTGTCACGAGCGCCGGATTTTCAGGCGCCTCGCATCCGCAATCGCGGGCGTGTGGACGTCTTGGCCGCCCGTGCTGCGTGTCCTTGCCACAGCTTTCCTGATATGCTGCACACTGGACGCGCAGAAGCCCGGCGGCGGGACGAACAACCCCGCCGCCGCCCAGCAGCCGGCCGCGCAGGAAGGGCAGGCGGCGGGGGCCCCGGCCGCCGCCGCGCCGGGCCAGACGGGCCAAACGCCTGACAACGCCCCCCCCATGCCTGCGGGAGCGGGTGCGCCCGCGCTCCCGACCTTGGCGGACGGCACCAAC